>Ga0335074_10002886_pt1 | contig 23439 bp, 19 predicted proteins | sample Lox_Sample_23_FD_206715 | JGI IMG/M metagenome (GOLD analysis project Ga0335074, IMG submission 206715) | Soil microbial communities from Loxahatchee National Wildlife Refuge, Florida, United States - Lox_Sample_2.3 | ecosystem: Environmental > Terrestrial > Soil > Wetlands | place: USA...
TCGCGGGCGCGATTGGAATGGATATCGATGCAATAGGGGCACTGCGTGGTGAAGGCCACGCCGAGCGCGATCAGTTCCTTGTGTTTGGCCGAGATCGCTCCCGGAGCCATGGCGGCCTTGTCGAAGGCCCAGAAGGCTTTCGCCGCATCGGGGGCTTTTTCGTCGAACGTCTTCAGTTTGGCGAGATTCTTCTTGTCGTACATGCGTGGGTCCTCGTGGGGTGATGGGCGGCCGGGCCGTGGAGGGAGTATAGCGCCGGGGAGGGCGGTTCACCACCGAGGACACGGAGAGCGCAGAGAACGAGTGGCAGGAAAGGCGGGATGGGCTACAGGGACGTGGCGCGAAGTTCGGCGACGATTTCGGCGGCGGCGCGGCGGGCGTCGTCTTCGCGGTCGGGCGGGAAGGAGATGGCGCCGACGCGGGCGTGGCCTCCGCCGCCGTAACGCTCGCAGATTTGGGCGAGGTTGACCATCTTTTCGGGCGGAGTTTTGGTCCAGGGATTGGAGCCGACGGCGACCTTGGTGCGGAAGCTGGACTTCGAGAGGCCTATGGAGTAAGTGGCTTCAGGATGAAGGTAATACGGTATGAACTTGTTGTAACCCTCGAGGGGATGGTCGGTGATGTCGAAGTAGATGGTGCCCTGTTTGGACTCCGAGCGCGAGCGGATGAGGTCGAGGGCGCGCTGGTGGCGCTCGAGCAGCGGCGGCAGCAGGCTGGCGACGAAGGGCTGCTCCAGCACCTGCTGCAGCGGCATGCGCGTGAGCAGCGGAATGAGGCGCGGGACGAATTCGGGATCCTGGCTGGACTCGATAATCAGGGTGAGCTTCATGGCCGGCTCCGGCATTTCCACGGCGGACTGGGCGCTCTCGTAGAGCGCGCCGTCGACGATGTCGGCCCACTTGACCAGTTCGGCCACCGGTGCGGCATTGAATCCGAAGCGGGTGGAGGCAATGTGGGCGAGGAAGCTGGTGCAGGAGATGTAGTTGGGATCGTAGAAGCGATGCCCGGCGTAGCGGCCATCGGCGAGGCCGCGAACGTAGTCGTCGTGATCTTCGGGGGTGAGGAAGGCCGAGAGGTGGTGATCGAACCACCAGGTGATGCGGGGGGAGGGGGAATATTTGAAATCGACGATGGCATTCTCGTCGCCGGTGAAGTCGGCTTCGTCGAAGAGAGCGCCGGCGCGATGGACGAGTCCGCGGAATTCGTAGTCGGCGTCAGGGCGGATACATTCGCGGTGGAAGCGGCTGAAGAGCGAAGCCGAGCAGGCGCCGTCAAAGCACTTATCGTGATAGAAAACCCTGACCTTCAAGACGCGGACGCCCCCGTTCCGGCCGCCTGGTGCACCGGCCGGGAATCTTCTAGATTACCGGGAAGCGCTGTGGTGTCAAGGTGGGTGCGCGGGATGCGGACAACTGCGGGGCTTCGCTGGACATCCTGATTTCAGAGCCGAGGGTTTTTGCCCGGGTTTGCTGAGTCCTTTGGCTCCCGCTATAGTCAAATCAGTACGATGCATTCCCTGCCCTCCAGGCCGCGCAGTTCCTGGCCCTTCCTGATCGTGGGGCTGTGCGTGGCTCTGCTGCTGTTGATCGGGACGGTGCAGGCTGCGCATTTTCATCCGGACGGGCAGCTGGATCATGACTGCGCGCTGTGCGTGGCGGTGCACAGCGTAGCGAATACCACGCCGCAGATCTCCCTCCACTTCAGCAGCCAGCCAGTGGCGAAAGTTGCGCCGGGGCGCACTCTGGCGCGCCCGCGGGATGCGGTGCATTTCCGGCTGGCGAGCCGGCCCCCTCCTGCTGTCCCTGCGCTTCAGGCGTAGCGCGTCCAGCGCGCAGGCTGTTTCCAGCAACAATTCAGGAGGGACGTGTATGCGGAGGTTTACTCCTCGCATTGCCGTTTTTTTTGCATCGGCATTTTTGCTCGCTTTTCTCTTCGGTCCGCGGGCCGGAGCACAAACAGGAACGGGCTCGGGAACGATTACGGGGACGGTGACGGACCCCACCGGCGCGGTATTGCCGGGAGCCGCGGTCACCATCGACAATCCCGTGAGCCAGTATGAGCGGACCGCGAAGGCGGACAATGCGGGGCATTTCCAGTTCGCGAACGTACCGTTCGGGACCTATCACCTGAGCGCCACGATGCAGGGCTTCAGCGCTTACGGGCACTCGGTAAGCGTGCAGGCGACGACGCCGGTGAATCTGGCCGTGAGCCTGACCGTTGGGCCGGCGACGACGACCGTGCAGGTGACCAGCCAGGAGCTGATCAACAACGCGGCCAACATGGATACCACGATTGACCGGCGGGCGTTTTCCGAGATTCCGCTGGAGAGCCAGTCCTCGGGGCTGAGCTCGCTGGTGACGCTTTCGTCGCCGGGCATCACGGCGGATTCGAACGGGATGTTCCACGGGCTGGGCGATCACGCGGAGAACTCCTTCAGCGTGGACGGGCAGCCGATTACGGATCAGCAGAGCAAAACCTTCTCGAACCAGCTGCCGGATCAGGCAGTGCAGTCGATGCAGGTGATCGAGGGCGCGCCGCCGGCGCAGTACGGGGACAAGACCAGCCTGGTAATCCAGGTGACGACGCGCTCGGGCCAGGGAGACACGAAGCCGACGGGATCGGCCAACTTGTCGTACGGCAGCTTCGGGACCGTGGAGGGCGGCGGGGATCTGGGATACGGGTCGCAAAAATGGGGGAACTTTCTGACCGCGACGGCGCTGAACGGCGGGCGCTTTCTGGATTCTCCGGAGTTCAGCATCCTGCACGATTACGGGAACGAGGAGAACTTCTTCGACCGGCTCGACGACACGATCAACTCCGCCAATTCCCTGCACCTGAACATGAACTACTCCCGGTCCTGGTTTCAGACGCCGAACACTTTCGACAATCTGAACCTGGGCGGGGTGAACCTGGCGGGCGCGCCGGTGACGGGCGAAACGGATCAGCGGTCGAAGATCGGGACCATCGATCTGGCGCCAAGCTACACGCGCATCCTGAGCCAGAGCACGGTGTGGAACGTGGTGACCTACCTGCGCAAGGACAACTACCACTACTATCCCTCCGGCGATCCGCTGGCGGACCTGGGGCCGGTGCAGCAGCAGTCGGTGGGACAGGATCGAAGCCTGACGAACGTTGGCGTACACACGGATATCTCGTGGGCGCACGGCGTTCACACGGTCAAGGCGGGAGCAGAGTATTACTCGACCTTCCTCGACGAGAGCGACCGCATCGGGATCGTTTCGCCCACGTATCTGAACTCGCTGGGCTGCATGGCGGGCAACGTTCCGGTGAGCGCTCCGTGCACCACGCTCTATCCGTATGATCTGACGCGCGGCGGCCGGTATTACAACTTCCTGGGTCACTCCGACATTCGTGAGACGTCGCTCTACGCCGAAGACGAGATCACTGCAGGCAACTGGCACTTCAATCTGGGGGTGCGCGGGGATCTCTACAACGGGCTGACCGACGCCAGCCAGGGCGAACCGCGCCTGGGCGGATCGTACACCATCAAGCGCACGAACACGGTGCTGCGCGGCTCGTATGCGCGGACGCTGGAGACGCCGTTCAACGAAAACCTGGTGCTCTCGAGCGACGGCTGCCAGAATGCGGTTCTGAATCCGCTGCTGCTGTGCACGGCGGCGCATCCGGAGCCGCTGTCGCCGGGTTACCGCAACGAGTATCACCTGGGGCTGCAGCAGGTGGCGGGACGGCACTTTGTGGTGAGCGGCGAGTACATCTGGAAGTACACGAACAATGCGTACGATTTCAGCGTGCTGGGCAATACGCCGATCACGTTTCCGATCGAGTGGAAGAAGTCGAAGATTCCGGGCTTCGCGCTGCGCGCGAACGTGACGCCGGTGCACGGCTTCAGCGGTTACGCAGTGATGTCGTCGGTGGCGGCGCGCTTCTTCCCGCCGCAGGTGGGCGGCGCGGGCGCAACGGTGGGACAGACGGGGCTTCCCTTCCGCATCGATCACGACGAGCGCTTCAACCAGACGACGCACTTCCAGTATCAGCTGCCGGGAAAACACAGCCCCTGGTACAGCATGAACTGGCGATTCGACTCGGGCGAAGTGGCCGGAGCGGTGCCCTGCTACAACCCGCTCTCGAACGATCCAAACAGCGCCTGCGCGGCCACCTCCACAACCATCAACGGGCAGCCGGCGGTGCTGTTGTCGAGCCTGGATGCCGACGAGGAAGTGGAAGCGGGGCTGACCTGCAACGGGGTGAAGGCGACGCTCGGGCACCCACTGCCGGCGGAGTGCCTGGCCTCGCAGTACACTTCGTCGCTGGTGAGGATTCCGGCGCCGGGAACGGGGGATAACGATCACAATCCGCCACGGATCGATTCGAGGAACCTGTTTGATATGTCGCTGGGGGACGACAACATCTTCCACGCGGACCATTACAAGCTGGACGCGACGATTACGGCGGTGAACGTGACGGATAAATACGCACTGTATAACTTCCTGTCGACGTTCAGCGGGACGCACTACGTGACGCCGCGGTCGGTGACGGGACAAATCAGTTTGCACTTCTAAAGGCGAGAAGATTCCGGGCCTCAAGGCCGGCAGATTTGCAGCCCTTGTTTCCCCGGCCTAAAAGGCCGGGGCTTTCACCGTCGTCCCGCTCTCGCGGAACCGCTTCGCGAGAAGACCGCATTGGCGCGCGGCAATCGGCAAAGCCGACGGCGTGTGAAATGTCGAATAAGCTGGAAGCATGGTTCCCGCGGGCGATGCGCGGCTGGTGCAGATTGTGGATGCCGCAGTTGCCGATGCGGCGCGGCGGGCAGGCGCGTGGCTGAAGTGCGCGCCGGGATGCACGCAGTGCTGCTACGGCGTCTTTGCCATTTCGCAGCTGGACGCGGCGCGGCTGCGGGACGGGCTCGCGGCCCTCGAGGAAACCGATCCGGCGCGGGCGGCGGCGGTGCGGGAACGCGCGCAGGCGGCGCGGCTGCGGCTGGCCGCGGAGTTTCCCGGCGACGCCGCGAGCGGAGTTCTGGACGAGACGCGAGCGGAAGAATTTGAGAGCTTCGGCAACGAAGAACCTTGTCCGGCGCTGGATCGGGCACCGGGCTTGTGCGACCTGTATGCGGCGCGGCCGATGACCTGCCGGGTGTTTGGGCCTCCGCTGCGGACTGTGGAAGGTCTGGGCGTGTGCGAGTTGTGCTTTGTGGGCGCGAGCGAGGACGAGGTCGCGCGGTGCGAGGTGCATCTGGATGGCGACGCGATGGAGGATGCGCTGAACGTCGAGGCGGAGTCGGCTGCGGGAATTTCCGGGGAGACGATCGTTGCGTGGGCGCTGACGCGCTGATGCCGGTTGCGAAATTTGCCCGAAATGGCGCAACCTGTTGTGCGGGCCTTGTGTTTCATCCACTGTGCGGCCAGGCCGCACAGAAATTTGGAAAGAGGAAAGGAAAACCCACTCTATGAAGAAACTCCTGCTGGTCGCCGCGGCTGCCCTGCTCAGCGTGCCCTCGGCATCGTTCGCACAACGCATCGTGGTCGGGATCGCGCCGCCTCCTGTGATCGTGGAGCATCCTGGACCGAGGCCGCACCCAGGCTGGGTGTGGATTGGCGGGCATCACCGCTGGGACGGTCACCGGTATATCTGGGCGGGCGGCTACTGGGCTGCTCCGCCGCGCCCGCACGCGGTGTGGATTGCCGGACACTGGCGCCATGAGGGCGGCGGCTGGGTGTGGATCGACGGACACTGGCGGTAAAAAAACGGAGGCAAAGGCAGACAGCCGATCCTGGGAAACCGGGGTCGGCTGTTGTGCTTTGGGGGCGAGGATCGAGCGCGCGCAACATAGTTTCCATTTCGCGGAGGATGCCGTAAGCTACAGAGTTTCCGCGGAGGAGATGTGAGCCATTACGCGACGCTGCAGACGAAGACAGAATCCGGGGTGCATACCATTCTGCTGAACCGGCCGGAGAAACGGAACGCGCTGACGCCGGAGCTGATGGAGGAGCTGACACAGGCGCTGGAGGCGGCGGAGGCAAACCGGCACTGCCGGGTGGTGATCGTGACCGGAGCCGGTTCGGCGTTCTGCGCGGGGCTGGATCTGGAGGTGCTGAAGACCGGTATGGCGGGCACGGCGGCGGACTATGAAGCGGACGCGGAGCGGGTGGCGCGGATGTTTCGGACGCTGTATGGGATGGGCAAGCCGACGATCGCGGCGGTGAACGGGCCGGCGATTGCCGGCGGCATGGGCATTGCCACGCTGTGCGACTTCACGCTGGCGGTGCCAGAGGCGAAGTTCGGATACACCGAGGTGAGGATCGGGTTTATTCCGGCGATTGTGTCGGTGTATCTGCGCACACAGGTGGGCGAAAAGCGGGCTCGGGAGCTGCTGCTGACGGGGCGGATTATTGGCGCGGAGGAAGCGCAGGCGCTGGGGCTGGTGACGCGCGTGGTGCCGGAGCCGGAGTTGATGCGCGAGGCGCACGCGCTGGCGGAGAAGCTGACGCGGAATAGTCCCGCGGCGATGGAGGCGACGAAGTGCCTGCTGCTGCGGTTTGCAGACCGGCATCTGGCGGATGATGTGGACGCGGCGATCCGGGCCAGCGTGCAGATGCGAGGGCATGAGGATTTTCGCGAAGGGGTGGCGGCGTTTCTGGAGAAGAGGGAGGCGGGCTGGAGGTGATCAGCGATCAGCGATCAGCGTTCCGCCGTCACACCGAAGTTGATTCCAGTTCCCTTCGGCCGAGCTGTATCGAGCGCGAACCCGTTGGACTCGCCTGCGGCTTGCTCAGGGCAGGCTACGTTCGCGCTAGACCGAGGCGGTTTCCAGCTCCTGCTGCTTCGCACGGTAATGTGTGCGCACGTAATCGTCGAGGATTTTTTTGAAGTCCTGGACGATGGTGTCGCCGCGCAGAGTGGTCATCAGGCGGCCGTCGACGTAGACCGGGGCTTTCGGCTCCTCGAAGGTGCCGGGGAGCGAGATGCCGATGTTGGCGTGCTTCGACTCGCCAGGGCCGTTGACGACGCAGCCCATCACCGCCAGCTTCAGCTCTTCGACGCCGGGGTATTGCTCGCGCCAGGCGGGCATGGAGGTGCGGAGGTAATCCTGAATCTGCTGCGCCAGCTCCTGGAAAAACGTGCTGGTGGTGCGGCCGCAGCCCGGGCAGGCCGTGACCTGCGGCGAGAAGCTGCGGATGGAGAGCGACTGCAGGATCTGCTGAGCGGTCAGGACCTCTTCCGTGCGGCTCGCGCCGGGTTTTGGCGTGAGCGAGACGCGGATGGTGTCGCCGATGCCTTCGAGGAGCAGCGGCGAGAGGCCGGCGGTGGAGGCAACGATGCCCTTCATGCCCATGCCGGCTTCGGTGAGGCCGAGGTGCAGCGGGTAGTCGCAGCGGCCAGCGAGCATGCGGTAGACGTCGATGAGGTCGCGGACGCCGGAGACCTTGCCGCTGATGATGATCATGTCGTGGCCGAGGCCGTAGCGCTCGGCGGCGGCAGCGGAGTCGAGCGCGGAGCGGCACATGGCTTCGAGCATCACGTCGCGGGCGGGCGCGGGATCGGGACGCCGAGAGTTCTCGTCCATCAGGCGGGTGAGGAGGGCCTGATCGAGCGAGCCCCAGTTGACGCCGATGCGCACCGGCTTATGATTCTCGACGGCGCACTCGATCATGGTGCGGAAATTCTCGTCGTCTTTGCGGCCGATGGAGCAGTTGCCGGGATTGATGCGGTACTTGGCCAGCGCCTGAGCGCAGGCCGGGTACTTCTTCAGCAGCAGGTGGCCGTTGTAGTGGAAGTCGCCGATGATGGGGACGGTGATGCCGCGCTTCGCAAGGCCTTCGACGATGTGCGGGACAGCCTGAGCGGCCTCGTCGTTGTTGACGGTGACGCGGACCAGCTCGGAGCCGGCCTCGACCAGCTCGGCGGTCTGCTGGATGGTCGCGGCGACGTCGGCGGTGTCGGTATTGGTCATCGACTGCACGACGACGGGCGAGTCGGAGCCGACGCGAACGTGGCCGATTTTGACCGTAACCGTCCTGCGGCGCTGAATGTCGGGCATGGGGAACCTCAGTAACAGTTTACAGGGGACTCGCCGTCCAGGCGGGCGCGCTTCGCGGGACTGGCCGTCCGGGCGAAGCTTCGTTCGCAGCTGTCCCTAGCGCAACCGCCCGGACTGCTTCCGCAGCTCGCGCAGGGGATAGAAGGTTCCGCGCCACACGATTCCTCTGCGCCAGAGAGTGAGGACCATGGAGCGAAGCATGCCATAGATCGCCAGCAAGGTGGCAACGGGCAGAGCGAGGGCGTATCCCGTGCTGACTCCGTTGAAATACCGCGAGGCAAGGCGGTAGTGGAGGGCGATCATGGCCAGCGACAGAAGCGCGGCGGCTCGGAATGGCCACGGCGCAAAAAGGCCGGCGATGGGCGCCAGACACAGCAGCACCAGACCGAGGCAGGCGCCGAGGAGCAGAGCCGGGTTGAAGCCGAATCCGGCATAGAAATTCTTGGTGAGATTCCGTGTCATACCCAACGCTCCCGGCACCCAGTGGAGGCGGATCAGTTCCCTGCCGAATACGATCTCCTGCCGGTAACCGGCGCGCTTGACCTCGACGCCGAGGCGAACGTCGTCGAGAATCTGAAAGCGCTGCGCCTCGAAGCCACCCACGGCGCGGTAGACCTGGGCGCGGATCAGGTTGAAGGCGCCGATGCCGATGGAGTCGGAGGCATCGGGCTGGCCAATGCGCCACGGCCGCCACCAAAGCAACGAGAAGGATTGGAAAAAGGTGACCAGGCTGCGCTCTGCGGGCGTTTTCAGGATGAGCGTCGGCATCAGGACGAGATGATCGGCGCCGGACTGCGCAGCAAAGCTGAGAGCGCGCGCGAGGACATCGGGAGCGAAGAGCACATCCGCATCAGTGAAGAGCAGCCACGGCGCGGTGGCATGGCGGGCGGCGAGCGCCATGGCGTGCGGCTTGCCCAGCCAGCCTTCCGGCAGGTCCGCAACGTGGAGGACGCGCAGGGACTTCCCCGCCGGGATCGGCTCGGCGGCGATGCGGTCCATGATGGCTCCGGTTGCGTCGGTGGAGCGGTCGTCGACAGTGATGATTTCGACGGGGATGGTCTGCGCGAGCAGGGAGCGCAGGGTGTCTTCGATCGCGGCCTGTTCGTTTCGGGCGGGAACGATGACGGCAATCGCGGCTCCTGTTTCGGTCGGAGCATCAGTGCTTGAATCCCACAGATTCGGCACGCGGGGCAGGCTGCGCAGAGCGGCCTGACCGCGCCATAACCAGAACGCGGCGATGATCCAGAGAAGAACCAGGGCAGCTATGTGAAACCACGACATCGGAATCAGTGCGCCGCCTTCTCCATCTCCAGATCGGGCAGATGGGGAGCGAAGCGCGAGCCGCCGAAGAGGATGGCTCCGGAAACGGCAAGCGAAACAATCGTAGCGCCGAGGCCATAGCGCAGGTTGCTTGCGTCGGAGATGCGGCCGATGAGACCCGGCGAAAACGCGTCGCCGAGGGCGTGAATGACGAAGAGGTTGACGGAGATGGCGGTGGCGCGAATGGGCGCGGCGACGGAGTTGACGATGGCGGCGTTGAGCGGGCCGGTATTGAGGAAGAGGCAGAACTCCGCGACCCACGCAGCGGGCAGCAGCATGCGCGATGGCCCGAAAAACACGAGGACGCCGAAGGGAATGGCGGCCAGCACGCTCCACGCGGAGACCAGATAGAGCGCGCGGTGGTTCCGGCGCAGCCAGATCTGCGCGATCCATCCGCCGGTGATGGTGGCCAGCAGGCCGTCGACGACGGTGATTTCGCCGGCGGCGATGCCGGAGCCGGCGACGGAATATCCGGCGAAGCGATGAAAGAAGGTGGGCAGCCAGGTGGAGATGCCGCCGACGGCAAAGGTCCACATGGCCATGCCGAGGGTCGCGGTCCAGAAGGCGGGATTGGTGAAGAGGCCGCTGAAGCTCGAGCGGGAGTGGGTTGCGGTGAGGGTGTCGGCGGCGCCGCGGGCGGGCTCGCGCACCCACAGCCAGAAGGCGAGCGCGATGAGGAAGCCGGGCGCGCTGGCGATATAGAACGGTGCGCGCCAGCCGTGCGACTGGCCGAGAACTCCGCCGAGGAGATAACCGAGAGCTCCGCCGACGGGGATGGTGAGGTAGAAGATGCTGAGGATGCGGTTGCGGTCCTCTTCGGGATAGAAATCGGCGAGCAGTGCGGGGGCGAAGATGGAGAAGGTCGCCTCGCCGATGCCGACGGCGGCGTGACGTATGAGCAGGGTGTGGTAATCGTGCACGAATGCGGTGAGGAGCGTGGCCGCGGACCAGATGAGCGCGCCGGCGACGATGAGGGGCTTGCGGGGAAAGCGGTCGCCGAGCCATCCGGTGAGCGGCGCGATGAGCATGTAGGTGAAGAAGAAGGCGGAGGTGAGCAGGCCGGCCTGCGCGTCGTTGATGTGGAAGTCGCGCTGGATGAGGGGCTGCACGCCGGGCAGCACGTAGCGGTCGATGAAGTTGAAGAGATTGAGGGAGGTGAGGAGAAAGAGCGCGACGCCGGCCGTGCGGAGGGCTTTCACAGGTTACAGGTTACAGGGGACTTGCCGTCCAGGCGAACGCGCCTGTGGCGCCTAAAACAGGGTGTGGTCGTGCGGATCGGGGGCGGATTCGAGGGAGGCGAAGCGCTCGTCGACGGCTTCCTGGCGGACCGACGAGAGGGCGAGAGTGACTTCGCGGATGTAATAGAAAACGCCGATGAGCAGCGCGACCATGGCGGCGACAAAGACGGCTGCGGCTGCCAGGGCGGCGGGGCGCCAGTAGAGGCCGAATCCAAGCAGCAGGCAGGAAAGCAGGGTGCCCACAAGCGCGACGAGGGAGAGCAGAAAGGTGCGGCGAATCATCTCCGCGCGCCGTTCCATCGACTCGATCTGCGTGGTGCAGGCTTCCGCTTCCGCCGAGCGGTGATTCTTCACCGCTTCGTGGCGCGCGTGCGCGTACTGGCGCATCCGGCTGACGATGCCCATGAGGCGCACGTTGATAGAGAGGATGAAGAGCGCCGTCGCGGAGAAGAAGATGGCGGGGGCCACAAAGGCCTGAAACAGGCGGCCGATGTCGTTCATGGCGCCAGCGTACAGGAAAAAGTCCTGGCGGGAGAGAGTACGAAGGTGCGAGAGAGCGGGTGACAGGTGCAGGTGACAGGTTACAGGTTGCGGCGTACGGGATGCGGGCAGCGACCGTGGATCGAGGACAAGCCGAGCTAGAGCCGCGCGTCGATCGAATATTTTCCGGGGCCGGCGATGAACAGCGTGAGCATGGCAGCGAGATACAGGACGATCAGCTCTCCGTGGTCGCCGCGCGGACCGTAGAAGACAAAGTGGTGCACGAAAGCCCAGGCAACGAAGAGGTTGACGAACGACCACAGCGCGGCCCACCGCGAGGCCAGCCCGATGATGAGCAGGGGCATGCAGATGCCGTCGGCCACCGTGGCGAAGATGAGGCTGGGAAGGACACCGATGTGGAGAGGATCGGGAAAATGCGCAGCCATGGAGTGAAAGCGGAAGAGCTTCTCGGTTCCATGCTTGAGGAAGAGCGGAATGGCGACGCCCAGGCGCAGCGCGAGAAGACCGCAGTCCTGGCTGCGGGGCAGAAAATCGAGGCGGAGAAAGCGGCTCAGCATGGCGTGCTCCCGAATGCGGCCTAAGTCTTCAGCTTCGTGAGGTGACGGAAGGCGTCAGTCTGGAAGAGCAGGCTGACGAACAGGGTCGAGTTGTAAGCGGCGTGAACAACGATACCGCAGGCAACCGAGTCGGTGCGGAGGCGGACGATGCAGAGGACGACGCTGACCAGTCCAATGAGCAGCACCGGACCCCACGAGTCGGAGACCTGCTGCGCGTGGAGCAGCGCGAAGGGGATGGAGGTGAGCACGATGGCGAGAGGGATGCCGAAGTAGCGGGTGGCGGGCTCGCCGATCATTTGCCTGCGTTCCATCCAGCGGAAGATGTTCACGAGGCCGGGGAGCAGGAAGCCGCGGAAGGCGAGCTCTTCGGTGAGCGGGGCAATGGTGATGCCGAAGATCATCAGCATCCAGGCGCCGAGCTGCGATTTGGTCAGGTCTTCGAGGATGGGCGGGGCCTTGGGCATGGGCACAAAGCTGCCGGCGAGGGTGATGAGCAGCCCGGTGGCGATGCCGGTGAAGAGCAGGCGGAAGAACCAGCGCCGGGCCATGGCGGCGTTCCAGTGAATGCCCTGGAGGAAGGAGCGGCCCCACCAGAGCGAGAAGACCAGCGCGGCAAGGCCCCAGACGATTCCGTAGGAGACGGCCTGCATGACGATGGCGAAGGTGACGTCGTGGGCGAGGGGGCCGAGCATGGCGCGCGGATTCGAGGGGTGCAGAAAGATCAGCGCGCCGACGAAGCTGAGGATCGCGCCGAAGAGCAGGGCCGGCAGGAAGAGGAGGAAGAAAACGACTGCGTGGCCGATGTTGGGGATCAGGCGCGGCGGACGCGGCGGCGGAGCCGGCAATGCCTCCATGGAGGCCAGCGGCTGCTGCGGCTGGGGCCAGGCGTAGAGATTCGACGGGTGTTCGGGAAGGGACGCAGTTTCGGCGGAGACTTCCGGAGCGAGCTGTGGGGTTGCTTCGTTCGGGGCTGCAGTGGGATCGGCTTCCGGTTCGGGGGTGACCGGCTGGTCTTCGTTGGGACCGGCAGGGATCATTGGATCGTCTCTTTCTTCAGAGATCGTTTGCGGCGGAGGGGAGCGGCAGGATCGGTGCGCGGGGGCGCGGAGTCTGCGGCGTAGTAGCGGCGCAGGAATTGCCCGGTAAACGACTGCCGGACGTCGGCGACCTGTTCGGGCGCGCCCTCGGCCACGATGCGACCTCCGCCTTCGCCGCCTTCGGGGCCGAGGTCGATCAGCCAGTCCGCATTCCGAATGACGTCGAGGTTGTGTTCGATGATGATAACCGTGTTTCCGAGATCCGTCAGCCGGTGCAGAACTTCGAGGAGCTTGCGCACGTCGTCGAAATGGAGGCCGGTGGTGGGCTCATCGAGCAGATAGAGGGTGCGGCCGGTCTGGCGTTTGGAGAGCTCGCGAGCCAGCTTCATGCGCTGCGCCTCGCCGCCGGACAGGGTGGTGGCGGCCTGGCCGAGATGGATGTAGCCGAGGCCCACGTCGACGAGGGTTTCGAGCTTCTGGCGGGCCTGGGGAATGTCGCCGAGAACCGGCAGCGCGTCTTCGATGGTCAGATCGAGCACGTCGGCGATGGAGTAGCCGTTGAATTTGACCGCCAGGGTTTCCTGATTGTAGCGGCGGCCGTTGCAGACTTCGCACTCCACGTAGACGTCGGGCAGAAAGCTCATCTCGATGCGACGCTGGCCTTCGCCCTGGCAGGCCTCGCAGCGGCCGCCGGCCACGTTGAAGGAGAAGCGCCCGGCTTTGTAGCCCCGCTCGCGCGATTCCGGCAGCATGGCGAAGAGATCGCGGATGGCGGTGAAGACGCCGGTATAGGTGGCGGGGTTGGAGCGCGGAGTGCGGCCGATCGGCGACTGATCGATGCGGATGGCCTTGTCGATGGCGTCGAATCCGCGAATGCGGGTGTGCTCGCCGGGCTGCTCGCGCGAGCCGTAGAGCTGCTGGGCGAGGGCGCGGTAAAGGATGTCGTTGACCAGGGTGCTCTTGCCGGAGCCGGAGACGCCGGTGACGACGGTCATGACGCCAACGGGAAATCTGACGGTCAGGTTCTGGAGATTGTGGCTGCGCGCGCCTTCGACGGTGATCCACTTGCCGGTAAGAGCGCGCGGCACGAGCCGGTGGAGCGTGGAGATTTCGCCGGCAAGGTAGCGGCCGGTGAGCGAGGCGGGCGCGCGCATGATCGCGTCGGGCGGACCCTCGGCGACCACCTGGCCGCCGAGGCGACCTGCGCCGGGGCCGAGATCGAGGACGTAGTCGGCGTGGCGGATGGTCTCCTCGTCGTGCTCGACCACCAGCACGGTGTTGCCGAGGTCGCGCAGCGATTCGAGCGCGTGGATGAGGCGTTGATTGTCGCGCTGGTGCAGGCCGATGGAGGGCTCATCGAGCACATACAGGACGCCGCGCAGGCGGCTGCCGATCTGCGTGGCCAGGCGGATACGCTGGCCCTCGCCGCCGGAGAGCGTGGCGGCGTTGCGGTCGAGCGAAAGGTAGCTAAGGCCGACGGCGTTGAGGAACTGCAGGCGTTCGACGATCTCGCGGCGCAGGCGCTCGGCGATGAGGGCTTCGCGGGCGGTGAAGGGAATGCCGCGGGCGCGGATCAGGGCGCGCTCCATGGGCAGCGCGGTGAAATCGGCGATGGACATGCCGTCGATTTTGACGGCGAGGGATTCGGGGCGCAGGCGGCGGCCGTGGCATACGGAGCACTCGGATGCGGACATGTAGCGCATCATCCACTCGCGGTACGCGTCGGACCTGACTTCGTCGAGGGTGTCGCGCAGGAAGGCGAGGATGCCGTGGAAGCCGGTGCGCGGGGCTTCGGCCTGGCCGGGACCATAGAGGAGCAGATCCTGATCTTTTTGGGAGAGCTGGTCGAAGGGCTGCTTCAGGTCGATCTTGTAGCGCTGGGCGGCAAGCTGGATGAGCCGCGTCAGGTATTGCGAAGCTGCGCCCGGGCCGAGCGCGCCGTCGAGCAGCGGCTTGCTCCAGTCGGTGATCACTTTCGCCGGGTCGAAGTCGTAGATGCTGCCCAGGCCGTGGCACTCGGGGCAGGCGCCATAGGTGCTGTTGAACGAGAAGCTGCGCGGCTCGAGCCTGGGAACATCGAGGCCGCAGTCGGGGCAGGCCATCGACGAGGAATAAAGCTGCTCGTCGCCCTGGGTGGCTACCAGAACGAGGCCGTTGGCCATCTGCAGAGCTTTTTCGACCGACGCAGCCAAAGCTTTTTCGATGCCGGGTTTCAGGACCGCGCGATAGACGACAGCTTCAATGGTGTGATTCTTCCGCTTCTCGAGGTTCAGCGGCTCGGCCAGATCGCGAATATCGCCATCGACGCGGGCACGGAAGCCCTGCTGGTCGAGCTTGTCGAGCAGATCTTTGAATTCGCCCTTGCGGCCGCGGACCACCGGGGCGTAGATGGTGACGCGTTCACCCTGAGACAGGGCAAGGATGCGCTCGACGATCTGCTCGGCCGACTGGCGAGAGATCTGGCGGCCGCAGCGCGGGCAATGAGGAACTCCCACCGAGGCGTAGAGCAGGCGGAGATAGTCGTAGATCTCGGTGATGGTGCCGACGGTCGAACGGGGGCTGCGGCTGGTGGTCTTCTGCTCGATGGAGATGGCCGGCGACAACCCCTCGATGGAGTCCACGTCGGGGCGCTCGATCTGGTCGAGGAACTGGCGCGCGTAGGCGGAGAGCGTTTCGACGTAACGGCGCTGGCCCTCGGCGTAGATGGTGTCGAAGGCCAGCGAGGATTTGCCGGATCCGGAGAGACCGGTGACGACGGTCAGCGTGTTGCGCGGGATCTGCACACCGATGTCGCGCAGGTTGTGCTGGCGGGCGCCGCGAACCGTGATGTGGGAGATGGCCATGGATGAGGCGTGCGGTTACTACCGAATGACGTCTGTTACAAAAGTTGTAGAAAACCGGGGGAATCCCCGTTGCAAAACGGGACGGCGTGGGCTCAAATCGGAATCAGATCCTTCCGGTATCTTATTCGGCAACAGAAAAGAGGGTCAACGACCTGCCTTTTCTGTCACGATGACATCGTAAGGGTACGAGCCGTTATTCCACCGGGACGAATTTTCAACGGATTACGGGCCAAGCCTGGAGTTATTCGGAATGCAGAACGCAGTGAATATGTTGATGTTGATTTGCGCAACGCTGGCTTCGCTGGCTTTTGGAGTTCTGGCAGCCTACGGAGTCTGCCGCTCGGCGTTTGCGGCGTTCCGGATGCATGCGGGCCAGGTGGCGGCGGAGCGTGCGAAGCCGCGGATCGCCCCGGCGTCTCAGCCGTAAACGGGCACTGGCCGGCCGCTCGGACGACTCGTCCGCTTTTCCTTTCATAGAGTTCCACCATCCATGGCGAGGCCGATTCCGGCCGTCTTCGCGAAAAAGCACTCCTCGTTTCCCGGCGCCGCTGTGGGATTGCTTTATGCGGCGCAGAGATTTTTCTGTTACGGCTTGCGCGGCACGCGGCTCTGTGGGACAAAAGAAGAACACGAGAGTGAGTGAAGCGGATTGCCTTCCCCCGTCAGGAGGGCCCGTGAGTCCGCAAGAGTTCCCTTCCCTGTCGAAGATCTCCTGAAAAAATGGCGCGCACGATGCGCGACGACCCAGGGTTCCGCATGCGCGAGGCCGCGCTGCAGCCCGCGAGAGATTGTGTTTCGCCCAGCGAATCGAAGCATCAAACACCTCCCTGACGCCCGTGACTCTGTCTCCAGTCACGGGCATTTTTTTGCGAGACGAGCAACGGGCTTGCCGCCGGCCGGGAATTCCGCGTACAAAGGATGCACTTCAGCGCCGGAGAGCCGAAAGCAGAGCGCGGCCATGGCCGCTGAATCCGAAAGGGAACCGCATTGAGGAGGCGCACGTGAAGACCGAATTGTCCCGCCGCAGTTTCTTCCGCATGGCCGCGGCGTCGGGGGCCGCAGCCGTCCTGCCCATCCTCACCGAATCGCAGCTTGCGCTGGCGCAGCGGCGGCACCCGGTGGGCGAAATGGCGCCGGGATCCGTGCGCATCGACTCCAACGAGAATCCGCTGGGGCCGAGCGAGGCGGCGCGGGAGACGATTGCCAGTCTGATTCCGGAGAGCTGCCGTTACGATTTCGATCTCGCTCAGAAACTCACCGGCACGTTCGCCGCCATGGAGGGCCTGAAACCGGAATACGTGGTGGCCTATGCGGGCTCGAGCGAGCCGCTGCACTACACGGTGCTGGCCTTCACGTCGAAGGATCGCGGTTACGTGACCGGCGATCCGGGCTACGAGGCGGGGATGTTCGCGGCGCGGGTGAACGGGGCGCCGATCCGGAAAGTGCCGCTCACCAGCGACTATGCCCACGACGTGCGCGCCATGCTGGCGGCGGACGCGAACGCCGGCGTGTTCTACATCGCCAATCCCAACAATCCGAGCGGGACGACGACTCGGCGCGAGGACATCGATTATCTGCTGGCGAACAAGCCGGCGGGGTCGGTGCTGCTGCTCGACGAGGCCTACATCCACTTCTCGGATGCGCCGCCGGCGCTGGATCTGGTGAAGGCGGACAAGGATGTGATCCTGCTGCGGACCTTTTCGAAGATCTATGGCATGGCAGGGCTGCGCTGCGGATTTGCGATTGCGCGGCCGGACCTGCTCGAGAAACTGCAGCTCTACGGACAGAATTTCATGCCTATTCTGGCGGTTGCGGCGGCCAACACCAGCCTGCAGGAGCCCGAGCTCGTCGCCCAGCGGAAAAAGATCAACACCGACACCCGCGACTCAGTTTTTGCGTGGCTGACGGCGAACAACTACAAATTTATCCCGTCGGAAACGAACTTTTTCATGCTCGACGCGGGGCGGCCGGGCAACGACGCCATTGCAGCGATGGCGCAGCGCCATGTGTACATCGGGCGCGTGTGGCCGATTATGCCCAACTGGGTGCGAATCACGCTGGGCACTCCGGAGGAGATGCGGAAGTTCCAGTCGGCATGGAAGGAAACGATGAACGGGCCTGTGATGGCGTCGCGGGAGACGAGCGGCTCAGTACAGTTGGCGCGGATGGGATCGGGCGAGCTGCCGCCGCTGGCAGCACAGGGCGTGCAGGGGCTGTAGGCCTGCGCTGCCGGCCAGGGCCGCGGATGCGGAGCGGCGGCGCCGTCTCAGGCTGCGGTTCTGGGTCTTCCGTTGGCAGAGCGGGTTTGTTCCGCGCGCAGGGCGGCCTGGGTGAGGCGCTCGGCGAAACCGTAGAGCACGCTCCACTCCGGCTCGCCCAGCTCGCGGCGCATACGCTCCTGGGCGCGCTCCCAATAGGGCGTGGCCAGCTCCAGCATTCTGGCGCCCTGTTCGGTGAGGGCGTAGACACGGCGGCCGCGGCTCCCAATTTTCATCGAGACCCATCCGGAGGCGCGAGCCGAGGCCAGGCGGCGCGAAAAAGTCTCCTCGGAGGCGGCAAAGTACCGCGCCAGATCGCAGTGGGCGATCTCTCCGGCCTCGCCGATGGTCCGCAGAATGACAAACTGAGTGACTTTGAGTTTGGTAGGCGCGAGAACCAGATCGTAGAGGTGACAGACCGCGCGGCTGGCGCGCCGAAGGCTGGCACACGCGCAAACAGAGGCAGGAAACGAGGAATCCATAACAATTCAACTCCAGTCCATGGCCCTGTCCCGATGTTACTAGAAATTAACCTTTAATAGATGCCAACATTCTGGACGACGCGGCTGATGGCGCCGTTGGGACTGGGAATATCAGGCTTGAGGCCGCACTGGATGGAGGCAAAGAGGCCGAGCAGCTGGCCGAAGACGACGTCGAGGACCGGACGGTAGGGGTCGGGGATCTGGCGGGCCGAAGGGGCGAAGAGGACGGATTCAGCCACGGCCGCCACTTCATCAGGATTGGCTGCAGCGATGGCGATGCGGGAGCGCACCAGGTTTTTGCCGCCGACTTCGCGCAGCAGATCGAGCTCGTAGCGCCGGCGGGCATCCTGGCTGGAGACGAAGCTGACCAAAATGGTCTCGGGATTCAGCGCCGCCATCGGTCCGTGACGCAGCGCCAGCGTGGCCTGGGACATGGTTTGGACCTGGCCCGCGGTGAGCTCCAGAACTTTCAATGCGGACTCCATGGCCGCACCCGCCAGCAGACCGGTGCCCACGAAGCAGGCGCGGGCGAGGCCGCTCTGCGCCAGCGCGGCAGCCTGATCGGCGGCAGCGGGAATGAAGTCCGCCGCGGCGGCGGTCAGGGATTCGAGAATGGGCTCGTAGCGGTCGAGGCTCCAGGCGTGGGCAAGGCCGTGACCGGCAATGACCATGTTGGTGAACGAGCTGGTCATGGCGAGGCCGTGGTCATTGGTCTTCTCGTCGAGGACGATCGCCAGGCAGGCCGGGCGGCCATCCAAAGCGCGCATCATGGCTCCGGAGGGGTTGCAGGTGATGAGCAGATGCGCGATGTTGGAGTGGTCGGCGAGCGCGCGCTCCAGCACCGCGACGCCTTCGGGACTGTCGCCGGAACGGGAAAAGGAGATCCAAAGGTAGCGGCGGTCGGGGAGCACATAGCTGCTCATGGCCGGCAGCAGACTGGTGCTGGCGACGGGAATGCAGGGGCACTGCCACTCGCTCTGCAGCAGCGAAAAGAGACTGTGCCCAATGTAGTCGGAAGTGCCGGCACCGACCAGGAAGACCATGGGGCGATCAGCGGCAGGGCCGCCGACACCGCAACTGCGAAGGAACTGGTGGATCTCGGAACGGCGGCCGCCGAGAATCTGCAGGGTGCGCGGCCAGGTTTCAGGCTGCTGCGCGATTTCGGCAGGGGTGTGGACGAGGCCGCGATGGTGCTTTTCTGAAGCGGACAGGCTGAGCAGGTCCGCGAGTGGGTTCACGTGAGTTCTCCTTCAGGGCCGCCTGCGCCGGAGGGCGCAATGCCAGGTTCGGCAAGCGGTATCGTAACAAAACGTAAGGTATGATGGCAAAAGGAAATTTCCGATCGCGCAGATCGAAGCCGGAGAGCCTGACCGGGAGAGAATATTCCATGGCCCGCACGTCGACGCCGGACGCCCGCAAACTGATCGCGCCGCTGCGGCGCCCGATGACGCGGCTGCTGCAGGAGCTGGTGCGCACAAACAGCGTCGCAGCTCCCCCGGGCGGCAACGAAACGCCGGCGCAACGGGTGCTGCACGCATTTCTCCGCGAGCACGGGCTACGTCCGGAATTTTACGATACTGGATTCATTCAGGAGTCGGGCTCGCCGCTGGTGCGCAGGAACCGCACCTACGCGGGACGCCGGAACGTGAGCGCGCGGGTGCGCGGCCGAGGGACGGGAAAGAGCCTGGTGATCAACGGACATATGGACACGGTCCCCGCCGGGATCGCGCTGTGGAGCGGCTCGCCGTGGTCGGGGCGATTCAAGGATGGCCGGGTGCACGGGCTGGGCTCCTTCGACATGAAGGGCGGCCTGGTGGCGGGAGCGGCGGTGGTGTGCGCTCTGCAACGGGCCGGAGTTCGCCCGGGCGGCGACGTGATCTTCGAGTCGGTGGTCGATGAGGAATGGGGCGGAGGTGGCGGAACGATTGCGGCGCGGCTGCGCGGCGGAGGCGCGGATGCCTGCGTGATTCCGGAGGGCACGCAACTGGAAATTTACCGCGCCACGCGGGGCGGCTTTGTTGTGGATCTGATCGCGGACGCAGGCGATCCGAGTGCGTACTTCTCGAAGGCCGAGGTGGTCAGCCCGGCCATCCCCATGGGGCGGCTGCTCGCATGGGTGGAGGAACTGGGGCGCAAACGCGGCCGCGTTCGCGCGCGAGGCGCCTATGCGGGGTTTCCCGATCCGGCTCCGGTGCAGGTGCTCGCGGTGGAATCGAACCGGCTGGGCCCGGAGTCGCCGCTGAGCGTGCCCTCACGCGCCACGGTGCGCGTGTACATGCAATTTCTGCCCGATGAAGACGTGGACGCGGTGATTGTTGCGACGCGCAAAGATCTGGAGCGCTTCTCTGCGCGCGACCCGTTCTTCCGCAAATATCCGGTGCGCTGGGAGCCGCTGATCGGCGGTCCGCTCTACGGCCACGAATTGCCACTGGCGCATGCGTGGACGCAGTGCGTGGCAGAAAGCGCGAAGTCTGTGCTGGGGCGCAAGCCCGCGATTACGGGTGCGCCTTATCCATGCGACGCGGGGCTGATGCACGGGGATTTCGGGATTCCCACGCTGCTGTTTGGGCCGTGCGGGGCGGGCGCGCACAATCCCGACGAATATGTGGAGCTCGATTCGGTGATCCGGACCGCGGAGGTGCTGCTGGCGGCCGCGATGGCGTGGACGGGCTGCTGACGATCGGGTTATCCCTGGCACGCGAAATACGGAAAGCGGTGCTCGGCCAGGAACGATTCGCGCAGTTGCGCGTCGCGGAAGGCCTCGGTGCCGCCGGGGCGCTGCGTGGAGAGCGCGCCGGTGATGTTGCCGGCCTGCGCGCACACCTCGGGCGGCGCTCCGGCGAACCATGCTGAGAGAAACCCGGCGTTGAAGCTGTCGCCCGCGCCGATGGTATCGACGGGCGTCACGGTGAGGGGCGGGACGGCGATGCGCCGGCTTCCCTGCTGAACGAGCGCACCGGCGCTGCCGCACTTCACGGCGACAAGCGGAACGAGCGCGGAGAGCCGGTCCAGCGCTTCTTCTACCGTGTTGGTCCGCGCGATGCGGCGAATCTCGTCGTCGTTGGGCAGCAGCAGATCGACGAGCGGCAGAATTTCGTGGAGCACGCCCTCCCAGCGATCCTCGGGATCGTCGTTGGTGTCGAGCGAGAGGGTCAGGCCGCGGCGCTTCAGCTCGCGCAGCAGCTCCGGCAATCCGGCATGGAGGCCCTTCTGCAGAAAGAGCGACGAAAGATGGAAGTGACGTGCCGAAGCCAGGTAGTCGATATCCAGATCGGCGACGGTCAGATCGAACATGGCGCCGGGATAAGTAAGGATGCGGCGGGTGCGCCCGTGCGGCAGCAGGATAGTCACGCCGGTCTTCGCCGATCCGCCGGACAGGACGTGGGAAAGATCGACGGGGCTCTGGCCAAGGCGCTCGATTGCAATGCGGCCCATGTCGTCGTCGCCGACGCGAGTGACGAATCCGACGCGCGCTCCGAGTAGGGAGAGATTGTGGGCGAGGATGGCGGAGGAGCTGCCCAGCGTCATCTGGAAATCGGAGCCCAGCAGCTCGCGGTCCAGAGGGATGTTTTCGGGAAGGCCGTAGAGGATGAGGTCGAGGTTGACCTCGCCTGCGATGATGCAATCGAAACGGGGGCTCATCTGCAGCCATTGTAACCGCGCGAACCGATTGCAGGCCGGAACATTCATCGGCAAACGGAAGTTCGCGCGAGCAACCGGAAGCGATCCGGAAGAGCGATGCGATACCGACACGCGAAAACAAAGGGCGTGACGAGGGAGCGCGCTTTGGCGTACTGTTTTGAGAGGAACAGAACGAAACCATGAGACGTTCGGAACGAAAGCCACAGGCCCAGGCCCATCCCGAGATGCTGATCGATGAGCGGCGGCAATACATCCAGTCGCTGATCCAGAGCGAAGGCCGCGCTCTGGTGGGGGAGCTCTCGCGCACGCTGAATATTTCAGAGATCACCATACGCAAGGACCTCGACTATCTGCAGTCGAAAGGGTTGATCCAGCGCACCCACGGCGGCGCGCTGCGGCTGCAGGCCGGCGCGCTGTTCGACCCTTCCCTGCCCCAGAAAGAAAAGCAGCATTACCAGGAGAAGCTGCGCATCGCCGCGGCTGCGGCCGAGATGGTGGAAGAGGGCCAGTGCGTGATGATCGATTCCGGCACGACCACCAAGGCCGTGGCCCAGGCGCTGAAGCGCTTCTCGCATCTGACGGTGATCACCAACGCGGTGAACATTGCCGTCGAGCTGGCAAACACGAGCCTCGAGGTGATCCTGACCGGCGGCACACTGCGCAAGAGCTCGTTTTCGATGGTGGGGCCGCTGGCTGAGGATGTGCTGGAGGAGATGAACGCGGACATCCTCTTTCTCGGCGTCGACGGCTTCGATCCGGAGATCGGCGTGACCACACCGAACCTGCAGGAGTCGCGCGTGAATCGGGCCATGGTGAAGGCAGCGCGGCGGGTGGTGGCGGTTTGCGATTCGACGAAGTTCACGCGGCGCAGCATGTCGCGCATTGTACCGCCTTCGGCGATCCATTGCGTCATCACCGACCGCAACCTGCCGGCAGCGACCGCCGAGGCGCTGCGCGCGCAGAATATCGAAGTTGTGCTGGTCTGATCGCCGCCCTGCCGCGCGTTCCTGCCAACGGTTCGTCCCTCAGAACGACAGCTTCGCTGCGAACTGCATGATCCTGGGCTGCGCGGTTCCGTAGGTGTTGGAGGAGGACGACCCGGCGAGTCCGGTGATCTGGCCGAATCCTGTGTCCGTCAGAATGTTGTCCGGGTTGCCGAAGTCGACGTTGTTGAAGGCGTTGTAGAACTCAGCGCGCAGTTCGAGGGCGACCGTCTCAGAGATCTTCGTGTTCTTGATCGCCGCGAGATCGGTGTCGAAGTAGCGCGGGCCGTGCAGGGCGTTCTTACCAGAGTCGCCGAAGGTGCCGATGGCGTTGGGCTGAAAGTCGTTCACGTTGAACCACTCGTTCACTTCCTGCGCGTGCGAGCGGCCGTAACCCAGCTCAGCCTGCTTGATGTTGCCGATGCTCAGCAGGTCGGCGCGGTCGGCGCCGATGGAGCTGAAGGAATTGTCGTAGCCGCTGAAGATGGTGAACGGGGTGCCCGTGTTCCAGTCGGCGATGGCGGTGAGCTCCCACCCGTTGACGATGCGATCGGCGAA
>Ga0335074_10002888_pt1 | contig 23434 bp, 19 predicted proteins | sample Lox_Sample_23_FD_206715 | JGI IMG/M metagenome (GOLD analysis project Ga0335074, IMG submission 206715) | Soil microbial communities from Loxahatchee National Wildlife Refuge, Florida, United States - Lox_Sample_2.3 | ecosystem: Environmental > Terrestrial > Soil > Wetlands | place: USA...
AGGCCCAGCGCCTCCGCCACGCTTCCGGCAGGCAACCCCTCGGGCCCCGCCTGTACCAGCAGGCGGAAAACATCCAAACGGCTATCCTGCGCCAAGGCGGCCAAAGCCGAGACGGCGCGATCCTTTTTCATATTTCAGCATCTATTGAAATATCTCTCTGCGGTCAAGATATATTTCGATATTCGCTGAAATAAATTCAGGCTTGCGATAAATCTCCGGCACCGCCCGGCGCAAGCCGATTGTCACGTCAGCAGCCGGCCGACCGCCGCATTCCAACCTGCAAGCTTTCGCTCCCGGGTGGCTGCGTCCATCGCCGGGTCAAACCGCCGCTCCGACCGCCACAGCGCGGCGAAACGATCCGGCTCCGGGAAGAACCCGGCGCGCAAGCCGGCGAGATACGCCGCTCCCAGCGCCGTCGTCTCCTGGATGGCCGGCCGGTCGACGATGCTGCCGGTCAGATCGGCCAGCCGTTGCATGGTCCAGTCGGACGCCGCCATGCCGCCATCGACGCGCAAAATTTTCAGCGCGCTCTCGGCGTCGCGCCAATCGGCCTTCATGGCGGCAAGAAGATCGACGGTTTGAAAGCACACGCTTTCCAGCGCGGCTTGCGCCAGTTCCCGCGGCCCGGTCGCGCGCGTCAAGCCGAACAGCGCGCCGCGCGCGTCCGGCCGCCAATAAGGCGCGCCCAGGCCGACGAAAGCCGGAACCAGAAAGACGTCTTGCGTCGGGTCGGCCGTAGCCGCGAGCGCACCGGTCGCCGCGGCGTCTGGCACGATGCGCAAACCGTCGCGCAGCCATTGTACGGCGGCACCGGCGACGAAGATCGAACCTTCGAGCGCGTACGAGCGCGCGCCGTCGAGCTGGTAAGCGACGGTCGTCAACAGCCTGCTGCCGGAGGCGACCGGCGTCGGCCCGGTGTTCAACAACGCGAAGCAGCCGGTGCCGTAGGTCGATTTGACCATCCCCGCCTCAAAGCATGCTTGCCCGATCAGCGCCGCCTGCTGGTCGCCGGCGATGCCGTAGATCGGGATCGCGGCGCCAAGCACACTGGGGTCAACGACCCCGAAGGCTGCCGCAGAATCGAGGATCTGCGGCAAAACCGTCTTCGGCACGTCGAGCAAATCCAACAGCTCGGCGTCCCAGCGGCCGGTGTGGATATTGTACAGCAACGTCCGCGACGCATTGGTTGCGTCGGTGGCGTGCACTTTGCCGCCGGTGAGGCGCCACAGCAGATACGTATCGACCGTGCCGAATGCGAGCTCGCCGCGCGCGGCGAGGTCGGCGGCGCCGGCGACATTTTGCAACAACCAGGCGAGCTTGCTGCCGGAAAAATATGGATCGAGCAGAAGTCCGGTCTTGGCGGTGAATAAAGGCTCGTGCCCTTGGGCCTTAAGATGCGCGCATAGCTCTGCGGTTCGCCGATCCTGCCAGACGATCGCGCGATGAATCGGGCGCCCGGTTCTGCGGTCCCACACCAGCGTAGTCTCGCGCTGATTGGCGATGCCGATGGCGACAATGTCGCCGGCGCTGGCACTCGCCTCGCGCATGGCGCTGCGGCAAGTTTCGAGCGTCGTCGTCCACAAATCCTCCGGCTCGTGCTCGACTTCGCCGTCGGCTGGAAAATGCTGCGGCAATTCGCGCTGGGCAAAAGACGCGATGGAGGTGTCGGCGCCAAACAGCACGGCGCGGGTCGAGGTCGTGCCTTGATCGATCGCAAGCACGTAGGACGCCAAATGCTCCTCCCCTCAAACAGCCTGCGATTCGAAGATCGCGGCGGGGAAATGGTTAACGTCGGGAATTTGCCCCGCCGCGTGAGCGCATCTTCGACAATCGAAGTAACAATTTCCTAGCAAATTCAGCCTAGAAGCACACCAATGGAGCTTAGTGCGCCATGCTCAGCATAGTCTCGGAAGCTCGATTCGGCGCTCGGTTTGCGCGGTTGCGCGCACTGATCGCCAATTTCAAATTGAACAGACGGGGCAACGTCGCGGTCATCACCGCGCTCGCGGCTCTCCCGCTGGTCAGCGCCGTCGGCTGCGCCGTCGATTATTCAATGGCGTCGATGATCAAGACCAAGCTGCAGGCGGCGGCCGACGCGGCGACCCTGGCCACCGTTTCCAACAACTCGCCGGTGGTTGCGACCTCCAAGAGCATGACCGGCAACGGCAGCGTTTCCGGCGGCTCAACCTACGCGCAGAATTTTTTCACAGCCGACAGCAGCACTTTTTCCAACGTGACCGACAGCGCCACCGTTACAAAGAGCGGAATGGTGGTTACCGCGACCCTCAACTTTTCCTATGCGGTACCGACCTCCTTCATGAAAATCTTCGGCTACAGCAACATCACCGTCGCGGGCTCGTCGACGGCGAGCTACACGCTGCCGACCTACATCAATTTCTATCTGATGCTCGATGTCTCCGGGTCGATGAGCTTCCCCTCGACGACGGCGGAACAGGAACGCCTGATGGCGGTCAATCCCGACAACCTGCACCCGACGAACAGCCCGCCCAACAACGGCTATCCGCAGGGCTGCCAGTTCGCCTGCCATTGGGCCTCGCAAAATTCGACTTGCCAGCAAACCCAGCAGATGAGCGGGTCGGCCGGCCCGTGGCAGGGATCGTGGCCGCCATCCTCCGAGCAGTACAGCGGCTCCTCGGGCGAAGTCATTCCCAGTCAATGGCCGAACGGCTATCCCGGCGGCTATTGCCTGGGATTTCTCATTTCGCGGCTGGGAACGACGCCGGTGTCATTCCCCACCGGCTGCACCAACGACGGCACGACGCCGTCGGCGCCGTCGGGCAAAATCCCGGGTACCAACACGGCGTACCCGTCCGGCTGCGGCCAATACGTGAATTGGACGAACAGCCAAGTGAGCTCGTGCTCGACGGCCGGAACGACGTCGTGCATCCAACTGCGCGCGGACGCCGTCGGCTATGCCGTAACGGCGTTATTGAGCCAAGCTTCCACGACCGAAAGCAACGACGGCATCACCAATCAATTCCAGGTTGGGCTGTTTCCCTTCATCCAGAATCTGTGCACCTCGAGCGCCGGCAGCAGCAACTCATGCTCCGTCGGTCTGACCAGCAGTCTGACCGGCTCCACGATCACCAATTTCGCTCAACAGCTGGCGAGTCTGTTGGACACCGGCGCCAATTCCACCCTCGGATCCGGCGGTACGCATTTCGAGAATGCGTTGAACAGCATGAACAATTTCATCACGTCGGTCGGCACCGGCTCGGGCTCGTCCAACCCGTTGCCCTATGTCTTCATTGTCACGGACGGCTCTCAGGACTATCAAACGCAATGGAACGGAAACTGGGGCTCGCAAAACTGGACCAGCAACGCAACGGTCCCGTATCAGAATTCGGCGACCGTGATGCCGCCAAACAGCGAATCAAACACCAACTATTGTCAGACGATGAAAAATCGCGGCATAACGATCGCCGTTCTCTATATTCCCTATGAGACCATTCAGGATCCGAATTCCAGCTTTGCCAATAACGAAGACGGCTATGCCAACAGCAACATCGCGAATATTCCCACCTCGCTGCAGAATTGCGCTTCGACCAACTTTTTCTACACCGCCACGACGCCGACCGATATCCAGAACGCCTTGATTACGATGTTCGAGCAGGCGGTGAGCACGGCCCACGTTACGAATTAGGCCGTGTAATCATTAAATCGGGATGGCCGCTTCAATCGGGATGGCCGCTTCACCTCCGAGCGAACAGAACCGGAGCCGCTGGATCGCCGTTTCAATGTGCGGCGGCACCGAACGGAAGCAGTCCGCAGCGACTCAAAGTGCGCAGTCGGTCGCGGTCAGTCAACTCTCGCCGTTAGCGCTTTCCAAGCCGCCAGCGAGTCCATGTAGTCCCGCCAACGCGCAATCTTCCGATTTTCAAGTTCGATGATCGAGCAAAAGCGATTATCGTACTGCGCACCCGACGTAAGGATCGTCCCGTGGACTTCGTATTCAATGACGACGACTCGGCCGTTGTCTGCCCTGTTGACGACTAGCTTGTCTGCAGACCGAATTCCGATCGCATCGATATAGCCCCCGAACCGGGCCATCAGATCGGCGCGTCCTCGGATCACGCGAGGCCAGCCTAAGTCGTATCGGACCTCATAGACGATATCGTCGGCGACGATGTCGAAGAAGTGCTCGCCATCGACCAGCCCTTCCAGCGCCGTTCGGACCAGCTCGAAATATGGCTTGGCACCCTCGTAGGCGGCGTAGTTCGTGCTCGGCATTCTGCACCGCTTCAGGCCTCAGGACCGACAAAACTCAATGTAAAGATAGCAGGTTCGGGTGCATGGCGACCGGTTGAACTGACCCCCGAACTGTGATTCAAGCCCCGACTGGAGCGGCCGAAGCATGCACGACGAACTCATTGACGATGAGCGGGCTGCCATTAAGCCGCTGTTGCGAGCAAGCCGCGCGGCGTTCCAAGAGTGAACCGACCGTCGAGCAGGCTGACGATCACAAGAGTAAGGCAACCCGCTCTAGCAGGAACTGGGCACGTTATTGTACTGGATGCAAGTGCTGCTGCGCGGCGTGGCGTAGAGACTATCCGAGAGCGTGATGGGCCCCGTCAGAAAAGAGCCGAAGGCGGGCGTAAACGAATAGCTGACCTGGGCGTAGATCAAATAGCAGGGATACGAACCGCCGCACGAATTACTGGCCAAATTGGTCGGCAGGCCGGTGAAGGCAGCCCCTTGCGTAAGAGCACTGCCCGTGGTCGGCGAGTAGCTCCAACTCACTGTCGCCTGCGTGTTGGACGTCGCCTCTAGTTGCGAAATAACAAGGGTGATCGGCGTACTCGAATAAGGCGCGAGGATGGCGCCTGCGGCGTTTGTTATCGCCGTCATGGTCGTCGTGCTGATCTCGTCGTTGGTGCCAAGGCCGTATTGATTGGTAATGGCGGCCAAGGCGTAAGTCGCCGATCGCACTTTCATATAAACGGCAATCGCGTTCGCCGCATCGAATGATCCGAGGAACAGCAGCAAAAGAACCGGCATGATCATGGCGAATTCGATCGCGGCGACGCCATGCGTCGAAGCGGCAAAACGCCGATAAAAATTGGCCGGAGCGAACATCATCCTGAATACGGCTCCACCCGGAACGCACTTACGCCCATCATCTCGGCAGCGTTGTTCGGCAGGTTGGAAAGCACAAATCCCAACGGCCCGCCGATGACCGACCACGGATAAACCAGTTGGACCACCATGACTTCGCCCGGCGTGCCGGCATCGTATGCATAACTGGATTGGGCGAGGAGCGTGCCGTTGCTGTACATTTGCGGCGCCGAGGTATTGGCGGCGGCAAACGACGAGTAGTTCTGCACGACGATGAACAGATTGCTGCAATTGAACAAAACCGACGGACAGACTTTGCCGACGACCGTGCTGGCCGACCAGTTGTTGTTCTGCGCCTGGCCGGTCATAAAGTAGCGGGCGGCTTCATTGGCCGCGTTCTGCAAAGCCATCTGCGCGAACAAGAAAATGCAAGTTTGCAGCAGCGCCACCAGCGTCGCCAAAAAGACCGGCGCGATCAGGGCAAATTCAACGGCGGTGGCGCCATGGCGCGCAGCGTAAAAGCGCGAGAAAACTGTGGCGCGGCGCCGGACATATTTTGCCAGATTTCCAACCATGGCCGGGCGGTCCTGGAAGTCGCGGTTCTGCACTGCCTAGCAATGGACGAAAGGCATTGATTTTTCGTTGTCCAAACCGCAGAGCCGAAGCACCCTTGATCGTTAACGCAGCGTTGCGCGGCAACGCAAAAAGCGGGGGCTTGCGCCGGCCGAAGCGGTGCGGACCCGTTACTGCTCGAGCACGAGCCGGCCGTCGCTGTATTCGAAACGCCGCAGCCGCGACAGAAACGACAAGCCGAGCAGATTATCGCTCAAAGTCTGGTCGGGCAGCACGAGAGCATCGACGTCGCGCACCTCGACATCGCCGATCTCGACGCTGTCGAGGCGGGTCAGCGCGGCGCGCGCGGTGCCGTTCGCGGTCCGGACCTCGGCGACGAAGTCGCGTGGCGCCGGATGAATGCCGAGCCGGGCGGCGGCGCTTGCGGTCAGCGCGATCATCGAGGCGCCGGTATCGACCAGAAAGCTCACGGATTGGCCCTCGACGCGGGCATCGACCTCGAAATGGCCGCGGGCGTCGCGCGGCACGATGACCGACCGCGAACTCTCCGACGTCGCCGCAGCCGGCGCCAACGGCCGCGCCGCCAGCACCATCGGCCGCGGCGCGGCACCGATGTGGGAGGCGTATCGCGGGACCAGGGCACCCGCGGCGAGCGCAAGCGCGGCGACGGTGACGATGGAGCGCATGGGATGAGCCAAAGTCGATTTGCGCCCATTCCACCACGCAACCGCCAACGGCCCGCTAACGCGCCGCAGCGGCCCGCGGATTTTGACCTTTCACGGTCAGCCGCGGCTTAAAGCTTTAGCTCGCATTTGAGCGATCTGGTTATTGCGGAATGACCGGAAGCAACAGATGCGAGGGTCGCCGCGCGTCATGATAGATCTTATGCAGCGTGGTTTTGCTGCTGCAGATGTGGGGGGCGATGTACTCGACGTTGGTCGCGCCGGCGACGCCGGTCGGCATGTCGGCGCTGGCGATTTCGATGCAAATACGATGGCCGCGCCGGAACAGATTGGCGGTGGCCATAATCTCGATGTTGTATTCGGTCACCTCGCCGGGCACGACTTTGAGCTGAGCCTTTCTGGTCAATGGGTGCCACGGCCGCCATGGCTTCGATCGCGTCGGATCGATCGCGCGATGCGAGGCTTTGAGCCAGCCACGGGTCAGCTCGCGTTCCGGCAGATTGTCGGCAATCTCGCGTTCGCCCTCACGCACCGTGCGCACCGAGACGTCCGGTCCGACGTCCTTGAGCGCGATGATCCAGTTGGTATCGTCCTGATCGATGGCGGCGAACAGATTGAGCAGCGCCGGACCGGCGATGACCAAGTCTTGCGGCAGCGGGTCGGTCAGGTAGCGCAACTTCGCCACCTTGTTGGTTTGTGTCGGCGGCATTTGCACGAACGCGTCCGGCGGCAGCTCGTCCTCGGCGCTCGACGGCGTGAACGGCGTCGCCTGAAGTCGCTCCCAGCTGTTGAGATAGAATTTCGTCCACTGCGTTTGCGGCAGCGGCCAGTCGCTGCCGCTGCGCCATTCATTGGCGCCCATCAGCCAATAGCGCACCGGCGGCTCGTTCATGATTCCGGTGTCGATGCCTTTGAGCCAATAGTCGTACCAGCGCAGAATCTCGGCGTGCATCGTATGAAACGGCCGCTCCAGATGCGCCGGGCCGGTGAACAACAGCTTCTTCGGCACCTGGATCTTTTCGAAATAGCTCTGTGCGCCGTTGAGGTGGGTCTTGTAGGTGTAACCGTACCAGCCGGCGCCGGTGTAGGCCGGAATCTTGATCTGCTCGAACGACTGCTCGGCGGCGCGCACGACGTCTTCCTTGTCGTACGGATCGATCAGCAATTCAAAGATTGGCGGCATGTGCTGACCCTTTTGCGCCAGCAGGTTGAAGATGTGCGGATACATGCGGTAATCGGCGTTGTTCATCGCCTCGCGCCACAGCGCTTCCTTCTCCGCCGGCAGCGCACCCGGCTTGCCCTTGTTCTGGTGGATGGCCGAGAAATGCATGACCAGATAGCGGAACAGATGCAGCACCGCGCCGGGATATTCCTCGCGGAAGCTTCCCAACGTGCCGTAGGCGCCGCGCGGATCGTAGGGAAAGATCGCTTTCAGATGCGGCGGGTTCTGCCGCGCGACATGAAATTGCTCGGCGCCGAAGCCGGAAATGCCGACCATGCCGACATTGCCATCGCACCAGGATTGGCCGGCGATCCATTCGATCAGATCGTAGCTGTCCCATTGCCGGCTGCCGCCGCCGTCGGATTTGCCGACGCCGCGAGGCGAGCCGATAATATGGACGTAACCCCGCGAGGTGAGAAATTTCGTATCGCCGGCTTCGATCGGTCCGGTCCATAGCGACGACCAAGCCGGCTGCGGCGGCACGGCGGCGGCGATATCGGGCCCTTGGAAATCCTTGTTGTAGATCGCGAACGCAAGCAGCGCCGGAAAACGCTCGTTGGCGTCGGGCCGGTAGATATCAACTGACAGGTTGACGCCGTCGCGCATCGGCACGGCGACGTCGCGTTCGCTGATCATGCGCGGGTAAGCGGGCTCGCGGTCGTAGGCGACCGGCGGGCAATCGCTGGCGATCGGCAAGCCGGCGGCGAAGTGTGTGCTCTCGTTCATCACATAAGTCCTCCCAACTATTCGGTCCTTATTGCGGGGGGCCAGGCGACAAAGCCATCCGCAGGCGACGCAGCGGATTGCCCCGGCCGCCTTGCGATACCCCCTGATCTGTCGGCAAATTCGTCACGGATGGCAGCGCAGCAAGCCGTTCCAATCGCAGTAGCCGAAACCGACGCGGCAACAGCCGAAAGATTGCGGCGAGCAGTAATAGGCTTGGTAATCGAATCCACAATGGTCGGAGCAATACCTGCGGCCCCGCAATCGATCGTAAGCGCAGTGGTTGCGCAGCCGCCGCGGCAATGCCTGCGGGTCCTGCCAATCGGCTTGGATGAGCCGAGCGGCCTGCGGTAAACGACCGATCTGCGCTGCATGGCAGACGGACAGCCCGGCAAGAACCCCGGCAACACAGGCAAACAAAAGGTGCGCCAGCGCTTTCATGACATGCTCTCCGAGCGAGCCGTGATTGACTGAGCATCAGCCGCCGCGAGCGCCGCTGCCATCGGCCACTCCCGGATCGACGGCGCGCGCACGAGCGGCAGGCGGACGACGAAGCGGGTGCCTTCGCCTTCCTTGCCCTTCACCTCGATGGTGCCGCCGTGCAGGTCGACCGCCGTCTTGACCAGATAGAGACCGACGCCGGTTCCCACGATTCCCGAAACGTTGCTGCCGCGGTGATAGCGCTGGAACAGCCGATCGAGGTCGCCGGCGGGAATGCCGATGCCGCGGTCGGCGACGGCGACGACGGCCCCGCTGCCGGCAATTTCGGCCTCGACCTCGATGGCGCCGCCGCCCGGCGAGTACTTCACCGCATTGGACAAAAGGTTGCTGAAGGCCTGAAACAACAGCTTGGCATCGCCGACCATCGGCATCGGGCGCGCGGCGAACCGCTCGGTGATCCGCGCGCCCGCCACCATCTCGCGATGCAGTTGGCAGACTTCGCGCAGCAACGCCGCCAAATCGAGCTCGCCGGGATGGAAATACATTTCGGCGCCGCCGTCGGCCAAGCGGGCGGAGTTGAGCAGATTGTCGATCAAATGCGTCAGCCGCAGCACCGCAGCGCGAATTTTCCCCGCTCGCTCGTCAACTTCGGCCGGCCGCATGGTGTCTTTCATTTTCATCAGCCGGCGGGCATGGCCGTCGATCACGGTCAACGGGGTGCGGAATTCGTGTGATGCCATGGAGATGAAATTGCGCTGCGCCAGCGCCAAGCGCTGTTCTTGCGCCAACTGCTCCTCGAGCATCGCCGCCTGACGGGCGAGCACGCGCTGACTGCGCATCAGCTCGATCGCATTGTTGCGAAACACCGCCGTCGCCTGCGCCATCTCGCCGATCTCGTCTCGCCGGTCGGTTTCGGCAATCTCCACGGCGGTGTTGTTGGCCGCAAGCCGGCGCATGCGGTCGGCCAGATGCAGCAGCGGCGCCGAAATGGAGCGGCTGATGTGAAGCAGCGCCGCCACCACCAGCACGCCGGCGATCGCCATGGCGAGAAGGATAAGCCACAGCGCTTGACGGTAGGCGGCGCCGAGCCGGCTGCTTGCGGCGTGGGCGTTGGCGACGGTCTGATCGGTGAGCCGACCGAGCGTGTCGCTGGCCGCGTCGTAGGAGGCGCGCGAAGCGCCGCCATAGAGCGCCAGCGCCTGCGGCTTGCGGTTGGCGCCGGTCAGCGCCACAATCTGATTGACGATCGTTCGGTAGTCGTTCCAGCGCTCCTTGAAACGGTTGTAGAGGTCGGTCTCGACCGCATCGTGCCGAATCCGCTCGAAACTGCGCTCGGCCTCGGCGATCGACCGATCGAGCTCTTCCATCTGCCTTTCGGTCGCCGCAATCTCGGCTGGTTCCGACGACAATAGATTGCTGCCTTCGATGGCGCGGAAATCCGACGTGAAGTTATTCAAGTCGCCGAGCACGCGGGTATTGGGCAGCCAGATTTCGGCAACGTCGGCCGACAGCCGGTTGAAATTGCTCAGCCGCCAGATGCTGAACAGGCCGAGCACGACCACGAGCAGGAAGAACAGCAGAAATACCGCCGTGAGGTGAAATCGGATCGAGCGCGGCTGCCGCATGTGGGACCGGATCATCGGTAACGAAAGGCCGCGCGAGCCTGCAGGCCTTCAAGTGACACGCCTTCAAGTGACATAAGGTATATACGAAAGCGGCCGCCGACGGAAACGCACAGCGGCAAAAATGTTGTCGGCAAACAGCCTTAGCCGGCTGAATTGGCGCGCCGTTTGAGCTAGCATTCGACCTCCCGGAGGCGCATGGCCGAAGCGCAGAAAACCATACTTTGCATCGAGGACGACCGCGAGACCGCGGCGCTGATCGCCGAGGAACTGGTTGATCGCGGTTACGCGGTGACGCTGGCGCATGACGGGCGCGAGGGACTCGCGGTCATCTTAAAGACCATGCCCGATTTGGTGCTGTCGGACATCAGCATGCCGACGATGTCGGGCTTCGAGCTGCTGGAACGGCTGGTTGCGCTGGCGCCGCGGTTCGCGAAAATGCCCTTCGTGTTTCTCACCGCGCTGACCGACCGGGATAACGAACTCAAGGGCCGGCAATTGGGTGCCGACGACTACGTCACCAAGCCGATCGATTTCGACGTGCTGGCGACCATCATCGCCGCGCGGCTTGCCGGCGTCGCGCGCACCGGATTCTGGCCGAAGCGGGTCGAGCTCAACGAGCGCGAGGTGGAGGTGCTGACCTGGGTGGCGCGCGGCAAGACCTCGGTCGAAATCGCGCAAATCGTCGGACTGACCAAGCGGACAATCGACTTTCACATCGACAATGCGCGCGCCAAACTTGGCGCCACCACACGCACCGAGGCCGTCATCAAAGCCGCCACCGGGCGGCTGATCGAGCCGTAAATCAGCTTTGCCGCGGCGCTCGAGCCGTGGCGCGTCAGGCGCAACAAGAATCCGACGAAATTTCCCGCCGATCGGACACGGCCGCGCTGGCAGCCTGATCGAGCCGATACCCGACGCCCGACTCGCTGACGATCAATGACGGGCGCGTCGGGTCGATTTCGATCTTTTGCCGCAACTTGCGCACCAGGATGCGAAGGTACTGAATATTGCCGGCCTGATCGCCCCAAATTTTTCTGATCAGCTGCCGATGCGTCACCACAAGCCCGACGTGGGCGGCAAGCCCATGCAGCAGCGCAAATTCCTTGCGCGTCAACGGCACGCGCGTTCCGTTCAGCGTCACCACCCGCGACGTCAGATCGATCGAGAGCGCGCCGGCCCGCACCACCGGATCGCGATTGGTGCCGCGCAGATTCCGTCGCAGCACCGCGTCGCCTCTGGCCAGCAGCTCGGCAATCCCGCACGGCTTGACGACGTAGTCGTCGGCGCCGAGCTTGAACAGCCGCACCTTTTCGTGCTCGTCGGCATCAATTGAGAGAACGATGACCGGAACATTCGACCAGGACCGGATGCGCTCGAGCACCTCGGAGCCGTCCGGGTCGAGCAAACTCAGATCCAGGATAATCAAATCCACCGCCGTCATCGTCGCGGCCCGCAGCGCTGCCGCGGCGTTCTCCGCTTCGAGCACGCTGAATCCATGAAGTTCGAAGCCGGCGCGGAGAAAGCGCCTGATCTGTGCGTCGCCGGCGACAACCAGCACCTTCGTCATGACTGCGCTCGCAAGGCCAATGGGGTCCTGACGAGAGATTCGCCGAACGGGCTATAGGAAGTCGAGGTGGCTGTCCGAGTGACGATATAAGTGACTCGTAAGTGAATCCCGCCTCAGAAGTGCCAGATCAAGTCGCTGGCCGCGATCACCGCCCAATTTCTGCTAGGCGCCACGCCCAAAGCGGAGTTGCCGTTGAAGGCGTCGTTATTGATCGATCGGTAATAGGCGATCTCCGGACGAATCTCGACCTGCGGCGAGAGCCAGTGCTGCCAGCTCAGCGCCCAGTCGGCATAGGCGCTCGGCACTCCGGTGCGCTGTCCGTTCGGGTCATTGAAGTATTCCGTACGCAGCGAGAAGTTGTTCAATTTGTTGGGCGAATAGTTCAGATAGACGAGAAAAGTCTGGGTGTCGGAAGTGCAGGTCAACGGCGCTCCGGCCACCGCCGTGTTGCCGAACTGGCTCGGGCCCGAGCACCACGCCGCATTCGGGCCGTTAAACGGGATGAATTGCGGACTGAACGGCGTGCCGCCGCCGGCGACAATCGCATTAGCGGTTGCGTTGTTCAGGTTCGGCACATTGTTCTCGTGGATATTCCAGGTCTCGAACGCGACGTGCCAGTAGTCGTTGAGCTTGTGATAATAGGTCAGGCCGATCCATTGCAGGTTGTTGTAGCCCCACTGACCGCCGTTCCAGGCGTCGATGACAAAATTCAGATCGTCGCGGCCATCGTCGCTGGTCCAACGTACGCCGAACGTCCCCGACGGCACCGCGCCGGGATCTTTGAGCAGCGTCGCGCCGGGATAAAGCACATTGCCCGGCATGAGGTTCGGGATACGCGCACCCGCGTTCCACGGCATGGTGTCGCTGCCGACGGTAAGGCCCAATTGCAGAATCCAGTTCTTGGTGAGCGCGGTCGTCACCTCGACGCCGGTGTTGGTGTAATTGTCGAACGTGTAGGTCAGCGAGTGCACATAGGTGTAATTGTTCGGAGCGAGTTGCGCCTCGATGTCCGGAATCGAGATGAAGCGGCCGAGGCGTACGTCCATGCCCTGCAGCACGGGAAAATAGAGATCGACATACACCATTGGCAAGTCGGCGCCGTAGGTCAGGTTCTGATTGAGGAGCTGGTTGCTGAACAAGCCGTAGGCCGTGGTGTAGCGATAATCGACACCGTAAAGCGCCGAGACGCGGAAGCCCCAGTCGAAGTGATCGTTCTGCACGGTGTCGGCCAGACGCTCGACGTAGACGACCGCCTGGTCGAGCTGGACCGTGTTCGGCGTATAGTCATACGCTGCCGGCGCGTTGCCGCCGGGCTTGACCGTGTTGCTGCTCAGATTGCCGGCCGGATCGATCCAGCCATACACCTGGACGTGTGCGTCGTTCATCGCGTGGCCGAGTTGTGTATTGCCGAGCGCGACCATCAACGGCGAGTCGACCGAGTTCGGCCGGGTCACGCCGATGTTCTGCGTGCCGCCGTACGGCCATTCGGTGAACGGCATGGGCGGGCTGGATTCCGGAGTCGCCGGCCACACCGCGTCGGAGCGGCGCCCGGGCGCCGCCGCCGGGTCGGACGGCGCCGCGGTCCTGCCCCATTCGAGCGTGTAGTAGCGATAGAGCCGCGTCACAAAATCGTCGCCGAGATAGGCGTCGAGGCATTTGTAATCGAGATAAGGATCGCAGTCGTCGCTACGCGCCGCCGTCTTGAGCGCCGTGGGCGACACTTTTGGCGGCGCGCAACCGTAGTCGACCCATGGATCGCAAGAGGAACCCTCATGCCACGCGCTCGGCAACCCGTCCTGCCAGGCGCCAAACGCGTCGGCGGCGGTCGAACGGCTCGATTGCGTTGCCGCCAGCAGCAAGATGCCGACAATCAAAAGCGATCGCTTCATAACCCCCGCCTTGAAGCTGAAGGCCGCGCAACGCAAGCGTTTTCAGCCGGTCCCAGCGGCTTGTATTTCTGGCGGTGAAGCCGGAGAGAGTCGATATCGGCGGAGCCGGTTTTTAATAACAAAAAAATAGCCGAACCAGACAGCCGGGCGCGATTATCTCTCACACGTCATCGCCGTATCGAGCATAGGCCGAAAAAGAAAAAAGATGAACACGCTCTACAATATGTGCCACATGGCAAGCACACAGATCACCGCAAAAGGCACCGCCGCCAGCCCCAGATAGAGCCAGGTCCGATAGGCTTGCGCGTCTTTAGGCAACCTAAAGAGTTGGATCGCGATCCAGACGCAGACGGCAAAGCCCAAGATAAGCCGCACCAGATCGGCTGGCGTCTCGTAGGCTGTCCAGATGGTTTCGCTCTGCGGCAAGCTGACCCGGATCGTCACCAATACCAAGGCGACAATAAACACCGTCCGCAGGATGAGACCCGCAATCCGCAGTCGCCGCGGAATTCGGGAATCCGGCGGTTCGACCGCCGAGGCGTGCCGTGGCCCTGCAATCGGGAGCCCGGACATGATTTCCTCCGGCTTTGTTGTGTGGGCCCTCGCGAGCCTCTTTTTTGCACGCCACTTTGCCGCAAAACTATAAAATTAATATAATTCCAATGTGCGAACATGCAATCGTGGCCGATGCGGCCCTGCGGAATCTGAGATAAACGTTTTCGCGTCCGACATTTACGTGGCTTTGCCGGAGTCAATGATGAACCGGCCGGCTAAGGCCGAGTTGAGTGTTTCGGCCGAATCGCGCTGCCGTTGATCCCCACTGCAGCGATCGCCGGTCCGCCGATTCCAGCCGGCCCGGAGCCGCGACGTTTGAGGCCGGTTCCGCTGATCCCACCATGATTGGGCGCCATCGATCTGACGATCGGATTTGCCTTTCGCAGCGCCGGCTCGATGCGCTCTTCAGTACGCGCGAAATGGCCGCTCGTGCCTTCGAGGACGTTGAGATTAAGGCTGCGACCGCGCGAGGCGGCCGCGAAGTTACCGGGCGCGCCGGCGCGTTGTTCGGGCCGCCCGTTGCCGATGAGAGGCAAGCCGACGGCGTTGCGCAAACCTGAATTGGATGCGCCGGGCGCGAAACGCCGGCGCGCGAGCACATCTCGCGGCGTAACCGGCTTGACGATTTGCGCGTGACCGGCGTTGTTTCGCGCGCCGCCGAAACCGTGCGGCGAAACGGTAATGCGCGTATCAATCGTTTCCGGGTCCCGATTGTCGGGATAATGAGCATTGACCGCCGAGTGGGCGCTCCCTGACGCGCTGTCGACAGTCTGGGTTGCGGCGTTGCCACTACTGTCCGGCGCGGCGGACGCATGGTCAGGCTTGGAGTCGCCACCCACTCCGTCGGCGCCAGAACGAGGCGGCGGGCCGCCCCGTTGCGGTGCGGCTTCGGGCGCGGCAGGGCGCGCATCCTGCGCGGACGACGGCGCCATCATCGCGCTGCCCGACAGCGCGACGGCCAGCAGGCACAAAAATACGCGCGATACGCGCTGCTTCGTCATCATGGCTCACTAACCGGATGGCACCGGCCCCGCTTCGCCGGCCGACGTGGCCGCACGCTCGGTGCGCAAGAACAAGGTTTGCAACGCCGGAACCACCACCAGCAACATGATCGGCCCGATCAGCATGCCGCCGACAATCACCGTGGCGAGCGGACGTTGCACTTGGCTGCCGATGCCGGTGGATATGGCGGCTGGCAGCAGGCCGATGCAAGCAGACAATGTCATCATCAGGATCGGCCGCATTTGCTGCTCGACGGCCTCGAACATGGCGTCGATCGGATCGGTTCCGGCGGCGGCAACCCGGTAATAGCCGTTGATGATCAAGATGCCGCTCATCACCGACACCCCGAGCAGCGAGATGAATCCGATCGCCGCCGACACGCTAAAGTCCAATCCGAAGACATAGAGCGCCACCAAGCCGCCGGAAACCGCAAACGGGATGCCGAGTAGCGCCAACGCGCTGTCGCGCCAGGAGTTGAATAATCCGTACAGCAGCACGACGATCAGAACGAAGGTCACCGGCAGAATGATCGCGAGCCGCTTCTTGGCTTGCTGCAGCCATTCGAACTCGCCGGCCCAAGCGATGCGATAGCCGGTCGGCAGTTTCACGTTGCGGCTGATCCGCTCTTGCGCTTCAGCGACGGCGCTGGCGAGGTCACGACCGCGGACGCTGAATTTGATCGGCACGAACCGCTGATTGCGCTCGCGAAATATGTAGGAGGCGCCGGTATCGAGCGTGATCGAGGCGAGATCGCTCAACGGAATATAGGCGTTGCCGCCGGAAGTCTGCACCCCGACTTTGAGATTGCGCACGTCATCGATGTTGTCGCGATATTGGGAAGCGAGCCGCACCACCACGCCGAACTGGCGGTCGGCCTCCAGCAGCGTGGTTGCCGTGACCCCACCCAGCGCGGCCTGAACGACGTTGTTGACGTCGTTGACGCTCAGGCCATAACGCGCCGCCTTGGCGCGATCGACCTTGATATTGAGATTGGGTTGTCCCAGGACCCAAAACGCGCCGAGGTCGGTAATGCCCGGCACCTGCGCCATTTCGTGCAAGGCGGCGCGGGCAATCCGCTCCAGGGTCTTGAGATCGGGGCCGATGATCTTGACGGAGTTGGCGCCTTTGACGCCCGAAAGCCCTTCTTCGACGTTGTCCTGGATGTATTGCGAGAAGTTAAAGTCGATGCCGACGAACTCTTTTTTGAATTCCGCCTGTAATTGGTTGATCAGCTTGTCTTTGGTGAAGCCCCTCGGCCATTCGTCGAACGGTTTCAGCGGCACAAAAAATTCGGCATTGAAAAACCCGGCCGCGTCGCTGCCATCATCGGGGCGACCATGCTGGGACACCACCGTGATGACTTCGGGGTGACGCAACAGGATTTCGCGGATTCTATTGACGATCGGCATGCCCGCTTCGAGCGAAATGGTCGGCGGCATCGTCGCGCGGATCCACAGATTGCCCTCTTCGAGCGTGGGGAGGAACTCGCTGCCGAGCCGCGAGCCGAGAAAGACGCTGAACAGCAGAAACACGACGCCGAATGCGATTGTCGTCTTGCGGTTGCGCAGCGACCAACGCAGCACCGGCGTGTAGATCGACCGCAATCCCCGCACGACGATCGTTTCGACTTCGCTGACGTGCTCGGGCAGCAAAAGCGACGCCAGGCACGGCGTCACAGTGAATGTCGCCAGCAGCGCGCCCACCAGGGCGTAGGCGTAGGTCCGGGCCATCGGGCCGAAGATCTGGCCTTCCACCCCCTGCATCGTGAACAGCGGAATGAAGGCCGCCACGATGATCGCGGTCGAGAAAAATATCGCGCGGTCGACCTGCAAAGCGCTGATCAGAATTGTCCGCAGCCGGTCGGTCCACGCCGCGGCGGTGGCTGAAGAATCGGCGCCGGTCGGATCGCGGCCCCACCTTCCCTCGGCGAAGTTTTGAATAAGAGCCTGCCTATCCTGCGGCCTCGACTGGAAATTCCGGTAGATGTTCTCGACCAGGATGACGGCGGCATCGACGATTATGCCGAAGTCGACGGCGCCAACGGACAAAAGATTGGCGTCCTCGCCGCGCAGAACAAGAATGATGATGCTGAAGAACAAGGCGAACGGAATATTGGCGCCGACGATGATCGCACTGCGCAGGTCGCCGAGAAAAATCCATTGAATGAGGAAGATCAGGAGGCAGCCGAAGACCAAATTGTGCAAGACCGTGCTGGTGGTGACGGCAACCAGGCTGGTGCGGTCATAGAACGGGACGAGCTTCACTCCCGGCGGCAGCGTTCCGTCGGTGTTGATCTTCTGAACCTCGGCCCGCACGCGCGCCACCACGTCGTTGGTGTGCATCGTGCGGTTCATGATGACGATGGCGGCCACGATGTCGTCCTGATGGTCACGGCCGGCTTTGCCCAGCCGCGGCACATAGCCGACGGAAACCTTGGCGACGTCTTTGACGAAGATCGGAACGCCGTTGAATTGGCCCAACGGCACGTTCTCGATGTCGGCGACCCTGAAGCCTTGGGTCAAATCGGTCGCACCGCCCGAGTTCATCAAGCCAACGCCGCGAATGTTGACCGATTGCTGGCCCATGTTGATGGTGCGGCCGCCGACATTGATATTGGCGTTGCCGAGCGCGCTGATGATTTGCGGTATCGTGACGTTGTAGGCATCGAGCTTGTGCAGATCGACCGCGACGTCATATTGCTTGGTGGTTCCACCCCAGGTGTTGAGTTGCACCACGCCGGGAACGGTCAGGAGCCGCCGCTGCACCACCCAGTCCTGCAGCGTACGCAGGTTGGTCAAGCCGAAGTGCGGCGGCCCGACCACCTGATAGCGGTAGATTTCGCCCACCAGGCTGGTGGCCTGGATTTGCGGCGTGACGTTATTCGGCAGGTTGACGTTCTGCTGCAGATTGATCGCGGTTTGGGTGAGCGCGAAGTAATAGTCGACGCCGTAATAGAAAGTCACACGGACAAACGAAAGGCCGTAGAACGACGTCGATCGGATGACGTCGACGCCGGGGGTAGCCGCAAGGCCGACTTCAATGGGGATGGTGTAGTAGCGCTCCATCTCTTCGGCGGACAGACCGGGCGCCTGGGCGGTGATTTCAAGAATGACCGGGGCGGGATTTGGATAGGCCTCGATGTTGAGCTTCGAAAACGCAAACAGACCGCCGGCCAAAAACACCAGCAGTCCCAGCAGCACGAGTGGGCGACGCGTGAGACCGAATGTGAGCAGGCCCTTGAGCACAGTCCGCGCCTCACTCCGACGTCATGGGCGCCGCCGCCGGCAAAAAGCCCTCATTGCGCGATCGCCAGCGCATTGCTGAGAAAGATGGCGCCTTCGGTGGCGGCCAATTCGCCGACCTGCACGCCTTCGAGGATCTGCCGGTAACCGTCACGTTCGCCGCCGATCTTGACCGTCCGCTTGGTGAACCGGCGCCGATCGGCGGTCACCCACACGGTCATGGTGCCGTCGCCTTCGCGCACCACACCGTCCAACGGAATGGCCGGAGAACGGACCGGCGGGGCGACGCTGATCACGAAATTGGCGAACATACCCGAGCGCAATTCGTGCCGCGGATCCTTGATTTCCGAGCGGACCAATACACGGCGGGTGTTCGGATCGACGCTCGCGCCGATGGTGGTGATCCGGCCGTCGAAGACACGGCCGGGGAAAGCGCTGACCTTGACGCGAACCTGCTGGCCGACCCGGAAAGCCGGGCTGTCGTCTTCGGCGACGTCGGCGAGCATCCACATCGTGTTGATGTCGGCAACGACGTAGGGCGGCGGCGGATTCGCCGGCTGCACGAACAGCCCTGGCGCCGCATTGCGTGCCGTGATCCGGCCGCTGATCGGGCTAGGTACGACGAGCGTCGGATCGGCGCTTCGCTCGGCGACGATGCGGTCGATTTCGGCGTCGGTCTTGCCGAAGATGCGCACGGCGTCGCGCGCCGCGCGCAAGTTGCCTTCCGCGGTCTGCTGGTCGGACATCCCCTGGTCGAGATCTTTCTGCGATATGGCGACTGTCTTGTAGAGTTCGCGCAGCCGCGCCAGATTGCGGGTGGTTAAGTCCAGCACCCCGGCCGCAGCGATCAGGGTGGATTCGGCCTGCAGTAGATCGGGACTGTCGATGGTGAAAAGCGTCTGCCCTTTCTTCACGTCGTCGCCGACCGAGGCATAGAGCGCGATAATGCGTCCCTGGTACGGGGTGAACACCTGCACCGCCATGTCTTCGTTGAAGTCGATGCTGCCGACCGCCTCCTTCTCGACCGGAAACTCGCGCTCCTCGATCGGTGCAACCTTCACCGAAGCAAGTTGCGTGTCCGACAGATCGATGCTGTTGCGGTCATGCGCGGGCGTCGGCGTTTGCGAGGCATTGCCCTCAGCGTTGGCGCGCGTCGTCGCGCCAAGCTCCGGGGGGCTTTGGCTCCAGCGCCACGCGCCATAGGCGACGATCGCCAGCGCGATCAGCGCTATGAAGAGCCCTGCTCGCGCCCTACCGTCCGCGATGCGGGAGAGCATGGACAAACAACACCTACAATCTTCGAAGTTGCCGTGAAATGCCCACTACCAGCTGGCGCGTCTACTGTCATTAATCACAGAACACGCGGCATCGATTTCAGATTTAGACACATTCGAATTTGACGGCGCAGCCGCGCGACTCGCCAAAGTTTATCATGGAGACGCTAATTCGCTATTTTTCGCCAACGCCGTTCGACTGAATTGCCGGCGCAGCGCGCCGCCGTCGCAATATCCGGCTTCGGCATTTTCGGCGATCGTTGCGAAATCCCGATGACGACTGTGAAAGATAGCAGTGCAAACTTGCCCTAAATCATCGAAACTGTGGCAGGGGGAGCACAGCCAATCATCGGCAATTCGTAAATAATGCGGCGGCGACCGGGTGATAGGGCCGCGATCAAGCGTCGTTCCTGCATCAATTGTGCCCCAGTTGCATATGTCCGATCCCTCAGTCAGGAAGTTGCATGCAGGCGCCGGCATCGTCGCGGCTGCGATGCTTTTGACGAGCTGCGCGGTCGGCCCGGATTTCCTGCATCCCGCTCCGCCCGACGTTGGCCGCTACACCAAGGAGCCGCTGGCGCAGACCTCTTCCACCGATTCGCCGACCGGACGAGCGCAACGTTTCGTGCAAGGCCGCGACATCCCACAGGAGTGGTGGCGGCTGTTCAAGTCGCCCGCGCTCAACGCCCTGATCCAACGCGCACTCGACAACAATCCCACGCTGCAATCGGCGATCGCGACTTTGCGCGCGGCGAACCAGGCGGTCTACGCGCAACAGGGCAAGTATTTCCCGCTGGTGGAAGCCAATTTCAATCCGAGCTACAACCAGACCTCCAGCGCACTGACGCCGGTCCCTTCAAACAACGCCACCATCTACCAGCTGCATACCGCGCAGCTGCAAGTGTCGTACACGCTGGATGTTTGGGGCCTCAATCGCCGCACTGTCGAATCGCTGCGGGCGATGGCCGACAATCAGCGCTTCCAAGTCGAAGCGGCCTATCTGACGCTGGCTTCGAACATAGCGGTTGCGGCAATCACCGAAGCCTCCCTGCGCGGCCAGATCGAAGCCACCAACGAGCTGATCGCGATCAATACCAAAATGCTCGACGTCATGCGCCGCCAGATGGAGACCGGTTACGCCAGCCGCAACGACGTTGCCCTCCAAGAGGCGGCGTTGGCGCAGGTCGCGGCGACACTGCCGCCGCTGCGCAAGGCGCTGCAACAAAACCGCGATTTGCTGGCGGCGCTCGCCGGCGCCTTTCCCAGTCAGCAACCGCGGGAAAAGTTCACGCTCGCAAGCCTGCAATTGCCGACCGATCTGCCGGTCAGCCTGCCTTCGCAATTGATCGAGCAGCGCCCCGATGTGCGGGCGGCGGAGGAACAGCTGCATTCGGCGAGCGCGCAAATCGGCGTCGCCACCGCCAACATCCTGCCGAATTTCACCATCAGCGGCAACATCGGCTACGTCAACACCGCGATCGCCGGCTTGCTGTCGCCGCAGAATTTGTTCTGGACGGTTGCCGGCAATGCCACGCAGACGGCGTTCGACGCCGGCACGCTGTTCCACCAGCTGCAACAGGCCAAAGACAATTACAACGCGGCGGCGTGGACTTATCGCGGCACCGTGATCGGCGCCGTCCAGAACGTCGCCGACTCGCTGCGTGCGTTGCAAAACGACGCCGACGCGCTCAAAGCGGCGCGCGATTTCGAACGCGCCGCCAAGATCAGCTTCGATCTTGCGCGCCAGCAGATGGAAACCGGCTACGCCAACGTGTTGATCCTGCTCACGGCCCAGCAGACCTATCTGCAGGCGGCGATCCAGGTGGTGCAGGCGCGCGCGGCTCGCCTAAGCGACACGGCGGCGCTCTATCAGGCGCTTGGCGGCGGTTGGTGGAATCGCCCGGCGCCGCCGACCGAAAAGATCCTCAATGTCGGCACCGGCAAGGTCGAAACGGTTACCGGTGAGGCCAAAGACGAAGGATTTCTGCGCGGTCTATGGCCGCCGCATTAGAGGCTTCTGATGCATCAGCCGGCGGCAGCGCGCGATTTCGTTCTTGGAGCGGCGTAACGTGATTTCGGGCACCGCGCATTTTGCCCGGACGACGAAATAGCCGTCGAGCGCCCGCGAAAGCCGCCGCCAAAAACCCGCCGGCTGCGCATCATCGATAGCGACAACACTCATCGAAGTTTCTCCGGATTGCTCTTTGCCGCAGACGGCCAGAGCGTGATCGTTACCCGTTTAATCGATCGGCGTTCTCGATTCTTTGGTGGAGCCCGGTCCTTTCGACAAATCGGTTTCCACTCCTGCAGGATCACGTTCTATGTGCTCTCGATCGCATATGAATGCGAGACGGAACGGTGCGCATCGTCATAAAGCCGACATAGTAAGATAAAGCCGGACGCCGCGCCCCTTTCAGACAAAATTCGCCGTGACAACGCCGGAACCTGATTTTTATGCGGTCTTTATACACCGACCGGGTGTCCCCCCTCGCATTCCTACGGGAAGAGTGACAGGTATCGGCGTCGGAACATGTGCGCCTTAAACATCGTGACGCCCCGTTAAGGTTGGGCGCCCGAAACATCCGCCGGTCGTGCAAATCCGTTACGAAAGAGCATTGCCATGATGGACGTCGTCATGCTGGCGATCAGCTTCGTCTCGTTCGCGCTGTCGATCGCTTATGTCTATGCCTGCGACCTGCTTTGAGAGAACCGTCGAGGACATCGCCATGATCTTCGATTACGCACTGGCCGGCTTCGTCATCGCGGCGCTGCTGATTTACCTCACCTACGCCCTGCTCAAGCCGGAGCGGCTCTGAGGGCACAACAGCCAAGGACAAACCCCAAAGGCATAAGCCATGACCGTCATCGGCTGGGCCCAGATACTGCTCTACTGCACAATCATCGTCGTCACGACGCCGGTGCTCGGCGCGTATATGACGCGCGTCTTTGCCGGCGAGCGCACCTTTCTTTCGCCGATCCTGCGGCCGGTCGAGCGGGCGATCTACAAGATCGCCGGCGTCGACGAGAGGCAGGAGCAGCACGCGGTCACCTATACGATCGGCATGCTCATCTTCCACCTCGGCGGCTTTGTCATTCTTTATGTGCTGATGCGCATACAGGCGGCATTGCCGTTCAATCCGGCGGCGCAATCGGCCGTCGCCCCCGACCTCGCCTTCAATACCGCGGTGAGCTTCATCACCAACACCAACTGGCAGAATTACGGCGGCGAAAGCACGATGTCCTATCTCGTGCAGATGCTCGGCCTCACCCATCAGAACTATCTGTCGGCAGCGACCGGCATCGTGCTGGCGGTCGCCTTGATCCGTGGTTTCGCCCGACATTCGGCCCGCACCGTCGGCAATTTCTGGGTCGATATCACGCGCTGCACGCTTTACATCCTGGTTCCGATCTGCGTGCCCTATGCGTTGTTCCTGGTCTGGCAGGGCGTTCCGCAGACGCTCGGCCCGTATGTGGATGCGACCACGCTCGAGGGCGCCAAGCAGACCATCGCGGTCGGTCCGGTCGCTTCCCAGGTCGCGATCAAGATGCTCGGCACCAACGG
>Ga0335074_10002889_pt1 | contig 23433 bp, 10 predicted proteins | sample Lox_Sample_23_FD_206715 | JGI IMG/M metagenome (GOLD analysis project Ga0335074, IMG submission 206715) | Soil microbial communities from Loxahatchee National Wildlife Refuge, Florida, United States - Lox_Sample_2.3 | ecosystem: Environmental > Terrestrial > Soil > Wetlands | place: USA...
AATCGTTAAAATCGCCTGCAATATCCACGCTGGACGGCCATGGTTGTTCATGTGCGACATAGGTGAATGTAAACGGGATCTGCCATGGAACACTCTGTATTGTGGCGACAACGCCGGGAGAATTGTTATTTAATCCGGACGAAGCATACAGTGATGAACGAATTTCTCCAATGCTCGCCAGGATGATGATCAATATTGGCAGGAACAATCTGCAATGATTTTGCATTCCAACCCTCTGATTGATGAAATAATGACCGAGGAATAATAAGAACCTCTAAGAAATTAATGATGATGCCGGGCTATACCGGTCGATTCTCGTAAAACCAGGTGTGTCGGAAGAATGTCGTGTATCCGTTCAACCTTCCCTCGGATGCGTTCAATGAGCCGTTCGCAGGCCAGAATTCCCAATTCATATAGCGGCAGGTGAACGGTGGTCAGGCTTGGATTGGCGTAAGCCAGATGTTGAATATCGTCAAATCCAACAACAGAAATATCCTGGGGAACACGATAACCGTGTTGTATAAGATAACGTATGGCGCCCAGGGCCATTTTGTCGTTTCCACATAAGATGGCCGTCATTTGAGGATGCGTCTTAATCAGTTGTTCAGCCGCCGCAGCGCCACCCTCATCTGTAAAAAGACCATCGACTCTCCATGACTCCTGAGGAATAACTCCAACTTCCTTAAGTTTGCTAGTATAAACATCTATAACGTCTCGAGAAGTTGGGCTTTCCGGAGCGGCGTAAATCATACCGACGATGCGATGCCCAAGTTGCAACAGGCAGTTCATCGCCTGCTGTGAACCAAGGCGGTAATCGCAATGCACGCAGTCAAGCGTATCATTTCCAAAACGATTGTCCACCAGCACCATTGGATATTCCCGATGAGCAAAATCGGACAGAAAAGTGTGCTTTTCGTTGAATCCCAGGCAGAGCACTCCGTCAACAAACCGCCGTTCATATAATTCAATGTGTTTTGATTCACGAATGTATTGCGGCTTTGCCTGCTCAATAAGCATTTTGTGGCCGAGTTTTCCCGCCCGGTCTGCGATGCCGCTGATAAGTTCTCCAAAATAGGCGTCGGCAAAGGCGTGTCTTAACGGAGGCAACATCACTGCTATTACTTGTGTGTATTTGCTTGAAAGGCTTTGCGCCAGACGATTGGGCCTGTATCCCATTCGTTCGATCATCTTTTGAACGCGAAGTTGCGTGGCCCGGCTGATTCGCGGGTTGTCGTTGAGAACCATGGAAACCGTGGCGACAGATACGCCGGCCTGTTTGGCGACCTCGCGGATACTTACTTTTTCTGCTGGTTTTACCGCTGTTGAAGATTGATCGAAACCTACAACAATCTGGTTTGATGAGGGAATAATCTCACTTTTAGTGGATAAATCAGTCTCGCCGTTGTTCTTGTTTTTAATAGGCATGGGCCAAAATCCAAAAATATTCGACGCTGAATGCTACAAGAATCAGCCTCTAGTTAAACAGTTTAATATATTGGTAAACAAAGTCAAGAATAAAGATCAAGGAATAATATTCATTATAAAGAATATTAAATTATGAAGTAGTAAAAGTATTAAGAAGCCAATGAATATACTAAATTAAAAGATGATAAATCGGAAACTTCCTATCGATTTTTTTATTCAACGATTAATTGCCTGGACGAATTTAGTAAACCGTTTAGACTGATTTCGGTCGGTTTCGTTAACGTTTTCTATGGGAGTCTTTAAGAAACTCTATAAAGGGGCATTTGCTATGTGCATGGCGGTCACAAAGATTGTTGTTCGTCGATATTTAACATCAGCAACGTTCATGGCCTTCACTGCCGGCGCGATAAGTTCGTCAGCAACAATTAGTTCGGCGGCTATTACCGTCGATGGAACTTATTCTTCAGACTTCGGTGGTGCTTTAGCTTCACAAACGATCAACACCGGTTTCGGCAATAGCTCTTATTCCGCAGCAAACACAAATCCAGCAGGAAAAGATGCCAATGGTTCGGAATTGGATGCAGCTTATGGCGTGATCGAAAATGGTAATTTATATCTTCTTTTTACAGGCAATTTTGAAAATAATGGCAATCATTTGAATATTTTTATTGCCGACGGTCGAACTGGCCAAAGTACTTTATCCGTGGATAATAGCCAGGTGCTTGGTGCGATGAACGGCTCGCAGTTCAGTCCTAATTTCGGTCATGGCGCCACTTATGTTTTGGATGTCAATGAGTACCAGGGAACTGTTTACACCAACGATTACGATCTGATAGCCAATACTAATAGTTATCTTGGAGCCTTTTCGGTTTATAGCCACAAACCAAATACAGTTGGTTCTCTTGCCGAGGCTTTAAACAACTCAAATGTATCCCAAATGGGTACCAGCGGTGCAGCCGCTAATCAATCTTATGTGAATGCTGTGCAAACCGGATTCGAAGTGGCCATCCCTTTGTCAGCGCTAGGCAATCCGACCGGTTCCATTGAAGTATTAGCCGACATAAACAGTACTCAAGACAATTATCTTTCAAATCAATTTTTGGCAGGTTTGCCTGTAGGATCATCAAATATCGCTGTAGCGAAATTTAATTTTAGTTCTACGCCAGGAATGTTCTTTACTATCCCAGTACCAAGTCCAACTTCCAAACCTTGAAAAGGAGCAATATTAAAAATTTTTAAAAAAGACTGGACAAAACTGGTAAACCGGTTAAACTATGTTTAATTGGCTGAGTGTCTTAGTTGTGTCTGAGGGTCCTAAACAAATCTTTAAAGGGGGTTCTGTTATGCGTTTGGGAGTGAAACGGGTTATTGCGCGTAAAAAATTACCGATCATCGCCTCCGCCGCCATGGCCGCCGCTGCAATAGGTTCATCAGTCGGTGTCAGTTCCGCTTCAATCACCGTCAATGGATCATATTCTTCCGACTTTGGCAGTGCATTGTCGCTGCAAACTATTGGCACTGGTTTTGGTAGTCCTACAGTTAGCGGCACACCGCCCGATGAAACAAATGGTTCGCAGCTTGATGCTGCCTATGGTGTGATTGAAAATGGCGATTTGTATCTTTTGATTACCGGTGATTTGCAGGATAATGGCAATCACATGGACATATTTATTTCCGGTAATGGTGCGGGTCAGTTCACTTTAAATGAGACAGCTGATTCCGGCTACCTGAATAATGCTAATGGTTCAAAATTTAGCCCAAATTTTGGTGATGGCGCAACAAACGTCATTGACATTAACGATTATGAAGGAACGGTTTATTCGGACGTCTATAATTTAGTGACTAATAAAGCCAGCACTGGCAGCTTTTCGATTTCTAATAGCCAGGGCCCAAATAATGTTAGTGGTATTACCGAAGCATTTAATAATACAAATGATACTGCAATGGGGGTGGCCACCGGCGCAGCAGCCAGTCCGGCCAATGATGAATCTGTCACAACTGGCTTTGAACTTGCTATCCCATTGGCTCAACTGGGAAATCCGTCCGGATCTATCGATGTATTGGCGGACATTACCGGTGGTGATGATAAGTACATCTCCAATCAGTTTCTTGCTGGTTTGCCGGTTGGAACGGGAAATTTAGCAACCAATACGTTTAATTTCGGTTCGACAAATAGTCAGTTTTTCGTTGTGCCGGCAGGTCCGGCAGTAATTTATTGGGCAGGTAGCGCCGCCGATACCTCCGGCGATCATATGACTTGGGATGTGCAAAGTAATTACAACTGGTACAACTCCGGCGGGCAAGCTTATTACGTTAATGGCGATGCGGTTACTTTTGATGATACCGGAACGCCTTATTATAACGTAACTCTGAATACCACGGTTACCCCCGACTCAGTAATGGTGAATAACAGTGCCGGCAATTATGTTATCAGCGGTTCGGGGACTATTGGTGGCAGCGCTAGTCTGACCAAGGAAGGTACAGATAGTCTGACGCTCTCCACGACAAACACATATACTGGTGGAACCACCATTGGTAACGGCACTTTCATTATAGGCAATAGCTCGGCGATTCCCACCGGCAGCAGTGTAAGTTTTGGAGATGGAAGCCATGCCGGTACCCTGGATCTCGGTGGAATTGGCGCAACAGTCGGAAGTTTGAGTACTGCAACGGGAGGCAGCGGTACTATCATCAACAATGGCTCACAGGCCGCGGCACTGGTTTTTGCCGGTGGTACTGGTTCAAGTACTTTTACCGGCACGATAGTGAATGGCGGCAGTCAGACAGGTTTAACGGTCACCAGCGGCACGCTAAACCTTCAAGGGGCGCTAAGCTACAGCGGCGCTACAACACTCTCTGGCGGTACGTTGATTATTACCGGCGGCACCAACCCTGAAACGCTCAACGGCAATTTTAACGCCGGCACTGGGAATCTGACCATTGGCGGCTATACGGATGTTTCGTTCAATTTGACACTCAACGGAACCTTGAACTATACCGGCACCACTCAGATTAATAGCTACGGCACGCTTACTCTGGGCTCAAGCGTTTCATCAATGGCCAGTTCCCTTATCGATGTTTTTGGAACATTTAGTCCCAACGCCAGCACATTTACCATCGGTGGCGGCTCAACGGCACAAACGCTCGAAGGTGGCCTGGTTTATTTAGATCCCCATGCAGGAAGTGTCGGTGAAGTAATCGTAGGCGGCGGTAGCGGTACTTTGGATATCGGCGCTAATGGCACGCTAAATGTCACCAATCCGGGTCCCGCTTTGGCTGCGATGACCGTTGAAGGCAATGTTGCGCTCACTACTGTCGGTACCGGCGGCAGCACGTTGGAACTGCAAGTCGATCCAGATCTAACGGGTACGAATGATGAATTGGATGTTTCCGGCGGGATAACTCTGGGCGGTATATTGGATGTAACTGCGTACAATGCCGATCGCTTTACCAGTGGTGATAGCTATACGCTGATATCAGATCCCTCAGACGGCATCACCGGTTCATTCGCAACTGTAGATCTGCCGGTACTTGGGGCCGGTCAGCAATGGATCACGACAGAAACTTCGTCAGCGTACGAGATTTCCATTTTTTCTCCAACCATTTATTGGAATAATTACTCAGGCAATGGTTTGTGGGACATCAACACAAGCCAAAATTGGAATGATGTCACCGACAGCATTAACCCCATCGTCTATAACGATGGCGACTTGGTCATTTTTGACGATGCCCACAATAACGGAAATTACAATGTCACACTCAATACCACCGTGATGCCGGGAGGGGTAACCGTAAACAACAGTGCGGGCAATTACGTTATCAGCGGAACCGGGACTATAGGTGGTTTCACAGGCTTGGTAAAAGAAGGTTCCGCGAGTCTAACGCTTTCCACGGCGAACACATATACCGGTGGCACCCAAATCCAGAATGGCACTTTGATTGTTGGCAATGCTTCGGCCATACCTGTCGGCGGAGCGGTGACATTCAGCGATGCAGACGAAGATAGTGCATACCTTGATCTTGGAGGCATTGGCGCGACGGTAGGAAGTCTGGCTATGGTAAAAGGTAGCGCTGGATACATCACCAATAACGGCACACAGGCTGCGGCATTGACATTTGCCGGCGGCACAACATCAAGCACTTTTGGCGGTACAATCCAGGATGGCAGCAGTCAGACCAGCCTAACGGTCAATAGCGGTACACTGCTGCTCAACGGAACTCTCAGTTACAGCGGAACCACCACGCTCAACGGCGGTATCTTACAGATCGGCGGCCCGCATAATTACCAGCTCAATGGCGCTTTTGCCGGCGGCACGGCAGGCAGTCTGATTGTCGGCGATGGCACTAATTCAACTGATTTGACACTCAACGGAGCGATTAACTCTGCTGGCACAATAAAAGTTGATAGCTATGCTACTCTGAACTTGGGTTCAAATACTTCATCAATTGCCAGTTCATCAATCGCTGTATACGGTAATTTAAACCTTGAAGATACCAGCGGATTTATGCTCGGCGGCTCGGCGCCCCAAACGCTTACTGGCGGTCATACCACGGGTGATCCTGGCGGTGCAGGCAACACCGCCACAATTACCTCCGCCTCGACCTTAACGATTGGCCCCGATGGAACTTTGGAACCATTTAATGCGGTCGGTGAGGCTACGCTTACCATCGATGGCAATCTCAGTTTTGGCACATCGGGCGGCACTCTAATGGTAAGGATTAATCCGGATACAACAGGAACGAATGACGAAGTGGTCATGGGAGCTGGTGATGTAGCCACTATTGATGGTGGGACGCTTGATTTAGTCCCAACCGATGGTGATACATTCAAGACTGGTTCAAGCTATACCCTGATTTCTGACGCGACGGGTACCGGATTTTCCACTTCAAATCTGAGTACACTCCCGATTCCAACCTCTTCTGAATGGGTCACAACGATAAATTCTTCCGGCTATGTGATTTCTCTTGAAGCTCTCGCTTTGTACTGGACCGGTGCACAATCGCCAAACAATGCGTGGGACATTAACAATACCGTCAATTGGGAAACTCCCAGTGATACCCCAAGCGTTTATATGGATGGTTATGGAGTCACTTTTGACGATGCTCACAACACCAGCGGCAATTACAATGTGAACCTGAACACAACTGTTCAGCCCTATTCAGTTACCGTGAATAATAGCGCCGGCAATTATGTCATCAGTGGCACTGGTTCCATTGGTGGCAGTGCTACGTTGCTCAAGGAAGGTACCGACAACTTAACGCTTTCTACGGCAAATACCTATACCGGCACTACAACCGTCGGCAACGGCACTTTGATCGTGGGCAACAGTTCGGCCATCCCCACTGGCGGCACCGTTACGTTCGGCGATTCCAACAATGACAGCGGCACGCTGGACCTTAACGGCATCGGCGCCACAGTCGGCGGTCTGTCTGTGGTCGGTACGGGAGCCCAAACCATCACCAACAATGGTACTCAAGCCGCAGCACTGACTTTTGACGGCGGTTCCAGCACCTTTACCGGCGCAATTCATGATGGAAACAGTCAGACGAGTTTGAAGGTAACCGGCGGCACGCTGAACCTTCAAGGGGCGCTCAGCTACAGCGGAGCTACTACGCTTACAGGTGGCACGCTGGTCATTACTGGTGGTACAAACCCCGAAACACTCAACGGTAACTTTAACGCCGGCGCCGGGAATTTAGACGTTGGCGGCTACACAAATGTTCCGTTCAATTTGACGCTGAATGGCGCTTTAAACTATACCGGCAACACACAGATTAATGATTATGGTACGCTGGCTTTAGGCACGTCCGTTTCATCAATGGCCAGTGCAACCATCAGTGTATTTGGAACATTTAGTCCCAACGCCAGCACATTTACCATCGGTGGCGGAGCAACACTGCAAACACTTACTGGTGGTCTGTCGCATTATCTACCTGATGCAGGCAGTGTAGGTGAAGTAATAGTGGGGGGGGGCGCAGGCACTTTGGCTATCGGCGCTAATGGCACCCTGAATGTAACCGATCCTGGACCGGCTCTTTCAACAATAACCGTTGAAGGGAATGTTGCTCTAACTACTGTCGGCACTGGCGGCAGCACACTGGAGTTTCAGGCCGATGCAGATCTCTCGAACGATAACGACGAATTGATTCTTAGCGGCAGCGGCGAGATGACTCTGGCCGGTATATTGGATGTAACTGGATTCAATGCCGATCCATTTGTCCAGGGCGATACCTATACTCTGATTGATGCCCCTGGTGGAATCAACGGTGCATTTGCCACAATTGATCTGCCGGCCTTGCCCGTCGGTTTGACGTGGCATAAGTCTATAAACTCAGACGAATATATTATTACCGTTGGCGGTGGCGAATCGACGCCGGCGACTTTGTACTGGACTGGTTCACTGTCACCTGCCTGGGATACCAGCAGCACCAACTGGTATGATTCAACCGATTCCTTAGCCAATGCAACTTATGCGGATACCGACAATGTCAATTTTGACGATACTGCCAACGGTTCGCCGGTAAATACGTACACGGTGACTCTGAATACCACTGTGATGCCCGGTTCGGTGAGCGTGAACAACAGCGCCGGCAATTACATCATCAGCGGAACTGGCTCCATCGCCGGTTCAACGAGTCTGGTTAAGGAGGGATCCGACAGCCTCACACTTTCAACAGCCAATAGTTTTACCGGCGGTACGACTATTGGTAACGGTACACTGATTGTAGGCAATAGCTCTGCAATACCCTCCGGCAGCAGTGTTACTTTTGGCGATGGAACCAATAATGGAACTCTTGATCTAGGCGGCATAGGCGCAACGGTAGGAGCTTTGGCGGTAACAGCCGGTAGCAATGGAACCGTAACCAACAATGGTACACAATCTGCCACTCTTACTTTTGCCGGCGGAACGAATGCCGCAAGCACCTTCTCAGGTACTATCCAGAATGGAACCTCACAAACCGTGTTGACAGTCAATAGCGGTTCATTAACGCTCAGTTCAGCCAACACCTATTCTGGTAATACAACGATCAATGGCGGCACATTGGCCCTCGGCGCGTCCGGCTCGATTGCGAACAGCTCCCTGATTACGGTTCAATCCAATGGAGCTTTTAACGTTTCAGCGGTTTCCGGTGGGTTCGTTTTGGGCGGTTCTAATGCTCAGGAACTTAACGGCAATGGGAATGTAATTGGTAACATCACAGTGGGTGCACAAGGCAACCTTTCCCCGGGTGACGCCATCGGTCCGCTGACAGTTACCGGCAATGTGAATTTGGATGGGACGTTTTCCGCGCAGGTCGATCCAGACAATAATGAATCACCGCCTAACGATCAATTAGTGACCAGCAATTCTGGAACCGTTAGCCTGGGTGGAACGTTAACGGTGACGCCATCAAATTCTGATCCATTGACCAATGGTGAAAGTTACACCCTGATCAGTGCCACAGGTGGAATTACCGGCGGTGCCTTTAGTACGGTCAATCTTCCAACGCTGAATTCCGGTCTGACGTGGGATACCACACTGATGAACACGGTCACACCGCAGAGTAATTATACAATTAGTGTGGTAAACACAGTGCCCACAGGCTTTACGTCAGGCACTCGGTTCTACACCGCGGCACTTGCACAGAATCAATCCTATAACGGATTTTACATTCAGCGGCTTGCCGGCGCCGGAAGTCGTCAAACCAATGTTCAGTTTCTCGGTGGGAGTGTAAGTTCTCCTACGGGTACAACGCTTTCTGTGCAATTCCAGAATGCTCCTGCCGGTAACGCCCAGTACCCGCTATTAAGCGACATGGCAGTGATTGATGGAACCGGTTCAGATACATATGTGCTCCAGATGAGCTATTCGGTGGCGCCGCAGAGCGGTTCAGCGCTGAGTCCCGTGCTGGCCGCGTATAACCCACACACGACGACTGCCGATGGTCAGTCTCTGATAACCAACACCTTTGTCTCGGCGGTGCTGCTGAACACCAGCGGCACGCCTGTGGAATACAACGGCGCCTACGCCGGCCAGGACGTGGTAGGCGATTACGGGATTAACACGTCCAATGACACGGTCTGGGCGGTATTGAATTACTCAGACGACGATTTTGTGGTTCTGGAGCGTGCGGACGGCGACTGGTTGGGAACCGGTTCGGTGAATGCGGCGGACTTGGATGACGTGGTGCGTGGATTAGGCGGCTCGACACTGGATCCGAATGGTAATGCGGTCTGGAGCAAGTTCGCCTTTGACGGCAGCACCGGCGTGGATGCCGCGGACCTGGACGACACGGTTCGTGGCCTAGGCGCTCAGGAAGCAGCCGGTGAAGCGGCCGGCGTCGGCGGCGGTCTGACGTTCTCCAGCCCGTCGGATGTGCCGGAACCGGGTTCATTGGCATTATTGGCCGTGGGTGCCGTGGGTATGATGATTCGCCGGCGGAAAAAGTGATATAAAACAGGTTATTTAGCCTGTTTTAATATTGAGTACAGCCTAAGTTTGCTATTTATTTCTCGGCATGAAATTAGACTGAGGAATGAAAATGCGGACGGTGGACCTGAAGTTCAAACATGGCGTTGCGCATTACGGTGCTGAATCGCCATAAAGAAAGCATTATTTTTATGAAAAACATAGAAAACCATAAAATTTTCTTGACAAATTCGGTAAACCGGTTAAACTCTTTTGGTCGCGTACATTTATTTTGATGGGTGGTTTTTTGGGAGGAACGAAATGTCTATTGGCGTGAAATCGGGTTTTATACGTAAAAATTTGCCGGTTATGGCATCCATGGCGATTGCCGCAGCGACAATTGGATTATCATGTAAAACCAGTATGGCGGCGCTTGCAGCATTTGATACTGCATCGAATTATGCCGGAGGTGGTTGGACTGGCAGTTCATATGGCACCGGCTTTGGGCCATGGACAATTGTTTTATCCAATGCCAACAATCCGCCGTATGTTGGCACCTACTTGGACGAGGGTTATAACGGCAACGTCTCTGCACCCATTCAATCAGGCAGCGGTAATTCTAATAACGGTGGAGGCTACGCTTGGGCAACCTATGCCAATAGCGGCAATCCCGCCAACGGAAGAATTGATTTATATCGTCCATTCTTACCCAACCCTTCCGGCTATCAGGATCCTTCCGGTCTTGGGACGCTATATAGCCAGATTTTTAGTATTGATTTGTTGTCCGCTGCAATTGGTGGTTCCGGTCAATATTTCGGTTTCAGTCTTGATACGGGACAAGGCGCCAGTGCAGGTGCCAATCCAGATATAACACTCAAATATGAAGGTGGAGATTCCGATGGTATGACATTAACTGATAATAATGGTACGGACCTTCTTACCGGCGAGAATCAAACCTATGGGGACATCACATACGGCGACTTAAACGGTGGAATTGTTGCAACAGTATATGTCGGTAATAATCCTGATGGACTAAACCCATATACAATTAATGTGACCAACGTGCCCGAAACCGCTACTTATTTCAGTTACTCGGGCTCTGAAAATGGCCCAATGCAGCAAGTTGACGTATTTGATAATAATACCCAGAACACCGGAGATGAATATTTTAATGACTTGGCTATCACGCCAGAGCCCGCTTCATTAGGTTTGTTAGCCGCAGGTGGTATTGGCTTGATTTTGCGTCGCCGGAGGAAAATCTAAGGTACATTGAGAAGTTGTAGTGCAAGGTTGAAGTTTTTGACTTCAGACCCTGCAGTAGACCTCTGGAGTTTTGGAGAGTGTATGGCGGCCAAGCTTGGAGGCGCTGCTGCTGTTTACAACCCGAAAAGTCGCCGCATTATAATGGCTGCGGCTTTAGCGGGATTGGTCGGAGTAATGGCTCGCAGCGCCACGTGCGGCGCTGCGAGCCTCGCTTCGGATAACGCATCGAATTCCCCCTATTCGGGCGGGCAGTGGAGCACCGGACAAAATGGCGGAAGCGGATTTTCCAGTTGGTGGGTAGGTACTCCCACATTTGGATCCAACTCGACAGGTTCCGGGGTGGATCAGAGTAGTACGTGGGGGTTTAACGACTCATCGGCGTATGATCTTTTCGGTACCACAGCCAGTCCAAACATTAACACTGATCAGAATCCATTCAATCCCTCAGAGGGCAATTCATGGGACATGTGGAGCAGTGACGTTGAGCCGGTCGATCCAGTTGGCCAAGTTGGTTATCGGCCGTTTAGTTCCAATCTTGCTGTGGGCGAATCTTTCAGCATCAACATTGCCACAGGAAATATGGGTACACAAGGCTCGGAAGGTTTCCAACTTCAAAATCTCACGGGAAATCCGTATCCCAATGGTGGCTATTCCACGCCGCTCTTTGAATTCGCCGCGTTTGGCAGCGGAACATATTACGCCTTTGATTCCGGCGGCTATGCTACAAAATCATCAGGTTTTTCCAACCATGTTTTGACTGGGATTAAGTCGGTTCATGACGGCAGTTCCACCGAGAATAACGGCAACGGACTGACCGTTACTTTTACTCTTACCTCTTCAACAAGTTTTACTCTTACTGTTACGCCGCTAAGCTCTAATCAGGGCACGGCGGAATCTTTCTACAATGAAATATTAACCAATCAGAACAGTGAGGACGAATCGTTACCGCTGAATCAGTTGATGTTGTATAACGACAATCTGGGAACCGAAGGAACGCAATCTTTTTATTCCAACAGCATGCAAATTTCGTCAATGGTCCTCTATTGGACGGGTACGTCATCAAGTTCTCCAAGCGGCAATGGTGAAAATTGGGATGTTCAGAGCAATTATAACTGGTACAACGCAAGCGGTCTGGCTTTAAGCGAATACTATCAGAATGTGGCCGTTAATTTCGATGACACATGGAACAGCAAAAGCGTTTCAAATTACAACGTGACTCTGAACACGGCTGTGACACCGGCTTCAGTAATGGTCAACAATAGCACCGGCAATTATGTGATCAGTGGAACTGGTTCAATTGGCGGGTCAACGAGTCTGGTTAAAGAAGGTACCGGCAGTCTTACGCTTTCGATCGCCAATAGCTATACAGGCGGTACTCAAATCGGTCAGGGTACATTGATCATCGGCAACGGTTCAGCTATTCCCACCGGCAGCAGCTTGACTTTCGGTGACGGCACAAACAGCGGAACGCTCGATTTAGACGGCATCGGTGCAACTGTGGGGAGTCTGGCGATAATATCCGGCAGTAATGGAACCATTACCAATAACGGCTCGTCCGTGGCGGCACTGACCTTTGCCGGCGGTACAACATCCAGCACGTTCTCAGGAACGATTAAAAACGGTGCTGGTCTGACTGAACTGGCGGTAAAAAGCGGCACTCTGACCATCAGCGGTCCTAATACCTATTCCGGCGGTACAGTCGTAAACGGTGGAACGCTAATTGCTGCTGCGACCAATACTTTGGGCACAGGAGCATTAACCGTTAACGCCGGTACGCTTGAGCTTGATGGTCATAATGAAACTTTCGCCAATCTGCAGGGTACGGGCGGAGCGATAAATAATGTTGGAAGCACCAACGCTGTGACGTTAACCTTCGGCGGCGACAATACAAGTCAAACCTTTGGTGGAAGTATTTCCAATGGAGCCAGTGCGGGTGCGCTGTCCCTCGTGGACAATAGCACCGGAACACAGACGTTCAAGGGCACTTTAAGTTATACCGGAACTACAACCATCACCAGCGGTACCTTGAAAATTTCCGGCGCTAATACTGAAACACTTAACGGAAAAATCAGCGGCAACGGTAATCTGGTTGTGGGTGATGGTTCAACCGTTACCAATCTGACGTTGGGTGGAACAATTATCAATGAAGGCAGCACAATTATTAATAATGCTTCCACGCTGGTCGCCAGTTCTTCCGCAAGAATGCTTACTCCTTTGATTACTGTGCAAAGCGGCGGAATATTTAATGTGTCCGCCGTCTCCGGCGGTTTTTCGCTTGGCGGCTCAGGCTCTCAGGAACTCAATGGCAATGGAACGGTGGTTGGTAATGTAACAGTGACTGCCAGCGGGAATCTTTCTCCAGGCGACGCGATCGGCCCATTGACGGTTAATGGAAATGTAACGCTTGACGGGACTTTCTCCGCGCAAGTTGATCCCGCAAATGCTGAATCGCCGCCCAATGACGAACTGGTTACGGGTAGTTCGGGAACTGTGGCATTGGGCGGCGCTCTGGCGGTTTCGACGTCAAATTCCACACCGCTTGCCAGCGGAGACAGTTATACGCTGATCAACGCGGCCGGCGGTATTATGAGTGGTTCATTTAATACGGTAAATTTGCCCACACTTAATTCGGGATTGTCCTGGGATATCACGATGATGAACGACAATCCGGATAATTACCAAAATAAATACACGGCCAGTGTGGTTAACACAGTACCCGCGGGTTTTACGCTCGGTTCGACAATCTACACAGCGGCGCTGGCTCAGAATCAATCCTATAACGGGTTCTACATCCAGCGTCCAGCCAACGACAGCTCCAATAGCCGTCAGACAACCGTTCAATTCCTTGGCGGTACGGCGAGTACCGCTACGTCATTGGCGGTGCAGTTCGCGGATGCGCCATCCAACAATACGCAACTTCTGAGTGACGTAGCGACGATTAACGGCACCAACTCTGATACGTACGTACTCCAAATGAGTTATTCAGTGGCTTCCTCAGACGGAGTGCTCAGTCCCGTGCTGGCGGCGTATAACCCGAGCACGTCAGTGGCCGATGGTCAGTCGCTTGAAACAGGGACATTTGTCTCGGCGGCCCTGCTTACTGGTGCAACGCCTGTGGAATTTAACGGCGCCTACGCCGGCCAGGATGTGGTGGGTGATTACGGGATTAACACGGCCAATGACACGGTCTGGGCGGTGCTGAATTACTCGGACGACGATTTTGTAGTTCTGGAGCGATCGGACGGCGACTGGTTGGGAGCCGGTTCGGTGAATGCCGCGGACCTGGATGACGTAGTGCGTGGATTAGGCGCCTCGACATTAGATCCGAATGGTAATCCTGTGTGGAGTGAATATGCCTTTGACGGCGGCACCACGGTAGATGCAGCGGACCTGGACGATGTGGTTCGCGCTCTGGGCTCTCAGGAAGTTGGCGGAAGCGCCCAAAGTAGCGGTGGATTGACCTTTTCCTCTTCGTCGCCATCCGATGTGCCCGAACCGGGCGGGCTTCTGTTGCTGGGCATGGGATCAATGATTTTAAGTTTGACGCGTCGGCGATCAAAACTCAATAAGGGGGCATTAAAATGACCATGGGAAGTGAAAATATGGCTCACAGTCAATTCTCTAAAAACCTCCTGCGGCGAAAAATGTATTTGGTCGCCGCCAGCTTATGCGCTGGATATTGTCTAAGCGCGCAGCCATTCGCCCTCGGCCAGGCTTATCCAGTCTCTAATTCAATTTCCGGCAGCGTGGATTATTCACCACCGGCTATTTTGGATTATTTTGGCGGTTCCTGGACACAGATTCAGAACCGTATGCCGGACATATTCGATGCTGGTTATGGAACACTCCAAACGCCTCCACCGTCGCGTGCCGATAGCGGTAATGAATCTGTTGGCTACGACGTTTACAATCGTCTCGATCTGGGTTCCCCGAATGATCCGACGCTATATGGAACGCAGAATGAATATGAAAGCTTGATCGATGCCGTGCATCAAATGGGCGGCGATGTTGTCACCGATTTTTCATTGGGCCACAATGGTGATTCAGACTATGGTACAACGGATAGCAATGGCAATACTTTTCAGGAAGCCGGTGGCTATCCTGGATTTGTAAACACAAGCGGCGATTCAAGCAATTTGGGAGATTTTAATAATCCGGACATCAATTCATCTGAGAATCCGGAAACAGGGCAAACCAACGGTCTGGTCAACATCAATTTTGATACCGATAATAATTATCTTCGCGAACCGACAACTGTTGGAAATCCGAACAATTTGCCTGCAGGGACAACGCCAGCTTTTGGACGCATTGCTAATCAGGCTATGCCCGCCAATCAGCAATTTTCCCCTGAACAGGGATACAACCCCAATTATCTTTATAATCCAGCCACCGGCCAGAGTAATATCGAAGTGAGCCAATTCAACACGTCCGACCCCGGCGCCGGCTCACCGACGGAGGAAAATGACACCGGTTATATGATGACGGTCCTGCAATATTACATTCAGGTGCTGGGTGTTGACGGATTCCGCCTTGATGCCGTCAAGAACATGGAATGGCCCACCATGCTCCCTTATTATGAGCAGGCGGTTTATCACGCTTCACCGCGAACTTATCTCAACGGTGAACAGGAAGTCATTTTTGGTTATAGCGAATACGAAAACTCGACGGTTCCTGTAGATGCTCCGCCAAACGGCATTATCAATATGAATCCGCTTAGCGATTTTGCGGCCAACAATGGAACCGTTTCGGGCGAATTGAATGCTTTGGCTTATCAATGGTATTTCAACATGGACAGCAATCTGAGCAGTAACGGTTATACCAATAATTGGAATAATTTCGTCAATCAATCACTCGGCAATAACGATTCCGGTGATGGCGTGGATCCCCCCTACAGTATATATGGCGTTAAATTTGTCTCGAATCAGGATGAAGATGCACCGCCACCTTACCTGAGCAATGTCGCCGACGCCTATACGCTCATGCTGCCCGGTGACGCCATTATCTACTTCAATGGAGAAACAGATGTAAGTGGATCATTTCCATATTCGGGCGAAGAAAATGCTCTAGGTGGAGCTTATGGCGGCATGCTGGCCGACAATACGTTAAATACTTATAACGCTCCAACCGGCGGCGCGTCGTACGGCACGATGACCCTTAAACATACCAATCAGGTCAGCGGGCTTGTGGATATCCGTAATCGCTTTAGCACGGGAAATTATACTCAATTGTATTTGAGCCAGAATAATTATGCTTTTGAGCGCGATGATGATGCGATCGTCCTTTTAAACAATCAAACCGGCGGCGGAAATTATTCAACTTCTCTGACCACTGATTTTAGTTCCAGTAATACTCCCTACCTCGTTGAGCTGACCGGCAATGCCGCGGCCAATGGTTTGCCGCAGGTATTACAGGTCTATTCCAACGGCGTCGTTAACGTAACCTTCCCCAACAACGATAACAGCAGCGGCACATTCACCGGCGAGGGATATCTGATCTATGGGCCGCCGACACCGATCGGCAAGTTGACGCTTACCAACGTCTCCGGTCAGATTGCTGGAACGGTGCCGAATACATCGGATAGCAATATCGCCTACGAAAATGGCGCCGATACCGTCAGCAGCGTGGCAGTGATCAAGGCGAGTTCATTCCAAATACAATTGCAGACCGAAAACGTGGAATTGCTTGGCAATCTATTTGATCCCTATGCCGGCGGTAACTTTGCCGAGTTGAAAATCAACGGCGGATTGCAGCTGAATGGCCAAACATTTGTAAGCACCAATCCCAATAACGTCAGTTATGGTTATATTCCATTCCAGAATCAAAGCCCTCTATATCCATACGCCAATAACAATCCCGACGACCCGAATGGCACAGGACTTTACACTGAAACCATCAACACCAGCGATTTACCGCAAGGGTATGACTATTTAGAAGCCATCGCTTTTCGTGCCCGCAATTCCGGCGAACCGCCGGTATATACCGACTGGTCCATGCCGATTTATGTCGACACCGCTCCGCCGGTTTCAGAAATTTCCAGCTTCAGTCCTGTCAGCGTGGGAACGTCCGGAAATTATCAGTTGCAAATTCAATCGGTCGATGGGTTGGCCACCAGCGTTTACGTACTCTGGAATTTGCCTGTCGAGGATACCACCAGCCAGATACTCTCCCTGGTTAGCGGTTCCAATGAAACGACCCAGATCGACAGCAATTTGTTTTCCATTAACGAAGACAATCTCGATAGCGGTAACCAGGTCGCGACCGTTGTAACCTATAAACCTGATGGCACATACAACATACAACGATTCACCGGACTCTATGCGGTTGGCACAGGCCTCGGCCTTGGCGATCTGAACTTTGACGACCAAATCAATGAAACCGACGTACAACTCTTCGGCCAGCTATTGGCCGATAATAACCCCAGCAGTCCTGATTATGATCCCACATACAATCCCGCCGCCGATTTTGATGGAACAGGTAATATCGACTATCAGGACCTTCTGGATTTCGGCGAAGAACTTCAATACCTCGGCTATGCATCTGGTTCACCAACCATGCAGGCGTACGATCAATTGCTCTCGGAGTATAGTTGGGCGGCGTCAAATCCAACGCAACCTATTCCAGAGCCGGCGAGCCTGGGGTTATTTTTTGCCGGACTTGTACCATTGATATTTAAGCGCCGGAAAAATTCGCGAAAGTGATATTTTATTTATTTTAGATTCCCATAAAGGCGGATATTTTTGGATTATTTACAATCATAAAAAAAACGTTTTTCTCTTGACATACGACTGTTTAACCGGTTAAACTCTATTCAAGGTTAGACGCCTTACAGCAACTCAACAGGAATGGCGGATTTGGTAAATGGCGACTTTGAGGAGCGATACACGGATGAAGTTTCGCAGCGCATTTACGCTAATTGAGCTATTGGTGGTTATTTCCATCATTGCTTTACTGATTGCCATACTTCTGCCTGCATTAAGTGCGGCTCGGCAAACCGCCAATACCGCGGCCTGTCTTTCCAATGTCCGGCAGATCGGCATCGCTGCTCACGAATTTGCCCAGGAACATAATGGCTTAATTCAATCTGTTTCCGATTGGAGTACAGTAGTTAAGCCCTATATCGATTCGGGGCTTACCATGTATGCATATCGGTATATTGATCCGGCAACCGGTGCTCACATTTCGCCCGTTCTTGATGATTGGGCCAGTGCCCTGGTACCGGATTTGGGTGGCACCGATCAGCAGGATTTCATGAATTTTGGAATAAACGGTACGGGTTCAAAAGTATTTATTTGTCCCAGCGATCCGTCTATGACCATGCCGCCTTATAGAGGTTACCAGTTGTTTAACAATGTGGACATTGGTAGTTTAAGTCCTCCACAGTCTGAGCCGAGCGGTTATCCAGGCAGCGTATTTAACGGCTATTATCCTATTTCGTATGGCGTTAACGCCGATATTTGCTGCAATGTTGTCAGTGGAATTGGTTGGATGGTTATGTCAAATAATCAACAAGATTGGCCCGCTGTCGGCGACTCTTCCACACAGGGTACAACGTGGCCTCTGAACACCAAATTAAATTTGGTTGCTAATCCGTCAAAAACACTTCTTTATGCCGACTGCGGTACACGACCGGCGTTGGGTGGAAATATTGATGATTCTGTAACAAATATTTTAGACTACAACGACACAGTTTATTACACTACAAACAACGACACCGCTGTTGTACCGGGTAATATTGATCCATGTACTTTGGCTGGAGTATTTTTGTCTTCTTCTTCTTCTTCCGGAACCAATGGTGCCAGCTTCTTGCGCGATCGCATCCCGATTCCTCCTACAGCCGGCAAATTATTCGGTACGAATGGGAAAGACCCGGATTATAACAATAGCGCTGTTTCAGACGTCGCATTCACCCGCCATGGTAATGAAATTAATGTAGCCTTTTGTGATGGACATGCCGAGTCGGTTACGCTTTCTAATTTCCCCAGCGTATACGTTTCACCCTACGGCGGTCGATAAATTCAATTGATCGCCAATGGATCGGATAAATATTTTCCAGCCACGAGCAAATACGTTTCCAAATTAATAGCTAATCAAGATTATTCAATCGATCGATCAGCATACGCAGCCGTGAAGACGATTGGCGATTAAAAGGCAAAACCAGCCTGGCCAGATCGGTGTCAGGCGGATCACCTGGTTCAGCATCAGTTGCCGTTGAAACCGTAATCCGACCAGGATCGCATAAATCGGCAAATTCGGCATTAATGCTTTCCAGTTGCGCTTCATTGGGCGCACGGCGGATTCTGATAACCAGTTTATCGCGCACAAATCGCTGAGATTGATAATTGTTGTAAAAATGCGTGATATAATTGACCGCGGCCGTCGTATCTGAGGTGATCGTCCAAAGCGACAGATCGGATGGCGAAATCAACCCGCCGGCGAGCAATTTTTCACGGATAAATTGATCCCATTTTTGCCAATAATCGCTTCCCGGATGTTCAATCATCACCACCGGCATGGGATCGGTGCGGCCGGTTTGAATCAATGTCAGAACTTCAAATGCTTCATCATGCGTGCCAAAGCCGCCTGGAAATAGTGCAACCGCATGCGTTTCCTTGACAAACATGATTTTGCGAGAAAAAAAATAGCGGAAATACGCCAGCTTTTCATCGCCGGAAATAATGGGATTTACATCCTGTTCGAATGGCAGTTTGATAGCGACCCCAAAGGAACTCTCTTTGCCGGCGCCATCATGCGCTGCATGCATGATGCCGCCGCCGGCGCCGGTGATAACCATATAGCCGGCCTGGGCTATTTTTCGCCCAAAATCCATGGCGGCAAGGTAATCAGGGTGATTCGGCGAAGTGCGGGCCGAGCCAAAGACGCTGATCTTTTTGCGTTTAAGGTAGGGGCGAAATACTTTAAATCCATAGCGCAATTCCTTGAGGGCTTTGATGGCAAATTTTAGATCGGCTCTGCCAGGATGATCAGCCGCGAGTCGCATGGCGGCGTAGAGGATTTCCACCGCCAGATCCGAATCCTGATCAATTGGCACTTCTTTAAGAAGCTTATGACAGGCATCAAGGAGTTTTTCCTGTTTTGCACGTCCTGTATGAACCTTTTTTCTGGGTAATAAAGTCATTTGCCGGACTCCAAATTCGTTGCTGCCCGGGTACATCCGTTACATGCCGGGCTCTGGTTTGAATTCTACCTGTTTTTATTGCCGGGGGTGGCTATTGTGTTAAAGTAATGTCAAGGAGTTTCAGTGGCCGTCAACATTCATATTGAGCCCGAAGAAAAAGTGGCTTTATTCGGCATCGCCGATCGACATTTAAAAACTCTCCGCGAGGCACTTGGCGTACACCTGATGGCCCGCGGCGACGTTTTAAAAGTCAGCGGCGATCCGGAAGCCGTCGAGCGGTGCACCACCGTCATCGCCGCCATGCGTCAGATGCTGCGGCAACGCGACACTTTGGATTCTGAACATATTGCCGCGGCCATCCGCATGGGCGCCGGTCAGGCTCAGCGTCATCAGGATGATTTGCCTGATATGAATTCCTCGGGTCATCGGGCGCAGCCGCGAACTGAAGGTCAAAAAAGATATGTCGAGGCGATTCAAACGCACGACATGGTTTTTTGTGCCGGCCCGGCGGGAACCGGGAAAACATTTTTGGCCGTCGCGCTGGCGGTAAGCATGCTGCGCCGCGGAGAAGTCCGCCGTCTTGTACTTGTACGGCCTGCCGTGGAAGCGGGAGAAAAATTGGGGTTTTTGCCTGGGGATATTCAAGCCAAGGTGAATCCGTATCTTCGGCCGCTGCTCGATGCGCTTCATGACATGATGCCATTCGATCAAATTCGTCGTTTCATGGCCAACGACATCATTGAACTTGCCCCGTTGGCCTATATGCGCGGCCGTACGCTTAATCATTCCATTGTTCTGCTGGATGAGGCGCAGAACACGACGCCGGCTCAGATGCTCATGTTTCTCACGCGGCTTGGAGAAGGCAGCAAGATGATTGTCAACGGCGATCCAACCCAGGTTGACCTGGAACCCGGACAGGTCAGTGGACTGGTTGATGCCCGGCACAAGCTCACCGGAATTCACGGCATAGCGTTTGTTGAACTGGATAAATCAGATATTGTCCGCCACCGGCTGGTTCAGAACGTGGTTCATGCCTATCACGATAAATAAAATCGGGCGCATGATAACCTCACGCCGGCACGTTTAAAAAAACACGCTAAAGGCCAATCGCTTGGAATGCAATTCCAGATTGTAAATAAATCGCTGTGTTAAGCTTATAAACCGGCTTTCAACTGGCGTTCTGCTTCCAGCCAGTCCGTGTGCGCATTACCCGGACCAAATCCGCGTTTGAGATAAATCTGATATGCCCTTTCGGCAATCTGCTGATGGGTCGGGTTTGGGGTTGCACGACCGGTTGGTGGGGTGGTTCCGCTTCCTTTAGATTCAGATCGGACAATGGGGGTTGGCGGGACTGGCGTAGGTGCTTTGAAGGCCGGCTCCGTACCGATTTTTTTGTTGACAGCCATATAAGACTCCTTCTTTCGCATTCCGGTTATATCCGGAATAAAAATGCCCTCCTTTTCAAATCCTGTTGCTCTCTCAACAATCTTTCCTTTTATTAATTTATGAGGCTAAAGTCAAGCAAACGTTGGACGAAAAATATAATCGGTATAATGCGGTTTTGCGGCTCATTTATCTGATGTAGCAAAAGATGAAGAATAAAACAGAGCTTAGAATAGCGGCGCTTCGCCGCAGCGGTCAGCATGGCGTCATTAATTGGATCGTTGCTCAGGCGGTTCAGCATGGTCAGGCCGATCAATTCAAAGGCGGTTCAATCGTAGAATTCGCATTTCTTAATGATGTAGTTCCCGGGACAAACCCGTTTTTAAGTTGTACCGACAGCAATGTGCTGGATATACCGACTGCCATTCAGACACCCAAGAACATGCTCAAACTTTGGGTTCAGCGTGATTGGCTGGTTTACAACTATGAGGACCGGCCTCTGGAAGCCGTTTTTAGTGAAGATTTTGAACGCGACCATGATCTGTTTGTTGGTCCAAGCGAGCGACGAATCGACATCATTGTTTTACGTGATGCGTTTAATTTTTTTGCCAGCCGCTTCCGCCTCACCTGGATGTCGCAGCAGTTGCAGGCGCAGTATACATGCACCAACATGGCGAATTTATGGAAAACCTATGCCAGGGAATACCTTGGTAAAACACAAATAATCAAACACAATAAAACCGTCATCAATTACAACCGCTGGCACACCGATCGTGATTATCGATTCTCACTTGCCAAAACACTTGGCCTGACTTTCACAGACGCTGGTTTCAAAAGCGTGATCCGGCGTTACGGCGGCGGCAGTTCCTTCGACAGTGACAAATATCATGGGCAGGCGGATCAGATGCAGGTGTTGCACAGATGGAAAACCATGGCCGGCGACGCCCGTTTTCGCCAGATTTTTTCCGATACTGAACTTGTGGAGCTTTCTGAAGAAATTTTCGGCCATCTTGAAGGCACGGAGAATATTTTTTCCAGGTCGTCGGCCATGTCGCCGCAAATAAACACGGCCGCTTCACCGGCGGATGGCAAGTCCGGCTATGTCGAACCCCGGCTTTCGCCGGCGTCCGATGCGTCGATCAAACAGGAATTGAATCAGGGAATCGGTCATCAAAAGGCCGGCAGGCTCAATGAAGCGGAAATTATTTTTCGCCGTGTGCTCGACGCGGACCCCAATCAGGCGGACGCGTTGAATCTTTCAGGTGTTAATGCAGCTTTGCGCGGTGAAAACCAGCGCGCCGTGGAATTAATAGGCCGGGCGATTGTCATCGATCCGATGGTGGCCGCCTATCACCTGAATATGGGCAATGTGCTTTATTCACTTGGCAGGCTTGATGACGCTAGCGCTTCGTTTTTATCTGCATTGCAAATCAAGCCGGATTATGCCGAAGCTCATAACAATCTCGGACTGATTATGCTTGTGCGCGGCAAAATTGACGCCGCGATTGTTGCCTGCTCCACAGCGCTGAGAATAAGGCCCGATTTTGCCGAGGCTCATAAAAATCTGGCTTTGGCATTAAAAGCCCAGGGCAGACTTGATGAAGCGCTTGCTTCCTGCAATGCCGCGCTGAAATTCAAGCCCGATTCTGCTGAAGTACACTGCACCCTCGGCAGCTTGCTTAAAGAACAGGGTCGAGTGGACGCCGCCGTGGAAGCTTTTCGCCGTGCAATCGATATTAAACCGAACTTTTCCATAGGCTGGGACAATTACCTCTATGCTTTGTATTTTCATCCCGGTTACAGTGCCCCGACTATTCACGAAGAGCACAGCCGCTG
>Ga0335074_10002890_pt1 | contig 23430 bp, 10 predicted proteins | sample Lox_Sample_23_FD_206715 | JGI IMG/M metagenome (GOLD analysis project Ga0335074, IMG submission 206715) | Soil microbial communities from Loxahatchee National Wildlife Refuge, Florida, United States - Lox_Sample_2.3 | ecosystem: Environmental > Terrestrial > Soil > Wetlands | place: USA...
GAAATTCGAAGTAAGACAAAACATCCAGTCGTGGTGCGGAGTCCACCAGAACAGAGGACGTCCGTTCACTTTGAGCGTCGCTAGCGGGTAGAACTGAACGGCGAATAGGCAAGCTGAACAGACTGGCAGTCCCGGCTCGCCACCCGGTCCAGCGGTCATCGTTGCGGCACCGGTCAGTAGCGGGATTGTGCTTCGATCAGCAATCTGCTGCGCCGATCGCCGGCAATACGCACATTCCCGTTCTGGGAGGGCTGGCCAATCAAATGCACGAAGGAGGGCATTTTGTTGCTGCTTCTTTTTCGCTACCCCCATTGTTGCGTTGCACCAGCAACTGTTCGGGAAGTGAACGGTGAGATATCCGATCCATGCGGTCTTGGAATACAGAGCCGCTAATTCATCGGCTTGCCTCGAAATGTCTGCCGAAGTGAAACTGGAACACGGTTTGTCGATACGGAATTCAAGGACGGCCGTCCCTGCATCCACAAACGGGTCTCCGACGAACTGGATGGTTGGTGACATCTGAACATCCATAACTCGCCCGCACTGATAACATCCACTCCACGAGCCAAGTGAACCAGATCCTCATAGCGAGGCAATTTCATTCCCTGATGCCTGTAAAACCAGCTACCGAGAGACCGCATCATTGCCCTTGGTTGCTAAGTATATGAAATATCGTGAGTTGTGTCAAATCAATTTGGCAGTCGCTCCCGGCGGTAGGCGGTGACATCAAGGTGTCGGCGAAACGAGCAGGCACCCCTTCCCCCATACTGTCTGGCGGCCTACGCCGACCCAGCTACCTAACCGCAGGTACGGCACGAACTCACCGAGATTTCCTTCGTACTCAACCTTGCCCACGAACCCTCCGAGAAAATGCCGTTGGCCCGTACGCGACGAGAGTCGATCCACCGCAGTCTGCTGCAACTCACAGCGCACAATTCTTACCGCGGCGGCGCGCTCGCCCATCGCTCGGAAATCGATAGCGAGAGGACCATCGCCATAAAGCGTCCGCAGCGTGCTGAGGCGGTCGCGCAACCGACCGAACAGAATGGCGAATTCCGGACGTTCCGCGACCTGGTGCCCGCTCTTGAGTTCCGTAGGCGTCACGAACCGTACTTCCACTTGTTCTACACGTTTAGGGACGTCGCTCATCTCCAGTGCGATGGGTTTTGCCAATTCGCCCGCACAGACGCGCTCGCCATCAAAGACCCTGGCTACGGTCACACCACTCAGGTCCAGTTGATCGACAGCCGTCATGTCGGCGCGCCCCCTGCCGGGTCCCAGTCCTTCCCGTGCGAGTCGGGCAAAGGCCAGCACAAAATACGCGAGCGCCGGGTCTCTCACGTCAAAGATGTGCACATCGAAGTAGAAAGCCTCACCTTGCCGAACCGTCCTCCCGTCCAGGTGCGAGGCTCGGAACACGAAGGGCCGTGGCCAGTCTGCTAAGCCGCTTGGCCCCTCGCCGCGAGCGGCTCGCGGTTCAAAGACGCGCGCGTACGGGCAGGTGGCGCGCACATCGCAGATGTTCGCGTCTTGGCAATTCGGGATGCAAACCAGTTTGCGAAAGATGTTGCCGAAGGCGCCACGCACGATATTGCCCGATTTGTAAGGCGGGAAATATAGCGTGCCCGCGGAGTGAAACTGAAATCGAAACCGGTAGAATTCGAACGTCAACGCGCCAGCATAGCATCGTTCTCTTCCTCGAAGCGGGCACCGCCTTGTGTCTTGGTTCGCGGGAAAAGGAACAAAGGTCCTTACGCCGCCAAACGCCCAACGTCGATCCCACCTGACACGACCGCGCAAAATTAATCCCATGATCGCCCCGATGGCGTCCCATCGCCAGCCTGTTAGGCGAGACATCGGCCTTATATTTCAGGAGATGAACATGGAGGTTCCAGAAGACACGCTTGGTTCCGTCATCGAGGAGATCGCTACCATTCTCGCCGCCGGCTACCTTCGCCTGCTCAAAGAGCGAAGGCGGAGCGAATCCGCCGCTCCTCCAAGGCACCAAGAAACCGAAGAACCGGGAGAGACGGCACCGGGCGTGTGCCCTAATGCGCAACGAGTTTAACGCCGCCTGGAGAAAGGAGGCTGATCTTGAACCACACGCTCCAGACGGATACGGCCCCGCTCTTGCGAACAGCCGCTGGCCAACTCCGTTGCGCTATTTACACCCGCAAATCCACCGACGAGGGCCTCGATCAGGAATTCAACTCGCTCGACGCGCAGCGCGAAGCTGCCGAAGCCTTCATCTTCAGCCAACGTAGCGGCGGGCTCGTCGCCTTGCCTGAGCGGTACGACGATGGCGGCTTCACGGGAGGGAACCTGGACCGGCCCGCGCTGGACCGGCTCTTGGCCGACATCCGAGCCGGGTTGATCGATTGCGTGGTCGTATACAAAGTGGATCGGCTTAGCCGATCGCTGGTTGACTTCGCCCGCATTATCGAGATCTTCGAGAAGCACCGCGTCAGTTTTGTTTCGGTTACACAGCAATTCAATACCACCAATTCCCTGGGGCGGCTTACGCTCAACATTTTGCTATCCTTCGCCCAATTCGAGAGAGAGATCATCGCCGAACGCACGCGCGACAAGATTTCAGCCGCAAGGCGGAAGGGGAAATGGATAGGAGGGAGACCCGTACTTGGTTACGACATCGATTCTCAGGGCAGTCGCCTTATAATGAACGCCGCCGAGGCTTTCCATGTGCGGATGATCTTCAAACTCTATCTCGACTACAGCACTTTGGTGCCGGTAGTCCGGGAGATCCACCGCCGCGGATGGCGCACTAAACAATGGGTCACGAAGGCGGGCGTTACGCACGGCGGCACACCGTTCACCAAGGGCCGGCTATTCCGCCTGTTGAAGAACCCAATCTACATCGGCAAAGTCGGCTTCGAGAATCAGATTTATGATGGCGAACAGGAGGCAATCGTCGAAATCGCCACTTGGGGGCGTGTGCAAAAGCTTCTCAAGCAGAATGGCTGCAACGGGGGCGCCGATGTCCGCGACAGCTACGGCTCTCTGCTGAAAGGATTGACGCGTTGCGCGCGCTGTGGCGGCGCCATGGTCTGCACCGTTATGACGAGAAATTCCCGACGTTTTCGTCACTACGTTTGCGCGCAAGCACAGCAGAGTGGTCGGGCCAGCTGCGAAACCCAGTCGGTCTCTGAGGTCAAGATCAAGGCGGCAGTGTCCAGACAGATCCGAAGGATTGGCTCTGAACCGCGCATCGTGGTAGTGGCGATAGCAAAGGCCCACGAGCATACGCGAAACAGAGTCGAGGACCTCACTCATGAACTCCAGTCTTCGCAAAAAGAATTGATGGTCCTTAGGATGGGACGGTGCGAGTTGGCCCAGAAAGTCGGCGCCGGCCAAACGGGAAAGGAGCTTCTGGCCGACCTCGAGGAGCGTATTGGTCAGACGGAAGGCAGACTATCGGAAATCCGTCAGGAACTCGCCAATCTCGAAAGAGCACCCGGGGATGAAGGCGATCTTAGGGCAACACTGGCAGAATTTGGGCCACTGTGGGATTCTCTCAACTCCCGCGAACAGGCGCGTATGATTCAAATCCTAATCGAGCGCGTCATGTGCAACGGAAAGACCAAAGAATTGACGGTGACCTTCCGGTCAACAACTATCCGCAACATGTGCCGGGGAAGGAAGTCAAATGCGGCTAAGAGACCGAGTGGAGAACAGAACCTCGAAAATCGTAAAATCAATAAGTCCTAAAGGTCGCCTATTCGCCCAAGATTCGCTCCCGTGCGAGGCGCTCGATCTCTGCTGCGTTAATTGCGCCATCCGGACCATCTCGAGAAGTGATGAGGGCGGAGGCATAACCGTTCCTTTCATACCAGACCTGCTTCCGTTCCCAACTTGTAAGGTATGACGGGACATCAAGCATACCGAGGTGCTCCCAGAAATACGTGTCGCCGGCGTAGTGAACAGTGAAATCCGGCAATCGGAAGTCGCGGTCGTTATCTCGCGACGGCAGTCGTACTTCGTAGTCGTAGCTGATTCCAAGACGCGTCAGCGTATCGGCAACAATTACTTCCGACTTTGAGCGAACGAGGATGCCCCTTCCAGTACGGTGGATCAAGCGATTCGCAAATGGCACACTTACGTCGTCGGGTCGGAGATTGAGCTCGAATAGGTTGGAGTTCCTGAGCAGCGTTTGGGATTGCTCTGGCCGACGCATTCGTTCGAGCATCGCCGTGTCCGTCTGGAGCAAAAGCACCAGCTTCCTGCGAAAACGTGTCAGCCCTGTATAGAGGAGCTCCCGAGATAGCGTCGCTGCCTTTTCAGGGACGATGAAGAACACTATTTCAAAATCGCTGCCCTGCGCTTTGTGAACGGTCAACGCATAGGCGAGCTCAAGCTGCTCGTCGACATCCGATGCCCAGTAACGATACTTGGCGTTGGGCTGAGTGGCAAATGCCACCTCCATTGAGTCTCCACGGTCGGAGGACTCGGTCGACGCAACGATTCCGATTTCACCGTTAGCAATGTAATCGAGGCCGTCGCCGGCGCTGGTTCGCTTCCGACGGTTCACGACTTGTATCACCTTGTCGGTCCACACAATTTGTTCTTCGCCGAACGGTCGTGGCTTCGAGCGCTTGGCCTGCGAGATCAGCCCTCGCTTGAAGGTGCCCTGAATGCTGCGGTTCAGGTCATTCGTTCCAAAACCGCCCGAGCGTAGGGCGGTGAGTATCTGCCATTGTTCAGCTTTCTGCCACTCCTCTGTACGAACCCCTAGCGAGATGTTGAACCCCTCGTAATCATCGTCTTTCGCCAAAGGCAGCAAATCTCTCATGCGTCCGCGCAGTCGCGTTTCGAGATCCTTTTGATCTTTCCAGAAATGAACTTCAAGGTCCCCCTCGCACTCGCCTGTTGCCACGGCGGCAAGAAGTTCGTCGTCGCCCGCCGGGGGTGATTCGCGGAGGTACCCGTCCGCGAGCTGAAGCGCCCTGCTGTTCGCGTCCTCGTGGCGGGCGCGTTCCGTCAGTCGCGCTATGCATTTGGCCCGAGCAGGGTCAGATTCCAACCAGGTGATGATGTCCATGAACGGACGCCCAGGTCCAATTGGAGGAAGCTGGTTGGGATCGCCAACGAGGATTAGACGGCGTGATTTGTTCACGTCCACCGCTCGGAACAGCGCTGCGAGAAGGTCGATAGGGATCATTGATGCTTCGTCAATGACGACCGTGAATCCCTCAACTTGCCTACCTCCCGCCGGATTCAGTGCAAATGTCTCGGGGTTAAGCCAGTCGTAGCGAACCAACAACTGATGAATTGTTAGGGCATCCCGCTTCGTCCGCGTCGCCAAACGAACACGTGCTTTTCCAGTCGGCGCGAGCAGAAGCAATGATTTCTTGCCTTCGATCTGTTCGATACCGTCGAGAAGAACTTGCAAAACAGATGTCTTTCCGGTTCCAGCTCGCCCCGTTAGGATCCCGAACCGCTGCTGAAACAATGTCGCCAGAGCGACCGTCTTCTCGGCTCTAGCTCGGGCTTCTAACTCGGCGTTGCGCGCCGGTGCAGCATCGGCCTTCAGCCAGTTGTCGAACAGAGCACCCCAATCGAACTGTTGCGGCGACGGGTCCACTGGCCGGCGGACTCGCAGGCCAATAGTTGCCCGCACAAGTTGTTCCGCGTCAAACAGCTCTCGCAGTGTTGCAGTTGGACGATCTGTGACTGCGTCCAACCTAACGGCTGGCGCGTAGAAGTCCTGGCCGGCGAGGACGACCTCGCGGTCAGGTATACAGGCACGACGCTCAGGGAAATGGGCTCGAACCCGGTCCAACGTCTCCCGCAGTAGAAGAACGGAGTCGCCGCGCGATGCCGCGTCCCGCAGAACAGCGGTCATGACTCCTCGCACTCGACGCGGATCGTCGTGCGCGAGCGCCTCACCGCCTGAGAAAGCGGACACGCTGTCGGGCCGCATGGCGCGATCGACGACTTCCAAGCCAATCGGCTCAGAATCGGCCGCGCCCCTATCCTGTTCGCTCAGCAAGTATGGGTTCTCCACGAGTTCCTGTGTAGTTGACGTGATCCCATACTTCGGTCGGTCGTCTTCGTCCGCAACGCGCCGAACCTGTGAAAGGTCGATCTCCATGCGTGAGAGCGTCGCGAGTAGTTCTCGTCTCGGAGCCGACAAGACGGCCCAGCGGGCCGCTGCACGAGCGAAATCGGTTTGGAACTGCACCTCCTCAGGGCGGCCATTGCCGCACAGAAGACTTTCCACGTATTGCCACGAGTCCTGGCCTGTCCGCTCGTGTTGGACCAGCGTCCGATGAAATGCAACCCCGCGGACCATGCCGAGCCAGCGCAATACATTACCAAGGCCCGGCGCTGAGCCTCGCGTAGTCCAAACTTCGGCGAGAACCCCATGCAGCCATTCGAGTGCTTGATCCCATTGCCCGACAATGGCACCCTCATCGCGGACACGCTCGACCGACTGGATCAGACGCTCGATTATGCCAATCGCTGTGTCGTCGCTGACATGTTCGCTTCCGTAAGAGAACTCGGGGATGCTGCCAGGCGGAACTCTGCAAGCGATTGGCAATGGATCAAGGTTGGCACGCAGGTACTCCTGATATGGGAGTCGTACGCCTTGAGCCGGGTAGTCCTGCGTGGCGCAGCGAGACCACAGCGGGTACCGTTCACGATATTTCGCAGTTGTCCCAAAGTGCAGCTGAGGGCCAATCCGCTTGATCCGTCCAGCCCCAACCACCAGCCTAGCGGCCTCCTCGTCTACCGGATTTCCTCGAACGACGTAGTAGAAAATCAAAGACTCGCGCGGCGTGAGCTTGTCCCAGAAGTGTTCCAAAAGGGCACTCTGTCTAGCCGGTTCGTACACCCAGCCGGTTTCACGCGTCTCCGGAGGTCCGGGTATGTCGAAACCTTGCTCGTCACGCAGGCCGCGAAATTGGTCCTCTCGCATCCACCGGTACGGGGCCGGACAACTGGAGTTCGGCGGAACATCCTCTGTCACAGAAGGCAGATTGCGAAACTCAAGAGGGTCGTGGTGCTCAAGCCGATATCCCACGGGGGAAAAGGCGCCAGGGTCGCGGGAACACGGCGGCTGCCAGTCCTTCAGATTCGCGATCAAGACCCCCGATGCTCGCCGTTCACGCTCGTCATCACGGGCGTCGCGGATATGCTCGTGCGCAATACACGAGCCGTTAAGGTGTGGTTGGTCGCATACGCGACCGTCCCAGCCGCGGTCATGCCAGGCAAGTCGGACGGAAAGGTGGGTCATCATGCTGGCGCCCCAACAATGGCGGCAAATAGTGGCGTTACGGCATGGCGCACTCTCCGTTCGCCATCCTCTGGAGCAAGGCTGCGCAACGCGCCGATTAAAGCCGCTTCCTCAACGAGTAGCCGCTCGATCAGCATCCGGTCTTCCTCAGGCTTACTTCGGACGATTGCTCGGAAGAGTCCACGCAGCATCACTGCGCGCTGGTTCTCGTCAATAGGAATGATTGGCCCTTCACGCGGAATGAGAAAGCAGTGGAGCGAGTTGGACACTTCGGACCAGGTGCCCTGCTCCGATCGCAATGTCTGCTTAAGGAGCACTAATACACCGAACGGGAACGGAACGTCGATGGGCGGTGGCTGGCCCACGGGCCATCGCACATGCGCCGCACCAGACGGCTGTGGTGGAAAAACAAGCCGGCGCAGTGCCTGCGTTACTGGCGACGAATTCAGTCCGATAGCCTGGGCAACTTCTCGCTCAGGGCCAAAGACCGGTGCACCGGAGTAGTCGCCACAGGCAAAGAAAGTGCTACCGTCAAACGTAATCACGCGCGCGGGCTCGAGCAAGCTCTCAACGTTTCCAGTGTTATAGGTGAATCGCTGTGCGCAAAAACCTTCAACGGCTCGCGCTTCCGCATATTCTTGCAAGAAGGCGTCGAGATCCTCCCATGCGGCCAAGCCGGGGTCCAGTTCCTTGATCCGTTGTTGTTCTGCGGCGAATCGCTCGTGGAAATTCCGCCAAACCGTGAAGCCTTCTCGAATCATCGCTGCGAGTCGGTTCTGGTCGTGCAAATTCATGGGAGCAGTTGGCCCACCCAGCATCAGCTGCTGGATGTCCTCCTGACCGACCAGCGCCATTACGCGGCTGAAAACGGATTCGAAGCGCTCCGGTTCGACCATCGCGCCCACGATGACCGTAAGTTTTTGCCGTGCGACGCGATACGCTTCTTCTTCACGACTTCCCTTTGCCACTAGCGTGTCAACGATGATTGTCTGCCGTGAGCCGAAGCGATGGACGCGACCAACCCGTTGCTCCAATTCCATCGGATTCCACGGCACGTCGATGTGCACGAGGCGATGCGCAATCTGCAGGTTGATGCCTTCTCCGCCTGCCCTTGACGAAACGAGGAATCGCGGGCCGTCCGCTCTCCAAAACAAATCGATCTGGGCCTGTCGCTGCTCGTCTGACTGGCCGCCGACGATTACCGCCGGAGTCTCGCCGTAGGCGCGTTGCAAATAAGCCGCGAGCGCCGTCACCGTCTCAATCGGTTGTGCAAAGAGGACAACCTTCTCGGGCGCTGCCGAATCAAGAACACGTGCGTTAAGCAAATCCCACTTACCGTCGCCGGCCTCCCGCAGCACGGTGAGACCTTCGCTGAGCAAGGCCTTCAAATCTCGGACGGCATTTGCGCCCAATGGTCCGTCCGCTCTGTCGTAATCCTCCAAGTCTTCGAATTCGTCGGACTCAGTCTGCTCCCCAATCTCCTGGAGCATTCGCTGGTACAACTCCTGGACGGGTTCATCGGCGGTCCCCCCCCGGTATGGTCTCAGCTCCGACAACGCCTCCCGCAGGTTCGCGGTGTCCAAGCGCCATCCGGCCCTAAGCGCCTGGCGCACCAAATATCCGAGACCCGCCTGCGGACTTGAAGCTGCCCATTGCAGCGCTTGGGCGCACCGCCATCCGGCCGCCCTGCGCTGGGCGTCGCGCGACGCTGCGTTAACGGACGGATGATAAAAGTCATAGATGTGCTGAATCAACGCACGATAGCCCTCGCTTGGCTCGAATAGAATCGGATCATTAACCTGGCGTCGCGGGAACAATGGGGCACCGTTCCAGTCGCGGACATCGTCCTTCGTGCGGTAGATAACGCGGCCTGCTAGCGCGCCATCGTCTTCGCCCGGTGCTTTCAATAACTTCACCAGATTTTCGAAGCGTGCCAGGTGCCCCTGGTGCGGCGTACCGCTCAGAAAGATGACACGCCCGTCGGGTCCCAACCTCTCAATCAATTGCTTTACAAGACGGAAGTTCTCAGTCGGGTCTCCCCCGTCGGGAGCCCAGTCGGAGAGGTGATGACATTCGTCCACAACGAGCACGTCCCAAGGTCCGCTGTTTACGACGGCATCGAAGTTAGGACCGTGGACGGCCTTGTGGATACTCGCGACGATTCGGCTGTCTTCGAGAACCGCGTCGCGGTCAATGGCCGTCCACTGACGAAAATTCAGTTTCAGGCGATCGAACTCGCGCCGTACGTTACGGACGAGGCGAGCAGGTGCGAGGTACAGCGCGCGCAATCCCGGATTAGCCTCGAGCAGTTCCCCAATAATGAGTCCAGTCTCGACGGTTTTGCCGAGACCTACCTCGTCCCCGATGAGTACTCTCCGTAGTTGCCCGTTCTCGAGTACATGTCGAACGAGGCTAACTTGATGGGCGAGGGTGTTAACTTCACGAGCATCTAGGCGCCGCTGTGGGTCCTCGCACACCATGAAAAATCCACGCAGACGGGCGAGGCTTCGTCGAGTTTGAGTAGGCCAGGGTTGTTCCGGTGTAGCAACGTTCAGCAGTTGCGCCGGAGTGGGGTAACGGCGCAGGCGGCGCAAATCGTGCGAAGCGTCAACGACTGGCGGCGCTTGTGCGCCATCGCTCCAGAAGCGACGAGGAGGTGCTACGAGATCGCATGCGATTAGGCCAAAATCGTCGTAGGGAGGCCGGAGTAGGGCATATGGCAGATCAGAGTCTTCACGGCAAAGCAGTACGGGTGTAGCTTCTCTCATGCAGTCGCTCGTTCAGGCATTGGCAGATTGGGCGCGGGAAGCTTCTGTGGACATGTCCCAATAATATTTTCGACAGCATCGAGAACCCCTTTCCGCTTCTTCGCATCGCCACGTTTCAGACGATCCTCGTGGGCTGCCACAATGGCTTCCATTGCGGCATCAAGAGGGTGATCGAAGCTTTTAGTAACTTCCTTGAGATCCTTGTCTACGATTTTGAATCCTTGTGTGAGGACTTCCACTGCGACAATCTTCGCGTCGGCTGTGGCGGTGTTGGCCAAATCTTCAAATAGATCGAGAATTCGGAGCTTGACGCCAGCGCCGATGTGATCGCCTTTGCGCACGAACTCTTGGCAGCGGCGCTTAATTGGCTTCTCGATTGAGACCTTCAGCCTGTTCTTCACATCCTCGCGCAGGTTGGCGATCGCTTCCTTTCCAACCATATTGACTTGTTTCGTATCAGCCTTAACGGATGCGACGTGCTTTTCGAGCAACTTCGGTTGTACGCGAGTTCCTTGCGCATTGCACCACTCGACAAGTGCTTCTAACTGCGCGACGCAGTCGTCAGTGAAAGTACGGGTGCGCTTTCTGATTTCCTGCAATAACCGCTCGCCCCATACCTCCGCAATGGGCTCAACAAACATCTGCGAGAAGTCATCGGGAAGGTGAATGTGTCGCGCGCCGGTGGTGTAAGCACCATCCCGAGTCACGGCAGCCTTTAAAGTATTCCACCGGGCATCTCTCAGCCCCCGGAGATATCTTTGAATATCTTTCTGAGCTTCCTGCGTAGCATCCGATACCAGAGCCTCGATTCTTTTGGGTACCTCATTTCGAAGAAACCCCCGAAACTCACCCTTGCTGACGAGAAACTCGTCACGCATAGGGCGTACCACCTCCTCCAGTTCCCGGTGGAGAGATTCAGCTTCCTCGCTGGCGCGTGTTTCTTGCTGCCAACGTGCTTCAACGACTTCCAATGTGGTAAGCACGCGCTCGACAAATGCCCTTGTCGCGTCAGCCCGATGGCGAGCTACCTCCTCGCGCCATGCCGCTACGATTTCGGTTATGCCCTCTCGCATTTGCGGTACACCGCTCTGGACACCGTCATTAATGAAGGCTCGGTCATCCTCGTCGTTCTTTAGGAAGCGGCGAAATTCGAAAGCCGACACTGGAAAGATCCGGAGGTGATCGACCACGTAATCCACGACCCGCTCGCGCCCGGTTCGTGATGATTGGCCATCTCTCGACCATGCGTTCAAGAGCTGCGCCCGCATTTGGTTCCTGACGAGCGTGATGGTCTCACCACACACCTCGACCAGGTGTTCGCGCTTCTTCTTCGCTTGATTCTGAAAGTAACGATCCACCGCGGGACTATCGAGTTGCGTAACTGCAGCGATCAGGACTACCGGGTCTGACTTGGGGTCGTCAACTGAGAACAAGAGCCGGGTCAAGAAATCACTGCGGCGCAGAAGTTCGGCGTCGGCGTCCTTCACGCCTCGATTGTCCACGACAAGCACGACGGCTCTGGCTTTCTCAACGATCCACTTTCGAGTAACCTCTTTGTACACGTCGCCCGCAACGCCAATGCCTGGGAGATCCACGAGCGTCACACCGGGGTGTAGCAGGGGTGAATTCCAAAAAACGTGGATTTCTCGGATAATCGGCGCAAGAAAACCAGTGGCGTGCTCAGCAAGATCCTGCAGGAAACCCGCACGGTCGCCGTTCTCGGTGCGAGTGTGACGGCGCCCGTCTTTAGCTGCCCCGAGGACCGCGGTGAGCCGTCGCAGGCGCACTGCATCGTCGCCTTTCAGCGAGGTGCCCCATATGGGTTTACGGCCGCATACCTCGCGGAGACGATCCAACAAATAAGGAATTGGAACATCGGAGTGCTGGTTATCGGTGACGAGTTTTTGCGCCTGCCTTCGCAGTTGATCGAACCTGCTTTCTAGTGGCTCGCCATCAAGTTGGAGATCGACTTCTTCAGAGATGATTTCGTCAAACTCGGTTACAGGCTCGCTGTCCTCAACTGGCAAATCGCGCTGGGCTGCCTCTTGCCGCTTGAACGTTTGCTCGAGACCAAAGACAAGGCGCCACAGATTTTGCGCCGTCTGATATTCAGCCTCGAAGCGCGCCTCTTCGCTGTAACGCACCTGCATCGCCAGGGCGGTCAGCGGTCCAATGCCACCTGAGGGCAAAACGTTCTCTTCACCGGCTACGAGGGCATTAATGAGCGTGCTCTTGCCGACGCCCGAAGCACCGAGAAAGCAGATCGCCAGTTCCTCGGACGCGCGGTGGTCGGTCCTGAGCAGACGCTCGAGGTCCTGATCGAGTTCAACGACTTTCTCCCTGTCGTGCTGTTCGAGAAAAGGTCTCGCGCTGTTGTCGAACCACTCTTTCAGGCGTGCGATCAGTTCCGTCATAGATGCCACCTTGTGCAGCTGACGAGTGTTCCAAGTTGATATCGTTCACGGTCACAACAGCCGGGGCGGCGCATGCTCAGTTTTGTCAAACCACAACCGCAAAGCTGTAGCAACACGGCGCCGCGAGCAATTCGACGGCCTTTTTCGTTGAACATAAGGTATAGCAGCAGATGGGAGCACTTCGCAAGCACCACAATGCTCGGTGTTGCCAGACGAAGCTTCTGCTGAATTCCCCCTTTATCCGAGTTCTCGCCGAAGAAGGCTTTCCGTCGGACCTGCTCCGTGTAGGGTTCCCGGTTGGCCACGGCAATATTGTTCATCTCAGCGCGCGTGATTTCTAGGATGCGCCGGGCAGACTCATGCTCGTCCGCCGTAAGCCTTCGGTTCGGCCGCCGGTCCTGATCGGGATCTCCAGATGCAGACGCGTCGATCACAGTTTCCACCCAGCCTTGATCTTGTCCAGAATGCTGTTCGCCGCCGAGAGATCGCCATCGGCTTTCGTCTTTACTGTGATCCGGACCTCCACCTGCGGGTCCATGCCGGCGAGGGGTTTTGTAAGCGTGTGGATCTGGTCCGCGAGGTCCTGGATTTCTGAAATAGTAAGGACCGCGAGGCTCGAGGCCCGACGCCCAGCCGGAGTCTGGATCGGAGGCGGCTCCGGCGGCTTGGGTGCCGCACTGCGAATCATCAGTTCGGTAGTGCCGTCATTCTGCAAGGAACTGATCGGACCGGTTCCGCTAACACGGTGAACGAAACCCTGACCCAGAGCGGCGTTGAGGCTGTCCAGGAAGAGCTTCGGCGGCCACGGACGGCCTCGCTTCGCCTTCAGGTCGGCATACAACGCGGATGCTGTGGTCTTCGGCTCGGCCTCCTTCGTCCAAGCGTCAGACAGAGCCGTTGGCAGGAGGTCTATTGCAGCCAGCGGCGCCGGTGGCCGGAACAGGAGCGCGTCGGCATCCATCTGGATTGGTGTGGGTGCCTCCGAGAACACGCTGTCGTTGCCGTAGACCAGCCAGAGCCCGCCGTCCTGAATGGCCTTCGAGACGGCTTTCTTCACGATGGCGTAGTCCACTTTGGGGATCGGTCGCATCTCTGGCGGGTAACCGGGCTGGGTCTCCTCCTCATAGAATTGGGTACCGTCGAACCACGAGAACAGATCCGAGAGCTTGACGCCGTCGTCTGTCTTCGGCCACAAGCCAGACAGTGCGGATGGGAGGACTGCCGCCGAACTCAGTGCGTTCAGCGTTGCCTGCCCGGGCAGCCATGCTTCGGCGCTCTTGCCCCAGTCGGTGACTTCGATGCCGGAACGCCAGAACCACGCCTCGGACTGGTCCGTGCGAACACAGCGAACTGCCAGCACCCCGCGCCGCACCGCATCTTCAATCGTGTTCAGAACAGTCCGCCCGCTCAGTAGCTTCGGCAGCCGCGGATCGCGGCCAAACTGCTGGTACAGGTCCGCCACGCGAATGTGCGGATCTGTCGCCGGCCAAACCGGGTACAGGCCGTTCGGCATAATCGCTTCAGCGTCGATCTTCTGGCGGAACAGTCGCAGCGCCGTTTCTTTAAGGAGCGTAGCAAATAGCGATTCCGCGCCAAGCGTAATCTTCTTGGCCTGGATCGAGCCGTCCTTCTCCAGGTAGAGGACCAACTCGTAAGCATTCTTGACTGCGGTCTGCGCGGCTTTCAGCGCCTCGCGCTTCTTGTCGCGCACGGTCTTCTGCTGGAAGTTGTCCAGATCCTTGAACTGGCTCGAAGTTTCGATCTCCTCCCAGGCCAGCCATTCCGCGATCTGTTGTTCCGCCTGATGCAGTCCTGTCACGCTGGGCGTCGCGACGAGAACAATGTTCTGATACGTCCGGATATCGCTCGGCGAAGAGTGCGTGCGCAGGAACTCCTGCGCCTTCGCGAGGGGTGGGTCGCCGACCACGCCAGCGTAGTCAGCGCCGAGAACCACCAACCGGAACTGTCCATCATCATCGACGTCAGCAGGCGAATCCGGGAGTTTGTGCGGCTTGATGCCTTCCTCAACCGCGCCTTCGTACAACGGATCGCACTTCTTCTCTGCAAGTTCATTGAACTTGCTCTTCGCGTGTTTCAGCACCTGCTTCTTGTAAGAATCGTGAAGCTGGTTGAGATTCGGCTTCGGCCCGAGCCTCCAATATTTCGGAACGCCGGTGCCCGCCTCCGTCGAATCGCACTCTTCCAGGTACCAGGACGCCTTGGCCCAGGCGATCAGTCCGTTGTTCAGAACGGCTGGCATCTCACAAGTGCCAGCCAGCAGCCAGCGAAGATCGGAGAGTTCCGCCTGTTCTCCGATGGGTTGGGAGAACACGAACGCGGCCACGCACGCCGCTTCGATCTCGCGCCCGGTGAGAGTGGCGGCATCCGCTTTCTGCGCGTCCATCGCTCGTGGCAGCTCCGTTTTCAGGTTGGTGGGCCACTGAGGATTCTTCACCCTGTCGGAGTCTTTCGCGGCCTCTGCCAACTTGAGCAGCGCTTCGCTCAGTCCATCCTTGTCCGGCGCATTCAGAAAGACCTGCGGGCCAATGATGGGTGACTCGTCCCATTTCTCCGCGTCGCGCAGAGCCATGGCGAAGGTCTGCAAGACACCGCGCGTGCGCTGGAACTGGTCTAGGTCGGTCCACTTGCCGAAGAAGCGATCCAAGAGGTCCGGATGGAAAGGATATGCGGTTTTCAGCCGGTCAACTGAATCGGGCTGTTTGGCGCGAACACCATCAACGGCTTTCATGCGCGGCCAAAAGGCGACAATGTGTTTCTCGCGATCCGAAGGGTTCTCGGGAAAACTCGCGAACAGCCGGCGCCGAAGCAGCTCCGCGAGGTCGTCCTTCTCGACGGGAGACTGGAGCGACGCCTGACGGTTCAGACCGTTATTGCAGGCATTCAGCACCGCTTTCCCAATCTCGTCGTTCTTCTGCGGGTCGGTGGCCAACAAGGAGACGACTAGGCAGGAACGCGAAGAGGACTCGGTTGCCTGCGAGAGACGCTGGAAGAAGTTCTTGAACCGGTCGTACCAAACGGGGCCACGGTCCTGCCTTTGACCCGTTGAGTCGGGCGAGGCGGCATCGTGCGCCCACATCAGGAACTCGTCTATCAAGATTAGCGCGCCGCACCCCGAGGCCTCCACCTCGCTGAGGATTTGCGCCCAGAGCGTGTCCGACGGCGGTGTGTCATAGTCCGCCTTCGCCTCGTCACGCGCCAGAATATCGAGGCCTTTCTGACCGAGCAACTGCCAGGCGATCAGGTTCCAGGGCATGCGGAAACTGCGCTTCTCCCCCGTTGGAGCGGCAACTTCGCAGCCCTTCACCCAGTCCACCTTGTCGAACGACACGGCGGCAACTCTGGCGATTGGCGGATCGGCAAGCTGGGCGTCATTTAGAATCGTCCCTACCGATGTCTCGCCCTTCGGCAACTTGGCGCCGAGGGTGGTCAGGTAGTAAAGCGTAGTGAGCGTATGCGATTTGCCGCCGCCGAACGTTTGGGCGACGTTGATCACGGCCTCGCCGCCGGGAACCTTCGCGAGTCGTCGGAGAACCACCTTGCAGAACTGTCGCAGATTCTGGGTCGCATAGGTGGTGCTGAAGAACTGCGCTGGGTCGCAGTAGAACGGCATGTCGCCCGGCCAGCCGTTGATCACCTTGTAGAGATCCACGGCGAAGTCGCTGGCCGTCAACTTCCGGTCACGAATCTCCGGACGCAGATCGCAAGTAGCCTTCCACGGCTGAATCACTGATTGTTTGCTCATATCGACGATTCCTCTACGTTGTCCTAATTGACATGCATCTGACCCGCGTCTTCCACTGAATCAAACAGCGGCTCGTCTTTCAATACGTTCCCGACCATGACGGTCTTCCTGTTCATCCGAAGCTGCGATGCGAGAGCTTCGACCAACCTTCGCTCACCGTCTTGCTTGTCGCGAACGGCGAGTTCACGAACAGCCTGAAGCATCGGCTTGAACGCCTTCTCGTTCGAAAGCCCCCAGGCATCAAAGAGCTGCTGGACCTCCTCTGTTCGCCCTTTTTGAAACAGGAACATCAAGCGGTGCAACTTATCGACTAACGGTGATGGATTGCCAGATCTGCTCTCGCCGAGCGCTTCCGCCGAGGCCCGCTCTTGCCAGGCCAGAAGACGATACTCATTCCCTTTACCTTCGGGCGCTTCCTCCTGTGCCTCTTCGAGTTCTTCGTCTTCTTGCTTTCGGGGCCGGCCCTTCTTCTGCTTACCGCCCTGTTCGAGGATGTTCCAGACCACCTTCAACTCGGTTTCATTTTTGCCGCACGCGTTCGCGAAAAGGATGCATGCTCCGGCAGGCGTGGGTTCAAGACTGAAATAGGCCCGGTGAAGAAGGTAGTACTGAGTAACCGAATCGATCTCGAGGCTTTCTCCGCGGCCCTGCGTCTCTTTCTGAAGATCCTGAAATCCCGGAAGCTCGCCCAGGCTGAAATGTAAAACGAGCTTTCTGACTTCGCGGAGGAACTCCTCGACCTTCATCACACCGCCATCGGTCTTCTTGACGTACGGATGGGCGCTGTATGCTTCCAGAGCCGGTCCAAGAGCTGCCCAGATGAAATCTGGCCCCTGGATGCCGAGATCGAAATAGTATTGGAGAATATTGAGCCCGCCCAACGGCTCCCGTGGGTCGAACAAGATCGCCTTCATCCTATCCAGCACCTGTTCTTGCCATCCTGGCGGAACCGCCTTCTCTCGCTTGCGGCAGACTATCCAAACAGAAGATGACAGGGCGGCCGAACTGACGCCTCGCGTGCGGTTTGGCATTTCCGTTTGAATTGGCCAGCTCCCGTCGACGACGAAGCCAGCCCGAATCATCGCTGACACCAATGATTCCCAGGCGTCGGATTGTTTGTTGGCGAAAACGACGACTAACCTGCCGCCGGGCTTGAGTGCCTCGTTGCATGCCAGGAATGCGCGGAACATGCCGTCCTCGTAAACCTGCTTCGACTTGTCGTTGTCCCCGCCAAACCGGCTTGAGTCATCGATGATCTCACCGTCATTCGCTTGGTGATCCCACTTCGGTCCGAGGGGCTCGCTAAACGCCGCATCGATCTCCGGAGAGACACCGACCAACGTCCGACGCAGCCAGACGTAGAAGAAGTCCATGAGGTCCGAATACGGTATGGCGTCATAGTACGGCGGATCGGTCATGATTACGTCATACCTTGAGGTTCGCGGCGCGATCGCCGACAGTCTTTCGATAGAGGGGGTCGAAGCCACGATGCCCATTCTTAGCGAATGGTCGAGGAACTGGGACACAAGTTCTAACTGGCCTGGATACCCACCAGATGCCTCTGCTGTTGGGACTCCTTCTGCAAAATCCCACGCGACTGGTAGAGCGAATCTGGCGAATGTATTCCGGATCTTATCCCAGTTAATGGTCCATGTGCATATATTGCTGCTCCGGTCCGCCACGCGGTCCAACGTGAGTGCTAGGTACGCCGAAATCGCCTCGCAAGCTTGCGCCTCGCCATGTCTCAATTGCTCAGCTGCCAACCGGCTATGACGCACAAACGTGCCGAGCGCGAGCAGTTGGCGGTTCGTGAAAAGCTTGAACCACTGATCGAACCCAAAGGTCGGGACCGTGAAAGCAGATCCGCCGCCCCGCCGGCTGCTTCCAATTGGGATGGGTTCCTTGGGGAGGCCAAAAGGGATCTCCGAAAAGAGCGCTTCAAGCTCGTCCATTTCAACCGTCGCCTGCTCGATCTCCGTGTCGGATGGGACTCTGTATCGCCTATAGGTTTTCTTTGCTCCCTCCTTGGTGGCGTCGACCACAACGGCGGTCATCTGAACACCCAGGAGCCCTTGACGTCCTTGGCGCCGCAAGTCATCCGTCGTGAGAGCTATCAACCCAGGGCGACCACTGATAGGACTCCAGATGCCGGACGGGCTCTTCGTACCAGCCTTCAAGAAATCAGAGAGATTGTCTTCAGTGACATCCCAAGTCTTCAAGAACGGGAATTTTTCCAGAAGCTTCCCCGGGTTCGCCAAATCCGCCTCTTGCAGGACCCGAAACTCCACCCCGGTCTTGTCCGCGTTCGGAGCCGGAAGGATCGCGACGCGTTTTCCCGGTTTGCGGCACAGCCAGAACGTCTTGAGCAGCGGAATCCGCCCAGCCATCACTTTGTCGCGCGCTGTTCGGGCCCAGAGATAAGCAACAGTAGGCTCTCCATCGATCGCCGGATATCTCGCTCCGATGTCTGCGTTCACGCGCTCCAGCACCCAGCGACCCCATGCCCTCACGTGCCAAGCAAGATCTGCCGCTGGCAGCTCCATCAGTGCCAGTTGTTTCGGGTCGGTGAAATGAGCCTTCCGATTCGACTTGCGTTTCTTTACTTTGCCCGTCAGGAAGTCTTCGAGGAAATCCGGCCACTCCCGGACGAAGTCAGGCAGCGGCCAGGTCCTCCCCGCAAACCTCTGGGGGTATTCCAGGGTGCATTTCAGAATGAACCAGGCAACAGGGCTTAGGTCGCACGCGGTCACGTCGCAGCCGAGACGCATCGCTTCGAGTGGAACGGCACCGCCACCAGCGAAAGGATCCAGAACCTTGGGGGCGTTCCCACCATAGAATTCCCGTATCTTGTCCCGCAGTTCGCCGAGGGCGCTTTTGTCCTCTAGCCCCCACCCAAGTATTCCATCCTCAATAACCTCTTTATCTTCGACAACACTGTTTCCTTCGTCGTCGGTGTCTTCGACGGGCTTGGTGGTGACCTTGCCGCCGATCTTGGCCAGCAGCTCTTTCCTCTTCTCAGGGTCTTCCGGGTCCGGGAGGAGGGTCGCCAGAAGTGCCGCTCGACACGCGGCCAGCGGTCGCCGGGCAGGCCAAATGTGCAACGTCGAGATGTGGCCGTGCCTCACGTTCTTCTCATGCACGCTGGCGATCGACGCCTGCTTCAATGGGAACGCTACTTCAATTAGCCGCGGCTTGTCGTTCATCGTTTCAATCCTCTGGTCCCCAATCTCCGAATCTCTTGTTTACCGCTAATCAGGTTCTCTGTCGCGGAAAGGGGAGATGCTCCCCGCAGTGCGCGATGATGATCATGTTCAGCTTCCGGTCGGCTTCGAAGTAGATCTGAAGGCAGTTCTTCCGGTCTCCACCGCCAAGGTCGAGATGCTGGTATATCTTTCTCTTTCCGCCGTTCAGCGTGAATTCCCGATACCGCCCATACTTGCGGTAGTCGTTTTTTACCGTGTCGCTCTCTGTCTGCGAATACTGGGTGAAGCCCCGCTTGCCAAGTTGCTCAGCCCAGCCGCCCATGGAAGTGCCGGTGCGGACAGAGTCGAAGTACAGGTTCCCGACGTCCCTGATTGCCATGAGCGCCTGGTAAACCTCCTCGGGCCGGGCGAACTCCGAAGATTCAGCCGCGTTCTTGGCGGTGTCCAACACCAGGAGATCCTGGCCGAACTCACGCTCGGCCTGCTCCAACGCAGCGAGCGGAGAGTCAGGTTCTGTCTCTTCCGGTCCCTGGGGCGCCGCCGCCTCGTCCTCACCACTGAGCGCCTGGTGCTGCTGAAACAGGTCCCAGTTCGACTTAACTGTGCTCAACTCGAGCGTCAGCTCGGCTTTCTCCTTCTCCAACTGCTTCAGCTGTTCCAGTAGCGAGGCGTTTTCTTCCATCGCCAACTCATGAAGAGGCAGCAAGTCCTGCAGGGTGCTGGCGTCACTGGCTCCTTGCTGAATCTGCTTCCGAACCCGCTCGGATTCGGCCAACCGCTCGGCATCGATTCGCGCTTGGATCTCGCGGATCACTTCTCCATCGGCGAAACGGAAGGCTGAAACCTTCGACAGGAAGTTGAACAGCCGCCGATCAAGGGGCTTCCCTGAAAATTCGAACTTCTCGATCTGAACCGGGAAGTAAAGTTCATGCTGCATTGGATCGGACGTTTGGGTAAGGCCGGGCCAATAGATGCGGATGCAGCCGTTGAAACACGAGAGTGACTTGCCCAGACTGTCCGTGAGCCGGAAAGCAGCCCATTTATCGAAAACCGCCACGTGTGCAAAACCCATCAGAGTGCGGTGCAGACGGTCTGCGTCCACGTTGGGCTCGTCTTTGAACCTGTCATGGGACACGACGACGACCGGCAGAGTGCGTTTGTCGTCCAGCAGGATTTCGTTGACGAAGGTCGGTACGTCTGACGCCTCCACCACCTGCTTCCGGGAAAGGATCGGGCGGGGGCCGGCCCAGCAAGAGTAATCCGTCAGGATGTCCGTGATAATCCGGGGTCTCCCGATGCTCAGCCATGCGGGTCGGACAACGAACGCCGTAGAGGCCGCGCCAAGCTGTAAGGCAAACTGTATCCGATCATCAAGCCTGGCGATAGCAATATCCGTGGTCCACCGCATGGACGCATCCTTGTCGTCCGGATGAATCCAGCGAACACGAACCAATGCGCCTTCGCCAACACCATGGCAGTAGTGATGAATGGAATGGCCCGCCAGAGGTTCCGCGCTCTTGTTTCCCGGCGGAAACGCACACCGGGTGTTCCACGACCGTTGGTACTTCTCTTCCACCCAATTGGAGACGCGGTTCAGCAGCTCTGATAGCAACGCCCCTGCGTTCTGCCCACTGCCGGGAACGACTTCGAACTGGATGGAGTACAGATTCGGCATCGAGCGTTATACCTCCTCGCCGAAGAGCAGATTGGCTGGTTCAAACATTTCTACGATCTGGCGGCGACTTATCATTCCGGTTCCGCCTCCCGAATCACTTCACCGATATTGATACTGAAGGACTGCTTCGTCCTAAACGCCAGCCGGATCGGGTCACGAACTCGGAAGAGCTTGGGATCGGTGGCGCAATCCACCACCACGTAGAGCCAATACTTGTCGCGGACATTCGCGGCCGTCGGCCACTCATTGTCGGTGAGCTGGACCGGTCCACGGCCAGCCCGGCCCTTCACCTCAATCACCACCTTGTCGCCATTCGCACGATGGCTTTCGAGATCGTAACCGCGCGCAAGATTCGGTGAGGAGACATCGAAGACGCGAGCTTGATAGCGGTCGATTTCGAAGTTTCTGGCAATCCGCATGGCGACTGCTTCGATGTCCTTGTCGAAGGCCTCGCGGGCCTCCGGTGTCGGATCGGGAACCACGATGGCAAGGGCGATGCGCTCCAACTTGACGACGTCCACCAAGTCCGGGCGCCTCTGTTCATACAGAAGCGCTTCCGCCTTCTCGGCGTCCAGAATCGACTGTTGCTTCTTTACTTCCTCCAGCTCCGCAGCCAGATCTTCCTCGCCCATCCGGATGCGTCGCGCCAAGTCACTGCGCTTCTCAGCCAACGCGCCTCCCTGGTAGTCGAACCCACGCAGAAGATCGTCCATCAGACCTTCCGATTGCGCACGGAGAGCCGCGCGAAGCTGCTGGAGATACGTGGTCTCGGCCAGCATCCGGGCGTAGGAGTCGGCGCGCGCCGCGCTGTCCTCTGGATTAAGCAGGAGGTTGCCGGCTTTCCAGAGCAGGGACTTCGGCGCAGGCTGTAGTGCGAGAAGGTGGTTCGGCGCGCCAGCGGAAAACTCCCCGGACTCGTCCCATCGAATTCCGATCAGGCGACGGTCGAAGCCACTTGTCTTCGCCGTCCTTCCGTCACCGATCGTCGACTCACCGAGCTGGCAGACGTAGACGCCGAAGAAGTACGGGCGGTCCGCCCCCGGATCGCAGAAGACCACGCCGCGTCGTACGTCACCCTGGAACTTCGCGATGGCCTGATCGCACAGGCCGTCGAAGATAATGTCACCCGGGCGCAGAAAGCAGACTCGGCTGCCATCGACGCCGGGCATTACCAAGTCCCGCCGCACAGTGAGGAATTCCGGTAAGCCGTTCGGGAAACGCGAGCCGAGGTTGCGCAGCCAAACACCATCCTCTCCGGACGGGGCGAACCGCGCGGACTGAGTGACGTCGCCTTCGATCTGCATCCCCAGTCGGGGCGCAGCCTTGTCAACGAAGTTCTGGATGTAGGCTGGCAGGAGGCGGTTGAAGCGTTCGATTTCAATTTCGCTGTTCAGTTGTCCGAGCCGCCTGGCGACATCGCCGTATGTGGAAGCCGTTTTACGTTGTTCTTCGACCGCCACGCGGAGCCGCTGTGTGGCAAAAAGTGAGTCGAATTTCTTCTGCGCCGAATACGGTGCCGTCTCAAACAGGGCGTCTCTCATAAGGTCACGGAGAGAGACGTCCTCCAGTTGCTGCCCGATCACATCGAAGACTTTGTCGCTGCACAGGTCTTTCCGCGCTTCATCGAGTTTGTTGAGCAGCGTCGCAAGCACGTCGCCTTCGCGGGTGCCCTCAGCCACCATGTTGAAGATGCGGACTTCGTCGTGCCGCTGACCAAAGCGATGGAGGCGGCCCATGCGCTGTTCAAGCCGAGCGGGGTTCCACGGGATGTCGAAGTTCACCATGATCCAAGCGAACTGAAGATTGATGCCTTCGCCGGCTGCATCCGTGGCGAGCATGAACCGCGCGGTTGCGGCATCCGGGTGCTTAATTCCTTGCTCGCGCCGGATTTCGGCGGGCATAAAGAAAATGCGCTGCTTCTCGCGCTCTTCGACGTCCATTCCGCCGTGAATGTACGAGAGCAGCCCGGTGTATCCGAGTGCTTCGAACCGTTGGCGAAGGTACTCGAGGGTGTCCCGGTGCTCCGTGAAGATCAGCAGCTGCTGATTTCGGAACTCAGAGGATTCGATCAGTTCGCGAAGCTTCAGAAATTTTGTCTCCTGTTGCAATTCCCGAACCTGCTCGCCGAGAGCCATCACATGGTCGATATATTCGAGCTCCTTTCGAAGCTGCGCCGCACTCGCCGGGCGCGCCAGGGAGAGCGCCTGGCTCTCGACGCCTTCTTCGGTTTCGTAACCATCGCCATCCTGTTCGTACTCGTCCGCCGTGCTGGTATCGAGATAGGAAGTGATCCGGTCGAGCGAAACCTGCACGGGACCGGATGTTTGAGCGTTCTCTGTGATCCGTTGCCGT
>Ga0335074_10002891_pt1 | contig 23428 bp, 10 predicted proteins | sample Lox_Sample_23_FD_206715 | JGI IMG/M metagenome (GOLD analysis project Ga0335074, IMG submission 206715) | Soil microbial communities from Loxahatchee National Wildlife Refuge, Florida, United States - Lox_Sample_2.3 | ecosystem: Environmental > Terrestrial > Soil > Wetlands | place: USA...
GCTGGTCGTGTGGAACACGAGAAAAATACATTTTTCTCGTCGCTGCAAAACAGCCGCAGCGAGGACGGCGGTCAGGGGCGCGCGCACTTTGCGCGTTCATCGAAGCGAAGCGCAGACCCTTGACGGCCACCGCAGCGAAGGCTACGCGCGCTTGCGCGTCTGCGAAGCTCATTGTGCCTCGATGCTTTGTTTTCTTCACGTTGACGCCGCAGCAACCTTGGGTTACCGCGCGGTAACCGCGCACAGAGTGTTTTTCTCTTAGCTGCCTGATTCCGCTCGCGTTGACGCGCGTAAACACGGAAACCCCAGTGTTCATGCGGTCGCGCGCTGCAACCGCCTGGCGCTGCTCACGTTAACCCCACAGCAACCGCCGGCTCCTCTGCAGCAACCCGCCGGGGGTGACGTGTCGGCCTTACATCCGCTGCGCAGCAGCGCCGTACACGCTACGCCGGTGGAACCATCCCGCCTTGGCCGGACAGACCGCTCCCTAGCCGTTCAAGTGCCACGCTGATGTCCTTCGCGATTTCGCCCTTCGGGTTTTCTGCCTGAGCGCGCTCCAGAAGAACCTTGGAACGAGGAGACCGAATCTGCGAAAGCGCGTACACGCACGACTTTTTCACCAGTTTTGATCTGTCGCTCCCCAAGGTATCCCCAAGCATTTCGACAGCGCCAGAGTAGCCCATGTTACCCAGAGCTTCGGCAACATGACTCCGCAGCACCGCAGACTCCGTGTGCGCCGCAAGTAGCTCGGTCAACGCCGCCCCCCCACGCCTGAAGCCAAGTAGTCCGACTGAATACACTGCGGCCACGCGGGACCAGAGCTTGTATTTCCGGTTCACTGCTACCTCAAGCAACAGGACAGGAGCGACCGCCTCCTCGTGCGAGATGATCTCTTTAGCGGCCTCCATGGCATCAACCGGATCACCGGTGAGAAGCCGCATCAGCAGACGGATTCCGTGTAGCTGCTCAGATTTCATTGTTTTGTGCAATCACACTGGCAATGACGCGGATACGTTCCCGGTGGTGCCTTTTGGGTAGCATCACGCTTCGCACTTACGCAAGCCTCCCCCTCGCTGCCGCCGGTTCCCCATCCAAAGACCCTGTCAAACGGTGGGTTATTTCTTCCAATCCCCTGCAAGTTGCAAGAGGCGCTACAGGACCATTTTCCCCTCTTAACCTTCGCACTGCAGGTGGCGAAGTCAAAACTTATGTTCTCGATCGGAGCTGTCGCATCGACCGACAGCCCCTGCAAAGTGGATGCGGCGATCTTCAGCTCGCAGGCTGCCGCCGCAATGGCCACCGTGGCCGCTAATGCGTCCTTAGCCGCCTGTCCCACATTGATAGCCACTTCGACTAAATCTGCACGCCCGGTGGGATCTTTTGCGTTCACCGGATCCCCCCCGGCGTACAGATACTTGTGGAGCGTCTTCGGGTCGGTCAGGTCGCCATCCTGCGGGTCCCTGGACATGAACCGGCCGGTCTGTGGGTTATAGTACCTGGCGCGGAGGTAGTAGAGGCCGAGGTCGGGGTCGTATTGTTCGCCGCTACAACGCAGCCTGAGGCGATCCAGCGCCGCCTGCCCGCGCATCCCCAACTGCACTGTGAAGTTGCAGACCTCGTGCCCCGGATGCGGTGCGGGATTTTCGCCCGCGAGCCCCTGATGCGGTTTCCCGCCATAGACCGCGAACACGGCCGGCGAAGCGTCCGGGACAGAGCTATGAAGGGCGGGCTGCATGTGGCTCCGATTGTATGGCTTCCGGGCCGCGGAGCCGAGCACATTCTGCATGGGAGCGCATGGAAGCGCACGGCGGACCGGAGACGGATTCCGGGCACAGTTCATTTTTCTTTAGCTGTAAAAGAGAAGAGCTAAAGGGAGAAGATTTCAGGTTGCTTCACGGGGCGATTCCGTGATCTGTTCCGGCTCTTCACGGTCCTCTTCGGCGTCGCGTTCAAGAGCGGCGGCCAGCTCGTCGGCGGCGGGCTGACTGCGGCGCGGAGCGGGCAGCGGCGGCGCATTTTCCGGTTCGAGCAGCGCCGCCGGATGGGTGGCAGCATGGACCTGCTGCAGCGTGCGGATCGCGACCTGAGTGTAAATCTGCGTGCTCTTCAGGTCCTCGTGACCGAGCATCTGCTGGATGAAGCGGATGTCGGCGCCGTTCTCGTGCATCAGCGTGGCCATGGTGTGCCGGAACAGGTGACAGGAACCGCTCTTGCCCAGTTTGGCGGCGTCGATCCGTTCGCGGACCACATAGCTCAGATAGCAGGGGTCGAACGGCTCGCCCTGGGCGGTCAGGAAGACGGTCAGATTGTCCGGCTCGATGGCGAGCTGGGGCCGCGCCTCGGCGATGTACTTGCGCAGCCAGGCCGTCGCCCGCTCTCCGATCGGCACATAGCGGTCCTTGCGGCCCTTGCCCTGGTTGACCAGGATCAGGCCGCGGTCGAACTGCAGATCGCAGAGCTTCAGCGCAATCGCCTCCAGGCGGCGGATGCCGGTCGAGTAGAACACTTCCATCAGCGCCCGGTCGCGCAGCCCGATGGCGTCTTCGATGTCGCACAGCGCCATGACCTGCTCGACCTCGCAGGCCGAGAGGATATTTTTGGGCAGGCTGCGGCCCAGGCGCGGCAGGTCGATCTCCGAAGCCGGGTTGTGCAGGATGTGGTTCTGCCGCGTCATCCAGCGGAACCACACGCGCAGCGGAACCAGGCGCGTGTGCTGCGAGCGGAACGTCAGGGGCTCGCCGTTCTTCTTGCGGTAAAAGAACAGGTAGCGCTGATAGCGTTCGAGCACGGGCCGGGTGATCTCGACGGGCTCGCGCAGGCCGTGCGCCCAGGCCCACTCGATGAAGAAGCCGAGATAGAACCGGCGGCTGCGCAGCGTGTTCTCCGAGTAGCCGCGCACCCGCAGCGCGTTCAGGTGCTCGTGCATGAGCAGTTCCATCGCCGTCGTGGGCGCGGCTTCGGGTTTGCGCTTTTTCGTTACGCGGGCCATCGCTTCACCTCCTCACGCACTGCGCCGTTGGACCGGGGCGGAGTTACGACGGCATCCGTCGTAACCATGCGGGCTGCGACTGTCTCTGATCTGTGTTTTCCGTTTTTCGTGGGAAAAGCCTCTTCCGCCCGCGTAGTTATTGGCGATTGCGTATCGTGACCACCCCGTGACACCCCCGTGTCCCGACCGTGACCGGACGGTGCCACCCCCGGCTCGAAGTGTGACACCCCCTCCTCGAACCGTGACCGCTTCGCGCCGTAACTCAACCCCGGCAGCACCGGCTTGCCCTCGGCGTCCATCTCGAAGTTGAGCGCGTAAACGAAGCTCTGCCCCGGTGCGCCGCGATAGAGCGCCAGGTATTCGAGGTCTTCCAGACGGGAGAGATGCTTCTTCAACTGCGAGTCGCCCCAGCCCGTGTGCTGCCGCACCGTGGCGCGCGTGAAGCGGTAATCCATGCGCTCGATCTCGAGCCGCTGGCATTCGCTCGTGACCATTTTGTCGATCACGAGCAGCAGGCGGCGCGTCTGCGTCGGCACGTCGTCGAGCGAGCGCATCAGCGCGTGACTGGCAAGCTCCCAGGCCAGCTTCACATCGGCCTCGGTCGCCTCGATATACTCGAAGGTCTCGCCGTCTTCGGTCGCGTTCCTGATCTCGCGCTGATGCTGATGAAGCAGCGCGATTGCCTGGATCAGGGTCAGGAACTTCATGTGGTCGCGCCGCGTGCGCGTCATCGCGTCCGGGAAGCCCTGGTCTTTCAGGTGCTCGATCACTACCGGGATGGGCCTGAGGAGCCGCTGCGCGTTGCGATGCAGGCGCACGATGCGGCTCTGCCTCGTGCGCGCCTTCAGGCCGTCGAGCGTCTGTGCCTCGCGCTGCTTCCGATGGATGGCCCGCGTCTGCTCGCGGTCCTCGTTCACCGCCAGCACGATGCAGCGGTTCAGCAGCTCCTCGTCCACGTCGTGCGCTGTGGTCGTGAGGAAGATCATCACCGGGCCTTCGACCACGTACTCGTGCGTCACGTGCCTGCCGCTCACCGGGTCTTTGCCCGTCGAAGCGATATTCAGCTTGCCCTCGCTCTGCAACAGCTTCAGCGGATAGCTCGCGGCCTCCGCACCCTGCTGCTCGGCGATGGCGAGGATTTTGTGTTTGAGATTCTTCTGTCCCATGTAAAAGAGCGCCTGGCCGGTCATCGCCGTGTAGCTCTCCCGGTGCTCCTCCGGCATGAAGTCCAGCACCGCTTCCATCAGCGAACTCTTGCCCGCCGACGAGGACGCCTGCACCACCACGGCCAGCGGCTTCGCCAACAGACGCGACACCGCCGCCAGATAGCTCACCTTCTTGTTGATCTCCTCGCCCACCGCGCCGCATCGTTCGAAGTCCTCCAGCACGCGGTCGAGCAGGCGCGGATCGCGCAGCAGGTCCAGCGCGGCCGTTTTCTCTGTCTCTGTCATCACCGGCGTTTCTTCGGGCTGTGTGAGCGCCTTCCTGATCCGCTCCCGCTGCTGGTCCTGGAGCACGGCCCACAGCTTGCCCACGTCGGCGTGCATGGCCTCTTCCTTCACTGCAAGCTCGTATGCAGCCTGTTTGATGAACGCCGCGCGGCGCTGCGCCGACTCCATGTCGAAGCTGTCGCCGTGATAGCGCCACTCTCCGCGCACGTTCGCGCCCGACACCTTCACATTGACCTGCATACGGCCACGCGCCAGCGATTTTTCCAGCCACAGCACACGGTACTCGCGCGGCCCCAGCGTCACCTTCACTTCGTCGCCGTCGATTTCGACCTTCGGCTCGGCGGGCACACTCATCGGCATGGGCCGCGCGCCTGGCTCGTCTGAAGGCACAGCATTTACAGCTAAAGAAAAAGCTCTCTGCTCTTGCTTCTCCGGCTCTGGCGCCGGCGCTGGCATTGGCTCCTCGATGATTTTTTCTTTAGCCGTGCTTTTGTCTTTCGCTGGCAGTGGCTCGATGACTGGCGCCGCTGCTGCCGGCGGCTCGGCCATAATCGCCGGGACCAGCGCACGGCCCGCCGGACGCGGACCCTTGCCCATCCACGCCGCGCCGGTCAGCAGCACGCGCAGCGCCTTCGCCGCGGGCTGTGTCTTCAGCGCGTATTCGTTGGCGTCCATGCCCTTCGGGAACCGCACCCGGAAGCACTCGATCCCCATGCCCATCAGATCTTCGGCCAGCCTGGCCGCTGCCTTCTCTCCGGCATCGTCGCGGTCGTAAGCGATGTACACGCGCTCCGTGCCATGCCGCGCGAGGGCCGCGCGATGGTCGGCTGTGAAGCCGTTGACCCCGTAGCTGGCCGTCACCTGACGGTAGCCCGCAACCCAGAACGTCAGCGCATCGATCAGCGCTTCACAGAAGATGATTTCTTTGCTGGCAACCAGCGCTTCCTCGTTCCACACGCCGCGATGTGGCCCCGGCAGGTACGTGTGATAGTCCGTCCCCGCGCGCAGGTTCGGCACGATCTTGCGCCCGTACATCTCCACCACGTCGCCGGCCAGATCGAACACCGGGATCACCAGCGAGCCGTTGAAGTGCTCGTGCCCCGGCTTCTGGTTGCGCAGGATGCCCAGCTCTTTCAGGCGCGCCCGCTGCGCCTCCCCGGCAGCGCGGTTCGATGCCGGCAGATGCAGGCACAGCGTGCGGTTGGCATAGCCCAGCCGGAACCGGTCCACGATCTCGCCCGATCCGAGGCCGCGCCTGACCAGATACTGCATCGCCTCCGGCGAAGCTTTGAGCGTCTGGTTGTAGTAGTCCACCACCACGCCGAGCAGCTTCTTATCCTCGCCCGACGGATCGATCAGCGGCGGCAGCTTCCGAACCGTGCTCCGCTTCACTGCCGCTCTGCACCCCAACGCGCCAGGGTCGCGCGTTGGGGACCCCGCCGGTCCCGCCGTCTCTGCGGCGGAAGAAAAATAGTCCCGCTTCAGCAGCTCCAGCGCATGATGGAAGCTCACCCCCTCGGCCCGCTGCACCCACAGGATCACGTCGCCGCCCTCGCCGCACGCCCCCTTGCAGTGCCACACGTTCTTCACCGGATCGATGTTGAGGCTGGGGTTGCGGTCGTCGTGGAACGGACACAGCCCGATCAGTTCCTTGCCGCTGCGCGTGAGTCTGATCCCGCGCGCCTCGGCCAGCCGCTCAATCGACACCTCCCGCTTGATCCGCTCCTTCTCTTCGGGGGGAACATAGGGCATCGGCGGGGCCTCCTTTGCAAAAACCTGTCAAGAGGGTTATGAGATTTTTCTGCTGCGCATAAAATAACGTTTCATAACATATAGCGTCAAGCGTTATTGTAAATAGGCCATACACTGCTCCTGTCTATGCCGAAGAAACGGACCCTGAAATTGACCCCGGTTGATTTCGGAAACGAGACCCTGGGACAGCGCCTCGCCCGCATCCGTAAGGAACGCGGCTTTACTCAGGTCGAACTGGCCCAGCACACTGGCCTGATTCAGTCCCTGGTCTCTGATTACGAAACAGACCGTCTCAACCTCTCCGCAGAGATGGCCGTGCGCTTCGCTATAGCTCTCGATGTCTCCACCGATGAGCTGCTGCATCCTCACGCCAGGAAGACAACGGCTAAGAAGCCTAACCGCAAGGTCCTGCGCCGCCTGGAACAGATCGAGAGCCTGCCTCGCCGCAAGCAAGCCGCTTTGCTCACCACCATCGATGCCTTTCTCGACAGCGCCGCCGGATAAACCGGCTCGGCTCGCCAACCATTGACCGCACACGCGCCACAGCGCACGATAGAGAAGAGAGGGATCGCACCGATGCAACCGGATTTGACCCAACAACGTCAGCAGGCTCACCTGCTGCTCGACGTGCTGGCCGACGAAAAAATCCCCGCCGTGCGCAGCCTGCTCGAAGTCATGGTTGAGCCGCTGTCCCGCTCCCTGGCTATGGCTCCGGTCGAGGAAGAAGAACTCACCCCGGAGACCGCCGAGGCCCTGGATCGCGCCCGCGCCTCGCTGGCTCGCGGCGAGGGCATTCCCCACGAAGAAGTGCTCCGCGAGTTCGGCCGGTGAGCGAAGAGCAGGTCCCTGCACCCCTGCCCCGCCTGTCGATCATTTGGTCCGTAGAAGCCCGCGCCGATCTGCGCCGCATCGACCGCCAGACCGCCCTCGATATCCTCCACTGCACGGACCGCTACCTCGTCACCCGCAACGGCGACGTCAAAAAGCTCAAGGCCCCGCAGTCCGGCTTCCGCCTCCGCTGCGGCGACTACCGGCTGTTCTTTGAACTCAGGAACGAAACCACCATCGAAGTCACCGGCGTCCGCCACCGCCGCGAAGCCTACCGCTGAACACGTCTCGAACCCATGCCGCACAACCTCGGATCGTGGCCGGGTTCTGTTCGATGCTGATCCGATGACAGGGCCGGGAACCGCCCCGCTTGCGCGTCAGCGCAAGGGATGGTGTCTACGCTCCAACACATCGCCGGACGCGCCACGGAACCCCGACAGCGCCCCGGCGCTGCACCCGCCGTCAGCCCTTGCGTCCGAAGTGGCGCTCGAACAGTTCCCGCGACAGCCGCTCGCCCTCTTCCGTCAGCACAACCGACTTCGCCTTGCTCCTCGGATCGGAGATATACCCCCTGGCGTGCAGCCGGTCCAGCGCGTCCCAGTCGTGGCCCTTCCACGCGCGTGCGCCGTATTGGTCCTGGTCGAATGTGGTCAGCCACAGCAGCGCCAGCACCATCTCGTCCACTTTGTCGCGGTCGTACTCCATGCCCCCGGCTCCCTGGCACGATGCTACCCCGGCCCGCCGCCGTGGTGCGTGGTGCTGGTCGTGTGGAACACGAGAAAAATACATTTTTCTCGTCGCTGCAAAACAGCCGCAGCGAGGACGGCGGTCAGGGGCGCGCGCACTTTGCGCGTTCATCGAAGCGAAGCGCAGACCCTTGACGGCTGCCGCAGCGCAGGCTACGCGCGTCAGCGCGTCTCCGATGCCGATTCCAGCCCCGATCCTTTCTTTTCATCACGTTTACGCCGCAGCAACCCTGGTTACTCCCGCAGCAACCGCGCACAGGCCATTTCTCTCTTAGCTGCCTCATTCCACTCGCGTTGACGCGCGTAAACACGGAAACCCCAGTGTTCATGCGGTCGCGCGCTGCAACCGGCTGGCGCTGCTCACGTTAACCGTAGAGGAACCGCAGGTTCCTCTGCAGCAACCCGCCGGGGGTGACGTGTCACCCTTCCTTCCGCTGCGTAAGCAGCGCGGCTCTTCGAGAACAAGCAGCACCACTTCGAGGGACACGATGTGGACTGCACCGAACCGGCAAGATGTGGTGGAGATGAGCACTCGCACATGGGCGGAGAACAACGCCGCTTCAATCGGGAATAAACTCCTCTTGCCATCCCCTAAAGCGAGCCATCGCTCGAAACCACGACTTCAGCGCTTCCATATGATCTCGTGTGAGCCGTTCGTGGCTGCGATCCCAAAACATATTGAAGCCATGGACTCGCAGTACAGATATCATGAGGTCTGGCAGCATCTCTGGTGGGTCAGAAGTGACTGTCAGAAGATACCTGTCCCACACTGTTCGCGAACTCAGGCAGGCATTCACTACGTCTGGCAGTTCTAGCTCATACGCCTTCGCAACCTGCACAGCTTCGGCGCGATGCGTGGCATCCAGCAGCGGTCTACCGTCTGCGATATCTGGGGCCAGCAGATCTTTGGTGATTCTTAGAAGCTTCCATCCAGATTTCAACTGGGTATGTGTCATGTTTTGCCACTCCGAAACAGCGTGGGCTAAATCGCGATCCAACCCTGCCTTTGCCAGCAGCTGCTTAAACTGAGCTTCAGTGAGCTCCCTCCGCTGCGAAGAAAGATCGATCAGGTAATAGTCCTTAGCGTCGCCCATCATCTGCTTCACGATTTCGCGACATCCTGCCTTCAGGGTGACTGCCGCCTCCTCGTCTACATCGATCCCAAGAAGGGTCCAGTAGTGACGAGACCAATCGGCGCTTAGCAGCATTATTAAGTAGTCCAGCATATAGGGCTTCAATCTGTGCTGTCGGCTTTTACTTCCATGCCGGGAATTGGGGTGTTGGAAGGTTGGCGATGTCAATGTAGTGTTGATCCACTGGACAACCCGCCGCTTCCGCCTGGTCTATGAAATTCCATAACCTCCGCTGCCAACCCTCAAATTGCTCCTGATGGCCTACCCATGTTCCGGCCCACGGAAAATTGGGATTCGGCGTGTTATATGCGAGCTTAAATAAGTCCAGCGGATCGGTCATGAGCTCGTAATAGCGAGCCATGACTTCCTGCGCAGCACTGTCTATTTGCGCGTCGTAATATCCACAGCCACGTCTTCCCTTTGCAGAGCAATTCAGCACATCGGGCGAAATGGTCTTCTTGTCTATTGTCGGGTCGAAAGCCAGCCCGATAGTTGACGCTACCGTGTTGAGTTCGCAGGCAACTGCCAAACCGACCGCATAGACTGCTGCGGCATTCCGGGCCGCGATTCCAAGGTCGATCTGACCGACTTCGGCCGTGTCCATACGACCTGTCGGGTCCATGCCGTTGACCGGATCTCCGGAAGCATAAAGATACCTGTGCAGGGTGGGCGGGGCGGTCGGCTTCCCGTCCTCTGGATCTCTGGACATGAACCTGCCGGTGGCTGGGTTATAGTATCTGGCGCGGAGGTAATAGAGGCCCAAGTCGGGGTCGAACTGTTCGCCGCGATAGAGGTAATTGTTCGGCGTCGTTCCCGTCGAGCTGATCTCGTTGCCGAAGGCGTCATACTCGTAGGCGTCTGTTACTGTACCGGCTGCATTCGTCAGCTGGCGAACTGTCCCGAAGCCATCGTAGCCATAGAAGCTCGGCGTCCAGGTGTTGTTGACGATCTGGTCTTCGCTGATGCGCTGCAGCCCGTACGTGTACGTTCGCGTCACCACACCGTTGGTCAGTTCGTCGAAGACCTGCGGGTACCCCGTCGGGTTCACGTCGTCTTCGACCAGATACGTCGTCGTCACGCCACTCACAGTCTTGGCCACCCGATTCCCGAAGCCATCGTACACCAGGCTGACTGCCCCGCCGTTCATCGACATCAGCTGGTTCTGGGAGTTGTATGCAAAAGTCTTCCCGCCGCTCGCCGTCGTGTTGCCATCCGGGTCGTAACTCTCGCTCAGGATCGTGTCGTCCGGACCGTAGCTGAAGGCCACCGATCCGATGTTGTGCAGCGAAGAGATCTGCTGCAGCCGATTGCCCACTGGATCGAGAGTGTAGCTGACGCTGCCATTCTCCTTCGACGGATCGTTGCTGACGGTCTCGCTCGTCAGCCGATAGATGCCGTCGAAGCTCCACGCCACCGCGCGACCGCTCAGCTCGGTCGCCCCCGTTTTGATTCCCGTCGGACCAAGCGTGTAACCATAGGCCGTGTTACCGGCCGTCATCGAAGTCAGCCGATTCTCCTGATCGTACTGGAAGGTGGACTGCACGCCGTTGGGGTACGCGGCCGTGACGAGGTTGTTGGCCGTGTCGTAGCTGTACGTCGTCACGCCGCCCGTTCGTCCGTCCGTCACCGTGCTCAGCCGGTTCAGGTTGTCGTAGGTGTACGCCATCGAGGCACCGTTGGCGTTCGACGAGGCGATCGACAGCACATGGCCGTCGGCATCGTAGGTGTAGCTCAGCGTCCCTTCTGGCGTCGCCTTGGCCGTCAGCCGGTCCATCGTGTCGTAGGTGTAGGTGGTGGTGCCGCTCGCATCCGTCGTCGTGGCGTACTTGCCGGTGGATGTGTACGTGTTGCTTACCGTCGCCTCGCCCGGGGTCGAGCGGCTGAGCAGCCGGTTCAGGCTGTCGTACGTGTAGGTGGTGGTGACGCCGTTGAAGTGCGTGACCGTGGCCAGGTTGCCGTTGTTGTCGTAGGTGCGCGTCTCGGTCAGCGTGCCGTCGGGAAGGGTCTTCGAAGTCTGCTCATAGAGCAGATTGAAGGCGTCCTGGGTGGTATGGCCGTTCTCGTCCGAGAGCGTGATGAGGTTGCCGTCGTTGTCGTAGCCGTAGGTATTGGAGTTGTTGCCGGTGTTGGGGCTGGCGAGCTGGACGACCGTGTGCAGCTGGTTGGCGGCGTCGTAAGTGTATTGCACCTGGTTGCCGGCCTGGTCGGTGACGCCGGCCAGGTTGCCGGGGCCGTCGTAGGCGTTGGTGGTGGTGGTGCCGTCGGGATACGTTGTGACGGTCTGGCGCTTGCGCGCGTCGTACTGGTACTGCGTGGTGTGGTTGTTGCCGTCGGTGATGGAGATCCGGTTGCGGGCATTGTCGTACGCGTATTGGAACGTGCCGCCGGGGCCGGAGACGGAGAGCAGGTTGCCGGCGTTGTCGTACGCGTAGCTGGTGGTGTTGCCCAGAGCGTCGGTCATGGTGAGCTTGCGCCCGGCATCGTCGTAGGTGTACGACGAGGTGCTGGCGCTGGAGGTGCCATAAGCCTTCGTGACGGAGACGAGCCGCCCCGACAGATCGTACGTGTTGTGGGTATCGTGCCCGTCCTGGTCGATGGAGTCAACCACGTTGTTGCGGAAATCGTAAGTGTTGGAGACGGTCGAGCCGTCGGGATACTTGGTGAGGGTCAGCCGGTTGAGCGCGTCGTATGCGTAGTTGGTGACGTTGCCGTTGGCGTCGGTGTCGGTTAGCTTGTTGCCGTTGCCGTCATATGTGGACGAGGTGGTGCGGCCCAGCGGGGCAGCGGTCTGGGTGAGGTCGCCGAGCGGATCGTAGCTATAGGTCGTGGTGGCCGCCGCCGCGCTGGTGCTGGAGTTGGGCAGCGGGATGGTCATGGTCAGCTTCTGGCCGAGGTTGTTGTAGGTGTATGAGGTGGTGCGACCCAGGGCATCCGTCCGGCTGGCCAGGTTGCCGTTGGCGTCGTACGTGAACTGACTGGCCATTTGCGGCTGCTGCGCGATGTCAAAGCCAATCGCTCCGGCCGCCATGGTGCCGTTGGGATTGAACTGGAAGGTGGCCAGGCTGCCCAGAGAATCGGTCACCGACTGAGGATTGTAGTTCGCGTCGTAGTTGAAGGTGCGCACGTTGCCCAGCTCGTCCGTGGTCGAAATGGGCTCGCTGTACTGATTGTAGATCGTGGTGCTGGTCGTGTTGGTGCTGGTGGCAGTCGCCGGGTAGGTTACGGACGTCTGGTTGCCGTTCTGGTCGTAGGTGTAGGTTGTCGCGTGGCCCAGCGGGTCGGTGACTGAAATCAGATCGTGGTTTGAATCGTAGACACTGGTGGTGGTGTGGCCCAGGGGGTCGGTCGAATTGAGCAGGTCACCGTAGCTGTCATACACCATGGTGGCCGTGCCCGTGGCGCCGGTCGAATCCGGCGGGTAGGTGACGATGGTGGTATTGGTAGCGAGGTTGTAGGCATAGCTCGTCGTTTCGCCGAGGGCATCGGTGGTACTTTCAAGGCGCCCGTTGAGCGGGAGACCGTTGGGGTCGGTATCGGTGGAACCGTAATAGGATGTGGTGGGCAGCGGATTGCTGCGGAAATCCGTGCCTCCGGTGTAGTAATGGTTGGCGTTGTAGGTGTAGGTGCTGGGCTGGGAGGTGTTGGGGTAGGTGACCGAGGCCAGATTGCCGTTATCGTCGTAGCTGTAGAGATATTGATTGCCCTGGGGATCGGTGATCTGTGTGATGCGTCCCTGGGAATCGCGGACGAAGGGCACATTGAGGCCTGTGGAGCTGGTGATGCCGTTGGGTGTGATGGTGAGCGAATTGCCGTTTTTGTCGGTAATCGACTGGAGGTTGCCATTGGCGCTGATGAGATACTGCGTGCCAGTTGCGTCGGCATAGATGAACGCCGACGGGTTGTAGAGGCCGCCGCCGTAGCAGTACCACGTGGAGCCATCGGGAACGACGATGCCCAGCGGGCAGGATGGAGAAGCTTCGGTGAGAGTGCCGTAGAAACCCGGTTCCGCGGTGTACTGAACGAAGTAATAAGGGAAAAGGCAGCCAGCCGCCGTACAGGACGGCATCTGCGGCGTGAGATAGAAGGTCCGACGCTGACCGCCGAGGGTGAGGGTCACGTCTCCCTTCGGGTCAATCGTGAGATTGACTGCCGTGCTGAGCGACCACCCATAGCCGAAGTCGCCCACCGTCCCTGCATTGAGGCTGTCGAAGATCCGCTGGATCTGTATAGACAGGCCGTTGGCGGGAACAACCAGATCGGTGACAGACGCGGTGACACGGCCTGGTTTGTAATTCCCGGCGGCGGTGACCAAGATGAGGCCGTTCTGCGAATTCCCGGAAGTGTCTGTCGCGCTGAGCTGCACCCAGTACGACTGATTGGGAAGCATGGTCGTGTCGAGGACGCCGATCCGGCCCGTCCCGGTGGTGTCGGCGTTGAGGGTCACCACGTCATTGATGTTGTTTGCCGGGTAATAGACGAGCGTCCCGCTCTGCAGGGTCACCCCGGTCGCGAGGGTAATGGGGACCAACCCAGTGACTGTCGAGCCATTGAGCGGACTGCCGACTGGCCCCTGATCGGACGCGGAAACTGGAATCGGCGTGACGGTCACAGTGAATTGCGAGGACGAACTGTCGCCCGAATCGCTCGCGGTCAGCTGCAGCACATAAGTGCCCGGATCGCTAAAGGAAACCGTGGTTGTGGCCTGCTGCGGAGTGGCGAAGGTTGCGATGCCGGGTCCGCTGACTTGTGACCAGACGAGAGCAGGACTGGTTCCAACGGTATCAGTTACTGTGCCGGTGAGCGTCAGGCTGCCGGGCATAGCAACTGCAGTCTGGCCGGAAATGCTCACGGATATGGTGTCGCTGTTCCCTCCGCTGCTTCCGGAATTCGACGGGCTCCAGACGTTGGTATAAACCCCCGAGAAGACCACATCGCGGTTCTGCGACTCTACGGCGACGACGTTGTAGGTGCCTGAATTCACGTGGTAATAGCCCAGAGAAGCCTGCCCGCTGGAATCCGTCGTCGCGTCGGTCTGGAAATTGTCGGCACCGTATACGTAGAAGCCAACATCGAGATTGGGTATCGGATTTCCTGAAGAATCCGTAGCGACGACGATGAATTCCTGCTCCGTATTGACTGATCCAAACAACTTCAGATCAAGGGACGCCGCCGGCAATGGCGCGGCATAACTTGCCCAGCCGATGCCGGTCCGATTTGAATCGAGCGTCGTGCTCTGAGAAATGACTGCCTGGGCCCCAAGTGTGTCCACTCCCACGTATGCGCCGGTATAGGTGAAGACCGCGGCACCTGTCGAGTCGGTCGTCGCCTCGTATTGGCCTGGGTTTGCGCCGGCGACCGAGAGGGTCACGGGAACGTTGGCGGCGGGCATCCCTGAGCCGTTGGTGACTACTGCCTCAAGGGGGATCGGCTGTCCTGTCGGATAGGAGGACGCAGTCGTATAGAGGGTTGGAGTAAAGGCTCCTTCAAAGGACGTTGCACCCGTGATTGAGGTCGGATCACCGTCGGCATTGGTGGCGGGCCGCAGGGGGAAGTCGGCCGATACGCTTCCGCTCTGGTAGTCAACCGTCACGATTTGCCCGGATACCAGCCCGCTCGCCGCAATCACGGGGGCGGTACCGTCATTGAGTCCAAACTGATAAGCGTTATTGAGCCCTCCCGCGGTCCACTGCCAGGGCATGGCCGTCGGTGGGATCGTTACCTGGTTGCCGTTTACGGATACCACGAAGCCCGTGCCGCCGTTGTCGGGGAAATAGCTGTCATTGATTCCAAGCTGGAGTTGAGTGGCTCCCGCCGGAACTGCGAATTCCCTCGGTTCAGCACCGATGGCAACCGGTTCAATGACTGCTCCGCTGCCGTTCGTAAAGGCGCCGATCAAACCGCCCCGTCCTAATGCGGGCGGACCAGCGACGGATACGCTACCCGAGGAATTTGCAGCTGGGAGAACCCATGACGCATTGACCGCGTTCGAGGTCTCCTGCTCACCGCCCACTATTGCGGATGCCTCAACTGTATCGTTGCCGCTGTTCGCTCCGGAATATGCGAAGCTCGCCGTGCCGTTGTTATCGGTCGTTTCTGTCCCGATGCTGCTGTTTGCTCCGCTCACGTTGAACGTCACCGGAATCCCGCTAACAGGTGTTCCACTGGAGTCAAGCAGGACAACCTCGAAAGATTCCGATGTTCCAACCGGATAGGGGGACTGAGCCGCAGCACTCAGCGTAATCGGATTGGGTTGCGGCAACAGCGTCACGACCGCGGATCCAAGTGGGGAGTCGCTCGCCTGATTGACCGCGTTGATTGTGATTGCCTGCTGCGAAGAGATCGCAGCGGGAGCCGTATAGAAACCGTCCGACGTCAGCGTGCCGGACGAACCGGAAGGCATCGTCCATTCGACGCTTGTCCCGCACATGCCGGTGACTGTGAATTGCTGCGTCTGAGAAGCGTACAGGCTGATCGAAGGCGGCGTAACGCCAACGGTGCCCGCCGAATACAGAGTGTAGAAGGTGGAGGGCGACGCCTGATTGTTGTATTCCGTCTGGATCCAGTCGCTCGAACGAGCAACATTTGAAATGGTGACTTCGTCGAGGTTCCCGTTGAAATACAGCCAGTTTGAATTTCCCTGAGGATCGAGGAGCGTATAAGCCGTGCCCAGAAAATATGCGTAGGCCGAACTGTAGCCTACTGCGATCTGCTGCTGCTCCGATGCCACACTCTGGCCGTCAACATAGAGCGTCTCGGTTCCATCGTTAGCATATGTAACTACGGCGAAATGCCATTGACTGTCGTTATAGGCCTTCGGAGAACTCAGGATCGAACTCGACGGCCCATCGCTCGCGTCCAGGTTGCCGTTATCGTCCACATAGAGCATCGACGACCAGCCTGACGGATCATAATCACCCGGGACAGTCGGACTATAGCCGATACACTCGAAGAAGAAGTTGGTGCAGAAGAGGCTGGGTGTCTGACCGAGGATGCCACCGGAGGTAGCTGTCATAAACCAGACCCCGAACGTGGCTGTAAATGGGGATGTCTGGTTGTCCGAAGAGATACCGAGGTTGCTGTAGGTACCGGTCGGATAGGATGGAAAATCCGCAGCAGGAATCTGCGCATATCCGGAAGTTCCGTTGAAGGTCGCTGCGCCGTCGATCTGCCCCAAGCCGTCCGAAACTCCCGTTACGGTGCCGCTGTTATCGTTCGAGGTCGAGTCTGAGGCTGTCCCTGCCGCCAAGCCAGCCATGTGATAGACCGCCTGATAGCTGCTGTCCCAGACTCCCGCCGGGTTCTGCTGCGCAGTCGTGATCGTGGGATTGCCATAGAAGACGTAGAGGATTGTGTCGGAGCTGTGCGAGAGAGTGGGTATGCGAATCCAAGCGACCAGCTGACCGGTGACCGGATTGTACTGCTCGATTTCGAAGTCCAGCTTGGTAGCCCCGCCCGGATCCGTGCTGAACATGATGTCGTAGCCGTCCGTGCTCGTGACATGTCCGCCGTTCGCCGTAGTGGCGAAATCCGGATCGGTCGTATTGAACAGGAACGGGAAGTTCTTCTGGTCTGTGTTCGGAACCTTCGTGTGGTCAATGACAATTTCGCGCTCGTAGCCGTAGCCTGTTGATGCGCATTGCGTGGGTGAAAGGGTCAGCATAGCGGAGGCCGACTTGGTCGGATCTTCCTGGCTCGTTGCGGTAATGGTCAGTGTCTGCTGCGTGGAGATCGACGATGGGGCTTCGTATATCCCATCCGGGCTCATTGTTCCCACCCCTGCAGGGGTCACGGACCAAGCAACACCCGAGTTGCTCGCATCGGCCACACTCGCGGTGAACTGCTGCGTTTGGTTGGCTGTCAGGGTGGAGCTGGCGGGCGAGACGCTCACGGTAATCGCTGGTAGCAGCGTGACCGTGGCCGTAAATGGATTGGTCGGATTGGCCTGACTGGTTGCGGTTACCGTAACCGTCTCTTCGGCGGGAATCGACGCTGGGGCCGTGTAGAGTCCAGTTGCAGTCAGGGTTCCTTGATCGCCTTCCGGCAGAGACCAGGAAATCGATGAACCGCACGACGAGGCTGCCTCAAACTGCTGGCTTTGCCCCGGAAAGAGCGTGACGGCAGCAGGAACGATCTGCGAGGGATTTTCCGCGCTCAACGTATAGAACGTCGAGGGGGAACTTTGATTATTGTAGTCAGTCGCGATCCAGTCGGCCGATCGGTCCGTAGCCGAGAATCGCACCTCGTCGAGACTTCCGGGGAAAAACTGATTGGCGCTTGTGCCTTCCCCTATGTATTTGTCGGCGGTGTTGTCGGAGACGCTATAAGAGGGCGTCGAAACAGCTAACGGTTGCTCGACGCCATTGACGTATATTGTTGGCGCGCTGCCTGCACTCTTAACAGCCACTACATAGTTCCAGGCGTTCAAAGTAACTGAATTAGTTCCAGTGCTCGCCATGTATGTGTCTACACCTGTAACAGAAATGCTGTTATTATATCCGTCGGAATTTCCCTCTTCCAGCTGCCAGCTTCCGGCAGCGTTCGTGCTGCGGGTGCTGAAGATCCCATTCCTTGCCGTACCGTTTGTGGGGTAGATCCATGCGCTGATGGTGAATGTTCCATCGACGTCCAGGCTCGCGCTGTTGCCAACGTCAATGGCCTGATCGGAGCCATTAAAGGCCGCTGCACCGTCGATTTGTCCCGAAGTCGCCGTGGGCGATTCGATGAGGGTTCCATTATTGCCGTTTGCGGTGGAATCATTGGCCGAAAGCGTCGTTCCGTTTGGCAGGTGCCACACGCCTTTGTAATAGGCATCCCAGACGCCGACAACATTCTGCTGCGAAGTCGTAACAGCGGGATTGCCATAAAACATGTAGATTGTGGTATCGCTTGTGTGTGAAAGATCCGGTATGCGCACCCACGCGACCAACTGTCCTGTACCTGGGTTGTATTCCTCTATCTCATGATCGAGTTTGGTTGTGCCGCTCGGATCGGAGCTGAAGATGATGTCATAACCGTCTGGGCTGGTAACGTGGCCGCCATTCGTCGTAGTCGCGAAAGTCGGATCGGTTGTGCTGAAGAGGAAAGGAAAATTGTCCTGATCGGAGTTGGCTACTTTCGTGTGGTCGATGGTAATGGCACGTTCGTAGGCATACCCACTCGCCTGGCACCCCCCGGGAGAGAGACTGATAACGGCGAGCGCTGATTCTGCGGTGTTTGCCTGGCTTGTAGCGATGATATCGACCGTTTGCTGACTCGAAGTGCTCGCTGGCGCAGTGTAGAGACCGGAAGAACTGATGCTGCCGACCCCCGATGGTTCACTCGTCCATGTCACACCGGTGTTGGTCGTGTTGGCGACCGTGGCTGTGAACTGCTGTGTCTGCCCACCGTAGAGCGTCGCGCCTGACGGCGTGAGACTGATCTGAACCGGCAGAGTTGGAGTTGGTGGCTGCAGCACGACATCGACCGCTGCAGACTGGCTGGGATCCTGCTCACTTGTAGCCGTTATGGTGACCGTCTGCGCGGCGCTGATAGTGGAGGGCGCCGTATACAGGCCGGTTTGACTCACCGTCCCTGCACCCGACGGGGAGATACTCCATGTCACGCCGCTGTCGATGGCATTGGCCACCGTGGCTGTAAATTGCTGGGTTTGGCTTTCATTCAGGGTGGCGCTGGAGGGGTCCACTGTGATGGCCAGTGGCGGAAGCAGGTTGACCTGCGCTGAATACGACTGGGACGCCGCTCCCAGCGTCGTTGCGGTGAGCGTGACCGTCTGCGGTGAATCAATTGTTGCGGGGGACGTGTACAGGCCTGTTGAAGTCAGAGTCCCTGGTGACCCATCGGGCATCGACCACACGATGGTACCGGGATTGCAGACTCCGGTGAGGTTGAATTGCTGAATCTGACCGCCATAAAGATCAACGGTTTGCGGTACAGCAATTGTTCCGCTGTTCTCCGGATAAATTGCGTAAAACGTCGACGGCGAACTCTGGTTGTTATATTCCGTTGCGATCCAGTCGGCTGACCGAATCGTGGTCGAAATTCTGAACTCATCGGCGGACCCTTTCAACGGTGCCGATTCGTCATCGCCATATGTCGAGTTTGCCAGATAGGCAATCTGAGGCGAATCGTCCAGTCTGTAGCCGGTGCCTCCGGTTGTCGTCCCCGCTGGCTGCCCATTCACATAAACCGTGGCCTCAGCAGGCGACACTCCGCCCTGCATAGTAACGACGACGTAGGACCATGTTCCGTTGCCGACCGGAACGGTGCTCATAAGGCGCAGGTCCGATATGCTGTAGATCGCTGCAAAATCAATATTGTTGCTGGATGTCACGCCGATCGACCAGCCGGTATTGTCGTCGTCGTCGTCCTTTCCCATGAGTTTCCCGCCGGACCCCGAAGCGGTATTTACCCATGCTGAGAAAGTCACGTTCCCCTGGGCCAGATTTGCGAGGCTTGACGGAGTACCGATCGTGGCGTAGGTGCTGCCATTCGTCTGCATACCACCGTCGATTTCACCTGCGGTCGCGACCGCGCCGTCGTCTGTCGCGTTGTTCCCATTCGACGTGCTGTCGGCCAGAGAGAGCACCGAGCCGTTCGGCACATGCCAGACGCCTTTGTAGTTTGCGTCCCATACTCCGGTAGGATTCTGCTGAGAGGTGGTTATGGAAGGATTTCCGTAAAAGACATAAAAGACCGTGTCTGTCGAGTGCGAGATGGTAGGCATACGCACCCAGGCAATCACTTGTCCGGTAACCGGGTTGTACTCCTCCATTTCGTAGTCCAGCTTGTTTTGTCCGTTGGGGTCGGAACTGAAAATGATGTCGAATCCGCTCGAACTTGTAACGTGGCCGCCATTCGTGGTTGAAGCGAAGGCAGGGTCGGTAATGCTGAAGAGCAGCGGGAAATTCGTCTGATCGGTATTCGGCACCTTTGTGTGATCGATGACGACGGCGCGTTCATAGCTGTACCCGTTCGACACACATACAGGCGCCAGTGTGATGGTCGCGGACCCGGTGCCTGCCGAATCAGCAATACTAGTTGCGGTCACCGTGACCGTCTGCTGGGACGTGACGTCTGCGGGGGCAACGTATACTCCTGCTGCATCTATGGTGCCGTACCCGGAAGGGCTGATCGACCAGCTCACGGCAGTACTGCTCGCATTTGTCACGCTGGCTGTGAACTGCTGAACCTGACCCATATACAACGTTGCCTCTGGTGGCGACACACTGACAACCGGCCGCGGCATCAGGGTTACTGTCGCAGTCGATGTGGCCGCGGAATTCGCCTGACTCGTCGCGGTCAGCATGACCGTCTGCTGCATTGAGACGGCTGCCGGCGCCGTGTAGAGCCCGGTGCTGCTGATTGTTCCCACACCCGCCGGACTCGCCGACCAGGTCACCGATGTGTTCGAGGTATTCGTCACACTCGCTGCAAACTGCTGCGTTTGGGCGGCATACAGCGTCGCCGTCGCGGGCGTCACACTCACGACAACAGGTAAGGAGGCAAGGGACCCGACCGCGCGAATGCGAAGGTTGTAGTTATCCGCAATGTAGAGGTTTCCTGCCGAATCAACAGCTACTCCATCCGGACAGTTCATCTCAGCGCTCGTCGCCGGACCGCCATCTCCGGAGTAGCCAGCCGCACCATTTCCTGCCACTGTTGAGATGAGGCCGGTCGAGGCCGCCACCATGCGTATGACGTTATTGAAAGAGTCCGAGATGTAAAGATTGCCAGCCCCATCCACCGCAATGCCATGATATGCATTGAATTCCGCGCTTATTGCCGGTCCGCCGTCGCCGGAATAACCTGCGGTGCCATTGCCAGCCACTGTGGCGATCGTTCCAGATGATGCCGAGACTTCTCGGACAACATTGGCGCCCGTATCCAGGATGTATACATTGCCATGCGCGTCTACTGCTACGCTGACAGGCAAATTAAGCTCTGCACTCGTCGCGGGTCCACCATCTCCTGAATATCCCGCGACGCTATTGCCGGCGATAGTATTTATGATTCCGCTCGATGCAGCGACTTCTCGAACGCTGTGGTTTTCTGAATCCGCAATGTAAATATCGCCGGCAGAGTCTACCGCCACACCGTTTGCCCAGTTCAGTTCCGCGTTTGTCGCCAGTCCGCCGTCACCACTAAGGCCTGGGGTACCATTTCCTGCGACCGTGCTGATGATTCCGGTGGAAGCCGCGACCATCCGAATCCGTGAATTATTGGAATCGGCGATGTATAGGTTCCCGCCAGCGTCGACGGCGACTCCTTCCGGAGTGTTTAGTTCTGCACTTGTGGCGAGCCCGCCGTCGCCAGCGTATCCCTGTGTGCCGTTGCCAGCAACGGTAGTGATGATTCCGGTTGCAGCAGACACTTTGCGGATAACCATTTCATATGAGTCTGCAATGTATACATTGCCCGCCGAATCCACTGCGACGTCCGCCGTTTTCCCCATGGACGCGCCAACTGCAGGTCCGCCATCCCCCGTATAACCCGAATAACCGTCCCCGGCAATTGTGGTGATGATTCCGGCAGTCGGCTGCGTGGTTACAGTCAAAGTGACGATGGCTGTAACGGTGGTGTAATCGGTCGAATCGGCAGGTGTAAAAGTGAGTGAGAGCGTTTGTTGTCCAGGCGTCAGAATCGTGCCGATGGGAGGGTTGTAGCTGAACGTCCCCGCTACATTAGCAGTGGCGTTCAACTGCGTCGAGTTGAGTGCGGCGCCATATACTATCGACGCAGGCGTCGCCCAGGTAACAATCGGTGTTGCTTGCGTCACGGTCAGGGCGACCGTAGCCATGGCAATACCATATTGGGCCGTATCATTCGGTGTAAAAACCACCGTGAGTGACTGCAAGCCTGCCGTCAATACTGCCCCTGGGCCGGGTTCATAGGTGAAGGTTCCCGGCACACTCGCTGTGGCATTGAGCTGCGTCGACCCAAGGGCGGTTCCATAGGTGACAGGAGAAGGCGCCGTCCAGTTGATCGAGGGAGTTGTAACGACTGGGACCGTCACATTTGACCCGACCGCCCGGATGCAGTCGCTTGCATAATCGGATATGTAAAAATTGCCGGTCGAGTCGACCGCTACAAAGTAGGGCTCTGACACCTCCGCACTCGTGGCTGGCCCGCCATCGCCACTATAACCAGCAGTTCCGTTCCCGGCAACGGTCGCGATCTTACCTGTCGATGCGGAGACCTGACGAATGACAGGGTTACCATCCACGATGTATAGATTGCCGTCCCCGTCCAGGGCCACACCCCCCGGCCCATCCAGCTCCGCGCTCGTGGCCGGTCCCCCGTCACCGCTGTAACCGGCGCTTCCATTCCCGGCAATGGTCGTGATTGTGCCCGACGAAGCTGCAATTTCGCGCACGACGTTATTGCCGGAATCCGCGATATAGAGATCCCCCGCCGGATCCACTGCGATTCCGTCCGGATAATCCAATTCGGCGCCTGTGGCCGGGCCGCCATCGCCGAGATATCCTCCGGTTCCGGTCCCGGCTACGGTTGTAATAATGCCTGTCGCAGAAGACACCTTCCGTACGACGTCATTATTTTGGTCTGCGATGTAGAGATTACCGGCTGAATCCAGCCGCACATCCACGGGGACGTTAAGCGATGCGCTCGTCGCCGCCCCCCCATCCCCCGAGTATGCCCACCTTGAGTTTCCGGCAACGGTGCTGATGATCCCCGAGGCAGCCGTCACTTTTCGGATGACGTCGTTCCCGGTGTCGGCGATGTAGATATTCCCCGCGGAATCGACTGCTATACCCTGAGGAGAAGCCAGCTCCGCGCCGGTTGCCGGACCGCCATCCCCCGAATAGCCGTACGTTCCGTTACCGGCCACTGTAGAGATGACACCAGTTGAAGCGGTCACTTTCCTGATTACACAATAATCATGATCTGCGAAGTAAATGTTGCCCGCTGCGTCCACCGCCACGCCGGTCGGATGCGACAGCTGTGCACTGGTCGCTGGACCGCCGTCCCCTGTGTACCCGTAGAATCCGTCACCGGCTACCGTGTTGATAATCCCGGGGCCGGGCAGTGTCATCTGCGCAAGAAGCGGGGTCGAGAACGTCGCGCATAAAACCCAGCCTATGATCAGGCCAGGCCACATACCTATACGGCGCAGCGAAACCTGATGCTCCTGCTCGCAGATCTCCCACGTTCTGGCATCCATGTGCTCGAACATTGCCATTGCCTCCCCGGACCCCACAAACGGACTCACGCTATGTGCCTTGCTTTCTGATGATCGAATCGCATAGGCACCATTGACATCCGCATATCTCGTCGATAGACAAGTCGGTTCCACTTCGATGCAACGGGATGGGGTAAAGTGCGGCAATGGCTGATCGTCTGAAGGCTCAGCCGAAGTAGCTCAATAAATTATGTGGCCTAACATATATCTAGGGCAGCACCAGAAGTCAAGATAAAAACGGTGAAATATATCTCTTCTCCAAAGGGGGGGGATAACTGCAGTAACTTACCTCCTAAGTTAGTTAGGTGGCGCCCGCATGATGTGGTGATGCA
>Ga0335074_10002892_pt1 | contig 23428 bp, 22 predicted proteins | sample Lox_Sample_23_FD_206715 | JGI IMG/M metagenome (GOLD analysis project Ga0335074, IMG submission 206715) | Soil microbial communities from Loxahatchee National Wildlife Refuge, Florida, United States - Lox_Sample_2.3 | ecosystem: Environmental > Terrestrial > Soil > Wetlands | place: USA...
GCAACGACTGGTCCTGCATCATCCGCGACCGGCGTGCCGCCGACCACTTCGCGGTCACCACCGTTGACGTCGAGCTCGAAGCAGATGGCTGCTACCGGGTCCAGTCCCAGCCCGGAGTCTTCGGAGGCCTCTATCTCTACGACATCAGAGGCCGCCGTTACATCAACCCCCTTTACGCCTTCGACGGATGCCTCGGCACCCCATAACAACCCGGGCTGCGGGCATCGGCTCGCCTGGCAGGTGCTCGCGGCGCCACAGGCGTTCTCGCGCGGGCCCGGCGAAGAGAATCCGGGAGCTGCGCGACCTGATGTAAGAGTCAGGAGCCGTCGCGGAGATCGGCTAGACGCTCGGGCAGGAACCGGATCCTGTCGAAGGTCACGCTGCACCCGTCGCCAGTCGGTGACTGGCCCTCGAAGCCGATCCGTGCGTGGGACGCGCGGACATTGAGGCTGAACACACGGATCATCTGCCAGGCCTTGCCGTCGAGCGAGGCGTGGTATGCGTAGGCCCGGTCGATGCGCGAGACCCTCAGCCATACCGACTCGCCGGGCACCGTAAAGGCGTTCGCATCATCGCAGACGCCGCGGCAGACCACCGAGACGATCATGGGTTCGCCAGCTGGGGAGAACTCGAAGCAGAGCTTGCCCCAATGCTGCTCGTCAAGCCAGAGCAGGAGCACGCCAGCGTCGAAGGCTGAGGCGAACCCCACAGTGACCCGGGCACTGAGCTGGAAATCGCCGTCCGGGGCGTCGCCGAGCAATGTGGCGGCATTGAGGATTGGTTCCGCATTCGTGTCCGGGTCTGCTGAGCCGCTAACTGAGTCGATGAAGATGTCGGTGTGCGGTTGGGCCGAGACCACGATTGCACCGGCCGCCTCGTCGGCTCGCCAGAGCTCCGCCGATGAGGGTTCGAGTGGAAACGGCACGCCGGGAACCCTCAGCAACTCACCAGCCATAGCGCAAGATGGTACCTAACGTCATTAAATGGGGGATGTCATACCGGATGTCCTGCTGGCCGCAAGCCCGGGTGACGTGGGCACTGGCCGTCGCTTTGTTGGCCGCAGGAGCGGGCAGCCTGTAAGGCCGGTGCGGTAGCCAGGCCGGGAGCGTGCGGGCCCTGGGGAGGCGCCGCTTGAGTTCCTGGCGATGCGAATACCGTCGAGCGCGCCTGCGATTCTCAGCGGCCGGGGGCTTCTCGTGTCGATCATGCCATGACGGCCTGGCTGACCCGGCTACCATCGCCTGACCATGCCTGAGCTTCCAGAAGTTGAGTCGGCCCGCGCGGTCATCGAGCGATCAGCCCTCGGGCGGTTGATCGTCGCGGTCGACGACGCCGACAGCTTCGTGTGCCGGCCGTTCAGCAAGGGGCAGATCGCTGCGGCACTTGTCGGCACGACACTGACCGCAGTGCACCGGCAAGGCAAAACGCTCTGGTGCGACACTGAGCGCGGCCCCGTGCTCGGCATCCACCTCGGCATGTCGGGCAAGATCGTGATCGCTGCCCCGGACGGCACCGAGACCGAGGGCGGGGACTACTGGAGGTCCGGCCGCCGTCCCGGTGATTACCGCTGGTCGCGGTTCTCCCTGACCTTCGCGGGCGATGGCATGCTTCGGCTGCTCGACCCGCGTCGGCTCGGCCGTATCCGGCTCGACCCGCCACTTGATGACCTCGGGCCCGACGCCGCCACGATCAGCGCAGCTCAGTTCATGTCGGCGTTCAGCGCAGGCACGGCCCCGGTCAAGGCCCGGCTGCTGAACCAGAGCGCCCTGGCCGGCGTGGGCAACTTGCTGGCCGATGAAATCCTGTGGCGGGCCGGAGTAAACCCCTCCCGTCCAGTCGACACACTGACCCGGCCCGAACGCGAACAGCTCTACCAGGCGCTCACCGAAACGATCAGCGAGGCACTCCGCGAGGGCGGCGTGCATGCCTTGCCTCTGCTGCCTCACCGCCGGCCGGGCGGTCACTGCCCCCGCGACGGCACTGAATTGCTCCACGCCACCGTCGGTGGCCGAACCACCTTCTGGTGCCCCACTCACCAACGCTGAGGCAGTCGTCGCCCGCGTTCTGGGAGTTACTCTCCGCCGATGGACACGTCGGAGCCGCTGGTGGTGCGGGTGATGGCGACCCCGCGAATGACGTTTCCCGCCGAACCGATGACGAGACTGGCGGAGCTGCCGTTGCCCTGGAAGTCCATTCCGGTGGCCTTATTCCCCGCCGTCTGGTCGTAGATCACGTTGCCGTTGACGGTCAGGAGGCCGGCGCAGTCGCTGGAGTTCTGGCTGACTCCGAGGTAGGTGTAGCTGGCCGAGGTGCCCTCGCCGCCGTCGTTGAAGATCATGTTGTCGTCGATGGTGGAGCCGATGCCGCACTGGTTGGCGCCGAAGATGCCGAACCACGATCCTGACGACTGCTTGTCGCCGAAGTCCTCGATGTAGTTGTCGCTGATCGTTGTGCCCCACATCCGGCTGGCGTAGATGCCGTCCTGGGTGTCGTTGTACAGGTGATTGCCAGTGACGTTCCACCCGGCGGCGTTGTCGAGTTCGACCGCGTTCTGGCCAGATGAAGCTACCTGGTCGTCGTCGAAGAACCCGTCGGTGACCGCGTTGCCGCTGTCGTCCACCCAGAAGCCGTGGCTGGCGCTGTTCTGGATGAAGTTGTCGTCGAACCGGCTGTTGACGCTGGTGTCGCTGGCCGGGATGGCGGTGCCAGCGGCGTCGGTGTTGGTGTCCACGATGCCCGAGTCGCAGCCGGTCACGTCGACGTGGCTGACGATGACCTGCCAGGCCATCAGGACCAGGCCGTTGGTGGCCGAACTGTCGCAGGCGATGGCCAGGTCCTGCACGGTGAGCGGGTCACCGGTGCCCGCGCTGGCCTGCTTGTTGGCGTAGGCGTCGTTGGCCACCAGGTAACTTCCGGTGAAGTGCTGATCAAGGACGGTGCCGACGCCGTCATTGCTGCCGTCCCCGGTGGAGCCCTCGTAGGTGCGGCCAGCCGCCAGCACCAGCGGCTGGGTGAGGTCGCAGGTGCCCTCGATGACGAGGGTGCCGCCTTCCGGAAGGGCGCTGATCGCGCCGCTCAGTGTGGCCGAGTCGGCCGAACTGCCCGAGCAGGTGACCTGGCTGACCGTCGCCGTCTGGGCATTCGCCGCGGATGGCGTGACCTTTAAGCCGGTGCCAGTCGCCGCCAGAACGCCCCCAGCTCCCAGAGCAGCTGCAGCCACCACCGCCGCCGCAAAGCTGATCTTGTGCTTCATGCCTGAGAATGGTAATGCGGGAAGGCTAAGCCTGGTCCCTGGAGTCGCCTGATGGCCCGGGTTCGTTTGTCCCGGCGCTGGTCGCCCCGTTACGTCTCGGCCGCCGGGCTAGGGTGGTGAACTCTTTCCACAGGCCGATCTCCGGGCCGCCGATCAGCTCCCAGGAGCGGGCGATCCCGATCAGCGCACAGACGATGACCAGTACCGCGATCGTCTGCACCGCGCTGGTGTCACGCGGCTGGGCGATGACGTCCAGGCCCTGGGTCAGCTGGATCACGAGCACGACGGCCAGGCCGACAAGGAACAGCATGTCACCGGCGGCGGACCATCGCACCATCCGCAGACGGACCAGCGATAGCAGCGATGCGATGACGAACAGCAGCCCAACGCAGGCGACGGCCACGGCTGCCGACCCGATCTGCTGGCCGGGAATCAGCGCGAACATCGATACCACCAGCGCGTTGCTGAACGCTGTCAGCGCGGCCGAAGCGCGGACGCGGTGAACCTGCGTTCCCGCGCTTTCCCGGGTCAGCCGCTCGGCCGACACCGAGATGGCCACGAACAGCAGTCCGATCAGGGCGCCAGCAACGCTTGTGCTCGCGGTGAAGAAGTCGCGAAGCGTCTCGGGTACCACCCTGCCAATTCTGGCAGGCCAAGCCTGGTTACCGCCTCCAGTAGGACCTGATGAAGGCGGCGGTGGGCGTGCCGACGCCGGTGACGTCGTCGTAGCCCGGTGTCGCCTGCAGACTGGTGTCATGCGCGAGCGTGACGGCGTAATCGGGCGCGTCTCCAGCGGGGGGACTGGCGAGTGCGTCAACGGTGGCGATCGTGATGCCCGGCCCTAGCGGGTCGTCGGTGACGTCGTGGTAGGCGGGCGTGCCGTAGCGGTTATAGATGGCCGGGTTGGCGAACCCGATCGGGATGCCCAGGGCCTGCTGCGCGTCAGCCTGGATGCTGGCGATCAGCGGGGTGGCCAGGCTGGTCCCGCCCACGCTGGTCACCCACGGGTCGCTGGCCGGGTACGTCACGCCGGTCTGCCCGTTCGCGCTTACGGTCGACTCGTCGCCATCGTCGCCTGACGCGAAGTAGAACCCGATGCCCTCGGCCGCGCCCTGCTCGAAGACCTGCTCAAAGGCGGGAACGAGGCCCGCGGGCAGCTTGGAATCGCCCCCCGAAAAGCCCCAGGAATTACTGACGATATCGGCGAGGTGGCCGTCGACGATCTCGGTTTCCGCGTCGAGCGGATCCAGGTCGCTTGAGCAGTCGAACGCCACGTAAGCGATATCCGCATCCGGCGCCATGCCATGGGCCGCCTCGATATCCAGGTGCTCCTCGGCGTCGTAACTGACCGGCTCGGTGCCGCAGCTGCTGGCCAGGTCGGAGGGCAGGTACTGGGTGAGCTGGCCGGGCCGCAGCGGGGGCGTCCCGTGCCTGGACATGTAGGTGTTCACGTCCTGGGCGATGGTGGTGGACGCGCCTGGGTCGACGATGGCGATGGTGACGCCTCTGCCGGTCAGCCCCGAGCCCGCGACCCCGTAGGCGACGGCGAGCTGAGAAGGCACGTACCCGCACAGCCGGTACGCCAGCGTGTGCCCGGAGGCTGGCGGCAGCCCGGTGGCGGGCAGCTGGCCCCAGTACTGGGAGCACTCGGTCGTGCTGGCGGCCGAGCCCTGGGGGAGCGGGTTGCTGATCTCGGGCGTTATCGTCGCGCTGCTGGTGGCCAGCCCGGCAACCGTCAGCACCGCGGACGCCACCGCTGCGGGGACGGTGAGCGGCTGCTGCGGCGCGCGCTGCACGACTCCGTCCACCCGGTAGTAGCGCAACCCGGTGCCGAACGCGGCTGGCAGCGCAGCCTCCGGGCCAGTGATGCCGACATAGTGAGAGGTCACGGTGGTGACGCGCAGCCCGGCCCCGGTCAGCCACTGGCGAACGGCACGGACCTGCGCCGTCGTCGGGCCGAACCGCTGCAGGTACTGCGCGGGGGTGAGATACCTGCCGTACAGGGCGCTGCCTGGATCAGAGACCTGGGCCGCGTAGGCGGCCAGGCCAGCCGGATCCCGGCCCGCGGCGGCGGCTGGCGTGGCCCAGACCGGATGGCTTCCTGAAATCGCCAGCCGCTGCGGCCCGGACGCGGCCAGGGCCTGGCCGGGGACCCCGGCCAGGCCGAGCGCGACGACTAAAGCCGGCGCCAGCCTCAGCATCAGCCGCGCGACCGATGTCTAGCCCTGCGGGGCATCGTTACGATCGCAACATGGGCACCAGCCCGGCAGCAGCGAGCCGTTTCGGCCCGAGGAAATGGCTGGCCGTCGACGCGTTCGTGGCCGTCGGGTTGTTCGTGCTGCTCTTGCTTGGGCTGGGCAAGCTGCTCGGGGAGCCGGCGACGCCCGGTCATGTCCACCACCGTCTGGTGCTGGAGCACGTCATCCCGCTTTACCTGCTTGCTCCGCTGGCAACGCTTCCTGTCGCTGTTCGCAGGCGCTGGCCGCTGCCGGTGTTCGCGGTGATCCTGGTGACAGGGGTGGCCTTCTGCATCCTCGGATCGCTGATCACCACCGCCGTGCCCGCGACCTACGTGCTGTACACGGTCGCGGTCCAGGAGAGCCGGAGATGGTCGCTGCTGGCGCTGATCACGGCGGAGGTCAGTATTGCGGCGATATTCGCGCTGAGCGCGAAAACCACCAGCGACCGGGTCAATGACGCGTTCACCGCGCTGGTGGTGCAGGCCATCATCTGGCTGATCGGTGACGCCGTGCGGCGCAGCCGCGCCGAGGGCATCCGCCGGCAGCAGCAGGCCCTGGCCGAGCAGCGGCTGGAGATCGCCAGAGAGCTGCACGATATCGTCGCGCACGCGCTGAGCGTCGTCGCCGTACAGGCGGGGGTTGGCAGCCACCTGATCGCGACCCGCCCGGATGAGGCTGCCCGGTCGCTCAGCGCCATCGAAGCGACCGCGCGGACTGCCCTCTCGGAGACCCGCTACCTGCTGGGCGCGGTGCGCGACGGCGGCCACGATCCGGCGGGTCTGGCGCCGATGCCGGGGATCGGCAGCGTCACCAGCCTGGTCAGGCAGGTTTCGGACGCCGGGCAACCGGTGTCTCTGCGTGTGGAGGGACATCCGCGTGCGCTCTCATCGAGCCTGGAACTATCGGTGTACCGGGTCGTCCAGGAGGCGCTGACCAACGTGGTCAGGCACGCGGGCCAGCCAGCGAGCGCCGAGGTGGTCATCTCCTATGGCGACGAGGGAGTGCTGGTGACGGTCACTGACGACGGGCATGGGCAGCGGATGTTGCCGAAGAGCCATGGCTCGGGCCACGGGCTTACCGGGATGCGCGAGCGGGTGTCGCTGCTCGGCGGCGAGCTGCAGGCGGGACCGCGGCCCGAAGGCGGCTGCCGGTGAAGGCGGACGCTCGATGACTGTCCGGGTGGGCATCGTGGACGATCACGCCCTGGTCCGCCTCGGCTTCACCGCGCTCATCGAGTCAGAGCCCGGTCTCGAAGTGGCGGGCGAGGCGGCCGATGGCCTCGCCGCCGTCGAGCTGGCCCGCCGCGAGCGTCCGGACGTGGTCCTCATGGACATCAGGATGCCGGGGATGGACGGGGTCACCGCCACCAGGGAGATCAGCGGCCTCGGGCAGGCTGGACACCCGGTCCGGGTACTTGTGCTGACGACCTTCGACCTCGATGAGTACGTCTACGCCGCGCTGCGTGCGGGAGCCAGCGGCTTCCTGCTGAAAGACACGCCTCCTCGCGAGCTGCTGGCCGCCATCCGGGTGATCGCCAACGGCGACGCCCTGCTGTCGCCCAGCGTGACCCGCAAGCTGATCAGCGAGTTCGCCCGGCAGCCAGCGCCCCGTACCGGGCAGGGGCTGGCCGAGCTCACCGACCGCGAGCAGGAGGTGCTGGCCCTGGTCGCCAGGGGAATGTCCAACGCGGAGATCGCACGGCAGCTCGTCGTGTCTCTGGCCACGGTCAAGACCCACGTCAGCCGGCTGCTGACCAAGCTGGACGCGCGGGACCGGGCGCAGCTGATCGTGGTGGCCTACGAGTCCGGCTTCGTGGCGCCCGCCTGAGCGAGCAGCCCCCGTTTGGCCCTCCATGCGGGTCGCGCCGGTTCGCGGACACCGACGCCCGGCGCGGCGGTACTGTAACTAACCTGACATGCCGCGCAAACAGGGGACTTTAGTGATGGAATCCACGTCGGCGGTGCGGGCGCCAGGTGACGCCAAGCTGCTTGACATGGTGTGGGCCGGAGACACCAACGCGTTCGGCGTGCTTTACGACCGGCACGTGGGCGCGGCGCGGAGACTGGCCGACCTGTTCATCGGGTCGCCCGCCGAGGCAGACGATGCGGTTGAGCAGGCGTTCGCGGGCGTGCTGGAAGCGGCCCGGCGGGGCACCGGAGTCTCAGGCGCTGTCCGTCCGTACGTTCTGACGATGCTGCGCCAAACGTGCGACCAGCAATTTTCAAAGGCTGAGCTGGCCGAGCTTCAGAGCACGAGGATCGCCCGGGCTTACTTCTCACTTGCCGATAGCTGGTGGGCAGTGCTGTGGCACACCGAGGTCGAGCGGGCGGCTGACGCTGATGTCGCGCCGATCTTAGGTGTCGCCAGCGGTGAGGTAGCTTCCCTCCGGCGACGCGCAGCGGAGAGCCTGCGACAGGCCTACCTGGACTCCACGGGAACCTACGAGGAAGAGGACCTTGACGATGTCGGCGCCACGTTGCGCGGCGTCGTCGGGCCGCTGGTGCTGGGCTCGGCCGCGGCTGACTATTTAGAAGATGGCGGCTACGGCGCAGCGCCCGAGCAGGCGGCTGCTTCTGGCGTCTGGCAGGCGGCGCCGGTAGCCGCGGAAACGGCGGTCGAGCGCTGGCATCCAGAGCACACGGACTGGGACAACATCTACGACCCGGACGCCGACCCTGACACCAGGCCGCTCCCGGCCGCCGTAGCACGCAGCCGGGCGATCACCGGCCATCCGTTCAAACCGCCAGTATCCGCCGATACCGGTACGCGCAGCCTGCCCGACACGGGCCGGCGGCTCCGCATGACACGGTCCCGAACGATTGCGGCCGCATCTGGCCTGCTGGCGGGGCTCATTGTTCTTGTGCTTGCCGCCATGTTCGTCCGGCCCCACGGCACTCCGGGCCGGGCCAGCTCGCTGCTTCCAGCGCCGTCGCAGACAGTCGGCGCGCAAACCCCGACCGTCCCGACAGCACAGCCGTCGGCACATTCGCCGACGGCGTCGCCGACCCCGTCGCCGTCGGTCGGGCTGTCGGCGAGCCGGTCGCCCTCGCCCTCAGCGCCCCCGGCGCCGGCCCCGACGCCCCAGCCTGCACCGGCCACCGCCCAGCTAAGCGCCAGCATCGACCCGGGAGTGTCGGACGATCCATTTGAGCCATCCGATCTCACGTTTCAGGTCAGCGATACCGGCTCGGCGACGACCGGCCCGCTGACCGCGTCGGTCACGTTTCCCGGTGACGTCGAGGTGGTCCCCGACGGCCCCACGACCGACGGCTGGAGCTGTGAGCCAACCGGAAGCAACGGGGCAACCTGCACCCACAGCCCACTCTCGCCTGGGCAGAGCTCCACGGGCACCGTCGAATACACGGACACCTGCGGCCAGTTCAGCGTTGCGGTCACGAGCGGCTCTGTGTCCGCCTCAGCCGAGCAGGAAGACGGATGCTAGGGCTGCCTACAGGACGTCGTGGCCGGGGTGCGGCTCGTCAGGAATGGGGGAGGGCTGGGCCGGGATGGTACCGAGACGGCCAGCCTGGTAGTCCTCGAACGCTTGGACCAGTTCGTCCCTGGTGTTCATCACGAACGGGCCGTAGGCAGCGACCGGTTCCTTGATCGGCTCGCCGCCGAGCATCAGGATGTCCAGCCCATTGGCCGGGCCGTCGCCGCGGCTGCCCGCGGCGACAGTGATCACGTCACCGCGGCCGAACACCGCCAGCTGGCCGGTGCGGACCGGCCGCTGCCGCGGGCCGGCCGTCCCTGACCCGGCCAGAACGTAGCCGAGCGCGTTGAAGTCGGCCCGCCATGGCAGGCGCAACTGGGCGCCGGGCTCAAGGGTGGCGTGCAGCAGGGTGATCGGCGTGTGGGTCACGCCCGGTCCCGGGTGGCCGTCCACCTCGCCGGCGATCACGCGGATCAGGGTGCCGCCGTCGGCCGAGCTCAGCAGTGAGACTTGGCCGGCCCTGATGTCCTGGTAACGCGGCCCCGTCATCTTGAGCCGCGCGGGCAGGTTCACCCACAGCTGGAAGCCGTGGAACAGGCCGCCGCTGGCGACGAGCTGCTCCGGCGGCTCCTCGATGTGCAAGATCCCGCCACCGGCCGTCATCCACTGGGTGTCGCCGTTGGTGATCAGCCCGCCGCCGCCGTTGGAGTCCTGGTGCCGGAATGCGCCGTCGATGATGTAGGTGACGGTCTCGAAACCCCGATGCGGATGCCAGGCGGTGCCTTTCGGCTCACCCGGCGCGTACTCCACCTCACCCATCTGGTCCATGTGGATGAACGGGTCGAGCGCCCTCAAGCCAACGCCCGCGAACGCGCGCCGGACCGGGAAGCCCTCGCCCTCGAACGCCGACGGGGCGGTCGTCACCGAGACGACCGGCCGCTCCGTGACCGCCGCCGGGTCGGGCTCGGAAACCCTGGGCAGCTGCAGGATGTCCGGCACTGTCACTGCTGGCAACTGGCTCATCCCCTTCCGGCTACGTGGTGCACGGGAGAACGTTGATTGAACGCGCAACATTCCCGGGATAACGGACGGCTACAGCGGCAGGCCGGCTTCCAGGTGAAGCAGGGCCGCATCGATGCGCTCAAGCATGTCCGGGGCGGGCTGGCGATCCCAGGGCAAGGTGGCCGCCATGACGACGCCGATCAGCGCCCCCGCGACGTTGCGCAGTTCGGGGTCATCAGGGGGGCGCCCGGTCCGCCTGGCAACGGCGGCCGCGATTACTTCGATAGAGCGGGCAAACTCGTCCAGGGCGCGCGCCCGCACCTCGGGCACGGTCATCGTGAGTGTCATCGTCTCGCGGAATCGCTCAAGCTCCTCGGGCGGCAGCGAGGAGAACGTCTCTATCGTCGCTGCCCGGTAGGCGGCGATGGGGTTCATGTCGGACGGCTGAGCCTCGAACCTCTCAAGCCCCATGACGTCGAAATCGTCCTGCAGGACCACGTCCTCCTTGGTCGGGAAGTAGCGGAAGAACGTGCTCGGCGAGACCTCGGCCGCCTCAGCGATCTGCTCGACGGTGGTAGCGGAGTACCCCTGTTCCCGGAAGAGCCGGAGCGCGTGCTCCCTGATGGCAGCACGTGTCCGGGCCTTCTTCCGCTCGCGCAGGCCGGTGGGTCTAGCAGCCGGCGACGCCTCGCTCACGCTGGTCATTGTGCCCGTCCTGCGTCGGGCGGGGAACCGGGCGCGGCGGCCGGGACCTCCCCGCTGGCCGGGAACTGTGCGTTGGGCGGCACCTCTCCTGCCGCTCCCGCCCGGCGCGGCAGGAAGGCCAGCCCCAGCAGGCCGGCGGCCAGCGCGATGCCGGCGCAGCACCACAGCATCACGTCCAGGGCGTGCACGAACGCGGTGTCCACCGAGGAGAGCAGCGATGCCGACCCCAGGCGGCGGGCCACCTCAGCGCCCTGGGAGACGCCGGACCGCGCCAGGCTGGCCGTCGCTGCCGGAAGCCCGGTCAGGTCCAGCCGCGATTGGTAGGCCGAGTTAAGTACGGTGCCCAGGATCGCGGCCCCCAGTGTGGCGCCGACCTGCCGGAATGCCGTGAGCAGCGCCGAGCCAGCGCCGCTGCGCTCGGCCGAGAGCGCGCCGAGGGCCGCGTTCAGGGCCGAGGGCATGGCCAGGCCGAGCCCCACGCCGGCCACGGCGAACCACGCTGCGCCGTACCCGGTGCCGCTGCTGGTGCTGGTGAACGCTCCGGCGACCAGGGCAGCGGCCATCACAGCGAAGCCGGCCGTCACCATTGCCTTCGCCCCGACCCTGGGGGCGCCGGTGCTGTCCGGCTTCTGCAGCCGGGTTCCTCCGAGCATGCCCACGATCATCCCGCCGATCATCGGCAGCAGCCGAAGGCCCGCGCCGAGCGAGTCGAGCGCCCGGACGTCGCGGAAGTAGAGCGGCATCGCGAACAAGATCCCGAACAGCGCGAACGACACCAGCGTGGACAGGATCGTGCCCCAGGTGAAGCCCGCCGACTCAAACAGCGAAAGCTGAACGAGGGGCTGGCCGACGCCGCGCCGGGACACCTGCCGCTCCCAGAGCACGAACGCCACCAGCACCACCACACCGCCGATCATCGTGGCCAGCGCGAGCCCGTCGCCCCAGCCGTCCTGGCCGGCCCGGATGACGCCGTAGGTCAGGGCGACAAGGCCGAGGCTCGAGATCAGCACACCGACAAAGTCCAGACTGGGACGGCGCTCGCTGCGCGAATCCGGCATCAGCAGCGTCACGGCCACCAGAGCCAGTGCGATCACCGGCACGTTGATCAGGAACACCGAGCCCCACCAGAAGGTGTCAAGCAGCCATCCGCCGAGCAGGGGGCCGACCGGGTAGCCGAGGAAGATCGCCGCTGACACGATAGCGATCGCCTTCTGCCGCTCCTGCGGGCTGAACAGCACAGGGATGACCGCGAGCGCCAGTGGCAGGATCACAGCCGCGCCCAGCCCGAGCACCGCCCGCGCTGCCACCAGCTCACCCGACGAGCGCGAGTAGGCGCAGGCAGCGGAAGCCACGCCGAACAGGACCAGCGCTCCGACCAGCATCTTCTTGCGGCCGAGCCGGTCGCCGAGCAGGCCAGCGGGCAGCAGTGCCGCGGCCAGGACCAGGCTGTAGGCGTCGACGAACCACTGCAGGTCGGAGGTCGAGGCGTGCAGGTCCACGCCCAGAGTAGGCAGGGCCAGGTTGAGCACCGTCAGGTCCAGGCCCACGACGAGCACGCTGAGCGCCAGCGCGATAAGCGCCAGCCAACGGCGGCGGTCGGCTGCGTTCATGATTCTCACCTTCTTTCGCTAGCTCATCCTAAGTGAACGTTAAAGCCATCTGAGAGCTACTGTCAATATACAGATTCTCTCACGTGGGTACCGCCCTGGCCCGCCAGGCAGCACCGTTGGACAATGGGCTGGCTAGCAACGTCGCCATGGGAGGCGTGTCATGCCACAGCCAGAGGGTGCAGAGCTAGAGCGAGTCCGGGCGCGCCGCGAGGAACTGCGCAAGCGCTACCTGCGCCCGGCGAGCGAGCGACCGCCGACCACGGTGCAGGGCGTTCACCATCTGGCCCTGATCTGCAGGGACACCGAGGAGACCATCAAGTTCTATCAGGAGTTCCTTGGCTTCCCGCTGGTGGAGCTGGTGGAGAACCGTGACTACGCGGGCTCGAACCACTTCTTCTTCGACATCGGGGACCACAACATGCTCGGGTTCTTCGACTTCCCCGGGCACGATCACCCGCCGTTCAGCGAGACCATCGGCGGGGTGCAGCACCTGGCGATCTCGATCTCCCCCGAGCAGTTCGACGCGGCGAAGAAGAAGCTGGAGCAGGCCGGTGTCGACTACCTGGGCCCCGACCGGGGTGCCGACGACAGCATGTACTTCCACGACCCGAACGGGATCGGGCTCGAGCTTTACCGCCAGGAACTCGGCGTGTTCGAGGGCCAGCGCCTCCTCGACTGACGCCGCCGGAAGATCAGCGTTTGTTGGAGCGCGCGCGTCGGACAAGCCGCCGCGCGGCCGCTCAGCCTGGCCGGTTCTCCCGGCGGATCACCAGGCGCAGGCCTGACCAGGTCTCGTCGATCGCGCAGACCTTGTTGTCGACCAGGCCGGTGGGCAACACGATCTCGCGCACCACGTTGTCGGTCATGTCGGTGGGAACCCCCGAGGACCGCTTCGGCCACGCGACCCACAGCCCGCAGGCCGGTGCCATCCGGTCGTGGAGCCGGCCGAGTTCGGCCTCAAGCTCGGCCCGCCGCGACACGAACACCACGATGACGTCGAACAGCTCAGCCCCGTCCAGGTCCGTGTGCAGCTCGGTCACGCCAGGAACCGCCGCGAGTTCGTCTTCAAGCCACTCGGGCGCCCCGATCAGCGCGACAGTGTCGCCGGGCCCAATGCCCAGCTTCCGCGGCAGCGGCGTCGCAGAATATCCGGCGGCCTCGGTCATCGGCGTCCCCCTTTCCGGGTCGCCGGCGGGCTAGAACGCGAACCCGCCGCCGCGGCCGTTCCGCTCCGCGATCAGGCCGGCCAGCGTCGCCACAGCGATCTCGGCCGGTGTCCTGGAACCGATGTTAAGCCCGATCGGCCGGTGTACCCGGGCGATCTCCTCCGGTGCGACGCCGAGTCCGGCCAGCGCCGGGATGTGCGGAGCCGGGTGGCGGGGGTTGCCCATGACGCCAATCCAGCGCGCGCTGCTGCCGAGGGCCTCGCACAGCACGAGCCCGAGCTCAGGCCGGTGGTGATCGGTAACCACCACGTCGGCCGGCCCGTCGGGGTAGCTGCGCACGGTGTCGTCCACCTCAGCGGCGAGATCGGCCATGGCCTCCTTTGCCCGGTCCGGGTCGGGCTCCACCAGCACCGTCCTGTAGCCCGAGTCGTGGCCGTAGCGCAGCAGGAACTGAGCGACCGGTGAGGCGAACACCGCGACGAGCACCCGCCCAGACGCCTCGGCTGCAGCCGCAGCGGTGCCGTGCGCGACCTCGCAGGCCGCCGGCTCTTCGTTCAAGCTGGTCATGACGCGAGCTTGTCACGCCTGGTTCGATTTGGCGACCCGGGGGGATTGCACAAGGGGACCGCACGGCGAGCTGGCCGATACCTATTCAGAACGGGGACGAGATGCGACTCAGCGCGCGTAACAAGATCAACGCACGGGTAACGGGCATCACCCGGGGGGAGGCCACCGCGAACGTGGCCCTGGACGCGGGAGGAACGCGCCTGGTGGCCTCGATCACGGTAGAGGCGGCTAACGAGCTTGGGCTCAAGGAAGGCAGCGAGGTGGTCGCTGTGATCAAGGCCTCCGATGTGATCCTGGCCGTCGCCGACTAGTCGGCCAGGAGCGCCGCCACAGCTTCGCGCAGCGGGGTCATCCGGTCGGAGGCGGCCTGGCGGGCCTCGTCCAGCGTCCGGATGAACGCCGGCTCCACTACCTCGACGTAGGCCTTGATCTTGGGTTCGGTGCCGCTGGGACGCACCACGACCCTGGCCCCGTCGAGCTGGTAGATGAGCACATCGGCGGATGGCAGCTCGGCGGTCCCGCCGGTCAGATCCGTGACCGAGGTGACCGTCACGCCGCCGAGATCCGCCGGGGTAACAGCCCGCAGCCGGGCCATGAGCTGCGCCGGAGCCACCGTATCGATGGAGAGCTGCGAGGTCAGGTGCACGCCGTGGGCCGCCTCGAGCGCGTCGTAGGCGTCGGCAAGCGCCCTGCCCTCGGACCGGCAGCGGGCGGCCAGGTCGAGCAGCGCCAGCGCGGCGCTGATCCCGTCCTTGTCCCGTACGGTGTCGCCAACTTCATACCCGAGGGCCTCCTCGTAACCGAAGACGAAGCGGCTGCCCGGGTAGGCGTCGGCAGCCCGGGCGATCCACTTGAAACCGGTCAGCGTCTGCACGTACCGGGCCCCGGCCGCAGCCGCTATCCGGGCGAGCAGCGTTGACGACACGATCGTGCTGACAACCAGCCGGTCGCCCAGGCCAGCTTCCCGGTCAAGGAGGTGAGCGCCGAGCAGTGCGCCGACCTGATCGCCGGTCAGCCTCCGCCAGCCGCCCGTGACTTCCGGGTCGGGAACGGCGACGGCCAGCCGGTCGCCGTCCGGGTCGTGTGCGATCACCAGGTCGGCGCCGGACCCGCGCGCCAGTTTCAGCGCGAGATCCAGCGATTCGGGCTCCTCCGGGTTCGGACTCAGCACCGACGGGAAGTCCGGGTCGGGCCGCAGCTGGGCGGTCACCACGTCCGGGAGTGAGAAGCCGGCCTGCTCGAAGGCCCGCATCGCCAGGTCGCCCGCCACGCCGTGCAGGGGCGTGTAGACGAACCGCAGCCAGGCGGCGTCCCGCGTCGCTGGAAAGCTCGGGCATACCTGGTCGAGGTAGGCCTTTGCCACCTCGTCGCCGAGCCTGACGATCAGCGGGCTGTCCGCTGGCGCCAGCGGGATCAGGGACAGCGGGCCCAGGCCGCTGATCGCCGCCTCGATCTCGGCGTCCGCCGGCGGCACGATCTGCGCGCCGTCCTTCAGGTACACCTTGTAGCCGTTGTCACCAGCGGGATTGTGACTCGCCGTGATCATGATTCCGCTGGCGGCGCTGAGGTGCCTGACCGCGAACGCCAGCAACGGTGTCGGCTGCTGCGCGGGCAGCAGATAGACGCGAAACCCCGCCCCCGCGAGCACCCGGGCAGCCTCGTCAGCGAAGTCGGCCGAGCGGTGGCGAGCGTCACATCCGATCACCACTGCCGCCTCCGGGGTTTCCGGGGTTTCGGGGGTTTCCAGGGCTTCCAGGGTTTCCAGGGTTTCCGGGGCTTCCGGCGCGGCGGCACAATCGGTCAGCCACCGGGCGAGTGCCGCCGTCGCGGCCCGCACCACTGCCCGGTTCATCCGGTTCGGACCGGCGGCGACCGCGCCGCGCAGGCCTGCGGTGCCGAACTCCAGCCGGCGGGCGAACCGGTCGGAAAGCTCCTGCTGAGCTGCCGCGCTCGGATCGCCAGCGAGCGCGGTCAGCTCGGCCCGGTCACGTTCATCGGGATCGTCAGCGAGCCATGCGTTCAGCTGCGTGCGAAGGTCGTCGGTTATCACGCTGCACCCCCAGGAACCATGCCCGGCAGGATAGCGGCCAGGAGCGCTCCGACCCGCGCGGCCGCCGCGTGTCCCGTTGCCACGACCTCGTCGTGGTCGAGCGCCTGTGCCGCCTTCCCCGGTGCGGCCAGGCCCGCCGCCAGGTTGGTGACCAGCGAGATCGCAAGCACCTCGGCGCCCAGGTGCCGCGCCGCTATCGCCTCAAGCGCGGTCGACATGCCGACAAGATCGGCGCCGAGCGCCCGGAGCATCCGTATCTCGGCCGGGGTTTCGTAGTGCGGGCCTGGCAGCGCCGCGTAGACGCCTTCGGCCAGGCTGGGGTCGGCGGCCAGGGCCAGCGCGCGCAGGCGCCGCGAGTACAGGTCGGTGAGGTCGGTAAACCTGGCCGGGTAGCGGGGTGGCGGCGGGCCACCGGCCAGCGGCGACAGACCGGTCAGGTTCAGGTGATCGCTGACCAGCACTGGCTGCCCGGCCTGCAAGTCGTCCCTGATCCCGCCGGCCGCGTTGGTGAGCACGATCACCCGGCAGCCAGCCGCGACAGCGGTCCGCACCCCGTGCACGACGGCGGGCACGCCATGGCCTTCGTACAGGTGCGTCCGGCCGAGGAAGACCAGGACCCGCAGCGGGCCCACGGGCAGCGACCGGACCGTGCCGGCGTGGCCAGGCACGGTGACCGGCGGGAACCCGCCCAGGTCGGCGAGTGGCACGTCCGGGCCGGTGCCCAGCGCGTCAGCGGCCGGCGCCCAGCCGGAGCCGAGAACGACGGCGACGTCGTGTGCGGGCTGGCCAGCGCGCTCGGCCAGCCGCCTGGCGCTGGCCGCAGCGCGGGCATACGGGTCGCTGCCTGCTGCCTGGCCGGTGGAGCCTCCGGTCATACCCGGCTGATCAGCAGCATTGCCGCATCGTCCAGCAGCGCATGGCCGACGTGACGGGAAACGTCAGCTATGAGCAAGTCGAGGGCTAAGCCGAGGTCGCTGGACGCGAGCATCGCTCCGGCCTCTTCGAGCGGGTAGAAGGCGCCTCGCCGGTCTCGCGCTTCGCTGACCCCGTCGGTGTAGAAGAGCAGCCGGTCCTGGTGCTTGAACGGGATCGCCGGGCAGACCTCGCGCTTGTCGTCGGTGAGTGAGCCCAGGCCAAGCGGCAGCCCGGCCTCGCCGGAGCCGACCGCTGTGACCTTGCCCTCGCGCACCAGCAGCGGCAGCGGATGCCCGCAATTGAGGATCTCGACCTGCGATCCGTCGCTGCTGACCTGTGCGAGCACCGCGGTCACGAACTCGTCGCTGTCGACCTGATGCTGCAAGCTTGCCTCGATCCGGGCGGCGATCTGGGTCAGGTCGGTCGCGTCGTAGGCGGCTTCGCGGAAGCTGCCCAGCGTCACCGCGGCCGTCCGGGCGGCCGTGAGTCCCTTGCCTAAGACGTCGCCGACGATCAGCCGCACGCAGCCGCCGGTGCTGATCGCCTCATACAGGTCGCCCCCGATCTGGGCCGGAGCGGCAGCCGACACATAGCGGACAGCGGTCTCTACCGGCGGGATATGCCGGGGTACCGGGCGCAGCAGGATCTGCTGGGCCGCCTCGGCTACTGACCGGATGGTCGCCAGGTCGTGTTCTTTGCGCTGTCGCGCCCCGCTGGCAATGACGGCAGCTACTGCTATGCCAGTGATGGCGGTAAGGATGATGATGCCCCGCTGGCTGGCCACGACGTTGTCATGGACGGCCAGGGATACCGCCAGCGTCAGCGCGGCCACAGCCATCACGGCCGTGGGCAGCGGCCGCCATGAGATCGCGGCGAACGCGGGTCCGAGCGCGAGCATCGGCAGGAACCCGGCCTTGGTCCCGGCCATGACGGTAATGACGAACATCGCGACCACGCCGGCCAATGGCAGCATGGCCAGGAAGACGCGGTGCAGTTCTCGGGCGCTCGCAGGGCGGCTCCCTGTCGGCGGCCGCAGCAGCCCAGCCCCGTTATTCATGCTCATCCCAGTGCCCCCTCTTAGCTCCGTTCTTATGGTGATGCCGCAGCTGATGGTGACGACGTCGGTGTTGGCGTGGCCGTAGCCGGGGCCGTCGTCGGCGGAGGCGTCGGCGACAGCGTAGGCGACGGCGTCGGACTTGGCGTGGGCGACGGCGTCGGGCTCGGTGTGGGCGACGGCGTCGGGCTTGGTGTCGGTGACGGGGTCGCCGCGTTCGGGGCCGGTGCGACCAGTTGCGGGGACTGCACCTGCTGGTGGCTTGGGATGAACATCAGCGCCAAGGCGGCGACGACCACGCCGGCCACGCTGACCAGCCCGCCGACAGCGGCGCCGCGCACGAACGAGCGCCGGTGGCTCGCTCGCTTCCATTCCATCGTGCGCATCTGCTGCAGTTTCGGCGGGAGCGCGGCGCGCTGCGCGGCCCAGCTGTTATAGGGGGCCGCCGCCAAGCCCAGCGTCGGGAACAGCAGCAGCCCGGCGAGCAGCGGCCCCGCCAGCTCGGTGGCCCTGGTCAGCGCGGCGGCGATGCCTGCGAAGCCGAGCAGCGCCAGCGTCGACTCGGCCCAGTTCGCTCGCAGCGCCTCCCACCATTTCGCCTTCTCGCTCGTCTTCGGCGTGCGCAGGAACGCGGCCTTCTTCGCGAACAGGCCGAGCACCGAGGCTCGCGCGACCACGATCGAGGTCGACTGCCAGATGAAGAACGCCCCGAGCGCGTCCCGCCACGACGCGCCGGTGCCGCGGCGCAGCAGCGCAACCGCCCGCACCAGGCCTAGCAGCACCAGAACCGGGACCGTGGCCACCAGGAACGCGGTGAGCTTGCGGAACAGCTCACCGCCACCCGTGGCCAGGTTGTACGCACCGGCCAGCAGGAAGACGAAGAACACCAGGCCCATCAGGTCGCCGTACCACTGCACCCCGCCGGACAGGTAGGCCCACCGCTGGCCGGTGGTGAGCCGGTTCTGCTTTGACGGGCGCCCGGGCAGGAGCGAGCGCCAGTGCATCCGCAGGATCTGGATGCCGCCGAAACACCAGCGGTACCGCTGGCCCTTCAGGGCCTCGAAGGTCAGCGGCATGATGCCCTTGCCGTACGAGTGAGCGATGTGCTGCCCGGTCCAGCCGGCCCGCAGCAGCCGCAGCGACAGCTCGGCGTCCTCGGTGATGCACCACTCGTCCCAGCCGCCGAGCTGATCCAGCGCAACCCGGCGGATCAGCCCCATGGTGCCGGCGAAGATCGCCCCGTCGCGCTCGTTCCTTGACGGCTGGGATACCGCGAAGAAGTACGAGTAGGAGTAGTACAGACGCCGGTAATACCGGGCGTGCTCCCAGTCGCGATAGTCCTGCGGGGCCTGGGTGAAGCCGATCCATTTCTCGTGAAACAGCGGCGCGCATCGCTTCAGGAACCCGGGCTCGAGCTGGTAGTCGGAGTCGACGACCCCGATGATCTCGGCGCGCTCGTCGGTCATCTGGTTGAGCGCGTAGTTCAGAGCCCCGGACTTGTAGCCCGGCCAGTCCTCCAGGTGCGCGAACTTCACGCGGTGCCGCTTGCACCACGCCTCGACCGGCCGCCACAGGCTCTCATCGTCGGTGTTGTCGTCGATGAGGATGATTTCGTAACGGGGGTAGTCCAGCCGGATCAGCGAGCGCAGCGTGTCGATGACCATGTCCGGCGGCTCGTTGTGCGCCGGGACATGCAGGCTGACAAACGGCAGCTCGCCGACAGCGGGAAGCATCGACGTCTTGGCCGGCTCCACGCGCCGGTGCCAGGTCTCCGAGCCGATCGCGTCGCAGATCTCCCACAGGTAGGCGCTGGCCATGAACGCCGCGAACAGCTCGAACACCCACAGCAGCACGCCGCCCGCTTCGCTGGCCGGCCCCAGGTGGCTGTAGAAGGTCCACTCGAGCACGTAGACCAGGTAGACGGCGAACAGGAAGATGCTCGTCGACCAGCACAGGTGGCCGCGGGCGTTCCAGCGCCTGGTCACCGGCAGCCAGATCAGGCTCCCGACGACAAGGCCAGCCACGCCGGCCACGTCGTTACGCTCGGTCACCCCCATCAGCCGCATCGCGATGGCTACCGCGGCACCCAGCACCAACGTGCCCAGGATCGCCGTGGTCAGCCGCCGGGTGGCCGGCCATACCCCAGCCGTCCGGCGTGGGTGCCCGGAGCCGATCAGCAAAGCCGCGGTGCCAACCGGCGCCGCCAGGATCCCCGCCAGAACCAGTGCAGCCAGCACTCGTTGCCTCCGTCCGCTAGCGACATCCCGCCGCCACTACCCCGTATTACTGCAATGTAGCCATAACGGATGGTGGGTGTGCCCCGGCTCAGATCTCGCCGAAAAGGCGGTCGCCGGCGTCGCCGAGGCCAGGCACGATGTACCCGCGGTCGTTCAGCTTCTCGTCCAGGCCCGCGGTCACCACCCGGACCCGGGCCGGCGTGTCGTCGGGGAACGCTGCCGCTAGCCTGGCCAGGCCCTCCGGTGCGGCCAGCAGGCATATCGCGGTGACGGTCGCCGCGCCGCGCGACACCAGCATGCGCACCACGGTCTCCAGCGTGCCTCCGGTCGCCAGCATGGGATCAAGAACGAACACATCGCGGCCGGTCAGGTCGGTGGGCAGGCGCTCGGCGTAGGTTGCCGCGACTAATGTCTGCTCATCCCGGGCCAGCCCGACGAAGCCGACGTCGGCACTTGGCAGCAGCCTGGTCATCCCGTCCAGCATTCCGATGCCGGCCCGCAGTACCGGGACCACGAGTGGCACCGGCCGGGCCAGCCGCACCCCGGTCGCCGGCGCTACCGGGGTCCGCACCGATACCGGCTCCACCCGGATATGCCGGGTCGCCTCGTAGGCGAGCAGGGTCACGAGTTCGTCGGTGAGCCTGCGGAACACGGGGGTGTCGGTGCTCGCGTCGCGCAGCGCGGTGAGCTTGTGCGCCACCAATGGGTGATCGGCCACAAGCTTCTGCATGCCCGTAGTGTGCCAGGCTGTGCCGTTCAGAGCAGCCGTTCATGGCAGCGGCCAGAGTGAGATCTGCGGCGTGCCCGGGCATACTCCGGGCGGAGGCCGGCTGCCGCCGGGTGACCCGCGAGAGGAGCGGTGATGCAGGCGATCTTGGTGGACGAGACCGGAGGCCCGGAGGTGCTGCAGGTCCGTGAGACCGAGATACCACAGCCAGGGCCAGACGAGGTGCTGGTCCGGGTACTCGCGGCTGGCGTCGGGCCCTGGGATGCGGCGCTGCGCGCCGGGAAGATCCCAGTCCCGCTGCCGTTTATCCCGGGTGCGGAGTTCGCTGGCGTGGTCGAGGGCGACACCGGAGCCAGCGTCGCTCTGGACGACGGAGACCCGGTCTACGGCTACCCAGGCCTGTCCGGCTGCTATGCCCAGTACGTTGTCTGCCCGGGTGAGCTGCTCGCCCCGATCCCGGCCGGGCTGTCCGCGGTCGAGGCCGCGGCGGTCCCGGTAGACGGCCTGACCGCGTTGCAGGGCCTGACCGAGGTTCTCAAGATCGGCCGCGGCGACCGGGTGCTCATCACGGCGGGCGCGGGCGGCCTCGGCCACCTGGCTGTGCAGATCGCGCGCGCCCTTGGCGCTGAAGAGGTCATCGCCACGGCGAGCCCGCAGCACCACGAGTTCCTGCACAAGCTGGGCGCGGCCGTCGTCATCGACCACACCCGGCCGGACTGGCCCGACCAGGTTCGTGAGGTCACCGACGGCGGCGCCGAGTACGTTCTCGCCTGCGCCGCGCCCACCCTGGACGGCGCCAGCCGGGCGGCGCGTGACGGTGCCACGATCGCTACCCCGGTTCATGCACAGGAGTTCCCCGGTGCCGAGCGGGTCCACTGGCAGGCGTACGACGGCCGTCCGAGCGGCAGCAACCTGATCCGGATGGCCCCGTGGTTCGACGACGGATCGGTGACGGTCGAGATCACCCACAGATACGACTGGGAGGATGCCGCGGAGGCACACCGTCAGATCGAGCAGGGGCACACCCGCGGCAAACTGGTGCTCGTCGTAGACGACGACCTCGCAGCCGAAATGGGAGTGTGAGGCTGGGACACCGGCGCTCTGGGAGACTGGCAGTGTGCTTGTCCTCGATGACGCGGATGTCCGGCGGCTGCTCGACCCAGGCACCACGGTCGCCGCGGTGCGGGAGAGCCTGGCCGCGCAGCACGCCGGCCGGCTGATCGCCCCGGCGCGGCTGCACGCAGGCCTGGGTGGTGGCGAGCTGTATGTCACTGTCGGCCGGCTGGCCGGCACGGCCTACGGGTTCCGTGTCTACGACACGATGCCGACCACGGACAGCGACCAGATCACCGTGGTCTACGACGACGCCACCGGCCGGGTGATTGGGGCGGTCACCGGGGACTTCCTCGGCGCCGCCCGGACCGGGGCGATCGGCGCTGTCGCGGTAGACGTGCTGGCCCACCCGGAAGCAGGGACCCTCGGGCTGGTCGGCAGCGGCAGACAGGCCTGGACCCAGCTGTGGGCGATCAACGCGGTCCGCTCGCTGCGCGAGGTTCGTGTCTTCAGCCGGGGCGCCGCGCGCCGGGAGGAGTTCGCCCGGCGAACCCGTGATCAGCTCGGTCTGCCCGCGGCCGCCGTCGCCGACCCCCAAGCTGCGGTCGCCGGGGCTGACATCGTCGTGCTGGCCACGGCGAGCAGGCAGCCGGTCATCGAGACCGGATGGGTGGAGCCCGGGGCCCATGTCACCACGCTCGGCCCCAAGCAGAGGGGCGCCAACGAGTGCCCTGCCGACCTGGGCGACCGCGCCGGTGTGATCGTCACCGACTCCCTGGCCCAGGTCGGCGCGTACGTCGGCCCGTTCTTCCTCGACCCGCCCGCAACCGACCGCATGGTCTCCCTCGGCTCGGTGGTCGCCGGAGCCGGGAAGGCCCAGGAGAGCAGCGACCAGATCACCCTGTTCTGCTCGGTCGGCCTGGCCGGTACCGAGGTCGCCGTGGCCGCGGCTCTGCTCCGTGCGGCGGCCAGCTAGCTTCGGTTTCCGGGTTAGTTGGGGTAGGGGTCGGTGGTGCTGGTGTAGCGGCGTCCGCTGGGCAGGGTCCAGGTGAGGGTTCCTGGCTGGGGCTGGTCCAGGTGCCAGCCGGGTGCCTGTTTGGCGCGGTGGTGGCGTCGGCACAGTGGGTAGAGGTTGCACTCACATGTCCGGCCGCCGAGGTGGTAGGCCAGGGTGTGGTCGTCGTCGCAGCGGACGGCTGGGCGTCCGCATCCGGGGTATCCGCAGCGCCGGCTTCGGGTTTTGATCAGGTGCCGGAGTGTGGGTGAGGGCCGGTAGCCGGCTGATTCTCGCTGGTGGCCGCAGGTAGTGGTTTCGATGGTGTGGATGGTGACGGTGGCCAGCCAGGATCTCGGGTCGCTGCCGGGTGGGCCGGGTCCGGCGCGGGCGCAGCCGTGGCCGGTGGCCCGGCCGTGCTG
>Ga0335074_10002893_pt1 | contig 23426 bp, 16 predicted proteins | sample Lox_Sample_23_FD_206715 | JGI IMG/M metagenome (GOLD analysis project Ga0335074, IMG submission 206715) | Soil microbial communities from Loxahatchee National Wildlife Refuge, Florida, United States - Lox_Sample_2.3 | ecosystem: Environmental > Terrestrial > Soil > Wetlands | place: USA...
TCCCTTGGCCGGCATGGCGCTGTACGCGGCGGTGTGCGTGGTGCGGATCAAAGACCGGCTGCGCTCCCTCATTCCCGCGTTCGGCTCGGTCTCACCGGCGGCAGTCTCGGTTGGCCTGTTCGTCGTCATGGCTACGATCATGTCGGTGATCAACTATAAGCATTGGCCGAAGGCGCCCAACCCGCGGTTTTCGCCGTACAAACAGGCGGCGGCCGAGTTTCCGCGCCTCGTTCCGCACCTGCGGCACGGCGCCAAGCTCCTCTTCGTCCATTCGAATCTGGATTACAACTGGGATCTCGTTTTTGTATTGCGCATTTTGTACCGCGACAACGACTTGTTCATCACCATGCTGAACGGTCCGCCTGCCCAGCGCATCCCGCTCAAGCAACTGGGGCATTACGATCACATCTTCACCTTCGAGGACGGCCATTACATCGAGCTCGATAATTCGGACGCCTATCGAACCGTAGTCGAGAATCTCCGAAAAGAGGCTCATCCGAGTGTGGCGCTGGGAGAATCCTGCACCATTGGAAAGCCGGGCGCGGCACAGTATCTGGTGAAGGGCGTGCAAGTGGGCCCGCCAAATCAAACCGGTTATTGGACGCTCGACGATCCCGAGCTCCGGTTTCAACTTTCCTCGACCGGCCATCACTGGTACATGGAGCGGTTCTTCGTGCCGCGCGAAACGCTGCAGAAAACGGGCCCTTTGCATGTGGACTTTTACGTGAACGGCCATCTGCTCGACCAGGCGGTGTTCCCCAAAGACGGCGAAACGCTATATCAGCACGACGTGCCGGCAAGTTGGCTTTCGACCGAGGGTTTCACCACAGTGAAGATGCTGGTGCACAATCCCTACATTTCGCCTCCCTATGGGGACCGGCTCGGCGTGGTCTTGCTGCACGCATCGTTCAACCCCGTTCCGAAGCTGCCGAATTAATCCGCCGCCGCGCGCGCTGGAAGACTGCGCGAAACATCGCCTCCGTCAGCTTACCGGTGGATGTGTTCTGCTGGCTGGGATGATAGGAGCTGATCAGCAGCGGCTGTCCGGGTCCGGTTTCATGCGCGGCATTATGCGCGAAGGAAAACGCCGAGCGCCGCGCGATCTTACCTTGATCTTGCAGAATGCCCAAGTACGCGTCGAACGCCAGGCGTCCCAGCGCCACCACCACGCGCAGCCGTTCGAGCAGCTCCAAGTCGCGCTCCAGATACGGCCGGCAATTCCGAATTTCGTCCAGCGCGGGTTTGTTGTCCGGCGGCGCGCAGCGCGCCACGGCGCTGATGTAGGCGTCGATCAGCGTCAGGCCATCATCGCGCGACGTGCTGGTGGGCTGCGAAGCGAATCCCGCCGCGTGCAGCACCTTGTACAGAAAATCGCCCGAGCTGTCGCCGGTGAACATGCGGCCCGTTCGATTGGCGCCATGCGCTCCGGGCGCCAGGCCGATCAGCAGCAGCCGCGCCCGCGGATCTCCAAACCCCGGAACCGGTTTAGCCCAGTAGTCCCAATCGCGATAGGCGCGCCGTTTCACGCGTCCCACTTCAGCGCGATAGGCCACCAGCCGCGGGCAGCGCACGCAGGCCACGATTTGCTGGTTCAGGATTTCGAGAGGATTCAACCTTTGAGGCTAGCGCGAAATCGCCACGCGCATGTTTTCCAGCGAGGCTTCAAGCGATGTGAGGTCGGCGCTGGGATGGGTCTGAATAATGCTGGCGAATAGGGGCACCAGTTCGGGATCGCGCCAGCCGCGGCGCACCTCTTCTTCCATGACGGCGAACGCGGCCTCGGGCGTGAGCGCCTGTTTGTAAGGGCGCTCGGTGGTAAGAGCGTCGAAGATATCGGCGACTTGCATGATGCGCGCGATCAGCGGGATGTCCTCACCGGCCAGCCCATCGGGATAACCCGTGCCGTCCCACTTTTCGTGATGGCTGCGGATGATCGGCAGCACCGGCCAGAGGCTGCGCATCCCGTGGCAGATCTCCTCACCGCGAATCGGATGGCTGCGCATCACTTCCCATTCCTGCTCGGTGAGCTTGCCTCGCTTGAATAAAATGGAGTCCGGAATCGCGATTTTCCCGATGTCATGCAGGAATCCGCCGCGATAGAGCGACGTGAGATCCTGCGCGGCGAGTCCCAGCGCCTCGCCCAGCATCACCGACGAAACCGCCAGCCGCTGGCAGTGTTTTCCTGTATACGGATCGCGATGCTCCACGGTCTGCGCCAGCGCCAGCAGGATGGTTTCGGCTTGTTCGAGCGAATCGATCAGCGTCTTGTTGCGCAGCATGGCGCGAACGCGCGTTCGCACGACGGCCGGATGCAGCGGTTTGATCAGGAATTCGTCGGCGCCGGAAGAAATGCCGACAATTTCATTCTCCACGCCGAGAATATTGGTGATCATCAGGACCGGGATCAATTGCGTCGCCCGCTGCGCTTTCATCCAACGGCACAATTCCGGGCCGCTCATTCCGGGGAGCATCAAATCCAGAATTACCAAGTCGATTTTTTCACCTTCAAGCAGAGATGTGGCTTCGGACGCTTTGCACGCCTCCAAAATCTTGTATGGCGTGGTTTTGAAGATGGCCTTCAGCAGCCTGCGGTTGATCTCTTCACTATCGACCACCAGGATCGTAGCCGGAGTTTCGCTGCCTTCTTCGGTATCGAAAGCAAACAAACCGCTGGGGAGCCGTTCGGGGCTCGACTGAATGGACATGTTCGGCACAGCCATTAAGGTTTTGCCTGCGTCTTAGGCAGCTTGTTTTGTATGTCGTTGACATACTTCTGAGTTTCGGGGATTTGCGGCACCGCGCCATCGAGGTCGACGCGGCCTGCGCCCGCATTGTACGCGGCCAGCGCCAGGCTTACGTCGTCTTTATATTTAGTGAGCAACTGCTTCAGCAGCTTGGTCCCGGTTTCCACGTTTTGGCTTGGATCGAAGGGGTCTTTGACACCGAACTCCTGGGAGGTTTCGGGCATTAATTGCATCAATCCCTGGGCGCCTTTCCAGGAAACCGCGCACGGACGCCCACCCGATTCCTCGTCGATAACGGCCCGAATCAGGTCCGGCTTTACCCCCTGCGTCTGCGCGCCTTCTTCCACCAGCTTGTCCAATTCAGCTTTGGGCAACGGATCGCACGGTGGCTGGCTGAACGGCACCGGAGTTTCCACCCACGGGACCGTAAAAAACGAAGCCGCGGGCGTGGGGGCTTTGCCCATCGCCGACGCGACCTGCTGCATTGCAGCGATGCGTTGTTTGGCAAGCGATTGAGCCATTTGGGATTGGACATCGTTTGGGTCCGGCGGTTTCGCAGGCTGGCTGGAGGTTTGGCCGGACGGGGGCGTGGCAGGTTTTGACGCGGGCGCCGGCGCCGAACTCGCAGCCTGGGTCTCCGCGGGAGTTACCGATGGCAGCTGAGCCGGCTTGGTTTGGGCCCAAGCGCACACAGCGGCGAGCGCTCCGGTGACCAGAACGAACCTCATCTTTCGTTCTATCGGCTAAAAGTGCGCGATTCACGATAGCACCGGAGGTATAGTAAGGTTCGCATGCGAATCGTCGCTGAGGCGCCCTGCCGCGTGGATCTGGCGGGCGGTACGCTGGATATCTGGCCGCTGTATCTCTTTCATCCCGGAGCAGTTACCGTTAATTTCGCTATTAATCGCTACACCCGGTGCCGGCTGGGGACTCTCAATTCCGCCGAAATCCACTTGGAATCGGGCGATCTTGGCGCCGTCGAGCGTTTTGGGTCGCTCCCGGAACTGGATCGGGCCGCCCGGCCGCGTCTGCCGCTCGCGGCTCACCTGTTGCGTTTTTTTCGGCCAGGCACCGGTCTCGCGATGCGCACGGATTCAGAGGCGCCGGCTGGAGCGGGAATTGCCGGATCTTCGGCGCTGATGATCGCGTGTGCGAGCGCGCTCAATCGCTTGACCCGCGCCGGCCACGGCCCGGAAAAGATCCGCGAAATTGCGCAAAACGTGGAAGCCCAGATCATTCGTGTGCCAACCGGCGTGCAGGATTATTACCCCGCGCTCTACGGCGGCGTGAGCGCTGTCGAACTCGGCGCGGACGGTATCCGCCGTTCCGAGATTCCGGTGGATCTGGAGGATTTCAACCAGCGCATCGTTCTCTGTTACACCGGCGCGCCCCGCCAATCCGGGATCAACAACTGGGAGGTGACCAAGGCCTACATCAACGGCGACCGGAGAGTGCAGCGGAACTTTGCCCGGATTGCAGCCATCGCTTCCGCGATGCGCGCCGCGGTGGAAAAAGCGGATTGGTGCGAGGCCGGCCGCTTACTGCGCGAGGAATGGACGCATCGCCGAGCGAATATTCCGGGAATTTCCACGCCGGCCATTGACCATCTCATTGCGGTTGCGCGCCGTGCCGGATCGCTAGGCGCCAAGGTCTGCGGGGCGGGCGGCGGCGGTTGCGTGTTCTTCCTGGTGGAGCGCGGTGCTCAGCAGCGCGCCGCTTGCGCAATTGCGAAGGCCGGCGGCGAAATCCTGCGCGTGCAAGTGGCGCCGCGGGGTGTCACAATTCGAAAAGGACGGGGAGATTAATGGAAGCGCTGCGGGCCGCATTATCGGATGCGCCGGACACGCGGCTGGACTTGGCCGCTCTCGAGATTGCGTCGATCGAAACGCCGGATCTCGACCCGGAACCATTCCTGGCGATTCTCGACCGCCTGGCCTCCGAACTGGGATCGCGCCTCCCGGCCGGGGCGAATGGCCGCGAATTTGTTGACTTCACGAACCGCTACCTGTTTGAGGAACTCGGCTTCCACGGCAACGAGATCGACTACAACGATCCCCGCAACAGTTGCCTTAACTATGTTTTGGACCGCCGGACCGGCATTCCGATCGCGCTCTCGATGGTCTATATCGAGATTGCGCGGCGGCTTGGGCAGCCGGTGTCGGGTGTGGGGCTTCCCGGCCACTTCATCGTCGAGTACAACGACGGTGAATTCGCGGCCTATATTGATCCGTTCCATGCGGGCCGTTTGCTCACCGCCGATGAATGCCGGCAAATCGCGCGGACGCGCACGGGTTCAGAAGTGGAGGCCACGGCCCTCGCACCGGTCGGGACAAGGTACATCCTGGTGCGCGTGCTGAACAATCTGCGTGCCGCTTACTTTCGCGCCAAGCGGTTCGAAAAAATGATCGCCGTCACGGATTTGCTTTTGGAGGGCTTTCCCGAGAATGCGGATTACTACAAGGCGCGCGGATTTGCCCGGCTGCGGCTGCGCCAGTTTCTAGGCGCGCGGCGCGATCTGGAGATGTATTTGAAGTACGAGCCGAATGCGGAGGATCGGCCGCAGATCACCGAGCAGCTCGGGGCCATTCACCGTTGGCTGGCACGGGTCAATTAAAACAGCCGCACTCCGCGGCGGTCGGGTTTGCCGGTTAAGTGGACCGTATCGCGGAAACTGACCGTATTCGGGTGGGACGTCATTACAAGCGAATGCGTACGGTGCCCGTCGCCGAAGAATCGGATGCCTTGCAGCAGATTTCCGGGGGTGACCCCGCACGCGGCAAAAATGATTTTCTTGCCCGGGGCGAGATCCTCGGCGCGATAGATTTTGCGCGGATCGCGGATGCCCATTTTCTCCATGCGGCGTTCCATATCCTTGCCGTCCACGACCAGGCGGCCGAGCATTTCGCCGTGCAGACAGCGCATGGCGGCGGCGGTGATCACGCCTTCCGGCGCCCCGCCGATGCCCATCACCGCATGTACGCCCGCGCCGCGCACAGCGGCGGCGATTCCAGCCGAGAGGTCGCCATCGCCGATTAGCCGGATGCGCGCGCCGGCCTTGCGAATACGGGCGATCAGGTCCTCATGCCGCGGCCGGTCGAGCACCATCACGACCAAATCGTCTACATCGCGATCCAGGCGTTTGGCGATGGCCTTGAGATTATCTTCGGGCGGGGCGTCCAGGTCCAGCGCGCCCTGGCATCCCGGTCCGGCGATGATCTTTTCCATGTAGCAATCCGGCGCATGCAACAAGCCGCCGGCTTCTGAGGCCGCGAGCACCGCGATGGAGTTCGCCGCGCCTGTGGCACACAGATTCGTGCCTTCCAACGGATCGACGGCGATATCGACGGCCGGATACTCCAGGCCGGGGGGCGGAGTTGCGCCGACACGCTCGCCGATATATAACATGGGCGCTTCGTCGCGCTCGCCCTCGCCGATTACGATGTTGCCGGCGATGGGCACGTCTTCAAACGCGCGGCGCATGGCCTGGACCGCGGCGTGATCTGAGCCGGGGCGATCGCCCTGTCCCATGGTCCGCGCGGCCGCGATCGCGGCTTCTTCCACCACACGCGCCATTTCGAACGCCAGGTGCGACGCTACATTCTGCTGTTCGCTCCCCGCGCGGAGCGCTTTCTTTTCTGGAGACTTCACCGCTTGCCCTGCCATTTTGATAGGCACCTCAGGGAACCTCTGAAGATTTTGCGCTCGCGCGAGGGCGCGAGAAGCCCGATCATAACACGGCGCGCGCTGCCGTGGCCCAAATTACTCCCTCTTCTTGATATGCTGATACATTCCAAGGAGAACCCTACTCATGAGAACACGCATTGCAGGAGCAACCATCTTCTTCGCGGCAAGCCTGGGTTTCGCCAGTTTGAGTCCGGCTTTCGCGCAGCCCAAAGGACGAGGGCCGTCCGGTCCCGGTTTGACGCTTACTTCGCCGGACTTCGAAGACGGCGGAATCATTCCCAACAAATACACGCAAGCCGTCCCGGACGCCGTGTCGCCCAAGCTCGAATGGACGCATGTGCCGAAGGGGACCGAGAGCTTTGCGCTCATCCTGCACGATCCCGACGTGGCGATCGGCCGTAAGACCGGCGACGTGCTGCACTGGATGATCTTCAATATTCCTGGAACGGCCACTGGGCTTCCCCAGGGCGTTCCGGCCGAGGCCAAGCTCCCCGATGGCGCCATTAACGCCAAGAACCTGCGCGGCGGCGTTGGCTACATGGGACCGGGTGCGCCGGCCGCGGGTCCGAATCATCACTACACGTTTGAACTCTTCGCTCTCGACACCAAACTCGACCTCGGGCCGGACGCCACGCGCGACCAGGTTCTCGATGCGATGCAGGGTCATATCCTCGGGAAAGGCGTTCTTGAAGGACGTTTTCACAAGTAGCACGAGGGACGCTTGAACCGGCCGATTGCATGCCTGGCGATTTGTGCGGGCATGCTGCCGGTAGCGGCGAAGGCCGCCGATCTTCCGGAAGGGCAGGGCAAGGAGTTGATCCTCCGGGCGTGCGTCGGATGTCATAAGGCGGAGGAGATCGGGGCCTATCGCTTCAGCAAAGACGAATACCACACGATTGTTCTGCGCATGCGGGACCGCGGCGCCCAAGCCACGCCAGCCGAACTCAGCATTATTGCCGATTACCTTTTCGAACACTTTCCCAAGATTGAAGACGCGACAAAAATCAACGTAAACAAAGCCACCGCCGGAGAGATTGCCAAAGGTCTGGGTCTCACTCCCAAAGAGGCCGAGGCCGTGGTGGACTACCGCGAACGGCACGGCGATTTTCACGCCTGGGGCGATCTGCTCACCATCTACGGCGTAGACGGAAAGAAGATCGCGGCCGCCAAAGACAAAATCAGTTTTTAGCGGATCGGTCGTGGGCCGAAAGCTCGCTGACGGCGGGCAATTGAGAAGCGTCCCAGCCCCCGCCGAGCGCTTCGACCAGCAGAACGCTCGACACCATGCGCCGCGTGAGGAGATTTACCAGCGCCTCCTGTTCGGCGAACAGCGCGGTCTGCGAAGTCTCCACGGTCAAATAATTGACGGTGCCGGCCTTGTATTGGGCGGTAGTGATATCGAGCGCCAGTTGTGCCGCGCGCACGGTTTCGTTGGTGGCGCCGGTTTCATTCTGGAGAACGCGCAACGCCGCCAGCTCGTCCTCCACCTGCTGAAAGGCGGTGAGCACGGTTTGGCGATAGGTTGCCATGCCGGCGTCGAAATTCGCTTTGGCAACGTTCACTTGCCCGCGCCGTTTCCCGGCGTCATAGAGGGTCTCAGAGAGGCCGGCTCCCGCCTGCCAGAAGCGCGCGGCCCAGGTGAACAGGCTCACAAAGCTGGCGCTCGAAAGTCCCGCTCCCCCGCTCAACGTCAGCGAAGGATAGTAGGCCGCATCCGCAATTCCGATCTGTTCGTTCAACGCGGCCATCTGCCGCTCCGCAATCGCGATATCGGGACGGCGCTCGAGCAGTGCGGCCGGCATCGCGATCGGCACCTCCGGCGGCTGGCCCTTAAGAATCTGCGGTGGAAGCGAAAACTCAGCCGGGGGCTTGCCGATCAGAATCGCAATGGCGTGCTCGTACTGCGCGCGAGCCACACCGAAGTCGATCAATTGCTCCTTAGCCGAATCGAGCTGGGTTTCCGCCTGCGCTACGTCGGCGCCCGAAGCCACGCCGGAGTCATGCCGGGCCTGCGTGAGCTTGAGGTAATTGGCGTACGAATCGACGGTGGATTGCAGAAGCGCGATGTCGCCATCGGTGCCGTGGAGTTGAAAATAGTCCTGAGCCAGGTCCGCTTGATAGGTCAGCTTGGCGTTTTCGAGCTGGGCTTCGGTGGCTTGCGCCGTCTCGGCGTTGGCCCGTACGGTCCGCCGGATGCTGCCCCACAGGTCCACCGTGTAGCTCACGTCCACCGGGATCTGGTAGATGGTGTGGACGCCACCCGCCGCCGCGACTTGATTCGCCGAAACGCCGCCGGTACCTTGGGCGACCGATGCCGTCGGCCCGCCCGTCAGGGTCGGAAACAGAGCGGAGCGAGCAATCTGAACTTCGGCCCGGGCCGCGCGGTATTGTGCTTCGGCGGCCAGGACGTTCTGGTTCGAGATGCTCACCTGCTCTTCGAGGGCATTGAGCGTGGGATCGTTATAAATCTCCCACCATCTGCCTTTGAGCGTGGTGTCGCTCGGGTGCGCTTCTCTCCAGCCGTCCGGGGGCTTCTCCTTGAACGCCTCGGGAACCGGCGCAGGCGGCAGCCGGTAATTGGGACCCACCTCCCGGCACGCGCTCAAGCCGAGCAGCGCGCTCAGCAACAATCCGGCCGCGGCTCGACGCCGCCACGGTCTATTCGTTTTCTTCATTCGCATCTCTCACAATCCAGCGCCGTATGTATACCGGGCAATTCACCAGCCGCACGCCCCCGCGAAACTGCTCGGCGAGAAACTGCGCCGCGGCCGGATCCAAGAGGGTTACCTCGCTCAAGTCCAGGATTACCTTCTCATGATCGCGTCTGCCATGGTCGATTAGCAACGCAATCTCGGGCAACGCTTCCTGATTGACGTTGCCGGAAATCGCCAGGGTCAGCGAATCGGACTGGTTAGACGACACGGTGGCCGTGAACAGCGTGGTCATGTCCGTGTTCACACCTCCGAGCCCAGTGGCTCGCCGCCCTCGGAAGGACGGCGGTTTTCCGCGCGGCGGCGCTCGCGCCATTGCTGCAGGCGGTCGAAGTAAAGATAGACCACCGGCGTCGTAAACAGCGTCAGCATCTGGCTAAAGAGCAGGCCACCGATAATGGTGATACCGAGCGGCTGCCGCAGCTCCGAACCCGTCCCGGTGCCGAGCGCGAGCGGCGTCGCGCCGAGCATGGCGGCCATGGTGGTCATGAGAATGGGGCGGAATCGCAGCAGGCAGGCTTCGAAAATCGCGTCGCGCGAACTTTTGCCCTCGTTGCGCTCGGCGGCGATCGCGAAATCGATCATCAGAATCGCGTTCTTCTTCACGATGCCGATCAGCAGGATGATTCCGATAATCGCAATCACGCTCAGCTCGGTGTGCGTCAGCTCGAGCGCCAGCAGCGCGCCCACTCCGGCCGACGGCAGCGTCGACAGAATCGTCACCGGATGGATGTAGCTTTCATACAACATGCCGAGCACGATGTAGACCGTGGCGAGCGCGGTGGCGATCAGCAGGGGTTCGCTCCCGAGGGACTGTTGATAGGCCTGGGCCGTGCCCGCGAAACCGGTTTGAATGGTGGAGGGCAAGCCGATCTTCGTGGCCGCGGCCTGGATTGCACTCACCGCCGTTCCCAGCGCGACACCCGGGCGCAGATTGAACGACAGAGTAATGGCCGGGAACAGCCCTTGATGGTTCACCGACAGCGGCGCCGTGGCGGTGGATGTTTTTGCGATCGCGCTTAAGGGCACTTCCGTCCCATTGGGTGAGTAGACATAGACCTGATGCAGCGTGTTGGGATTCTGCCAAAACTGAGGAGCGGCCTCCATCACCACGTGATATTGATTGAGCGATGTATACATCGTGGACACCTGCGCCTGGCCGAAGGCGTCGTAGAGCGTGTCGTCGATCAGTTGCGGCGAGATGTTGAAGCGCGCGGCGGTCTTGCGGTCATAATCCACCATCGCCTGCAACCCCCGATCCTGCTGATCGCTGTTGGTGTCGGTGATAATGGAAAGCTTTTTCAGCTCGTCCAGCATGCGTGGGGCGTAGGTGGTCAGATCCGCCAGGTTGTCGGCGCGCATGGTGTACTGATACTGCGCGTTGCTTTGCCGTCCGCCTACGCGCAGATCTTGCGCGGATTGCAAATACAACGTGGCGCCGGGCACCCGCGAGAGCTTCGGCCGCAGCCGTTGAATGATGAGGTCGGCGTCGATGTGGCGTTCACTGAGCGGCTTCAAGGCAATGAAGAACCGCGCGGTGTTGGTGGTGGTCCCTCCGCCTCCGCCCGAAAAGGCGTTCACCGTGGCGACCGCGGGATCGGCCTTTACGATCTCGACCATTTGCTTCAGGATCTTGTTCATGGTCTGGAACGACGTGTCCTGATCGGCCTGAATCTGCCCCGTGAGCCGGCCGGTGTCCTGCTGCGGAAAGAAGCCCTTCGGTACGGCGATATACAAGTAAATGGTCAAAGCTACGGTGGCCAGCAGGGTCATCAGCGTGAGCGCCGGATGTTCCAGCACGCGCGAAAGCATGCGGCCATAGAGATTCACAATCCGGGCGAAGATCTCGTCGGTTTTTTCGTACAGGCGTCCGTGTTTTTCGTGCTCGCGCAGCAGATGCGCGCACATCATGGGAGTGGTGGTGAGCGAGATAACCATCGAAACCAGGATGGCCACCGACAGGGTGATGGAAAACTCGCGGAACAACCTTCCCACGACGCCGCCCATCAACAGCATGGGAATGAAAACCGCCACCAGCGAGATGCTGATGGTAAGCACGGTAGAGCCAATTTCCTGCGCGCCCTTGAGCGCCGCCTGGAACGGGTGCAAGCCATGCTCGATATAACGCGTGATGTTCTCGATGACCACGATGGCGTCGTCCACAACAAATCCGGTGGAAATGGTGAGCGCCATCAAGGAAAGATTGTCGATGCTGAAGCCGGCCAGGTACATTACGCCAAACGTTCCGATCAGCGAGACGGGAACGACGATGCTGGGGATCAACGTGGTTCGCGGGCTCCTAAGGAATACGAAGACCACAAAAATGACGAGCACGATGGAAATCAACAGCGTGATCTCCACCTCCTCCACGGAGGCGCGGATGGTCGTGGTCCGGTCCATCGCCACGGCAACGTTGATCGCGCGCGGAATAGAGCTTTCCACGTACGGCAAAACCTGGCGAATCCGGTCTACGGTGTCGATGATATTCGCGCCCGGCTGACGGAACACGATCACCAGCACCGACGGCTTGCCATTGAAGTAGCCCGCGTTGCGCAGGTCTTCTACCGAATCCACCGCCTCTCCGACGTCGGAAACACGAACCGCGGACCCGTTACGATACGCGATGACCAGCGGCTCATAATCGGCGGCCTTGAAAATTTGGTCGTTCGCTCCAACGGCCCAGCGCCGCTTGCCGTCTTGAAATTCGCCTTTGGGGACATTGGCGTTCGACCCGGCCAGAAACGACCGTACCTGTTCGAACCCAATGCCATACTTGTTCAACTGCGAAGGATTCAGCTCTATGCGTACGCCCGGCAGCGCGCTTCCTCCCACCACTACCTGGCCTACGCCGTTCACCTGCGACAGCTTTTGAGCCATGATCGTGGACGCCGCGTCGTACATCTGGCCCTTGGATAACTCGTCGGAGGTCAGCGCCAGCAGCATAATCGGCGAGTCGGACGGATTGTATTTGCGGTAGCTCGGATTGGCCGGCAGATTGGTGGGCAAATATCCGCGCGCGGCATTGATTGCGGCCTCCACGTCGCGCGCCGCCGCGTCGATGTTGCGGTTCAGATCAAATTGCAGGGTGATACTGCAGGCGCCCAGAGTGCTGGACGAAGTCATCTCGGTCACCGAGGCGATGTGCCCGAACTGCCGCTCGAGCGGCGTGGCTACTGACGAAGCCATGGTCTCGGGGCTCGCGCCCGGCAACGACGCCTGCACGGAAATCGTTGGAAAATCCACCTGGGGCAGCGGAGAGACGGGCAGTAACCGGAACGCCGTAGCGCCCGCGAGCGCCACCGCCGCTGTCAACAGCGTAGTTGCTACGGGCCGGCGGATGAAGGGTTCGGAAATGCTCATGGCTAGTGGGCGGGACTGGGTTCCGGCGAGCCCGACAAACCGGCGCGCATGTCGCGATGCTTACGGGAGAAACGCACCGCCAGCCGGTCGAAGAAGAGATAAATCACCGGCGTCGTATAAAGCGTCAGCATCTGGCTGAAGATCAACCCGCCGACAATCGTGATGCCCAGCGGCCGGCGTAATTCCGAGCCCACGCCGGTGCCGAGAGCGAGCGGAACGCCGCCCAGCAGCGCCGCCATGGTGGTCATCATGATAGGGCGGAAACGCAGCAGGCAGGCTTGGAAAATCGCATCGAGCGGCGCCTTCCCTTCATGGCGCTCGGCTTCTAGGGCAAAATCGATCATCATGATGGCGTTCTTCTTGACAATGCCGATCAGCAGCACAATGCCGATGAGCGCAATCACGCTGAAATCGCTGCGCGTGATGTACAACGCCAGCAGCGCGCCCACGCCGGCCGATGGCAGGGTCGACAGAATGGTGATCGGATGGATGTAGCTTTCGTACAAAACGCCGAGCACGATGTACACCACCACCAACGCGGCCAGAATCAAGACCGGCTCGTTGGCGAGCGAGGCCTGAAACGCTTCGGCCGTACCTTGAAACGCGGCCTGGATACTGGGCGGCAGGCCGGCCTCCTCTTTGGCTCGATTGACCGCCTCGACAGCCTGTCCGAGCGATGCGCCCGGCGCAAGATTAAACGATAGCGTCACCACCGGGAACTGACCCTGATGATTCACGGCAATGGGCGCGGTGCGAGTCTCGATGGTGCTGAATGCCGAGAGCGGAACCTCGCCGCCGTTCGGAAACACGGTACTCGATGCGATGGGCGAAGCTCCGTTGACGTTGCTCGATCCGGTGGAACTCAAGCTGGCGACCGAGGATGTCGCCGAACTGGTGGGTCCGCTCAACACCTGGGTTCCGGTACCTCCCGACGTGATCGCCGGGCCGTTGGAAGGCGCAGCGCCGGTACGAATGAAAAGGGCGCGCAGATCGACCGGTTTGTCGTGGAACGACGGTTTCACTTCCAGAATGACGTGGTACTGGTTGAGCTGCGTGAACATGGTCGAGACCTGGCGCTGCCCATAAGCGTCATAGAGCGTTTGATCGATGGCCGACGGCGTGATTCCCAGCCGGGATGCCGTGACGCGGTCGTACACCAGGCGCGTCTGCAGCCCCAGCGTTTGCTGATCGCTCGCCGCGTCGCGTAATTCCGGCTCTTGCTGTAGCCGGGCCAGCATGCGCGGCGCGTAGACGTTCAGCTCGTCGGCGCTCGGATCTTCCAGCGTGTACTGAAACTCGGTCCGGCTGACGCGATCCTCCACCGTCAGATCCTGCACCGGCTGCATGAACAGCGTGATGCCCGAGATCCGAGCCAGCTTCGGCTGCAACCGGGTGATCACATCCGTGGCGCTGATCTTGCGCTGAGCGAGCGGCTTCAGGTTGATTAGAATGCGCCCGCTGTTCAGCGTGGTGTTGGTGCCGTCCACGCCAATGAAGGAAGAGAGGCTTTCCACCGCGGGATCCTGCAGGATCACCTGCGCCAGTTGCTGCTGCTCGCGCGACATCTCCGCGAACGATATGGTTTGCGCGGCCTCCGAGATCCCCTGAATCACGCCGGTGTCTTGAATGGGGAAGAAGCCTTTCGGAATGTCGATGAACAGCACAATCGTCAGCGCCAGGGTCGCGGCTGCCACCAGCAGCGTAGCGGTTTGGCGCGCCAGCACCCATTGCAAGGTGGTCTCGTAAAGCCCGATCACCCATTCCCAGCCCTTCTCCGAGGCGCGATAGAAGCGCCCCTGTTGCGCTTCTGGGGTGTGCTTCAGCAGCTTCGAACACATCATCGGGGTGAGCGTCAGAGAAACTACGGCGGAGACCAAAATCGTGATGGCCAGCGTCACGGCAAATTCGCGGAACAGGCGGCCGACGATGTCGCCCATGAACAGCAACGGGATCAGAACCGCGACCAGCGAGACGGTTAGCGAAATAATCGTGAATCCGATTTGTTCGGCGCCCTTGAGCGCGGCCCGCAGCGGATGCTCGCCCTCCTCGATGTAGCGCACGATGTTCTCGATCATCACGATGGCGTCGTCCACCACGAAGCCGGTGGAAATGGTCAGCGCCATGAGCGTCAGATTGTTCAGGCTGTAGCCGAGCAAGTACATCACGCCGAAGGTTCCCACCAGCGACAACGGCACTGCCACGCTCGGGATGATGGTGGCCGAAAGATTTCGCAAAAACAAAAAGATAACCATCACCACCAGGGCGATGGTCAGCATCAGTTCAAACTCGACGTCGCTCACCGACGCGCGAATGGTATTGGTCCGGTCGGTCAGGATCGTTGTTTGGATCGATTCGGGCAGCGTGGAGGTGAGCTGCGGAAGAAGCGCCTTAATGCGGTCCACAACCGAAATAATGTTGGCGCCCGGTTGCCGCTGAATGTTCACGATTACCGCGGGCGTCTTGTTCATCCACGCGGCTTCGTGAATGTCCTCCACGCTGTCGATGGCGTCGGCGACCTTGTTCAACTCGACCGGCGCGCCATTCTTATAAGCCACCACCAGCTTGGAATAATCGGAACTCGAGAGAAGCTGATCGTTGGCGCCGATTTGATAGGACTGCCGCGGGCCGTCGAAATTTCCTTTCGCCTGGTTGACATTGGCCGCGATAATCGCGCTGCGCAGATCCTCCATGTTCACGCCATACGCGGCGAGTTGCGCCGGATTGGCCTGGATGCGGACCGCGGGCTTCTGGCCGCCGCTGATGCTCACCAGACCGACGCCGGCGAGTTGGGAGATTTTCGGCGCCAGGCGGGTGTCCGCGAGATCTTCCACTTTTGAGAGCGGCAAAGTGCTGGAGGAAAGCGCCAGCGTGAGAATCGGAGTATCGGCGGGATTCGTCTTGCTATAGAGCGGAGGCGTGGGGAGGTCGGCGGGCAGGTAAGTTCCCGACGCGTTAATCGATTGCTGCACCTCCTGCTCGGCGATATCGATGTTCAGGCTCAGGTTGAATTCGAGCGTGATCACCGACAGCCCCTGCGAGCTGATGGACGTCATCTGCTGCAGCCCGGGAACTTGGCCGAACTGGCGCTCGAGCGGGGCCGTGACCGACGACGCCATCACGTCCGGACTGGCCCCCGGATACGTGGTGGTCACCTGGATGGTCGGATAATCGACTTCGGGCAACGCCGATACCGGCAGCTCGCGATACGCTACCGCGCCCGCAAGCAAAATGCCGAGCATCAGCAGCGTTGTCGCCACCGGCCGCAAAATGAATGTGCGCGAGGGGCTCACTTGGATGTGGTCCGCTTTCCTGCAGACTGCTTCTTTCCCGCAGACTTCTTTCCCGTAGTGGAAGTGTCTTCCATGTGAACCACGACCTTGCTTCCCTGTTCCAGCTTGTCGACGCCGGACATCACGACCACATCGCCCGCCTCGACCCCCGAGGTGATTTCCGTGTTGTTGTCGTCACTGGTACCCACAGCGACTTGGCGAACGTCGACGGTGGAATCCGGTTTTACCACATACACGTAAGTATTTTGCGCATTGCGCTGCACGGCGGCGGAGGGTACCAGCACGACGTTGCGTTTTTCCTGCTGTAACAAACGCGCATTCACGAACTGGTTGGGGAACAGCTCATCATGAGAATTGTCGAACGTGGCGCGCAGCTTGACGGTGCCGGTGCTTTGATCGATCTCGTTATCGATGGTGGTGAGCATTCCGGAGGCGAGCTTCTTCTTCATGTCGCGGTCAAACGCATCCACAGGCAGCGCTTGTCCCGCGCTCATCTTTTGGTAGATGGTCGGAAGTTGATCCTCGGAAATGGTGAAGATAACGCTGATGGGCTGAAGCTGGGTGATGACCAGGAGCCCCGTACTGTCGGTGGTCTGTACGATATTGCCGGGATCCACCAGCCGTAACCCGATGCGCCCCGTGATGGGCGCGGTGATGTGGCAGTAAATCAGATTGACCTTCACCGCGTCGATCAGTCCCTGATCGTTCTTTACGATTCCTTCGTCCGACTTGACGGTGGCGATCTGCGTCGCGAGCTGTTGCTCGGGAATGGCGTTCTGCTTGATCAGCGTTTCATAGCGCGCCTGATCGATGCGCGCATTATCGAGCGTGGCCTGATCCCGTAAGAGTTGCCCTTCGTACTGCGTCAACTGGGCTTGGTAAGGGCGCGGATCCACCTCGGCCAGCGTGGCGCCTTTCTGCACCATATCGCCCTCTTTGTAGTAAATGTTCATCAACTGCCCGTTGACTTGCGTCTTTACCGTGACGGTGTAGATCGGCGTTACGGCGCCCAGTCCAGTCACGTATACGCCGATGTTGCCTTTGAACGCTTTCGCGGCATCCACGGGCGCTGGGCCGTTGTCGCCATTCCGTCCGCGCCGTCCGCCGCTTCTTGCCGCGCTCTCACCCGGCTGCGTGGGCGTTCTCTTGGACCAATAGTAGTAACCGGCCGCTCCGAGCAACGCCAGAAGCAGGATCCAGATCCACGCCCCGCGGCTCTTGCCCGGCGGTCTTCTTGGTGGCCAGTCTTTTCCGGGAACCTCACGTCCCGGGGTTGGCGGCGCAGGTAACGGTGGCGCTACTGACGTAATGTTTTCCGCGGCGCTCGGCTGCTGATCCATTGTTTGTCCTAAATGGGGTTTGCCCTAATCCATCATCAGCTTGCGCGGGCGGTCTCGCGACTGCCGAAAGATGACCGGCACGGTATGCCGTTTGGCAGGGGAAGAAAAGGCGAGAACAGTAGCTCCAAAGGGTCGCGTATCCTTGAACCAGAGCGCAACGTCATTAACAGAGTGAGTCACCTCCGGGCCCCAGCGAAATACCTGAGGCGGATCAGTGTATACGGCCTGCTCGCCGCAATTGCTCTGATGCCCGCTTCCGCTCTCGATCCCGGCCGCAGGCTCACCCAATACCTGCAGCGGATCTGGCAAACGCGCCAGGGTCTGCCGCAGGCCTCCATCGTTTCGATCCAACAGACTCGGGAGGGCTACTTGTGGCTCGGGACCAGCGAAGGCCTGGTGCGCTTCGATGGCGTTCGTTTTACCCCGCCCGGCGATCTGGATGGCTTCGTTTTGCCGAAAATGTCTATTCGACAATTGGCCGAAGACTCGCGCGGCGCCCTCTGGGTTGCCACCAGCGACGCCGGCTTGTTTCGGATCGAGTCCGGCAACGTGGCCCGCTTTTCCCAGCGCGATGGGCTGCCTTCCGACGACATTTCCTGCGTGTTCCCCGGCCGGAACGGCGAGGTCTGGGCCTGCGTGGCCGGTGGACTGGCGCAAATGCATGATGGAAAAGTGCAGGTATTTGGCAGCGCCGGGCCCACCGCGGAACCCTGGGTGGCCGCCGTGCAGCGCAAGGACGGAAGCATCTGGGCCGGTGGCGATGGGCCCGATCTCGGAATTTGGGACGGCGGACGTTTTTCCAGTTATCCGCTGCATTCTTTGTCGCGCTATGCGCGGGTGCGAGCCCTGCTCTCGGCGCCCGACGATTCGCTATGGATCGGTACAACCGAAGGCTTGATTCATTTGCAGAATGGCCGTGAGCAGTTATTCACCACAGCCGAAGGTTTGGCGAATAATTCGGTTCTTTCCCTCGCCGAAGGCCAAGACGGTTCCGTTTGGATCGGCTCCGACGGAGGTTTCAGCCGTTGGCGCGACGGCGAGATCGAAAGCTTTCTGCCGAAAAATGGCCTGTCGCAAAGCACCGCGAGCGCTGTGTTTGAGGACCGCGAAGGCAGCCTCTGGGTGGGCACCAAGCGCGGTCTGAATCAGTTCGTCGATCGCCGGACGCTGCCCTTCACCACCAGCGAGGGGCTGCCGAGCGATGATACCGGTCCGGTGTTTCAGGACCGCCGTGGGGTTATTTGGGTCGGGACTCTGGGCGCGGGGCTGGCGCGTTTCGATGGCCCCCGGTCCAGCGTGTTCACCACGCGCGACGGGCTTTCGAGCAATACGATTGTTTCCTTGGCGGGTGACGCCGATGGCGATTTGTGGATCGGCACCGCGCGCGGGCTGGATGAGCTGCGCGATGGAAGGATTTCGCAGCGCCTTCCGGGCGCGATTTCGAGCCTCTATGAAGACAGCCTGGGTGCGCTGTGGATCGGAACATCCACGGGGGCGGCGGTGTGGCGCGGCGGGCGGTTCGTTCATTTGCATTCCTCGCCCGCGGTGCTTTCGTTCGTTGAATCGGGCGACGGAAAGGTCCTTGCGGCGGCGGATGGGCTCGGCGTGCTGGCCTATGACCAGCGGACGTTCGGAAAACTTCCCGGCGTGGCCTTTCCGATCCGCGATGCCGATGCGCTGTACCGCGATCCCGAAGGCAGCGTGTGGATCGGCGGCGCAGGCAGCGGCCTGCATCTGGTGCGCGGCGGCGCGGTGGTTCAGTTCTCCATGCGGGATGGCATGTTTGACGATGAGATCTTCGGGATGATGGCCGACGATCACGATCGCCTGTGGCTCGCCAGCAGCAAAGGTATTTTCTCGGTGAACCGCCGCGATCTGGTGCGTTTTGCGGCGGGCGAAATTCCGCGCGTCGCGAGCACGCCGTTCAGTCCGCTGGACGGGCTGCAGACCGTCGAGTGCAAGGCGCGTGTGCAACCCGCGGTGGCGCGCATGCGCGATGGCCGTCTTTCTTTTTCCACCATTCGCGGCTTGATTGCCATCGATCCTGATCAATCGCAACTGAAGTTCGAGCCGCCGCCGGTGGTGATCGAAAGCGTTTCCATCGATGGGCGGAATCAACGCATCGCGAAACTCGAGGGGCTGGAGCCGGGCGATGAAAACCTGGAGTTCCGTTACACGGCGCTCAGCTTGCATTCAGCCGCCCGAATCACGTTCCAGTACAAATTGGAAGGATTCGACCGCGGCTGGGTTGACGCCGGCACCCGCCGCGAAGCCTTCTATACCAATCTCAAACCGGGCAATTATCGGTTTCGGGTGAAGGCCTGCAACGTCGATGGAACTTGTAACGAAGCCGGTGCATCCGTCGCCTTCATTCTGCCGGCTCGTTTCTATCAAAGAACCTGGTTCTACGTGGCCTGTGCGCTCGTGCTCGGATTGGCCGCATGTTTTACCTATGCATTCCGGATTCAGCACCTGCGGCGTCAGTTTTCAAGCGTTCTGGCGGAAAGAAACCGCATCGCACGGGAGCTGCACGACACGCTGCTGCAAGGATTTTCCGGCGTCACCATGGAGATGCAAGCTCTGGCCGGGCGCCTGCCGTCGGGTCCGCGCGAGGCGTTGCACGAAATTATTCATGATGCAGCCGATTGTTTGTCCGAGGCACGCCGCTCGGTGACCGAGTTGCGGCGGGATCGGGGTCCGGGGCTCGTTACGGCGCTTGCGGAGAGCGCCCGACAATTGACTGCGCCGAGCGGCGCCCGCCTGAAGCTCGCCATTGGAAAGGTTCCCGCGGGATTGCCCGCGTTTGTCGAGTACAATCTCCTGCGGATCGCGCAGGAAGCCATCATCAACGCAGTGAAACATTCCGGCGCGCGAACGATCGAGGTGACTCTTCAGTTGTTGCCGGAGATGCTGCGCATTGCGGTGCAGGACGATGGCGCCGGGTTTGAGCATTCCGATGTCCTCGAGCCCGCGCCAGGCCACTTCGGATTGATTGGCATGCAGGAGCGGGCCAAAGAGATCGGCGCCGATTTGCACGTGATCAGCCAGCTCCGTTCGGGCACCCGGATTGCCGTGGATCTTCCGGTGCGGGAGCAGGGCGACGGCGTGCTGCGCTGCGGTGCGAGTGAGCCGGTGAAAGCGGAATTATGAAATGGAAAGCATGGAGCTAGGACAAGTCATTCGCGTTCTCTGCGTGGACGATCATCCGATCGTGCGCAAGGGCATCGCGTCGCTGCTCGCGAACGAACCGGATATGAATCTGGTAGCGGAAGCTGCCGGGGGCCGCGAAGCGGTGGAATTCTTTCGCGCGCTGCAGCCGGATGTGACGTTGATGGATCTGCGGTTGCCGGATCTCGATGGCATCGGAGCGACGCGCCTGATTCGGGAGGAGTTTCCCCACGCCCGGATCATCGCACTTACCAGTTACGACGGCGATCAGGAGATTTACCGGGCGCTCGAGGCCGGCGCGCGCGGGTACCTTCTGAAGGAGATGGTGCACAGCGACGTTCTGCGTGCGATTCGCATCGTGCATTCCGGCAAGCGCCTGATTCCGGCGGAAGTCGCGGAACGGCTCAGCGAATATTTTCCGCAAATCGTGCTCACCGAGCGCGAGGTAGAGGTCCTTTCGTTCGTCGCCAAAGGCATGGCGAACAAAGATATCGCGCACCGGCTCGGCACCGCCAGCGGCACCATCAAAATGCACGTGCAGAACATTCTGAGCAAGTTGGGTGCTGCCGATCGCACACACGCGGTTACTATCGCGCTGGAACGCGGGATTTTGCATTTGCGATAACCCTTGGGATCGCGGTCAGGGCGCTAGAAAATCGAAGTCACAACCCCGATCGGCTTGCGTGACGTGATCGAGGAACAGCCGGCCGTAGCCGCGCGTGTAATGCGGCGCAGGGGGCACGAAACGTTGGGTGCGGCGGTCAAGTTCCTCAGCCGATACCAGCAATGCAAGCTTCCGCGCCGGAACATCCAACAGAATTTCGTCGCCGGTTTCGACCAGCGCGAGCGGGCCGCCGATGGCCGATTCGGGCGCCACGTGCAGCACCACGGTTCCGTACGAAGTCCCGCTCATGCGCGCATCCGAGATCCGCACCATATCGGTGACACCTTCGTTCAGCAGCTTGCGGGGCATCGGGATATGGCCCCATTCCGGAAAACCGGGCGCGCCTTTCGGTCCGCAATTCCGCATCACCAGCACAGTTTTAGCGTCCACCGGCAGATCGTCGCTATCGATTTGCGCCAGCATCTGGTCACGAGTCTCGAATACATACGCGCGTCCGCGATGCTGCAATAAATTCTGTGAGGCGGCACTCTGCTTGATCACTGCGCCGTTGGGTGCAAGATTTCCGGAGAGAACCGCGATGCCGCCTTCCGGATACACGGGCCGATCGCGCCGGCGGATCACTTCGTCATTCCGTGGTTGCGCGCTACCGATGTTCTCACCGACCGTTTTCCCGGTCACCGTGATACAGTCCCCATGCAACAGATCCCGGATCCGATGCAGGACTGCGGGGAGTCCTCCCGCGTTGAACAGATCCTCCATCAGAAACTCACCCGAGGGCTGCACGTTCGCAATGCAAGGCGTTTGGCGCGAGACGCGGTCGAAATCGTCCAGCGTAAGACGAATGCCGAGGCGGCCGGCGATCGCAATCAAATGGACCACCGCATTGGTAGAGCCGCCCAAAGCCATGAGGACCGTGATCGCATTTTCGAAGGCCTCGCGCGTCATGATACGCGAAGGTTTCAGCTCCGCCTCAATCATCTCCACCACGGCACGCCCGCTCAATTCGGCTATGGCCAGGCGGCGCGAATCCGGCGCCGGGATGTTGGCGCAGCCGGGCAGCGTCATGCCGAGCGCTTCCGCCAAACTGGTCATCGTGGATGCGGTGCCCATCACCGCGCAGTGGCCGGAGGTGCGCGCAATGCAGCCTTCGATTTCGCACCACTCTTCTTCGGTGATCCGCCCGGTGCGATATTGATCGAACAGTTTCTTTCCATCCGTGCCGGAGCCGAGCCGCCGGCCGCGCCATTCACCGGCCAGCATCGGCCCTCCCGGAACCATAATCGCGGGAATATCGGCGCTGGCGGCGCCCATCAATTGTGCGGGCGTGGTCTTATCGCAGCCGCACAACAGCACCACGGCGTCCAGCGGATTCGCGCGGATCGATTCTTCCACGTCCATCGCCATGAGGTTGCGATACAGCATGGTGGTAGGGCGCATAAACATTTCGCCCAGAGAAATGGTGGGAAATTCGAGCGGAACTCCTCCGGCCGCCCAGACTCCGCGTTTCACGGCGGCCGCGACGTCCCGGAGGTGCAGGTTGCAATTGTTCAGCTCGCTCCAGGAATTGCAAATTCCGATCACCGGCTTGCCGTCGAAAACGTCGGCCGGGAAGCCTTCCGAGCGCAGCCAGGCCCGGCGCGCAAACCCATAGTATTCGGGCGTTTGAAACCATTCGCGGCTGCGTCTGTTCTTCATGGCGATGCGCGGGTCCCCCAGGCTGGCCCGGCCTTCCAGTGTACCCGAACGAGTTCTCAGCGCGTCCAACGGACTCTGCCTGCATACAGGCTTGTGCTAGGATAGATAAGATTTACCAATTTGCGGACTTGAATATTGGGGACTTATGAAAGACCGCTCTTCCGGGGCCTCCGACCTCGCGGGTGAAGCTTACGTTATAATTCGCGAACGAATTCTTCGCGGCGAAGTAGCGATCGGCCAAGTAATTTCACGGCGGAAGATCGCGGCCGAGCTGGGCATGAGTTTTCTGCCGGTTTCAGAAGCGTTTCTGCGGCTGGAGTTTGAAGGCCTGCTCGAAAGCCGTCCGCGTGCGGGAACGCGCGTGCGTATCCCCAGCCGCGAGGACGTCCGCGGCCACTATCTGGTGCGTGAAGCGCTGGAGGTGGAAGCGGCCCGCCTGTTCACGGAAATTTCGACGCCCGAAGAACGTTCCGAGCTGTTGAAATTGGGCGTGCGCGTGGATGTAATGCGCTCCCAAACGGAAACAAATCGCTTTTATTATCTGAATCTGCACGAAAAACTGCACCGCCGCATCGCCGAGTGTACGCGCTGCCCCGCGCTCTGCGATGCGATTGAGCGAACCCGCGCTCTATCCTCTACCTGGCTGTGCGTGGGACGGGCTTTCAACGGAACGCCGTCGCGGCGGCATCAGGGCTTGATGGAGGTGCTGGTTGGCAACGATCGCGATGCATCGGCGGCGGCCATGCGCGATCATGTCACCACCAGCATGCACCAGGCGCTGGAACGGCTGGAGCCCTATTTTCGCGCGC
>Ga0335074_10002894_pt1 | contig 23424 bp, 23 predicted proteins | sample Lox_Sample_23_FD_206715 | JGI IMG/M metagenome (GOLD analysis project Ga0335074, IMG submission 206715) | Soil microbial communities from Loxahatchee National Wildlife Refuge, Florida, United States - Lox_Sample_2.3 | ecosystem: Environmental > Terrestrial > Soil > Wetlands | place: USA...
ACTGGCGAACATCGACGAGCAAATACGGCAGACGCTTCCATCCCACGATTTCGGTGCGCTCGACGACTGGATGATCTCGCCGGACGGCGGGCGAGAGCTCTACGACGCATCATCGGAGAACCTCGGGATCGTTGATCCGGCCCTTGTCGGAACAGTGTCTGATGAACAGGTGGAGGCGGCCCTTCTTGGCATACACTTCCCGTCTTCCGAGGAATTGTCAGGCCGTGAGAATGAAGTAATCCGGCAAGCCGAGTCCCTCGTAGACATACTGGCGTCGAAGTCTCCGACGTTCAAAAATGTCCTTGTTGCTGCAACCCAGGGAGGCGCCAAGCCGCTCACGGTAAAGCTGGGTGACGTCGCAGGGCCTACGGCATCATACGCGCGCCTTATGAATACAGTCAACATCCGTAGAAATAGCCTGAGGCAAGGAGCTGACCTGGTAGCCGGCCATATTGTCTTTGAGATGATAAATGCCGCCAGGATTCCGGCTGCATTGCGAATTGGCCGGATTGCAATGACCGGATATTACGAGAAGTTGGCGCAAACGCTCTCAAGTTCCGGCAAGCCGGTGTCTGCAGCCGATCTGTATGCCGCGGCACTGGAGACGGCTGAGTATCCCGGTATCGTCGCGCATCATAGCATCTTTCAGGAGGCCAAGGATGCCGGTACCGAAATCAAGGCCGCGGCAGACATATACGCCGATAACTTCAATCCCGAGTTCGGGGCGAATTATGCCTCGTTGCACGAGTACCTGTCGCTGCAATTGACGACCGGTCACACCGCACGTTACGCCAATTTCTATATAAGATCGGTGCGGCCGCGGCTGCAATCCACCCGCGAGGATGGTCAGGCAGCCTGAACCGCCCACATCGGCCCGGCAGTCCATGCAAACTCGTGACATGCTGCGGCTGCAGCACGAATCAATGACACTTGAACAATCCGAAGGACACGCAAATCGAAAAATCATAGAAAACACCGAAAATGATCTTGTCAAGACTCTCCAAACCGCCGCCGCCTAGACCAGTCTTCCACCCTCCGGTCAAAACGCACGATAGACGATATCCGGTGCCGGCAGGTTCAGCAGCGTGGTGACCGAGACCGAAACGATGAGCAGCGCTGTGCACCAGACCGTCCGCACGTAGCGTGACGCAAACAGCGGATCACCGTCCAGCACCAACATCGCGCCGTAGCGGCGCACCAGTTCCACGCCATGCAGCAGGGCCGTGGCCCCCAGCAGCACGACGATAGAGACCAGCGCCAGTCCCGTGCCACCCAGCCGGTGTGCATAGACCCCCATCTGCTGCCAGTTCGACCAGAACCAGAACAAGGTAAAGGTGAACCACGCGAAGGTCAGCCCGCGTGCGAACGCACGATAGGCGGTATTGGCGCACAGCGCGCGGTAACGGGTTCGCCCCAGACGCCGCGCCATTTCGATTTGATAAAGCTTGTTCCCCGCGACACCGCCGCCTTGCAGGATGCCGAACACGATGAACGCCGACGTCCGGCCGTGCCAGACGCCGACCAGGAAGAACGTCACGAAAAATGCCAACACCGCCAGCCAGGGTTCCACCCGGCGAGACGGAAACCTCCGGGCGAGCGCCATGAGCGATGGCGAATAGACGTAGGTCTTCAACCAGGACGACAAGGTGATGTGCCAGCGGCTCCAGAAGTTGATAAAATTCTCCGCCGTGAATGGACGATCGAAATTCTCCGGCAGCATGATCCCGGTGAATCGCGCCGCGCCGATCACGAAATCGGTGTAGCCGGAGAAATTGGCATAGAGGTACAGCGGGTAGGCCGCGGCAACGATGGCGCCCCACCCGACACGCGGTAGCAGCGGCACGGCGTGCACCATGTTGCCCCAGGCTTCGGTCTGCACCGCGTGCAGCAGCACGGACAACACCGCCACCTTGCAAAAACCGACGACGATCCGCTCGATCGCGCGACCAGCGGAAATCACGCCAAGGCTCGGTGGATCGCGTTCCATCCGGTGATAGTCCTGATATCGCTGGATCGGGCCGGAGACCAGGCTGGCGAAGTTCAGGCTGAAATTCAGATATGATACCGGATCGATCTTGCCGGGCAGGGTGCCGTCATGGGCATCGATCACCAGGTGCAGCACGCGGAAGAACACGTAAGAGAGGCCGACCACCACATAGGGGTGTTGCAGCAGTAGCGAATCCGGAATGATCGTGTATCGCTTGAGCCAGATGTACACCAATATCAAGCCGACACAGAGCGGCGGAAATGCCCGGCGCAGCGCGCCCCTGTCCGCCTGCAGCATGCGGACACCGAGGTAGCCGAATGCCAGCAGACCGGCAAAAGGTGCCCAGGCCCGCGGATCGAGTGAGAACGTGGCAAGAAAAGCCAGGTTAGCGGCCAGCAACACGCCCCGGCGCCATCGGGCGTCGCGCCAAAGGTGCAGCAGAACCACCACCAACGCGGTGAACCCCAGGAAGGCAAGCGAAGGTACCGTCATGAACGGCCTGCACTGGCGTCGCCTCGCGCCATACTCATCCCGCAATGAGTCAGCGCAGGCACATCTCGTTGCAACTGCTGCGCGACCAGGCGGGCGAGGAACTTGTTGCCCTGGCCGGACAGATGACCATCAACCGGATAGTACAGGTTGGCGGCGTCCGGGATCCGGCTCATCGCTTCGCTCATGTCAACATATCCGATGCCGTTGCGATGGGCGATCGCGCCGATCTCCTGACCGAAGGCCCAGGGATTGACGCCGCTTGGTGCGTGATGCGCAGAGAGCAATGCCGCCTGCGCCCGTTCCGGCACAAAGACGAGGGTCACTGGGATTCCCGCCGCACGGAACTTCGCAGCAATGCCGGCCATCAGGTGATCGAAGTCGCTCAATCGTTGTTGCCAGGCCTGGCTGAACGGCGGACGCAGGAAGTCGGCCCGATCGCCATACTGCAGATACAGCCGTACATACGGCCCCGGCTGGCGGAACAGGAAGTGCTGCGCCGCAACCACGGCGCGACTGTTCTCCAGCAGGCTTTCGACAGTTTTCAGTGCACCGGGACTGTGCTGTTGCGCACGGGCCGGCTGATTGGGCTGATACTCAGACTGTTGCAAATCGAACGGCACGACCGCGATCACCGCTGCGTCCGGATGCAAGTCAATTGCGGCATCGACCCTGTCTGCCAGCCGGCCCCACACGTAGCCAATGCTGGCCAGGTTCTGGAACTGTACTTGCGTGTGGCAGGCCTGTGTCAGTTGCGCGGCGGCACGGGCGGCAAAGGTCTGCTGGTAGGGAACCAGATAGCCTTGCGCAATCGATGACCCGAGCACAGCGACGCGAACGCTGCCCGCCGGCTTGGCACCGCAGGGCTGAGGGCTACGAAAGCCGCAGGCGTTGTAGTGGTTGGTGACCCAGGGCCCCTCTGCCGCCTTCACGTCCGACGTGCAATTCGGTCGAAATCGTGTGCCAAGCACCGGGTCCGCCATCATGCAGGCATCTTTCTCGTGCTGGACGAAAGCGATGCGGCTCGCCACTTCGGCCCCGGCAAGCAGCACCAGGACCGTTAACAAGCTGAGCAATGGCAGGATAACGTAGTCCCGGCGTGGCAATCGCTCGGCCACCTGCCCCCGCGCTGGTTCCTGGACGGCAGTACTCATGCCGGCGCAGCCGCCAGTTGCCGATATTCCCTGCGCACCCGGATCGGTCTGTCCCGCGCGACCGCGTCGGTGGCCAGTTCCCAATATGTGGTTCCATCGGCACGGCGGTCGATCTCGCCAAAACCAAGATTTGCATAATGGTCGCGCACCATGCCGTTGCGTTCGGTCGGCCGGTACACGCCGATCAGCCGTGCGACGCCGTCCACGCGGGCGGCCCGCAGCAATTCGCCCAGCATCGCGTCTTCAACTCCGCGACCCAGAACGCGGCAGCTCATCAGCCAGGTGTCAATCTCCCACGTTTCTCGATCCTGCCGCCGGCAGATCACCACGCTGATCATCCCGTTATCGCCGAACGTGTCTGTCAGGCGGACCTGCAACGTGAAGCAGTTCTCGTCCTGCTCCAGTGCCGCGACCTCGGCCTCGCTGTACCGTCGTGTGGTCAGGTTGAACTGGTTGGACTTGTTGATAAGCTGGGCCACCCGTGCGCGGCCGGCGGAATCGAACGACCGGAAGGTGATCTCCATTTGCAATGATGCGAGATATCCGGCGAGGTCCGTCGCTTGCTCCCGCAGGTTGATACGCCGCGCATTGTCCCGATAGAAGTCGGCCCGCTTGCGATCTTCGGCAGAGAACTGCAGCGCTTCGAAATACCCGGCGGCTGCCAGCGTCCTGCCATAGAGAGCGGGGTCATCCGGCAGTTCCGGTACCGCGACCTGCGGCAGCTCACGGCGGATCAGGGCGCGTTCCGCCGGGTTGTCATCCAGCAGCACGAGCGCATCCAGTCCGAACGACAGGGTCTCAGCGATTGCGCGCAAGTTGCGCGCCTTGTCCTCCCAATTTGCCTGAAATACGGCGATATGCTCCTCGCGCAGCAGCATGTCCTGGTGCTGGCGGAACGGCATGCGTGCAACGTCATCATTATTCTTCGATGACACGGCAAGCACGATCCCACGCTGTTGCAGTGCCAGCGCCAACCGCTGCACGGTCAGGAAAGCCTCACCCACGGGATCGCCTTGCGCGACGCGGATTCCGTCCACACCGTCATCGCCGATGACCCCGCCCCATAACGTGTTGTCGAGGTCCAGTACCAGGCACTTGCGGCTCTTGCCGCGCAGCGCGCCGATCAGCCGCGCCACGTGATCGGTGTACAGGGGGACGAACTCGTCGGCGAACGGCAACTTGGCCATGTTCCATTGCGCCGGCGAGTGCCATTCCGCCAAACCGACGGTTTCGGCCAGCGCCGCGACGTCCAGCAGCAGATCGCTGGGGGCGGCCACTTGCTCCACGATCATCTGATTGATGCCGTCGATAACGTGGCGCGCCGTGCCCGGCAGTCTGCGATCATAGTGACCGAACAAGCCCTCCGGCGGTGGCGCCAGCGTCTGGAAGATGCAGGGCACGTCGTTGTTCGCGCGAACTCCGTCACGAATTGCACTTAACGCCTGATGCCACCGCGCGACCGTATCGCGCGCAGCATCAGAGTCGCCCGGCGTGATAGGCAACGGCAGTGCGCGGTAATCGATCGCGATCAGTACTGCATCGAGGCGGGAGCGATTGATCTCCGAGTCCGGCGACAGGGCCGCCTGCATGATCTGGTCATAGCCCGCGCTCACGCATTCCAAATCGATGCCGTGCCTCGCCGCGCCGGCGCGCAACGCCCGAACGATGACATCCGTCACACCGTTGGCCAGCAACCCCAGGCGAAACGGTATCAGCGGTGCAACCGAAGCGCCGGCTTCTTTGGCGCGATCCAGTACCTTGGCCAGGCGGACGAGCTGGTTGGTGCCCAGCGCGTAACGCGCCAGTTGTTGAATACGCGCGCCGACGCCGTCGTATTGCTCTGTCGCGGCGCGGCATTGGCGGCCAAAATCCTCTGGCGGGCGTGGCAACCAGCTCAGTTCGGCGTAAAGATGACGTGTCATGCTGGCCTCCAGCCGAATGGAATACGTGCACAACCGCGCACAAAGGCGAACAATGTCTGTGGTGGGGCGCCCGCACGGCGTGCGGGGGCACGACGCGCTGTTACGTATGCTGGGAATGCCGTTTGATCAGAGACACGAAGTCTCCAACATTTCCCAAAGCGCCGAGTTCCGATGCAGCAAATCGCGTACCAAACGCCCGTTCCACCGTGAGTACCAAGCGGACGTGACTGACACTGTCCCACTCCGGCACATCGTCGGCGGTGAGCAATGAGTGGACCATCAGCTCGTCGTCATCAAAAACATCACGAAAAATCGGTGTCAGTTTCGCGTAGATGTCCTCGTCGGCCATTGCGCGATCTCCATTCTGTCAACGTCGCCACGCGGCAGACTCGCCCCGTTGCGCTGCATGCTAGTGCTAGTCTTGTCGATAAGTGCTTGGAAGCTCTTGAACCCTATCGGAACGCGAAGTTGAACCAGCCGCCGATGCAGGCCCTACAGCAATGCGTGCAGCGAAGAGCACAGGCGAACTCCGGCGGACACGCACACTGAAGCCCCTGCAACGGGCGCAATAAACTTGCACCCGCCACATCCGAACGACATTGGCATTATGGACTGATCGCGGGGACGCAATCAGCTTCCAAGAACGTGCAGAACACTCTCCAACAATGAACGCATGTCGGGTCCCGCGGTTCGGCCAATATCTGCGCCGCCATTTTCTCCCCCACGATGCGGCCGCTTTGCATCACCGTCGCCCACTCGCAGCCGTGCTGGCCGGCCTGGAATGGGCGGGGGTCATGATCTTCCACGGTTGAAGCGGTGCCCTCGCCACCCAGTCCGGCTTCGAACGACGACCCTTCCGGCCCCGTCTCGGTCGCCGGCAGTTCCGACATTTGTTCGCATTCCGCACAAGTGCTGTGCATACTCGCCAGATTATCGCCTTCCCCGACGAGGCCTACCGCGATCCAGCCCAAAGGTTTTGGGCGCAGGAGAGGAATGACGCCTTTGGAACCGAGTTACGGTTGGTGGCGAGAATTCGCCGCCGCGCTGACGGTAGGGTTAGTCGCGTATTTGGGGGCGGTGGCGCTTGTGCTCTGGTACGTCGGTGCCCCATTGAACGTCTTGATGCTATAGCGAGCACCGCTGGCGGCCATACTAGGCAACGCGAGCGCAAGTGACCGGACATGCAGCGCACGATGTCACGCCTTGGCGCCCCGGCACGCGCGACAGGGGGTGGTCACGAGCACTCGCAAAGCGCCGGCACTTTGGCTGTCCGGCGGCTCTGTCAGCAAAAAACGCTCCCGAAGGACCGTCCCTGTCCGCCTAAGTCCTGACTGAAATCTGGAGCGGGCGAAGGGATTCGAACCCTCGACCCCAACCTTGGCAAGGTTGTGCTCTACCCCTGAGCTACGCCCGCGCTCCGGCCAGGGGGCGCGTTCTAGGCGGCTTCCCCGACCTTGGCAAGCACCGCGGTCCAACCGGCCCGCGCTGGACGTTCCGCCCCGGAGGCGCCAATGTCGTCCCCAAACCCGGGGGCGGCGTGCTTGTCGCGCCGTCTTCTCCGCAACATCTATGCGCCGGGCATCGCCCGAGCAGGATCGCGAGGCAATGGACAACATTATCGGTCAACCACCCACAGACCAGACGGGCGCGGCGCAGGCCGCGATGATCGTTGACGGCGACCAGAAGACCTTCATGCAGGACGTGGTCGAAGCGTCCCGCCGCACGCCGGTGCTGGTCGATTTCTGGGCCACCTGGTGTGGTCCCTGCAAGCAGCTCACGCCCACGCTGGAGAAAGTCGTCCGCTCCGCCGGCGGCCGCCTGAAGCTGGTCAAGATCGACATCGACAAGAACCGCTCGCTGGTCGCGCAACTCGCCCAGCTCGGCCTGCCCTTGCAGTCGGTCCCCACCGTCGCCGCCTTCTGGCAGGGTCAGATCGCCGATCTGTTCCAGGGCGCGCTGCCCGAATCGGACGTGAAGCGCTTCGCCGAATCCCTGCTGAAGCTGGCCGGCGGCCAGATGCCCAGCGCCGACTTGCTCACCGAGGCAAAGGCATTGCTCGAGGAGGGCGACGCCGAACAAGCCGGCCAGGTGTTCAGCGCGATGCTGCAGCAGGAGCCGGAGAATGCCGAAGCCTGGGCCGGCCTGATCCGCTCCCTGATGGCTCTGGGCCGGGAAAGCGACGCCCAACAAGCCTTGAGCAACGTGCCCGCGAAGCTCGCAGAGCATGCGGATATCGCCGGCGCCCGCAGTGCCCTCGCCTTGGCCGAGGAAGGCCGCAAAGCCAGGTCTCAGTTGCAAAGCCTGCAGGCGCGCGTGGCAGCCGACGCAACAGATTTCCAGGCCCGCTACGATCTGGCCACCGCCCTGAACGCCATGGACCAGCGCGAGCAAGCAGCGGACGCGCTGCTGGACATCGTGAAGCGTGACCGCGCCTGGAACGACGAAGGCGCCCGCAAGCAGTTGCTGAAGTTCTTTGAGTCCTGGGGCTTCGACGACCCCGCCACCCTGGCGTCCCGCCGTAAACTGTCCGCCCTTTTGTTCAGTTAGGTCCAGCGAGCCAATGCGGGAGGAGCAAGTCATGTCATTGCGGGAGGAGCAAGTCATGTCATTGCAGGGAGCGAAGCGACGAAGCAACCTCGTTCGTATCCCGGCATCCGACGTCGCGCTGTCTCCGCGGCGCCAAATGCTTCGCCCCTGCCGCCCGCGCAATCACAACGCGCGCACGCTCTCCCCCTTCACCGCACCCGAGTCCTAGATGCCGTCCTTCCATACCCGCCTGCAGGATCTGCCGAAGGAGTTTCCGGTGTTTCCGCTCGCGGGCGCGCTGCTGCTGCCGCGCGGCCGGCTGCCGTTGAACATCTTCGAGCCTCGCTATCTGGCCATGGTGGAGGATTCGCTCGCGGCCGGCCGGATGTTCGCGATGATCCAGCCCGACCCGCAGCAGCCGGAAGGCCCCGCCGGCCCCGGCCTGTATCGCATCGGCTGCCTGGGCCGGCTGGTGGCGTTCAGCGAAACCGACGATGGCCGTTATCTGATCACCTTGCTCGGCCTGAACCGCTTCACCATCGGGGCGGAGCTGGACATGCGGCGCGGCTACCGCCGCGTCCGCGCCGATTTTGCGCCATTCGCCGCAGACCTGGAGCTACCCCCTGCGCCGATCGGCGCCGAACGCGAAACGTTGCTGGCGGCATTGCGCGGCTATTTCGCGCGCCGCAAATTCGAAGCCAACTGGGACGCGGTACGCCGCATTCCGGACGACGCGCTGGTGACTACGTTGTCGATGATCTGCCCGTTCGAACCCGCGGAGAAGCAGGCATTGCTCGAGGCTCCCGCGGACGCCGACCGCGCCGCAGTCTTGCTCGCCTTGTTGCAGATGGGCGCCGCGGAACCCGAACCATCGGCCGGCCGGCCGGTCAGCTGAAAGAAGCCCGCCATGAGTGAATCGTCGGAGGAACCCCGTCCGTCCGTCCCGGTTGACCCGCGCCTGCTGGAGATCCTGGTCTGCCCATTGACCAAAGGGCCGCTCGAATACGACCGCGAGGCCGGCGAGCTGATCAGCCGCAAGGCCGGCCTGGCGTATCCCATCAGGGACGGCATCCCGATCATGTTGCCCGACGAGGCGCGCAAGCTGGACGAATAATGGTGACCGCGACGGAAATCCGCCTGCGCCGGCAGGAGAAGGTGCTGGACGTTGCATTCGACGACGGCAGCCGTTTCACCCTGTCCGCGGAGTATCTGCGCGTCGAAAGTCCCAGTGCCGAGGTGCAGGGCCACGGGCCAGGGCAGAAGCAGGTTGTCGCCGGGCGGCGGCATGTCGGCATCATGACGGTCGAGCCGGTGGGCAACTACGCGGTCCGGCTGATCTTCGACGACCTGCACGATACGGGAATCTATTCGTGGGAGTACCTGCACCAGCTTGGCCGGGAGCAGGAGGCGCGGTGGCAGGCGTATTTGAACGAACTGCAAAGCCGCGGACTGCGCCGCGATCCTTAGGCAGCGTCGGCAAATAAGTGCGTCAGCACGCCGACAAAGCTGCCGCTCAAAGCAAAAGCTTAGGGCTTGTTCGACCGTGCATTCCGATTCGTTTATTTTCGAACAAGCCCTTAGAGATTCTATCCAGCCCCGCATCATCGCGCGGCGTCAAGCCCCGGCGGCAGGGAAAGCCTCTCGGTAAGGTGCCATCATGGACGCCCTTACGCTTTTCGGTCTCTTCGCCGTCTCCGCGATGCTTGTGTGCTATGCCCTGGAAACGCGTAGCCACTGGTTTGTGCTGCTGTTTGCCGTCTCGTGCGCGTTCGGCTCAGCGTACGGGTTCCTGCAAGGGGCATGGCCGTTTGGTTTGATTGAAGCTGTTTGGGCAATCGTCGCGCTCAGGCGATGGCGTGTAGCGAGAAACTCTTGAATGTCGCGGCGGCCTCGCTCCCGATATCATTGGCAAACCGCTGCAGCATGGGCAGGCTACGGAATCCTGCCCGCCAACATGCGGCGGACATACGTGGAGGCATGGGCATGGCTGACACCGTTGTAGTCTCGCAGGACGCCGGCGTGATGGAAATCCGGCTGAACCGGCCGGAGAAGAAGAACGCCCTGACGCGCGCCATGTACGAAGCCGTCAGCACCGCGCTGGAACGCGCCGGCGCGGACGCCGCAATCCGGGCCACGCTGCTGACCGGCACCGGCGACACCTTCACCTCCGGCAACGACGTAAAGGATTTCCAGGACCGCGCCGCCGATCGCGGCCCGCGCGGCGGCAGCCGATTCCTCCCTGCGATCTCCTCCTTCCAGAAGCCGCTGATCGCCGCGGTGAACGGTGCCGCGATCGGCGTCGGCACCACCATGCTGCTGCACTGCGACCTGGTGCTGGCCGCCCGTTCGGCGCGCTTCGTCATGCCGTTCACCAGCCTGGGCCTCGTGCCGGAAGCCGCCAGCACGCTGCTGGTCCCGCGCTTGCTCGGCCATCAGCGGGCGAGTGCTTTGCTATTGCTTGGCGAACCCCTCGATGCCGAAACGGCCTTCGCCTGGGGCCTGGTGAACCACGTGGTGGAAGACGCCGCATTGATGGAGGTTGCGCGCGAGACCGCGCGCCGGCTGGCAGCCCTGCCGCCACAGGCGGTGCGGCTGACCAAACGGCTGATCAAGCATGGCGCGCCGGACGTGGCCGCCCGCATCGAGGAGGAACTCGCCTTGTTCACCGAACGCCTGGCCTCGCCCGAAGCGCAGGAGGCATTCGCCGCCTTCATGGAGAAGCGCAAGCCCGACTTCTCCCGCTTCTCCTAGCAGGCTACAGCATCCTCGCGGTGACGGTAATCATCGTGACGCCTGTCATTGCGAGGCAACGCGACGAAGCAATCCCTGCGGTGTGAGTCCCGGCGCATCGCCAGGCAGGAAATGGCTTCGTCGATTCGGTGCTCGCAATGACACGTCCCCGTACCGAGACAGGAGAAGCGATCGATGAGCGCCCAGACCAATCAGCGCATCGACGGCAAGCGGTTGTGGGACCTGCTGATGTCGATGGCGGAGATCGGTGCTACGCCGAAGGGTGGCGTCCGCCGCCTGACGCTGACCGATGTGGACAAGCGCGGCCGCGACCGATTCCGCGCCGAATGCGAGGTCGCCGGCCTGACCGTCCGCGTCGATGCCATCGGCAACATGTTCGCCCGCCGCCAGGGACGCGATCCCGCCCGCCTGCCGGTGCTGATGGGCAGCCATCTCGACAGCCAGCCCAGCGGCGGAAAATTCGACGGCGCGTTAGGCGTGCTGGCGGGGCTCGAAGTCATGCGCAGCCTGAACGACCTGGGCATCGTCACCGAAGCTCCCGTCGAGCTGGTGAACTGGACCGACGAGGAGGGCAGCCGTTTCGGCCACTCGCTGATGGGCTCCGGCGTCTGGTCCGGAGTCTATCCGCTGGAGAAGGCGTATGGGCTGACCGACCTTGAAGGCGCCACGGTGCGTTCGGCCCTGGACAGCATCGGCTATCGCGGCCAGGAAGCGGCGCGCCCATTCCCTGCCGACGCCTATTTCGAACTTCATATCGAACAAGGTCCGATTCTGGAGCAGGAGTCGAAGCAGATCGGCATCGTGACCGGCGCGCAGGCGCAGGTTTGGTATGACGCCGTGACGGTAGGGCAGGATTCGCATGCCGGCACCACGCCGCCCTCGGCCCGCAAGGACGCGCTGGTCTGTGCGGCGCGGATCATCGACCTGGTGGATCGCATGATGCGGTCGCGCGGCGAGGAGGGCCGCGGCACCGTCGGCCAGCTCGTGGTGCTGCCGAACAGCCGCAACGTGGTACCGGGGGAAGTGCGGTTCTCGGTGGAATTCCGCCATCCGTCCGATGCCGCGGTCGATCGTCTCGACGCGGAATTTCGCCCGGCGGCCACAGCGATTGCCGACGCCTGCGGCGTCGCGTTGAAGCTGACCACATTGTTCCGCATTCCGGCGCAACCGTTCGATCGGGGGTGCGTTGACCTGGTGCGGCAGGGGGCGGCGAAACTGGGGTACTCAGCGCGGGAGATCGTCTCCGGCGCCGGGCACGATGCGGTTTATGTGGCGCGGCACGTGCCCACGGCCATGATCTTCACGCCATGCAAGGACGGCCTCTCGCACAACGAGTCCGAGAGCATCAAACCGGAGGAAGCCGAAGCCGGCTGCCAGGTCCTGTTCGAAGCCGTGCTGGCGCGCGCGAACCGGGTGTGACGCGGCATGGTGCCGGTACCCACTATCAGGTGCCAGTACCCACGATCAGTGGAGCGTGAGTCACGGCCTTCATGTCATTGCGAGGAGCGAAGCGACGAAGCAATCTCCCGCGGGCCCGGCTTCGACGGCTCGTCAGGCAGGAGATTGCTTCCTCGCTTCGCGCCTCGCAATGACATACTGGGGCTGTGTCGCGCTTCTCTGATTCCGGGTACCAGTTGCAGACGACATGTTCCGAAGTTGGACATCGGCGGCGCCATCGGGATAGGCTTCACCATTGGCAAAACCGGGCATTTCCGGTGAACGTCGGCAAGATTACCAAGACGTCCACGCCTGCAAACCAACCACCCAGGGGAGGATCCCATGGCAATATTCACCCACGTTACTGTCGGCACGAACAACCTCGAAAAGGCGCGCGCTTTCTATGACGCCGTGCTGGCGCCGCTCGGGTACAAGCGCCTGACCGATCTTGGCAACAACGGTTCGATCTGGGGTGAATCGGCTCCCGAGTTTTTCGTATTGAAGCCAGCCAATGGCCAGCCTGCGACGCACGCCAATGGAGGCACCGTCAGTTTCCGGGCACCCAACCGAGCCGCAGTCGCCGCGTTCCATCGAGCGGCACTGTCTGGCGGCGGGACCGACGAAGGTGCCGTCGGGCCGCGCGGCTGGGCCCCCAATGCGTATGCGGGCTACGTCCGTGATCTCGATGGCAACAAGCTCGCCGCTTACAGTTTCACGGCAGAGTAGCCGTCTCTGCCTGCGCCGGCGAAGGCCGTCATGGCCGGCCTCCGCCCGGCAGGCGGGACACTGCGTCGGTCCTTTCGGATCGAGGTACTTACCCGGCTGCCAACGCCCATACCCGTCAGGACTAATGCTTCAGTACCATTCCACCATGCCCTACATGGGCCATGATGATGAGCGCTATGCCGACCTCACCTGCCACATCATCGACCTCGCCATGCGCGTTCATCGCGGATATGCTGGGCGTGGACCACGCCGGAGGGGACCATGCCAATCGCCACGCGCTACCTTTTCATCGTCAGCATGGATGTCGCACCGGAAAAGGAGGCGCTGTTCAACGAGGTGTACGACACCGAGCATGTGCCGAACCTGATGAAGGTGCCGGGCGTGCGCGCGGTGACGCGGCTCCGCACCGAGCCTGCGCGCTACGTTTTGGCAGGGCAGCCGAAAGAGCTGACGGGTGACGGCGCGCCGAAATACGTGGCGATCTATGAGATCGACAGCCCCGCCGTCCTGGAAAGTCCCGCCTGGGCAGAGGCCTCGGAGAAGGGCCGCTGGCCGGCCGAAGTACGGCCTTACACGCGAAACCGGCACCACATCGTGCGGGCAGTACTCTAGCGCCTGGTCGCAAGCCGAAGCCGGCCGCGAGGTGTTAGCAGCCATAGCATTCGGGCTGTCACGCCAATCTCCTGCTCCGCGCTCCCCGTGGTCCTCCGCGCTTCCTCCGTGCGAACCCAAAAATGCAACGGCTCGCACGAGCCCGCGGCATGACCCGACCCGGCGGCACAGCGCGCCCCGTGATGCGTAGGCCGCTCATGCGGAGATAGGTTCGCAGTTGCACCTCGTGCGGATCGCCTTCGCCGCTACATCATGGAGTGCTCTGCTCTCCCTCTCTCCAAACGCGTCTCCCGCGCCAGCCCCCCTGCCATTCGGTGCTTGCATCCCTCCGTTAGATCTGTTATTATATTTCACCAACCACGCTAACAGACCCCGGAGCCCCCTCCCATGTCCCACCTCTCCCAGGCCGCCCGCCTCGAATGCTACCTCGAAATCGGCGCCACCCTGCCGCTCCCCGTCGAACCGACCGAGGCCCATCGCGAATCCCGCCTGGCCACGGCCGTCGAGGCCTTCAATGCCCTTCGCCCCGGCAACGCCTATGAAGCGATGCTGGCGGTGCAGATTGTCGTCTGTGGCGCCCACGCCCTCAAATGCCTGCGCTGCGCCAGCGTGCATCATGACGACTTCAACAAATCCACCACCTGCCGCAACCAGGCGGCCGCCATGATGCGCGAGGCGCGCGCCGCCAGGCGCATCCTGGCTCAGGAACAAAAGCTGCGGCTGTCGGTGGAAGCAATCGCCGGCACCGACCATGCGCAACAGCCGGCGTCCATCGCGCCGCAGCCCGCAGCCCCCCAGGCCCTCCCGCCCCATTCTGCTGCCATGACGGAACAAACACGCCACCCGGCGCTCCCCCCGCTTCACCTGGTCCCCGGCGACGCCGCAGCGCAGCCCGCACCCTCCGAAGCCGCACCCTCGTCCGAGGCGATCGCCCTGGCCGAGGCCTTCACGCTGGATAACCTCATTGCCGCCGCGCAGATCCGCGAAGACGGTGGCGTCACCCCGCAGAATCAGATCTTGTTCCGCGGTGTGCCGCTTCCCACCGATCCGGCTGTCATGGACGCACTGGTGCGCGGCAGCAGTCCCATCCTGGACGCGCTGAACGGCCTGAACCAGGAGCTGAGCGATGTGGCGGCCTGACGGGACTGATATGGAAACACGAAACGGAGTCGCGCTAAACGAGATTCTGAGACGGCATCGAGACCCCACAATAAAACGGGCAACTCACACCGCACCTCAAAAATCCTGCCACCGCTCGAACAGCAGGACGAGAGACAACGCGTGTCTCGGGCACGACGGCATTCGCTACAATTGCGCCCGGCCTCCCAGCAGCCTCCGCGCCTCCGCCGCATCCTTCGCAATCTGCGCCTTCAACGCCTCCAGCCCCGGAAACCTCTGCTCCTCCCGAATGTACGCGCGCAACGCGACGCTCAGCTCCGCGCCATACAAATCGCCCTCAAAATCGAAAATATTGACTTCCAGCCGGCTCTCCGGCCCCGCATTCACCGTCGGCCGCCGCCCGATATTCGCCACCCCGTCCCGCGTGGAGCCATCCGGCAGCCGCACCGTCACCGCATACACCCCGCGCGCCGGCTCCAGATGCCGCCCCAGCGCGATATTCGCCGTCGGAAACCCGATCGTCCGTCCCCGCTTGTCGCCATGCGCCACGTCCCCGCGGATAGCCCACGGCCGCCCCAGTTCCGCCGTCGCGCGCTCCGGATACCCATCCTGCAGCTCCCGCCGGATCCGGCTGGACGAAAGCGGCCCCTGCGCATCGCCCACCAGAGGCACCAGCGTCACCCCAATCCCCACCCCCTCGGCCCGCGCCTTCAAAAAATCGGTGCCACCCCCCCGGCGATGGCCAAACGCGAAATCCGGACCGCACACCAGGTGCCGTGCCCCGATCCCCTGGTGCAGCACATCGCCAAAGAACGCCTCCGCCGGCATATGGCTGAACGCCTGGTCGAACGGCATTTCGTAGATCAGGCCGACGCCCAGCCCCGCCAGCAGCTCCGCCCGCTCCGCCGATAACGTCAGCCGGAACGGTGGATCGTCAGGCCGGAAATACTCCCGAGGATGCGGCTCGAACGTCAGCACCCCCAGCGCCGCCTCCGGCCGGGCCGCATGGGCGGCGCGGATCAGCGCCTCGTGCCCGCGATGCACCCCGTCGAAATTGCCCAGCGCCACCGTGGCACCGCGCGCGTCCGGCGGCAGCTCCCGCCAATCCCGAAAAATCTGCATCAGCCGCGCGAGGGAACCTGCACGTACGCCTCCCCCTCGATCACCACTTCGTCTCCGACGGCGCACACCGTGCTGAGCGTGGCGCGCTTCTTCTCGGGGTTCAGCGCGGAGACCGTCACCGTCGCCGTCACTGTCGCCCCGATCTTCACCGGCGCGGCAAACCGCAGCGACTGCCGCATATACAGCGTGCCCGGCCCTGGCAGCCTGGTGCCCAGCACGGCGGAAATCAGCCCCGCGGACAGCATGCCGTGCGCGATGCGCTCACCGAAGATCGATGCCTTGGCGGCCTCGGCATCCACGTGCACCGGGTTGGTGTCCATGCTGATGGCCGCATACAGCAGGATGTCGGCCTCGGTGATGGTCTTGGCGAGGCTGGCGGATTGGCCGACCTGCAAATCCTCAAAGAAGAAGCCGGTGGTCATGGCGGCACCCTGACTGTGGCAGGACAGTGTTCTGGATGATGACCCAACGGGAATCAACCCGGGCGGCGCGGGACGTGGAAGCCGGCCAGCGCGCCGCTGCCATGCATTCTCTTCGGTCGGCGGCGCTAGCTTTGTGCCCGCGGCGCACCACTTGGACTTTGTCAAGATAACGGAGTCCAGCCCGGAAAGGGTCACCGTCATGACCAGGATTGGCACAGTATTTTTGGGCGCGTTGCCACTGCTGTTGGCCACCGCCGCCTATGCCCAGGCACCCGCCCCACAGTTGGGGGGTACGGTGCAGGCGCCAGGTTTGGTGCCCGAGGAGACGGCGCCAGCCGATAACGGCCGTCAGCCCCTGTTCTCGATCGGCAACCTGCCGGTGTCGGTCTGGGCGCCAGTCGAGCTGCCATACAACACACTGGCAGACCGCAATGCCGCCGCGAACCCGATCTGGCCCGGGGAGAGCCTCTCCTCCGAAGGGCAGTAGGCCCCATTCCGCCTGCCTGGTGAGGGCGGCGGTCCGCCTCGGCTGACATTGCCTGGATCGCACGTCCGGTGCACAGAGGGCACTCTCCCCTGTGCACAACCGGATGGACAGCGCGATGCCGCAGACCGATGTGGGACGTTCCGAGGATATTCTGACTGAACTTTCCGCCTGGGTGCGGCTGGAAACCCCGACCACCGATCCCGCTGCAGTGAATCGCCTGATGGATGTGGCGGAAGGGGAACTGGCGCGTGCCGGCGCCACGCTGACCCGCATCCCCGGCCGCGACGGCTTCGGCGACAACCTGATTGCTCGGACGCCAGGCGAGGGCCGCGCGATCCTGGTAGCAGGACATTTGGACACGGTGTGGTCGCACGGCACGCTCGACACGATGCCTTACCAGGTGAACGGGGAGAAAGCGCACGGCCCCGGCATCTACGACATGAAGGCCGGCAGTTTCCTGGCGTTCCATGCGGTGCGGCGCATCCTGCAACAGCACGTGCGGACGCCGCGCCCGATCGTCTTGCTGCTGACGCCGGACGAGGAGGTCGGCAGCCCTACCAGCCGCGACATCATCGAGCGCGAGGCCGCGCAAGCCGCCGCGGTGCTGATCCCGGAACCGGCGGGTGCCGGCGGCGCGTGCGTCACCGCCCGCAAGGGTGTCGGACGGTTCGTGATGCGCATCGAGGGCGTCGGTTCGCATGCCGGCGGCGCCTTCCAGGATGGCGCGTCGGCGATCGTCGAGCTGTCGCACCAGATCCTCGCGCTGCACGGGATGGTGGATCTGGACGCCGGCATTACGCTGAACGCGGCGCCGGTATGGGGCGGCACGCGGCCCAACGTGATCCCGCCGCAAGCGGGATGCGAGATCGACCTGCGGGTCAATTCGATCGCCGACGGCGAACGGATGGAGCGGGCGATTTTGGCGCGGGAAGCGGTGACGGCCGGATGCAAGGTGAGGGTGGAAGGCGGCATGAACCGCCCGCCGTTCGCGGAGAACGATGGCATCCGGTCACTCTACGCGGCGGCGCGGGCGATCGCCGACCAGGTTGGCATCGCGCTGCCGAAGCAGCATCGCGGTGGCGGCTCCGACGGCAATTTCACCGCCGCGATCGGCGTGCCGACACTGGACGGCCTGGGCTGCACTGGCGCCGGCGCGCACGCCAGCCACGAGCACATCCTGTGGCGCGACCTGGCTCCCCGTGCCGCGCTGATGGCCGGACTGCTGGAGACGCTGTGACAAATTGCCGAGACGCCCTGACAACACGACACCCATGTCATTGCGAGGAGCGAAGCGACGAAGCAACCTAGGTCGAGCACGGCCACGTCAGCCCGGCCCCTCGGCCTCGCAACGTTTCGAACGAAATCGCCTCGTCGCTCCACGGCTCGCAATGACATCCGGTTGCTGCGGCATCATCTCGCAATGACCGTTCGCGCGGCATCATCTGGAACTTTGCGCAGTATCTCCTCATAATGACAATTCGCCCGGTATCATGAAGCGTTGGCTCTGCTTTTTCGCGGTTCTCGCCGCGCTCGCCGTCGCGCTGGAGCCGGTGTTCTTCACCATCGACCGCATCATGGTGTTCAACACGGTACCGCGCGACGATTACGCACCGTTCCTTCTCTGGCTGGCGCACGCACCGGGTGGAACGTTCCCGGGATCCCCTTACGGCTATCGCATCCTGACGATGGTCGCTGCACTGCCGCTGTACCACCTGCTGCCACCGCTGCATTTGACCAACCTGCCCGCGCTGACGCCGTACTACGTGCGGGCAACAGCGGCGCTCGCTGCCTTGTCGTACCTGTCCCTCATCGGCGCCGGCATGCTCGCCTATCGCCTCGCGCGCGATCGCACGGGCCTGCCCCGCCCGGACGCCGTAACGTCGGGCGTGTTGTTGTCCCTGCTCATCCTCTACACGCAGTTCTTCGGCATCGACCCCTTCGCAGTCCTGCTGATAACCGCCGGCCTGTACCTGTTGCCCCGCCCGGCCTGGTTCGCCGCGCTGATCATCCCGGCAACCTTCGCCAACGAGAAAATCGCCATCGTGTTCGCGCTATGGCTGACGCTGCGTTGCGTCACATCATCGGCGGACCGCCGGCGCTTTACGGCGCCATGTCTGGCGGCGTTGGCGGCCATCGCGATCTACCTGGCCGCCCTGCTGCTGCTGCATCTGCCCGGCAACGCCTATCAGCTCGAGCCCGGCGGCTATCCAGCGACGTTACTTGCCAATCTGCGCGCGTCGATCTCGGCCCGGGGTCTGTTGCTGAATGCCCTTCCTGTCGCGGTGTTGCTCGCGATCGGTGGATTGGGCTGGCGCTACGCCGGCCGACAGGAGTTTGCGGATTTGTTCCGTCCGATCGACCTTCTGATGATCCCGGCACTCGTCCTGGTCGCGCTGGTGTTGACGCAGTTCTTCCAGACCGGTCGCCTTGTCATGCATGCCGCACCGATTTACGTCGTTCCCGCCGCCGCAGCCATCGGCCGCTTGATGAGGTCACCGCGCGATACGGGCCAACGCATCGTCCCGTCGCTGCGCCAATAGAGCGTTGGGGTAGCCGGCTGAACCCCGAGGAACCGATGCGCAGCATGCAGACGCCCGTTCCCGTGGCGCAGGCGACAGTCAACATCGCGCCGCCGGCGCCCGAAGGGGACGCGACAGAGAGCACACCGGTGCCTCTGCACGTGCGTTCGGCATCGGGTCTGACACGCTTGCTGCGTCACGCCGGTGTCCTTTGTCTGTTTCTGGCTCTCGGCGTGATTGCGTATGCGCCGCCCGCAGGGTGGTCGGACGAATTCTACTTTGGCATCGGCGGCGATCCTTGGATCTACATCTGGTCTCTGCATTGGTGGCCGTTTGCCCTGCATCAGCACCTGTCGCCGCTCTACACAACATTCGTTGACGCGCCGATTGGCGTAAGTCTGGCGTGGAAGACGACCCTCCCGACATTCGCCCTGCTGCTCGCGCCGCTCACCACCAAATTCGGTCCGATCGCCGTCTATAATTGCCTGATGCTGGCGTCGCCCGGCCTCGCCGCGTGGACAGCGTACCTCGCGGCCCAAGAAATGACGGATCGCCTGATCCCGTCGATTTTTGCCGGCCTCGTTTTCGGCTTCTCGACCTATGAAACGGCCCAGCTCCTTGCCCATCTCAATCTGGCGTTCACGGCACTGGTGCCGCTTGGATTCTATTGTTGCCTTCGCGCGGTGCATCGAGGCTGGCCGCCGCTGCGGCTGGGTCTGACCCTGGGCCTGCTGCTGACGCTGCAATTTGGAATCTCGCAGGAGATATTTGCCACCAGCATCGTGTTCGGTGCGATCCTGCTGACCATTTTCGCCTTGATTCGTCCGGACCTTCGCTTACGTGTGGTGCGCCTTCTGCCGGGACTCGGCATCGCCATGGCGGTCTGTGTTGTTTTGACCGTACCGTTCACCTGGCAAATGATTCGGCGGTACGGTTCCGGAATGGCGAGCCTGTCGTCGCCTGCGTCCGGATCCAGCGATCTGCTGGGGTTTTTCATTCCTACGCCAATCACTCTCATAGGCGGTCATGCATTTGCGCGGCTGACGCGACATTTTGTCGGCGGGCTTGAAGAGCAGGGGGCATATTTCGGACTGCCTTTGCTGGTGTTGACGGCCCATATCGCCAGCAAGGGCAGGGGGGATGTTGCGGTTCGCTGCACCGGGCTGCTGGCGGCATGCGCGGTGGTGCTCTCGCTGGGCCCGTTCGTTCATTTGCTGGGCTTCACCATCAGTACCGCACCATGGATCGCAGTCTCGTGGCTGCCTTTCCTGAAGGCGATGCTGCCGATTCGATTCGTCATCTATGCATGGCTGGCTGTGGCGATGATGCTTGCCCGCTGGTTGGCGGCGCCCGATGCCGGCCGCAGACGCTCTATCATCGCTGCCGGTGCCATCTTGTTCCTGATGCCTGATCCTGGCGTCGCCCGCCACTGGACGCCTGTGCATATTCCCGATGCGTTCGCGGTGCGCCCCGCCGGGCACCGGATTCCCAAGGGCAGCCGTATCCTGATCTTGCCGGAATGGGGGGAAGCGCTTGGCTATCAGGTCAGTAGCGGGATGGACGTTTCGTTGGTCGGACAGGGCTACCTCAGCAGCGGCATGCCACAGCCATTCGCCCGATGGCATTTGTTTCCGTCACTTTTCGGCAACAAATTCAGCGAAATCGATCCGCGGGAGTTCGCGGCCTACCTCGGCGCCTATCGGGTCGACTTCGTCGCGGTCCTTCGCCCGACGTTCATCAACTCCCTGGCGCTCGACGATGCCGCGACCAACGCCGCGCACCTGTTGGGCGCAGCCGGTTGGCAGATGGCCTGGACGACGGCGGATGTGACGGTGTTCCGGCCGGGCCCCGCCAGCCGGCAACCGACGGAGGAGGAAATCGCTGCCTATACCACCATGCCATCAGCAGGGGGGCTGGCAAAAATGATAAAACGCGAGACCTCGTGGGTCTGCGGCATCCAGACGGTCGCCCATCTGACGGACATCAACGCGGCATCCTTTCTGAGCCTCTACGTGGATCACGCTCATCCTCCCCTGCCAGCGGGAGCAATCCGCTGCCGATGAACACGTCCCTTCTCATCGTGGTCGCCGGAGTCAGCGCCTGCGTGGTGCTTGTTGACGCACGGCGCCACGCTGTCCCCTGGCCGGTGCTGTGGGCCGTCGGGGTGCTGCTGTGCTGGATCGGCGTGCTGCCCGCGTATGTTCGGTTCCGGGTTAGACTCGTCCCTCGTTGTGGCAGCGGAAGCGCGCGCCCTGTCACTGCTGGGTTATCGCCGGTGGGCAGGTCCGTTCCCGGCACCGAGGAGCACTGACTCTACTGTTTGTGGCGGTGTCCGGTGCCCTCGGGGCCGATGCTGCAACACGCTCCGGCTCTTGCCATTCGCAGCGGGGTGCGCGACCTTCAGGCCAGACATTCCCGGATAGCAAAAGCGAGGGTGGAGCCGTGAACGATTCAGTCATTACCGACTCGACGAAGCGTTTCAAGTGGGTCGGCACGCGTCCGATCCGTCCGGACGGCGTTCCGAAGGTGACCGGCCGCGCCCTGTACGGTGGCGACCTGCGCATGCCCGGCATGCTGTTCGGCCGCGTGCTGCGCTCGCCCCACGCCCATGCCCGGATCAGGTCGATCGACATCAGCGCCGCCGAAGCGCTGCCCGGCGTGAAGGCGGTGATCACCGCGAAGGACTTCCCGGACCAGAAATTCGAATATATCGGCCCGGAACGCGTGGCGCAGAATTTCTGGCACATCACCCGCAACGTGATGGCACGCGAGAAGGTGCTGTACGAGGGCCACCAGGTCGCCGCGGTCGCCGCCACCAGCGCCTCGATCGCCGAAGAAGCCCTGCGCCTGATCAAGGTCGATTACGAAGTGCTGCCGCACGTCATCGACGTTGACGACGCAATGGCCGACGGCGCCCCCCTGCTGTTCGAGGACATGATCACCCGCGGTATCGAGCCGGCCCCCAGCAAGCCTTCCAACATCTCCAAGCGCCTGGAATTCAAGGTCGGCGACCTGGACAAGGGCTTCGCCGCAGCCGACGTGGTGATCGAGAAGGAATTCAAGACCGCCGCCGTCCACCAGGGCTATATCGAGCCGCACGCATGCTCTGCCAGCTTCAACGCGGACGGCCAGGTGGAGCTGTGGACGTCGAGCCAGGGCCATTTCCAGATGCGCGCGCTGGTGGCGCAGATTCTGGGCATGAAGATCGGCGATATCCGCGCCTATGCCGCCGAGATCGGCGGCGGCTTCGGCGGCAAGACGGTGACCTATCTCGACCCGTTGGCGGTGCTGCTGTCGAAAAAATCCGGCCGGCCGGTGCGGCTGATGATGAGCCGCGAGGAGGTGTTCAAGGGCACCGGCCCGACCTCCGGTTCGTCCATGTGGGTGAAGATCGGCGTCAAGAAGGACGGCACGATCGTCGCCGCCGACGGTATCTTCAAGTTCCAGGCCGGCGCGTTCCCCGGCTCGCCGGTGATGAACGGCTGCCTGTGTTCCTTTGCGCCGTACGCAATCGAGAACATGCGTGCGGTCGGCTACGACGTGGTGTCCAACCGCCCGAAGGCCGCCGCCTATCGCGCGCCCGGCTCGCCGATCTCCGCCTTCGCGGTAGAGAGCGTACTGGACATGTGCGCGCAGAAGATCGGCATGGATCCGGTGGAGCTGCGTTTGAAGAACGCCGCGCATATCGGCACGCCGACGATCTTCGGCCCGAAGCATGCGCATGAAGGTTACGCCGAGACCTTGAAAGCGCTGCAGGATCACCCAGCTTACAAAGTCAAGCTCGGCCCGAACCAGGGCCGCGGCGTTGCCTCCGGCTACTGGTTCAATGGCGGTGGCGAATCCAGCGCGACAATTCAGGTGAATGCGGACGGCACCGTGTTAGTGGCGACCGGTTCTCCCGACATTGGCGGGTCACGCGCGTCGATGGCACTGATGGCGGCGGAAACGCTGGGCGTGGATTACAGCACGGTGCGTGCGATCGTCGCGGACACCGGGTCCGTCGGCTACACACACGTGACGGGCGGATCGCGCGTGACGTTCGCTTCCGGCACCGCGGTGGTGAACGCGACCAAGAGCGTGATCAAGGATTTGTGCAAGCGCGCCGCGGTCATCTGGGACGTGGACCCCGAGGCGGTGATCTGGGAAGACGG
>Ga0335074_10002895_pt1 | contig 23423 bp, 18 predicted proteins | sample Lox_Sample_23_FD_206715 | JGI IMG/M metagenome (GOLD analysis project Ga0335074, IMG submission 206715) | Soil microbial communities from Loxahatchee National Wildlife Refuge, Florida, United States - Lox_Sample_2.3 | ecosystem: Environmental > Terrestrial > Soil > Wetlands | place: USA...
TTCTTCCACAAGCCGCGCTGTTCCAGACCCCATGTGCCGATCAGCCAGGTCATCGCGCACCGCAGCGCCAGATACGTGCCCAGGTAGGCCACGGCCACGGACGCCGCCGGATGCACCATGATCGCCGCCAGCGACCACGGTAGCCCCTGCGTCAGAAGCAATCCGAGATGCCCCCACGGCCGCATATGCCGCATGACCACGATCCAACGCATGCGCTTGTGAATCAGATCGCGCACGGAGGCATAATCGGCGACGGCCGTCACGCTGTACGGCAACAGCCTGACTTCGTGGCCTTGCTCGGCAATCAGCCGCCCGACCAGCAAATCGTCGGCCGGCCGGTTCTCGAGCGACTCATAACCGCCGAATTCCGCCAGCCGCGCGCGCGTGGTGGCGATGGTCGGACCCAGCGCAAACTTCACCCCGTCGAGCTTCCAAGCCACCAGGATGCCTGCATAGAAATCCGAATACATGCCCATCGATTGCAGGTTGCCGGCCAGGGTACGCTCTTCCTCCGGCACGTAAAAACAAGTCACCGCGCCGATCTGCGGATCGGCCAGCGGCGCCACCAGGCGGCGCAAATAGTCCGGCGCGACGCGCACATCGCTGTCGCTGATCACCAGATAATCATGCGCCGCGGCACTCGTCAAAGTGGCCAGCTTCGCCACTTTGTCATTCGTCGCGATACGGCCCGAGCCGTACAATACGCGAATGGCGCGCGCGGGAAAATCGCGCATCAGTTTTTCAATTACGGGCAGCGCCGGGTCTTGGCGGCCATCCACGCAGAAGACGATCTCATAGTCCGGATAATCCTGGCGGCAGAAGCTGGCGAAGTTTTCATACGCGCCCGGATCCATGCCGTGGATCGGCTTTAAGTTACTCACTGGCGGAGTGAATGACCCGGCCGCCGGGGCGCGCCGGGCGCGGCGGAAATAATCCCAGGAACTGTACAGCGCGATCAAGTAGTAGATGAATGGAATCCCCGCAACCACCAGAAAAATAACAGTCACAGTCTATATGCTACATTAATGTCTTGTGCGGCGTCGCCGGCTTTACTAAGCTTAAATTCCACCCCGGACCGGAGCGAATCCGGAGCGCCGTTCAATCTATCATTCATCGCGGTCCCGATCAGCAAGGCGTTTTTGAGTCTGCATCCGTCGCGCTGGGCGCGGCGCGGCTCAAAATCATCGACCTCAATACCGGCGATCAACCCATCTTTTCCGAAGACCGCGACACGGTGATCGCGTTTAACGGCGAGATTTACAATCACGCGGAGCTGCGCGTGGAGCTGGAGCGGCGCGGTCATCGTTTCCGCACCCGCACGGATACCGAAACCGTGCTCGCGGCCTTTTTGGAGTGGGATACCGATTGCTTCTCGCGCCTGCGCGGCATGTTTGCCATCGCGCTCTGGACCGAATCCCGTAAGCGCCTGGTGCTGGCGCGCGACCGCATGGGCATCAAGCCGTTGTATGTCGCCCGTCACGGCGCGGACTTGTTTTTCGGATCGGAGCTGAAGACCATCTTCGTGCATCCGGAGATCGATCGCCGGCTCAGCCTCGAAGGACTCGATTGCTATCTTGCACTCAACTATGTGCCGGCGCCGTGGACGATGGTGGAAGGCATTGAGAAACTGCGTCCCGGGAATTGGCTTGAGTGGCAATCCGGCAAGGTTCGCGAGGAGAGTTACTGGCGCCTGCCGCGCGGTGAAGCGAGAAACTGGACCACGGAAGATGCCACCGCGGAATTGGATCGCCTGCTCGGTGGATCCGTGAGCGAGCACTTGCTGTCCGATGTTCCGTTGGGTGTGTGGCTCAGCGGCGGCATCGATTCTTCCACCATTCTGCATTATGCCGCGGCCGCTTCGCCGCGGAAGATCAAAACATTTTCGATCTCTTTCCGCGGGCGCAGTTTCGACGAGACCCGCTACATCCGCGCGGCCGCCAAGCAATACGGCAGCGAGCATTGTGAGTTCGATGTGAATCCGGAATTGGGATTGACGGATGCCATCGAGGAATTCGCAAACTACTTCGACGAGCCAAATGCCGATGCCGGCGCGCTGCCGGTCTGGTATCTCTCCAAAATGACCCGCGAGAATGTCACGGTGGCGCTCAGCGGTGAAGGCGCCGACGAGTTATTCGGCGGATATCTGACTTACCGCGCGGATGGCGATGCGCGCGCCATGCGACGCTTGCCGAAGGGCCTTTTGCGGTTGGCATCGCGCACGGCGCAGCTTTGGCCGGTATCGGACGACAAGATCAGCTTCGAATACATGCTGAAGCGGTTCCTGGATGGTTGCCGCATCGATCCGGCGCGTGCACACATCTATTGGAATGGCACATTTTCGGACCAGCAGAAGCGCGCGTTGCTGTGCGCGGCGGGTCCGGGCGCGTTGTCCGCGATTCTGGCGGAACTGACCGCCGTGGGAGATAACTTAGCCGCGTACTTATGGTTCGATCAAAGCTATTACTTGCCGGATGACATTCTCATGAAAGTCGATCGGATGAGTATGGCGCATTCGATCGAGGTGCGTCCGCCGTTTCTGGACCACCGCATCGTGGAATTTGCCGCGTCCCTGCCGGCGCATCTGAAAATCCGCGGCGCGCGTCAAAAAATTATCTTGAAAGATTTGATGAAAGGCAAGCTTCCGCCCGCCATTTTGCAGCGGAAGAAGACCGGCTTCGACATACCTGCGCATCATTGGCTGCGCGGACCGTTGCGCGATCTGATGCGCGAAACGTTGACGGCCGGCGCTGCGGAGCACGCCGAAATTTTCCAGCCCGCGGCCATTGAAGCTTGCGTCCAGCGGCACCTCGAACGCCGCGCCAATCTTGGATATCACCTATGGGGCCTGACGATCCTGTTCTTGTGGATGAGGCGATGGCGGATTCAAACCGCGCGGGAAACCACGTGGCGCCAACAGCCCGCCGGCATCTCTATGTCTACCTAGCGGTCCTGTTATTCGCGAGTGCGGTATATCTGGGCTGCATCGTTTCGCCGCCGTCCTTAATGGACGATGTGGACGCGGTGCAGGCGCAGATCGCCCGCAACATGCTCACTTCGGGAGATTGGGTGACGCCGCGCTTGGATGGCGTGGTGTACCTGGAAAAATCGCCGCTCATCTATTGGAGCATCGCGGTCAGCTATAAGATCTTCGGCGTGCACGACTGGGCCGCGCGCGTTCCCATCGCATTTTCCTGTATCGGACTGGCTTGGCTGACCGCCGCATTTGGTATCTGGGCGTTTGGCCCGCGGGCGGGACTATACGCGGGCTTGATCATGGCCACGTGCATCGGATTGTTTCTCTTCACGCGCGTGCTGATTCCCGACGTCATGCTGACATTTACCGTCACGCTGGCGATGTGGGCGTTTCTGCGCGCGATCGATGAGGCAGAGCGGCATCCCGCCTGGTGGGCCTTGGTCTTCGCGGCCAGCTTAGGGGTGGGTTTGCTGCTGAAGAGCACCGTGGCGTTGCTATTTCCGCTCGCCGGCGGAGTGATTTATCTCTTCCTGACGCATCAGTTATTCTCGCGCAAGACCTGGCGGCGGCTGCATCCATTCACCGGACTGTGCATCGTGCTGCTGATCGCCGCACCCTGGCATGTGCTGGCGACCTTGCGCAATCCGCCGTACTTTTCTTTCACGATGCGCAGCGTGCCCGGCCAGTATCACGGTTTCCTGTGGTTCTATTTCATCAACGAGCAGGTGCTGCGGTTCCTGAATATGCGCTATCCGCGCGATTACAATACCGTGCCGCGCATACTTTTCTGGCTGCTGCACTTGCTCTGGCTGTTTCCCTGGAGCGTATATTTTCCGGCGGTGCTTAAAGAATCGTTCACGCCCACTGGCACTGATCGCGCCGGCCGCGCCCGTTTGATGGCGCTGTGTTTGACCGGCTTCATGCTGGTGTTCTTCACTTTTTCGACCACGCAGGAATATTACACCATGCCATGCTATCCGGCACTGGCATTACTGCTGGGATCGGCGATGGCTGCGGGCGGGGATCGCATACGGCGCGGCACGCGAGCCATCACTATAATCGCAGGATGCGCGGCCGTGGCGCTGGCCATTATCTTAGTGCTGGTGTGGAATGTTCCAGCGCCTGGAGATATTTCGACCGCCTTAGTCGAGACTCCCGGGACTTATACTCTGTCACTCAGTCATATGGGCGATCTGACTCTACGTTCGTTCGCTTATTTGAGATTGCCGCTGTTGATGGCCGTTGTAGCGTTTCTAGTAGGCGCGCTCGGTACCATTCGCGCCAACGCAAGCCGTGCCTTCATAGCTGCCGCCATCATGATGGTCTTGTTCTTCCATGCCGCCCGCCAGGCGATGGTGGTCTTCGATCCATATCTGGCGTCGCGTCCGCTGGCCGAAGCTCTACTGCGCGCGCCGGCGGGTAAGTTGATTGTGGATCATCATTACTACACGTTCTCGTCGGTTTTTTTCTATACCAATCGATCGGCGCTGCTACTGAACGGCCGGTTCAACAACCTGGTATACGGATCGTACGCCCCCGGCGCGCCGGATGTGTTCATCAACGACGCGCAATGGAAGCAGATGTGGCTGAGTCACGAGCGATGCTACATCGTAGCCAGCGACCGAGCGGTTTCGCGATTTGAGAAGCTGGTGGGCAAGCCGCTGCTATACACCGTTGCCGCGAGCGGCGGTAAGGTCCTGCTGACCAACCAGCCGCTTAGCTGAGTTGCCGGCGAAAATATTTCAGGAACACGAGCACGCGCGCCACGTAAATGCGGGTTTCGGGATAGGGCGGCACGCCATGATACCGATCCACCACCTGCGGACCCGCATTATAAGCCGCAATCACGCGGATCAGCCAGTTGCGGTATTTATGATATTTATCCATGAGAACGCGCAAATAGCGCGTCCCGGCGTCCACATTCTGTGCCGGAATAGCGGGATCTGCGCCGAACATCTGCGCGGTTTCAGGCATCAATTGCATCAATCCGATGGCGCCTTTCGGTGACAGGGCGGCGGGATCGAAATTGGATTCCGCGGCGACGATGCTGGTGACGAACGCGACCGGTACGCGGTGTTTACGCGCGGCGGCGCGGATCAGCGCGTGTGAATCGACCGGCGGACGAGGCGGAAGCGGCGGCAGAACCGGCGCGTCGAATGGCAACTCTAGCGACGCAGGGGGTTCGAGAAGCAGGTCCGGCGATGGCAGCAGCAGGAGCGGGTTCGTTTCAAAGCTGGGATCCGCTGGGCTGTCGCCACTGTCCGCTGCCAAACACACAAAGCACACAAAGATCAGGCAGGCGACGAACGTAAGACATTTCATGGGTAGGAATTTTTCTCGATTGCTAAACGTTTAAACCGGTGGCGGAAAGTGACGCAGCCTGATAAGAAGCAGTAAGGGATCGAACGTGAATATTGGCTCATTGTAACACTGAATTGGACTCGCGCAGCTACCGTCTGTCATACTTGTCGCCCGTGGGTGCGGGCCGGGTAGATGCTTGAGCGCCCGCCGGCACGCCGGCGAACATAGCCAGGCAGGGAAGAAATCGACTGAAGCGCATGATCGGCCTAAAGACCATAGTCCGCCAGGATCAACCAGTTCAACCGCACGCGCAGGCTGAACGGATATTGATAGGCGCCACGAACGACTGCCACAGGAGGCCCAGTTGGCTGCAAGCGCTTGAAATCGGGCGGGGGCAGGAATAGCGCTGGATCGACGGGCCGCTCGGATACATCAATAACCCTCTCATAATGATAAAAGCCGGTGGACTTCTGACCGGACTGGGAACGGGCGCGCAGCGCCAGGGGGAGCCCCGTTTCCCTTGGACCCTGGTACGTCACCCGGACGTCGTCCTTTTGCCAAATCCAGTTGCCATCGTCACTCTTACGCATGGTGTCTGCGTCACGCGCGCTTATGCCGTGAACGGCAGGCGCCAAGCGCGGCCACAACGGCGGGTCGATATACCAGCCGTCGGTCTCAAATATTCGCTCTGAAGAATCGCCGGGAGGGTTGGTCACGGAAGTCTCCCGGGTGATCACGCGGCGCGCCGTATAGCCGAACATCGTGCGGCGCTTCCCGGTGTCAATGGTCTCGATATGAATCCGCTGCGTGCGGCCAGACGGCTCCCACTTAGCGTGAGTATGCGGGCGGTCGAGCGGTAAACCGTTCTCATCGACCTTGGTGACCGTGTAGACCTTGGCTGCGAGATCCAACTCGAATTTGCGGTGCAAGTCGCGATTCCAGATGGTTGCATGCGGCGATTCGGAGCCATCCCTTCCAGGCCAGGGCATTTCCTGTCGCTCATTGACGCCGCCAATGTAGACAGTCTGGCTGTGGGAGACAAGTCCGCCAAAGCCGCCGTTGAGTTCGACGATCTTGTATTTCAGGCTCGGTTCAGATGATTGTTGAGCGCCCGCCGGTACCGCGGCGAACACAGCCAGACAGAGAAGAAATCGACTGAGGCGCGTGCCGTGAGTATGGCTTGCCCGGGCGGGCTGCTCAAGCCTTAAAGACCGTAGTCCGTCAGCATCAGCCAATTCAAGCGCACGCGCAGACTGAACGGATACTGATAATCCGTCTGTGCAGCGGGAAGTTGCGACACCCGCTTGAAATCGGGCGGCGGTAGAAATAGCGCCGGATCGACAGGTCGCTCCGATATTTCGATAATCCTTTCGTAAAGGTATGCGCCGAAAGGTCTCGTACCGTATCGTGCGCGGGTTCGCCGGGCCAGCGGCCACCCGTTCTCTTTTGGTCCCTCGGACGTCACCCGAACGTCGTCCTCCTCGTAGATAGGCATGGAGGCTCCTCCGTACGATGTAGAAGTAACGGCAGGGGCCTGTCGTAGCGCTAACGGCCGGTCAATGTACCAACTGTCGGTCTCCGTGGTCCACTCCGACGAATCGCCGGGAGGGTTGGTCACGGTGGTCTTCCGGATGATCACGCGGCGCGCCGTATAGCCGAACATCGTGCGCCGCTCCCCGGTGTCAATGGTCTCGATATGGACGCGGTACGTGCGGCCAGACGGCTTCCATTTAGCGTCGATATGCGGGCGATCGAACGGTAGCCCGCGCTCATCGACCTGCGTAACCGTGTAGGCCTTGGCTGCGAGATCCAACTCGAATCTGTAGTGCAAGTCGCGATTCCAGATTGATGCATGTACCGATCCGAAGCCATGGGTGGCCCTATGCCACCGCGTTTCCTGTCGCATATTGACACCGCGCATATAAGAAGTGCCGCTCTGGTGGATGTTTCCGCCAAACCCGCCGACGAGTCGAACGTACTTATAAGTCAGGCTCGGTTCGGAAGATTGTTGAGCGCCCGCCGGCACGCCGGCGCACACAGCCAGACAGAGAAGAAATCCACTGAGGCGCATGCAGAGAGTATAGCTCGCCCAAATGCCCTGCTCAACCGGCGTCCAGCGCGCAACGCCGCACGTCCGGTGCAATATTAGCCCCGCTCAGAATCAGCACGACCTTTGCGGGAAGCGGGCCATCGTGATGCAGCATCGCCGCCGTGGTCGCGGCGCCCGATGGCTCGGCCAGCAGATGCTCCGCAAACCAAAGATGCCGGATCGCCGAGATCATCTGATCCTCTGTCACCACCCGCACATCATCCACCAGTTCCCGGATGCTTTCGACATTCTCGCTCTCCGGCGTCCGCGTGGCGAGGCCATCGGCGATGGTGTCGCACGTTTGGGTTTCCACTACCCGCCCTTGCTGCCACGACAGGTAATAGGCCGGCGCGCGTTCCGCCTGCACGCCGATAATCCGGATCGCTCGCGAAATCTGTTTTGCGGCGGACGCGATGCCGCGAATTAGCGCCGTGTCTCCCATCGGTACATAGATCGCACCGGTTTCCGGGATCTCGTCGAGGATCTCGCAAGCTATCGCGGCGGGTCCGGCAGGCAGATCGGGGTCGGTGGCGTCGTTCAGAAAATACAAACCCTCCGCCGTCGCGTAAGCCGATGCGCGGTGGAATGCATCGCGGATGTCGCGCCCGCCTTCGAAGATGCTAGCGCCCAGGCTCGAGATCCGCTCTCGCTTTACGGGATTCGGATTCTCGGGCAGGAAGATCGTTGCAGAAACGCCAAGCCGTTCGGCCGCATAGGCCACCGCAGCGCCGTGGTTCCCGGTGCTCGAAGCCAGCACGCCTTTCACCCGGCCGCGTTTCAGGTTGACTGCCAGCGCATACAGCGCGCCGCGTGGCTTGAAGGAACCGGTCGGCAGCTCGCTTTCCAGCTTCAGAAACACATTCGTGCCTTCGCGCGAAAGCGACTGCGCCGGCACCAGACGGGTTCGCGGCAAAAACCCGGACAACAGACTTTGCGCCTCGCGAACCGTGGATAGCGCCAGATTCATCTCAACCCCGCACCAGCCTATCACGCGTCAGCCGGCCCAGCCGCAGTAAAATCGTACAAGTGGAACGTGCCGATGCATCCATCGCCGAAACCGTAGCGGTCGAGCGGTCATCCGCCGCAGCGGCCGTATCGAAGTCGTCGGTTTCCCGCATTTCGTCATCCTCCGGTAGCGACGCCGACGAAGGCCGATTCCTGCCCGGCGTCATGATCGGCGGACGCTACCGCATCATCGGTCTTCTGGGACGCGGCGGCATGGGCGAAGTCTATCGCGCCACCGATCTGGCGCTGGGACAATCCGTCGCGCTCAAATTCCTGCCCGAAGAAGCCGCCCACGACCAACGCCTGCTCGAGCGCTTCCATGGCGAAGTGCGCATTGCCCGCCAGGTCTCGCATCCCAATGTCTGCCGCGTTTATGACATCGGCGAGGCCGAGGGCATGCCGTTCATCTCCATGGAGTACGTGGACGGTGAAGACCTCGCCTCGTTGCTGCTGCGCATTGGCCGCCTGCCCGCCGATAAGGCCGTCGAGACCGCGCGTAAACTTTGCGCCGGACTGGCTGCCGCGCACGATCGCGGCATCATCCATCGCGACCTGAAGCCGCAAAACATCATGATGAACAAGCGCGGCGACGTGGTTATCATGGATTTCGGACTGGCCGCCGTGGCCGAACAGCTATCGGGCGCGGAGGTGCGCAACGGCACGCCCGCCTACATGGCGCCGGAGCAGCTTCGCGGCGCAGAAGTCACCGCCAAGAGCGATATCTATGCACTCGGCCTGGTGCTCTACGAGCTTTTCACCGGCAAGCGCCCTTACGATGCGCGCACCGTGCAGGACATGCTGCGCCAGCAGGAATCCGCGCAACTGACCAGCATGACCTCCATCGCTTCCGATATCGATCCGGGAGTCGAGAAGGCCATCCGCCGCTGCCTTGATCCCGATCCCGCGCGCCGTCCGGCCAGCGCTTTATCCATCGCCGCCGCGCTGCCCGGTGGCGATCCGCTCGCTGCCGCCCTGGCTGCGGGTGAGGTGCCATCGCCCGAAGTGGTCGCCGCCGCCGGCAAAATCGAAGGCCTGGCGCCCCGCTATTCCGTTCCTTGCCTGCTCGCCATCATCGCGTGCTTATGTATCGCGGTAGTCACCCGCGCGCATTATGGCGCCATCATGCATTCACCCGCCGATATCCCGCCGGAAGCCCTCGCCCATGAAGCGCGCATGATGGCCGCCTCGTTCGGCTACCCCAAAAAGCCTGCCGATTACGACATCCACCTGCAAAATCGCGACGATATTGTCGATAGTCTCCGCCAACTGCCGGGCCCGCCTAAGTGGGATGAATGGCTGGCCGCCGAGTCCCCCATCGCCCTTAACTATCGGGAGAGCCTCTCCGAGTTGGTCGCCGATCCCTACGGCGAAGTCTCCCCCACCAACCCGGCTCCCACCGAACCCGGCATGTTGCAGGAAAGGGTCGGTGGCGCGGGCCGCCTGCTCGAATTTCAAGGCAACCCATATTCCGACGCACCCCCTCTCACCCCCCCCACCACTCCCGAAAGCGTATTTCACGCGGCCGGCCTGGATATCGCCAAATTCACGGAAGTCCCCTCTACCTTCGTTCCCTCCAGCGCGGCCACTGAAACCCACACCTGGAAAGGACCGCATCCCGCCATTCCCGGCGTGAACCTGGCGGTCGATATGGCCCTTTGGAAAGGCCGCCTCACGCAATTCGCCATCCATTACAACTGGCCGAAATCGGTGGTCGCCGCGCCGTCATCCACCGCCGCCACGCGCACTCGCGATGCGGTCATGCTGTCTCTGTCTTTAATCGGATTCCTCTGCATTGCCATCCTCGCCCACCGCAATTGGCGCCTCGGCCACGTGGATCGTAAGGGCGCTTTCCGCCTGGGCATCGCCCGCGTCCTGCTGGGCCTGCTCACCTGGATCGGCGTCGTGCATCCCGTCCCTGACGAGAACATGATTCCGTATTTCTTCTCCAATTGCGCCGCCTGGCTGATGTGGGGCATCGCCGTGGCTCTGTTATACATCGCGCTCGAACCGCTGGTGCGCGCTCGCTGGCCGCATACCATCGTCACCTGGAGCCGGCTTCTGGCCGGACGCTGGCTGGACCCGCAGGTGAATGCACACATCCTCATCGGCGTCACCGCCGGCGCGGTCGTCTGGGCGGCAGCCCAAGTCTTGGGAGATTCTATGAATCCCGGCATGGACACCATGAATCTGTTTGCTAGCGAAGGCACCCGCCAATGGATCGCGGCGCACACCACCATCATGCAGGCTTGCCTCCTCGATGGACCCCTGGTTTTCTTTCTCCTGTGCGGCATGCGCCGTCTGGTCCGCAAAGATGTACCCGCCGCGATCCTTTCCGCCCTGATTCTCATCTTCATGAATGGCGGCGCGCTCACCGCCGACAATTGGAAAGTCACGCTGGCGATCTACATGCTGGTTTTCTCCGTGATCGTCTTTTTCATGCTGCGCCTGGGCCTGGTCGCCACCATCACCACCATGATGGTCATCGATAGCTTCAACCTCATCACCCTCGGCTATGATTGGAAAACCTGGTATGCTCCCGCGGGTCTCGCCAGCTTCCTTTTCCTGCTGGGCATGGCCCTCTTCGCTTTTTGGCGATCGCTCGGCTCCCATGAGCTATTCGCTCCTTCCACCAGTTGACCCCCGCGCCCGCTGCGATCCTGATGCCCACTGATCTTATCCTCGATTCCGGCGACTCCGCGCTGTTTGATGTCCGCACCACCGCGCCCGGCCCTCCCGGTGCGGTTCCCGTTACGCCCGAGATGCTGCTCACGCGTCCCTCGGGCGACCTGTTCGGATGGAGCCAAAACGCCGGCATGGGCTGGGACCCGCGCGCGCTCGGCGGCCAAGAAATCCTACTGCTCAGCACGCACGGCGGCATCCGCGACGCATCCGGCACGCCCATCGCGCTTGGCCTGCACACCGGCCACTGGGAAGTCGGACTGCTGATGGAAGCCGCCGCGCGCGAGCTCAAATCGCTGGGCGCGATTCCCTTCGCGGCTTATTGCACCGATCCCTGCGATGGCCGCACGCAAGGCACCACCGGCATGTTCGACAGCTTGCCGTATCGCAACGATGCCGCCATCGTTTTTCGCCGCCTGATCCGCTCGCTGCCCACGCGCCGCGCCGTCATCGGGGTGGCCACTTGCGACAAAGGACTGCCCGCCATGATGATGGCGCTCGCCTCCATGCGCGATCTCCCTTGCGTGCTGGCGCCCGGCGGAGTCACGCTGCTGGCCGAGCAAGGCGAAGACGCGGGACGCGTGCAAAGCGTCGGCGCGCGCTTCGCGCATAGCCAGATCACGCTCGAATGGGCCGCCGAAAATTTATGCCGGGCGTGCGCCACACCGGGCGGCGGCTGCCAGTTTCTGGGCACCGCGGCAACATCGCAGGTGGTCGCCGAAGCGCTGGGTATGTCGCTGCCGCACGCGGCGCTCTCGCCTTCGGGACACGCCATCTGGCTGGACATGGGCCGCCGCACCGCGCGCGCCGCGCTGGCGCTCGAATCGCGTGGCATCGCCATGCGCGATATCCTGACGGACGCTGCCGTGCGCAACGCCATGACCGTACACGCGGCGTTCGGCGGCTCGACGAACCTGCTGCTGCATCTCCCGGCGGTTGCGCATGCCGCGGGACTCTCCCGCCCTGCAGCCGCCGATTGGACCGCCGTCAATCGCCGCGTGCCGCGCCTGGTCGACGCTCTACCCAACGGTCCGCGCTCGTTTGCCACCGTGCAAGTCTTCCTGGCGGGCGGCGTCCCCGAAGTGATGCTGCACCTGCGCCGCGCGGGCTTGCTCGAAACCGGCGCGCTCACCGTCAGCGGCCAGACGCTGGGCGCCAATCTGGATTGGTGGGAGACGTCCGCCCGCCGCGCCGAGCTGCGCCGCGTGTTGCGGGAGCGCGACGGCATCGATCCCGATGACGTGATCATGGACCCCGCCCGCGCCGCCCGTGCCGGGCTCACCTCCACCGTCACCTTTCCGCGCGGCAATCTCGCGCCCGAAGGCTCGGTCATCAAGAGCACCGCTATCGATCCCAGCGTGGTGGGTCCCGACGGCGTCTATCGCAAGACCGGACCGGCGCGCGTCTTCCGCACCGAAGCCGCGGCCATCGCCGCAATCAAGAGCCACGCCGCGGACCGCATCCGGGCCGGCGATATCATCGTGCTGATCTGCCGCGGACCCATGGGCGCGGGCATGGAAGAGACTTACCAGATAACTTCCGCACTGAAATATCTGGATTTCGGCAAGCATGTGGCGGTGCTCACGGACGCGCGTTTCAGCGGCGTTTCGACGGGCGCATGCATCGGGCACATCTCGCCCGAAGCGCTGGCCGGCGGACCGATCGGCAAGGTGCTGGATGGCGATGTCGTAGAAATTGTAATCGACCGGGTGAATCTGGAAGGCTCGATTAATTTGGTGGGACATGGCGCGGATATCTTTGGTGCGATGGAAGGCGCGCGCGTACTGGCCGCGCGTTCGCTGCGCCCCGATTTGGCTCCCGATCCCGCACTGCCTCCCGAGACGCGGCTTTGGGCGGCGCTACAGCAGGCCAGCGGCGGCGTTTGGGGCGGATGCGTTTATGATGCCGATGCTATTCTGAGGGGGCTCGCCAATGCCGTTAACCAAAGAGAGTACTAAAACTACCAGTTTTTATGGTGATTCACCGTACAAATTCGCTACAATCGCCATATGCGTGTGTTAGCCGCGTTACTTCTTTGCGTCGCGGGATGCTTTCCGATGTCTCCCGTGGAATCCCATCTGGATCATGAATTGAAATTCTGGCAAAAGCGTATGGGGATGGAGGATTGGCACCTGACCATCCGCCTGGTGCGCCAAAGCAGCCTTGAGAAAAATACCTGGGGCAATGCCGAATGGGACCCGAAACGGAAGACGGGCACGATAAGCGTACTCGATCCGGTGGATTATAATTTGCATGGCGCCGAACTGCGCCTGGATATGGAATGCACCATCGTGCACGAACTGGTGCACATCCAGGTGGCGCCTTTCAATGCACCCAACGAGAATGTGCGCGAGGACGTGGTTAATCGCCTCATGACGGCATTGATGAACCGCCCCTGCCCCAACTAAGGGGAAGTACTTGGGCTTATTCTTGACCTGTGAGGTGGGACAGGCCATCGTTTTGAGTGGCCTGTCGTTCGCATGCGTCTACGGCGCGCGCAATTTCATGAAAACAGGTCGTGGGGCATTCCGTCCGGTTCACGCGGAGGCGGCGCTGGCCACCGGGATGTCGGCGTCCGGCGTTCCGCTCAGCGGCCCCGTAACGTTGCCAAGCGGCTCCTCTGCCGGGGGCGCCCACGCATCCGCCACTGCTGGCTGCGCGCCGCAGCGATACTCCGCCTGCCCACGCAGCCAGTCCACAATAAACGCCGCATCCTGTTGTAAGGTGACCGCGCACGCCAGCGCGGAATCCCAACTCGTGCCGCGAGCTTCCTCTTCCACGCGGGCGGCCAGATCTCTGATCCGGGTCAATCGTTGTCGTACCGTGTGCTCCATTTTGAGGCCTCCTCACTTTCAGACCTCATTATATTATTCGGATGGCGGCGCGGGAAGGGCGGCCGCATGGCGTCGCGGCGCGGGCTTGCTCTGGCCCAGGAAATCGAGCAGGCGCTCGGTAGCCGCGGCGACTTCTTTGACGGCGGCTTCGAAAGCGTCCTGATTGGCGCGTGAAGGCTTGTGGAACCCGCTGACCTTCCGTACGAACTGTAGTGCGGCCGCGGAGATCTCGGGTTCGGACACGGGCGCATCCGCGCGCCGGAGGACTTTGATGCTGCGGCACATAATTCCTTCATATCATAGGTCGACTCGGCCCAGGCGATTCGGGCCGGCCGATTCGCGTTAGAATTCGCTCGATGCACTTCCGCCGATTCGCGTGTTTCCTGCTGGGTCTCTGGCTGGGCGCCGGCCTGTTCATGGATATGGTGGTCACCCAGAATTTCCGGTCGGTGGACCGCTTGTTGGCCCACCCCGCGCCGCCCGCCGCGGAGCAAATCTCGAAGCTTGGTGCGGAATCTGCGCGCGTGTTTCTGCGCCATCAAGTCTCCGAGCAAAACCGCTGGTATTTTGAAACGTGGGGCACGATGGAGACTATCCTCGGCGCGGTGTTGTTGATGGTCCTGCTATTCGGCAGCACCGAGAATAACGTGACGTTGCTGATATCTCTGCTGATGCTGCTGATCGCCGTAGTACAGCGATTCACGTTGACGCCGCTGATGGTAGCGCTGGGGAAATTGATCGATTGGATTCCCGCCGATCAGCCCGCGGCCGAGCGCACGCGCTTCTGGATGCTGCACAACGCCTACGTCGGGTTGGAACTGCTGAACTGGGCGTTGGGATTGTTTCTGACCGCCCGATTACTTTTCCGGCGCAGAAAGCGCCCCGCGGATGAGCTCACCGAAATGCAAGCGCCAGGCGCTTAAGACAGGAGGTAGGTGGTGGGTGGCGGCGGGTTGGTTGGCGTCGGAAGTGCTGCCGCGATGTGCTACCCAACACCTACCAATCTGAGGCTAGGAAGTGCGCGCACACCAGCCGCCGCCAGGCGTCGAACAGTTTCACCGGAACTTTCTTCCCTGCGTCCGACTACAACGTGGACACCGCCCAGATAGATGCGACGTGCTAAAGCTTCATCCGGCGCCAGCAGCCCATCGGAGCGTTCCGGACTGACCGCCGGAGTCTCATCGAGCGAAACGGCATTGCCGCCGTCGCGCTTGCGGGCGTTCCGCGCACGCGCATAGTCGACCAGGATGCGGCGCATCACGCGCGCCGCTGCGCCGAAACAAATGCGCGCGATTTGCCAATCCTGATCCTGATGCACGACCATTCGGGACGCTTCATGCACCAATGCGGTCGGCTGTAACATATGGCCGGCCGCTTGTTCGCGCCGGAACTGTTCCGTGGGCCAGCTTGCGCGGCTCGGGATACAGTACTTCCATGGCGCGATCCACCGCGCCGGGATCTCCGGAGCGCATGCGTTCGAGGAGTACGGTAATCTCCGCCGGATTTCGAGCTTGCATGGGCGGCCCACCACAATTTCCTGTTGATTCTACCCAAAAAGTTTCAGCCGCATGTCGTGATTGGCGCGTTTTCCGCGCCATGGCTGCTCCGATCTGTTTTTTGTAAAGAGTAAAAGAGATATTAATTAAATTAGGTTTTAAAATCCTTATATAAATTGTAAGCACTTCGCTTTCGCAACTTACTGTCGAAAGCTGCCTCACTAGGCGCGGGCGCGCGGCAGGAGTTATTCATCAGCACGACGCTGGGAAAAGAAGAGAACGGGCGGGGGCGGTGGGGTAAGCCGCGGCGAACCTACACGAACCGGATGATCGCAGGAAGCCAGGGAATCAGCGCCCCTTATTCGTTTTCCAAAGGGGTAACCGGATCCAGGAACCGCCACACCAGCACGGCGGCCGCATATACTGCCGCGGAGACATAGAACGTCAGATCCCAGTTACTATTCGTCGCGCGCAACATGTATCCAATTACCGTGGGAGAGACAGCGCCGCCCAAGTTGCCCATCATGTTCATGGCGCCGGAAAGGGTGCCCGCGTATCTGCCGCCCACATCCATGCAGGCGCCCCAGGAGCAGGGCATCACCAGATCGTTGCTGAAACTGGCCAGACCCATCACGATCATGGCCGCGAGCGGAGTGTGCATGCGCGTGGAAGCCGCCAGCAGAAGGCTGGCGCCGCCGAATCCGATGTATGCCAGGAGCCGGCGCGCGTGCAACACGCTGCCGGTGAGACGGGTGAACGGCGCCGCCGCCAGACCGCTCACCAGCGATCCGAGTCCGCCCAGGAAAAGCGGCAGGATCGCCAGTTGCGCCGCCGCGCGCATATCCAATCCGCGGCCCTCTTTCAAGTAAGTCGGCATCCAGGTGATATAGAAATACCAGCCGTAAGACGAGCAGAAATACTGCGCGCACAGCAGCCAGACTTGCCGTGAGCGGGCCAGCTTACTCCAAGGCACGTGCGCGTGGCGCGCGGCCAGCGCTTCGTTGGGCGCCAGCAGTTGACGCTCGGCATCGTTCAAGCCCCGATGATCGCGCGGATGGTCGCGATACCAGGCATAGAACAGCACCGCCCACACGACGCCGATCCCGCCGAAGATCTCGAAGGCGTGCCGCCACGATACCGCCTGCACGGCCAGGTAGACCAGCGGAGGCGTGAACGCGCCGCCCCAGCGCGCGCTGAGCCACATGATGCCTTGCGCGCGCACGCGCTCGCGATGCGGCAGCCAGACCGTGAACGCTTTGGTCAGATTCGGGAAGCAGCCGGCTTCACCGGCGCCGAACAGCGCGCGCGTGACCAGCAGCGAGACGAAGTTCCAGGCCCAGCCGGTGGCCGCCGTGAAGAATGACCACCAAGTGACGATGCGCAGCAGCACGCGGCGCGGCCCCATCCAGTCGCCGAGAAATCCGCCGGGAATTTCGAACAGCGCATAGGTCCACGCGAACGCGGAGAATACGTAGCCCATCTGCACTCGCGATAGGTGCAGATCGGCGGTGATGGAGGGAGCCGCGAAGGAGATGCAGACGCGGTCGATGTAGGTGACGATCGCCAGCGTGACCGCGAACACGACCACCCAGTTCCGGACGTGGGTGGGGCGCTGCTCGGTGGCGGGCCGCAATACCTTATTAAGACACAGATCGGGATGTGGCGCGAACGCGCTCGACTAAACCCCAGCCCCGGCCCCAGCCCGCCAATCCCCGCCGTGCGAAGTACGGCTTAGGCGATACTGAAGAATTGATGGATTTCGAAAGCGTGGCGGCTAATCTGCGCGAATCATTCCGCGTCGTGGCGGTGCATCGCAAGGCAGGCGAGGTGCACGAGATGGAGGGCGTGTCTATTGCTTCGGCGGGCGTCACCTTTCAGATGTTCAATGCCGCGTTCCTCTCCGCGCCGGTGATTTCGGAAAACCAGATGGATTTGCGCGCGGCACAAGCCGCAGTCCACTTTGCGGCGCGCGGCCAGCGCTGGGCCTATTGGATCTGCCACGGCTGGCTGGACGCCCGCACCCGCCGCCGGTTGCAAGCCGTGCTGCGCAAACGAAATCTGCATCCCGCGGTGGAACTGCCCGGCATGGTTGCCGAAGAGTTGTTGCCGCCCGTGCGGGAACTACCGGCGATGGAAATGCGGCGCGTCTGCGATGGCCCGGTGAAGGATGCCTTCTGCTCCATCGGCTCGCTGTGCTTCAATGTGCCGCTGGCATGGTTTTGCGAAGTCTTCGATAGCCGCGGCGTGTGGGACGATTTCGCCGCTTATGTCGGATACGTGGATGGCGAGCCGGTTTCGACCGCCGCAACCGTGATCGGCGGCGGAGCGGTGGGCGTGTACAATGTAGCGACCCTGCCGGAACGGCGTTCGGCAGGTTATGGCGAAGCGGTGATGCGCCATGCTCTCGAACGCGCGCGCTGCGATTACGGCTTGACCCGCACCATCCTGCAATCCACCCCGCAGGGGTTCGAATTGTACCGGCGCATGGGATACCGGACAGTCACCAGCATCGAGGTATTCTGTTCGTAACAGCCATGCGGGCGACGTTCATTTTGGGATTCTGCGCGTGGCTGTCGATGGCCGCGCTCCACGCACAGGACGGCCAGAATGTGCTTCTGGTGGTCAATCGCGCCGACAAGCTATCGCGGCGCATCGCCGATTACTACGTTCCCAAGCGCGGCATTCCGCTGGCCAATGTCTGCAAGCTCGACATCCTGGACGATGCCGAAGAGATTTCCTGGGATACCTATGTAGAAGATGTCGAAAAGCCAATCGCCCGCTGCCTGTCGAAACACGGCCTCCGCGACCAGGTGCTCTACATTGTCACTACCATGGGGGTTCCGCTCAAGGTGACCGGCGCCGGCCAGGCACTTGGCGCGGAGTATAGCTCGGTCGATTCCGAACTGGCGCTACTGTACGCGAAAATGGACCGTAAACATTTCGCGCGCGCCGGGCCGATCGCCAATCCGTTCTACGGGCACAAGGACGAGCCGTTTACGCACGCACGCTTTCCAATGTATCTGGTGACGCGGCTGGCGGGCTATGATTTTGACGATGTGAAAGGCATTATTGACCGGTCCCTGGCCGCGCGCAACGCAGGCAAGTTCGTCTTCGATCTGAAAGCCAGTGATGGCTCGCCCGGTAACGATTGGCTGCGCGCGGCCGCGCTCGCGCTACCCAAGGAGCGCGTCATCATGGACGACTCCGCCAAAGTGCTCACCGGCGAAAAAGATGTGATCGGCTATGCCGGCTGGGGATCGAACGATCCAGACCGGCACGAACGCAACCTTGGATTTCAATGGCTGCCAGGAGCTGTGGTGGTCGAATATGTGTCCACCGATGGCCGGACCTTCCGGCGTCCGCCGGCGAACTGGACGATCGGGTCGTGGAAAGGCGTGGAGGGCTGGTTCGATGGCTCGCCGCAGACGCTCACCGCCGATTATATTCACGAAGGCGCTACCGGATGCTCCGGCCACGTCTACGAGCCATACTTAGAGTTCAATCCGCGCCCCGACTTATTGTTTCCGGCTTACTACCATGGACGGAACTTAGCCGAGAGTTATTATCTCTCCATACCCGGGCTAAGTTGGCAGAATATTGTAGTAGGTGACCCGCTTTGTAGGTTACGCTGACTTATGATCCCACTCAAACAGTTATTCGATCTATCCGGACGCGTGGCGCTGGTAACCGGAGGCTCCCGCGGACTCGGCTCGGAAATCGCCGAAGGCTTGGCGGAAGCCGGCGCGTCCCTGATGCTGCTGGCGCGGCGCGAGCAGTGGCTAGCCCCAACAGTGGAAGCCATGAAACAGCAAGGCTTCCGCTGCGAAGGCGCGCTGTGCGACGTCGCGAAACGCGATGAGATCGACGCTGTAGTGAAACGGACGCTCGATACATTCGGCCAGATCGACATCCTGGTGAACAATGCCGGAGTCACCTGGGGCGCGCCCGCCGAGGCCATGCCCTTCGATAAGTGGCGGCAGGTGCTCGACGTGAATCTTACCGGCGCGTTTCTGTTTTCGCAAGCCTGTGGGCGCGAGATGATCAAACGCAAATACGGGCGCATCGTTAATGTCGCATCGATTGCCGGTCTGAAGAGTTCCATGCCGGGCGGAATTCACTACGCCGGATACGCTTCGTCGAAAGCCGGACTGCTGGGGCTGACGCGCGAACTGGCCGCGCAGTGGGCGCCGCACAATATCCGGGTGAACGCCATCGCGCCCGGATTTTTCCCGTCGCGCATGACGGAGAAGGTGCTGGAAGCCGCGCAGCCTTATATCGAAGCGGGCATTCCGATGGCGCGCGTGGGGCGGCCGGGTGAGTTGAAAGGCGTCGCGGTATTTCTGGCCGCGCCCGCATCGGATTACATCACCGGCCAGACCATCATTGTCGACGGCGGCGCCACCATCGTGTAAGTGGTGTTACTCGCGCGGCGGCCAGCCATGTAGCCGGCGGGCCTCATCATCCACGGTATGCTGGAGGCACAAGCCGAATCCATCCCCCACAACGCGTTTTCGACCCCGTTCGGTTGCGCCTTTCTCGCCCTGCGTCAGCCAACCAGGCACATAGCCGAAACGACCAAACCCTTACCACCGTCAGTGGATTATCATATAGGAAATAACCAGCCTTGGGGGTAGCTTACGGTAGTGGGCCAGACGCGCGACGAACCGAACGGCCGTGTGCTTCATTTCGGCGCCTTCGAAATGGAAACCGGTACCGGTGAAGTCCGGAAGCATGGCGCCAAGGTACGTCTGCAGGGCAAGCCTCTTCAATTGCTGCAAGCCTTGTTGGATCGTCCGGGCGGCGTGGTCACGCGTGAAGAACTGCGCGATCGCCTGTGGGCCGCCGATACCTACGTCGATTTTGAGAGCGGACTGAATACCGCGGTCAACCGTCTGCGCCTGGCGCTGGGAGACTCCGCCGATCATCCCCGCTATGTGGAAACGCTGGCGCGCAGCGGCTACCGGTTCGTGGCGATGGTTAGCGAGACGCATCCGGCTCCGGCGGGCGGGCTGGCGGAGAAAAATGGCACTTCCGGGCCCGCGGCCCCTCCGGCGGAAATTCCGCGCAAGTCGGCATCGCGCGCCTGGCTAATCGCCGCCGTGCCCGCGTGCCTGGTGATCGCCGCCGCTGCATGGTATCTGGCAGCCCGCCACAGCGCCGCGCCGCAGCCTGTATTTCACCAGGTCACATTCCGCGGCGCCACCATTAACGGCGCCCGCTTCGGACCCGACGGCCAGAGCATTATCTATGATGGCGAAGTTCTGCCCGGTGACCGCGAATTGTATCTGGAGGACACCATCAGCCCCGAGTCGCGGCCGCTTGGATTCCCCGGCGCTATCTTAGCCGCCGTGTCACGGTCCGGCGAACTGGCGCTTCTCGCTCCCGGCGGACCCCGGCATGAGCGCAGCCTGGTGCGCGTGCCCATGAATGGGGGCGCGCCGCTATCTCTCGATGTAGGCGTGTGGGCCGCCGATTGGGCGCCGGATGGTTCGCGCATGGCCGTGGCGCGCTACGGTCCGCATCTGGAGAGCATCGAGTATCCGCGCGGCAAGACACTGTACGTCAGCACGGGTTGGCTTTCCGACGTGCGCGTTTCGCCTTCCGGCAACGAAGTGGCTTTCATGGAACATCTGGTGTTCGGTGATGATGCCGGAAACATCGTATTCATCGATCATAAACGCGGAAAGCACACCCTGTCGGCGGGCTGGGCCAGCGCGCAGGGTTTGGCCTGGTCGCCCAATGGCCGCGAAGTCTGGTTCACCGCCGCCCGTACGGGCGTCATGCGCGCGCTGTATGCGGCTTCGCTGGACGGCAAAGTCAGGCTGGTCGCCGGCTTCCCCGGAACGCTGGTGCTCTGTGATATCTCACCATCCGGCCGCGTTCTCATCGCCCGCGAGCAGTTGGCAGCCAGGATGACGGGTATGATTGACGGAAATCCCAAGGAGCAGGATCTTTCCTGGTTCGACTATACGACGGCGGAAGGCATCTCGGCGGATGGCCGCGTGGTTCTGTTTGATGAAACCGGAGAGGGCGGCGGAGAGCATCACCTGGTTTATATCCGGCGGGTCAACGAGCGCAGCGCCATCCGCGTAGCCCAAGGCTATGGCATGGCGATCTCGCCGGATGGCAACTGGGTGGTGACCAAATCCGACCGCGACCAGACTAATTTGGTGTTTGTGCCGGTGAATCCCGGCCAGCCGCGCACGATTTCCGGACGCGGTTTAAGATACGATTGCGTCCGCTTCTTTCCCGATGGCAAGCATCTGCTGGCGGGAGGTAGCCTGCCCGGTGGGCGCGCGCGCTTCTTCGTGCAAGCTCTGGATGGCAGCCCGCCGCAGCCTATCTCGACCAGCGCCTACTTCCTACGGCCGGCCATCTCGGCGGATGGTAAGTGGATCGCGGGCGTGGATGGCGAGCGGCGGCTCATAATCGTCCCCGCCGCGGGCGGCGAACCGCGCGTGCTGGATACCGGATTCTTTCTCACCGCGCTGCGCTGGAGTACTTCGGGCAAGACGCTGTTGGCTCAGACCGACGGCGTCCCGGCCGCGGTTTATCAGGTGGACGTGGAAACCGGCAAATACAAACTGTGGAAGAAGCTGGCCCCGCTCGATCTGGCCAACGTAGCTCGCGTCTGGCCGGCCCTCGTTTCTGAGGACGAGAAGACCGTTGTCTATTCCTTCACGCGGAACCCATCGGACCTGTTTGTGGTAAGCGGCTGGCGATAGCCGTGCTTCGCGCGGCGGGGCTGGGGGCTTAGGAGGGTTTCGGCGCTGAGACGGCCAGATCCAGGCAGACCCAACTAATCAGAGCGCAGCGCGATGAGCGGGTCCACGCCGGCAGCCTTGCGCGCAGGCATATATCCGGCAAACAATGCGACGGCCAGTAACACACCGCAAACCGCCACCAAGGTGAACGGATCGGTAGTAGCCGTCCCGTAGAGAAAAGTTGTGAGCAGGCGCGTCAGCAGGACGGAAGCCATTACGCCCAGCGCCAGACCCGCCAAAACCAAACGGAAGCTCTGCCCCAGCACCAATCCGAAGATGCTGCGCCTTCCGGCCCCCAGCGCCATGCGCACGCCGATTTCGAAGCTGCGTTGCGCCGTCGCGTAGGACACCACGCCGTACGCGCCGACCGCCGCCAGCACCAGCGCCACCGCGGCAAAGCCGGCGAAGAGCCACATCATGGAGCGCGACTGTTGCGTCGACTCGTTGATCAGCGACACCATGGTCCGGATCTGGCCCACCGGCACGCTGGGATTCAAATCGCGCACCACTTCGCGGACAGCGGAAGCCACGCGCGCCGGATCTGCCGCCGTCCGCACGATGAGGCTCATGACGGCCGGCAGTTGGCGATCCGTATCGACAGTCTGCGCGTAAGGCATGTACATGGCGCCGCGGATGTAGTCGGGCACGTGATCCGCCAGGTCGAACTGGCGCACGTCGCCGGCCACGCCCACCACCGTCCGCCAGCGGTCTTCCCAAACCAGTTCCACGTGCTTGCCGATGGGATTTTGGCCGGGCCAGTAGCGGCGCGCGGTCGCGGCGCTCACCACAATCACCGGTTCGGATTTCTCGCCGTCGGCATATGCGAACGCCCGCCCCTGCAGAATGTGGACGCCCATCAGCCTGAAATAATCCGGCGTAACGGCGCCCGCCCAGAACATGGGCGCGGCGCGCTCTGAGGGAGCATAGGGTAATCCCTCCACTTTGACTGCCGAAGCCGGAACGCCGCTGGACAGCGGAAGCGTGTTGGCGGCGGCCGCCTCCTCCACACCCGGAATCTCGCGTGTGCGCCGCAGGATTTCGTCATAAAGGGCGATGCACGCCGCCCGCTCCTGGCACAGGGATTGGTTGGGCCAGATGCGCAACGCCAGGACCCGCTGCGGCTGGAAGCCCGGATTGACTTGCGCCAGGTTCCACAGGCTACGGATAAACAGGCCGGCACTGATGGTCAGTACCACGGCCAGGGCTACCTCGCCCATGATCAAAGCGCTGCGCAGGCGCGCTTTGGCCACTCCCGCCGCGCGCAGGCCGCCGGTCTTAATT
>Ga0335074_10002896_pt1 | contig 23419 bp, 24 predicted proteins | sample Lox_Sample_23_FD_206715 | JGI IMG/M metagenome (GOLD analysis project Ga0335074, IMG submission 206715) | Soil microbial communities from Loxahatchee National Wildlife Refuge, Florida, United States - Lox_Sample_2.3 | ecosystem: Environmental > Terrestrial > Soil > Wetlands | place: USA...
TGATGGTCGGATCGGTGCCGCCGCGGCCGAAGCAGACCGGTCCCGGCTCGGCGCCCGCGCTGTCGGGGCCGACCGTTAGATGACCGTCACGGACGCGGGCGATCGAGCCGCCGCCAGCGCCGATGGCCGTGACCTTGATCGCCGGCAGCGCCACATGGAAGCGGCCTACTTCACGCGAGGTCGCCAGAATCGGCTGCCCGTCGACGATCAGGCCGACGTCGAAGCTCGTGCCTCCCATGTCGCTCGTGATGATGTTCTTGAAGCCGAGCCGGTCGCCGAGCTTCTGCGAGGCGAGCACGCCGCCGGCCGGTCCGGACGTCAGCAGATTGGCGGCCTGGACGGCCGCTTCGCTCGCCGGCAACACCCCACCGCCCGATTCCATGATCGAGATTGGGCCGTCATATCCTAGGTCGCGGATCGATCTTTCCAGCCCGTCGATGTAGCGGTGAATCACGGGGCCGAGATAGGAATTGATCGATGTCGTAGAGGCGCGCTCATATTCGCCGAGAATAGGAACGAGCTCGGAGGAAATCGTCACGAAGATGTTCGGCGCCTCCTCGCGGACGAGTTCCGCGAGACGCCGCTCGTGCGCGGGATTGCGAAACGACCACAGCAGCGTGATGGCGATCGCCTCGACGCCCGCGGCTGCAAGTCGGCGAATGCTGTCGCGCGCCGCCGCTTCGGCAAGCGGCGCGATAACCACGCCGCGTTCGTCGATCCGCTCCTCGATCTCCTCGATCAGATCGAGCGGTATGATCGGCGGCGGGATCGTGCGCTTGGAAAAATGCGCGATTTCGTGATCGGCGAGCCCGGCCCAGCTTGCCATGCAGCGCTCGATGCGAAGCGTATCCGCAAACCCGCGGGTGATGAGAAGGCCGGTCTTGGCGCCCTTGCGCTCGATGAAGGCATTAGTGGCGGCCGTGGTGCCGTGGGCGAAATACAAGAGATCCCGGATCAGCGTCTTGGCGTCGATGCCGTGCCGTTCGGCGACCGCGTCCAGCGCGTTGAGCACGCCCCGCGTGCGATCGCTCGGCGTGGTCGGCGCCTTGACGATCGTTACCTCGCCCGTTTCCGACAGCATCACGAGATCGGTGAAGGTGCCGCCGATATCAGTGCCGATGAAATGTCCCATGGACCTCAACGGCCCCCCTTGACGTCTGTTGCTTTGTATGGAGCCGCACGAGGCTCGCGAATAACGCGAACGCGGCCTCGGACCGCCGCATTGATCGCGGCAGTTCGTTGTTTCCTCCCGAGCTGGACAATAACGGCGCCGGCCCCGCTGTCAATCGAAATAATTATATGACTGTACTTTTGAATTTTTGCGTTATAACGTCTGCTACAAAAACGTCATGACGTAGGGAGAAACGACTTTTGCCGGCGCCCATTCGTCTCGTTTTGCGCTTGTTGGTTTTTGCGCGCGGCGGCGGCCCCGAAACGCTTTTCAGCCAATCTGTCCGTCGACCACCAATGGAGGTGAAAAATGGCGACTATCGCATGGGGCGCTTGCACCGCGCACACGGCCGCAATGAACCGCCGCCCCCCCGGCACCGATCCCGCCCAAGCCGATCGTGTCTTCGCGGCCTTCCAGCATCTGCGGGACACGCTGATCGCGTCGCAGCCCGACGCGCTGGTGGTGATCGGAACCGATCATTTCATGACATTCAATTATGATGCGGTGCCGACCTTTGCGATCGGTACCGGCGATGGATTTCAGAGCTGGGGCGAGGCGGGCTCGCCGGATCGGCGTTTCCGCGGCCACGACGCATTGAGCATCGAACTGGTGGAAGGTTTGGTGGCGGCGGATTTCGACGTGCTGCGCGTCGACGAAATGCGGGTCGATCACGCCTTCGCGACGCCGTTGGGATTTCTGCTCGGCGACACCGCCGTGCCGGTGGTTCCCATCTATGTGAATTGCACCGTGGCGCCGCTGCCGAGCCACGCGCGCTGCCGGGCGTTCGGCCAAGCGCTCGGCCGCGTGCTGCGCTCACAGAGCGCCGCACAACGCGTCGCGGTGCTCGGCACCGGAGGTCTCAGCCACTGGATCGGAGTGCCGCGCACCGGCGACATCAACGAGCGCTTCGATCACGACTTTCTCGATCGCTTCGTGGTCGGCGACGTTTCCGGGCTCGTAGCGCTCGATTCCGACTGGGTCATCGCCGAAGCCGGCAACGGCGCGGCCGAGATTCGCAACTGGATCATCGCCGCCGAAGCCATTCGGCCGCAGCGCGGAACTCGGCTCGCCTATGAGCCAGTGAGAAGCTGGAAAACCGGCATCGGCCTCGTGGAGCTCACGCCGTGAAACCGCACCGCGCACTCGAGCGCCTATTGGCGCGTTTCGACAAGGACGCTTCGCTCCGAGCCGAGATCGAGGCACACCCGCAGTCCGTCGCGGACAGGTTCGGCTTGGCGCAGGACGAACTCGCGGCAGTTCTAGATCGCGACGTGGTGCAACTCTATCGCTGGGGAGTTCATGCGCTTCTCATTCGCAACTTTGCCGGGTTCAATGGCATCAATCTCGCTGCCGTATACCGAGACGCCGGCCTATCAAAAGATGCATAGGAATAAACGGTCAGCGACATAAGATACTTTCAATCGGCGCCGTCTTGAAAGTGAAGCTGTCTTCCACCGGGCGCGTGACCTTTAGCCCGATGTCTCATCCACCGATGGGGACGGACTCAATGTCGAGCTCTCTCTCCCGATTTCCGGCTGCCGCGCTCGCGGTCTTTATCCCTTGGCGAGGGGCTGCCGGATTCGACCAACGCTCCGGATGGCACCCGCGCTGCTGGGGTATTGGATCGAGGGCGGCGCCGCCTTTTTCAATAAAGGGAAACAAGGCGATTGCTGACCAACCGCCCTTGCTCAAGCCTTTCTACAAAGAGTCACGATTCCAACGAACGTCTACGCGTCAGCAATTGGATTATGCAAAGACTCAATTATTACGCAGTCAAGAAAACCGTCGAATTCCGACTTTTGACGGTCTTTCAACATGTAGCTGATCCAGCCGGCGTTTGCACCGTCGCGGACAAGAATCCTGCCGTAACCCCACTCGACCGCCCACGCTAGCGGGTTGGTGTGGTTAGTGAGAGAAAAGGAAACGGCGGTTGAACCAGCAGGCAGCTTGCGCGTAATGCGCGTCAACGTACGGGGCGGCTTAGTCTCCTTTCTTTTCTGCCGCTTTTATTGGGCCCAAAACAGGCGCGCGTACAAGCCCGGATAATTGCGCCTGAGATGCTTTGACAGAGCATCGTAGAACTTCTCCCACTCATCTTCAGTCATCGCGTTCGCCGCCTTTCCGTTTTCTGTCGAGATAGCGAAACCAGACCGCAGGGTTATGGGAATGCCCATTTTTTTCTCGGCTTTCATCCGGCGCACCATTGAAAAAGTACGACCAGCGTCGGAGTACGGTACTAAGGGATTTTCCTTGGCAAGCTTTTCGAGTTGAACCAGCCATTCTTCGCACAACCGTGCGCGTGTTATGCGCGCGACAAAAAGAACACGCGCAGGTCCGCAAGGGATTGTCCTGTGCCCTGACCGCGGCCTGTAGGGCTTCGGAGCTTGACGTAGAACGTTGAGCCGCGCTGAAAAAGGTATGTGCCGGGCCGTGCTCTGGTCTTGGTCATGGCCTCGAATAAGCTGGCGACCGGACATTGGCGACAAATATTGGCGACAGGGTAAACACCGATGAAATGGACACTTCTGCTTCAAAAACGGGTTACGGAAAACGATTATTTCCCCGGCACAGGGGCTCCACCCTTTTTTGCTGCCGTCTTTGTCGCGGGCATGCCCGGCAGGCCGTTGGCCGGCCTCGCCGCATGACCGACGACATCCGCTTCGACAAAACCTTCGCGCTGGAGCCCGGCCGACCCGCCGAGCTGGCGCCGGGCGTGCGCGCCGTCGTCGCCAACAATCCCGGCCCGTTCACCTTCATGGGCACGGTGAGCTACATTATCGGCCGCGGCAAAGTCGCGATCCTCGATCCCGGCCCCGACGACGACACCCACATCGCGGCGCTGCTCGAGGCGGTGCGCGGCGAGACCGTCACCGACATTTTCGTCACCCACACCCATCGCGACCATTCGCCGGCCGTGGCCAAAATCAAGGCGGCGACCGGCGCCACCGTCTATGCCGAGGGACCGCACCGCCCGGCGCGCGCGCTCCATGTCGGCGAAGCCGGCCGGCTCGACGCCAGCGCCGATCTCGATTTCCGCCCCGACGTGGCGCTGGCCGACCGCGCCATCGTGTCGGGCGACGGCTGGACCATCGAGGCGATCGCGACGCCCGGGCACACGGCCAACCACATGGCCTATGCGTTGAAAGAAGCGGACCTTATCTTTTCCGGCGACCATGTGATGGCATGGTCGACCTCGATCGTGGCGCCGCCCGACGGCGCCATAAGCGATTATATGGCTTCGCTGACCAAGCTTGCGCGGCGACGCGAGCCGCTCTACCTGCCCGGCCACGGCGGACCGGTGCGCGAGGCACAGCACTTCGTGGCGGGCTATATCCGGCATCGCCAAGCGCGCGAGGCGTCGATCTTGCGCCGGCTCGGCAAGGGCGCCGCCGATATTCCGACACTGGTCCGGGCGATCTATATCGGGCTCGATCCGCGGCTGAGCGGCGCGGCGGCGCTCTCGGTGCTGGCGCATCTGGAGGACCTGGTCGCCCGCGGCGTCGTCGCCACCGAAGGCACACCGTCGATCACCGGCACCTACCGCTTGACCGAGTTTCCCTTGCCCGCCGCCTGAGCGGGTAGCAGCGCCGGCTGCTTCTTCTCCGGCGCGGGCGCTGCGAGGACATCGTCGACGTCGTCGATCAGCGCGCGCACCCGCGCGGCGTTGCCGCCGAGATCATGCCGTCCGTAACGCGAGGCCGAGCGCACGTCGATGCGCGCGCCGTCCGGCGTCGCGCGCACCCGCACCGCCACGTCGTCGCGGAAGCCAAGGATCAGCGAGCGCGCAATCGCCTCGATGTGGCCGTCGCGCGGCGCGCTGCCTTGCGGCGGCCAGGCATCGACGATGTGCCACTTGCGCTTGGTGATGACTTTGAGCACGGCGTTGTACGCGTCTTGCGGCGACGCGGTGGTGTCGTCGGGCGCGATGTCGGAATAGGCCTTGCGTTGCAGCTCGGCGATCTGCAGGCCGGCATAGGTGACCGGATTGGCGTCGCGCGGCCGCAAGCGCGCGATCGCCTCGAACCGCGGCGGGTCGATCGGATCGGTGGTGACGTCGTAGATCGCCGGCAGCCGGTAGGCCTTGACGCCGAGATAGAGCGGATAGGCAATGAGCGCCAAGCCGACGACGAGAGCGGTCAAGGCCTCGTGCAGGCCGCCCATGCCTTCCTTCCAGATCACCACGCCGGCGCCGAACGCGAACGCGATCGCGACCACGGCGAGCAGGAGCGCGCCGGCGAGCGTCGAGAGCGCAGGCACGATGTCGAGCGCGCCCGAGCGCACGATGATGATGGCCACGAAGGTCGCCGCGAGCGAAAACAGCGCAATGCGCCGCGCCCAGATCGCAAGCCGGGAGGTCGGTTGTTTAAAGATGCGCCGTCGCGTCATGGCGGTCGTTGCGTTACCGGGTTTGCCGAGCCGCGCGAGGGATAGTCGCTTCGATCGAAGGAGGCAAACGCATCGAGTCCCGCCGCAGGTCGCGTCTTGCACGGCCCGGACGGTAGAACGACGATGGGTTTGCGCGAACCGACGTCACGTCGGCGTTACGCTAAAGCGGAGCGCCGGACGATTCATTACGAACGCGATCGCCGCCGTCCTCGCTTGCCGGTCGTCTTACCGCGCGTGATGCCGGCCATCTGTTCGAGCACGGCGCAAACGGCGGCGGCGTCTTCGGCGCCGTGGCCGGTCGACAACGCGGCAGCGTAGATCGGCAAAGTCGCCGAAAATAATGGTGTCGGCACATCGATTGCCTGCGCATAGCTGCCGATCACGTCGATATCTTTCTTGAACATTGCGATCGTCGCCGTGGGATCGCCGTAGCGATTGCGCGCCATCATCGGCGCACGCAACTCGAACACCCGCGAAGTGCCGGCGCCGATCCTGACCTGATCCAAAATCAGCTCGGGTGGCAGCCCGGCCTTGATGCCGAGAACCATCGCTTCCGCGCTCGCCACGTTGTGGATCGCGACGAGAAGATTGGCGACGTATTTCATGCGGCTGCCGTTGCCGAATTCGCCGAGATCGTGCACGGCGCGGGAAAAGCCGGCGAACAGCGGGCGCAACCGCTTGATGTGCGCAGCCCCGCCCGAGGCGTAGACCACGAGGTCCTTAACCCTCGCCTGCGCGCCGGTGCCGCTTACCGGACAGTCAAGTAGAACATGACCGGCCTTTCGCAGCGCCGCCTCGGCCGCCGCTTTGTCTTCAAGCGTGAACGTCGAGGCCTCGATCACGACGCGGCGCGGCGCGGCTGCCTTGACGATGGCGGCGACCGTTTGCGTAAGCGCGGCGGGCTTTGGCAGACTGACGATGATGGTAGGCGCTACCCGCGCCACTTCGCCGGCGTCGGCCGCGATTTCGACGCCCTTGCGCTTGAGCGCGCGCCGGCGCGCCGCGGCGACGTCGTAGCCGAAGACGCGCCAGCCCGCGGCCACCAGATTCTCGGCGAAAGCCCCGCCCATGATGCCGAGACCGATGATGCCGACGACGCCTTTCTTGGCGGCCATATTACCCCCGATGATATTGCCTCTGCACTGCCGGCGCCGGCAGGGCCCTGCCCCGCTTCGCACCGTTCATCGCAACGTTCCGAAGACGTCGGCGTTCACAACGAGCTTTCGAGGAATCGCATCAGCCGCGGGATCGCCTGCGCGGCGTAGCTGTGCGGCTCGCTTTCGAACGGATCGGACGACCAGAAATGGCCGGCGCCTGGAAGTACGATCCGGCGCGCGAAAAAACCGGCCTGGCTGAGCGCCGTCAGGAACGCCGCCGACTGCGTCAGCGGGTCGACGATATCGTCGTCGGTGCCGTGGATGAGCAGAAAGCGGACCTTGTTGTGATCGAGCGTCGCGTAGCTGATCGGGGAGGCGTCAAAATAGACGCGACGGTTCTGCATCGGCGAAGCGCCGAGGAATTTTTCCACGATCTTATCATCCGGCCGCGTGGTCAAATCGTGGGTCCATTGCGCGTACATATCGTAGACGCCGTAGAAGCCGACAACACATTTGACGTTGGCGGGCACGTTGGCGTTGGCGTCGTCGCGATAGGCCGAATTGAATTGATCGCCGGCAAGCGCCACCAGCGCGGCAAGCTGCGCACCCGCGGAATCACCGATCAGCCCGATGCGGTCGGGGTCGAGATTGAATTCGGCGGCCTTCGCCCGGATGAACTGCACCGCCGCCTTGGTGTCGTAGACGGCGCGCGGATAGACGCCGTCTTTGCCCAGCCGGTATTCAACTGCGAAAACCGCGTAACCGGCACGGGCGAGAAACAGCCCCCAATAGCGGTAGAATTGCCGGTTGCCGATTTGCCAGCCGCCGCCATGGACTGCCACCAGCACCGGCGCCTTGCCGTGGCCTTTGGGCAAATAAAGGTCGCCGACGAGCTTGACCCCGTCGTGCACCGCATAAACGAGGTCGGGCTGGTTGGCGACGTCATATTCCGCGGCCGCCGCCTGGCCGGCCGCCAGCAGCATTGCCAACCCGGCGACCGAAGTAAGCGTGACAAGCATCGTCGTGGCCCCCGCGGGCTTTGTCGTTGGCGAGGCAGTTAGCGGTAGCAACTTTCGGCGGCACCCGGAAGCCTACCACCACGCATGGAAGTGATGCAGCGGGCCGTTGCCCGAACCGACGGCCAGCCGGTCGGCTGCAGCGATGGCGGCGCTGACATAGACCTTGGCCTCGCGCGCCGCAGCTGCGAGCGAAAGCCCCTTGGCCAGTCCGGCGGCGATGGCGGCGGAAAACGTGCAGCCGGTGCCGTGGGCGTTCTTGGTCGCAATACGCGGCGCCGCAAGCCGCAGCCAGCCATCAGCGTCGAGCAAAAGATCGACACTGTCCGCGCCGCCGCCATGGCCGCCCTTGATCAACACCGCGCCGGCGCCAAGCGCCATGATTTTTTGCGCTTGCACGCGCATTTCGTCTTCGTCGCGCGCCGCCGGCATCCCGAGCAGCGCCGCCGCTTCGGGCAAGTTGGGCGTGACCACGCGAACCCGCGCCATCAATCGGCGCAGCCGATCGAGCGCGTCGGCGCGCAACAGCCGCTCGCCCGAGCTGGCCGTCATGACCGGATCTAGCACGACGTTGTGCACACGATGACGGTCGAGCGCCGCGGCGACGACATCGACCGCCGCCGCCGTGGGGAGCATACCGATCTTCACCGCACCGATTTCGAGGTCGGCGAACAGCGCATCGATTTGCGCGGCGATGAAGTCGGCGGGTACGTCGTGGATGGCGGATACGCCCTTGGTGTTCTGCGCCGTCAGCGCGGTGATGACGGTCGTGCCGTAGACGCCGAGCGCGGAAAAGGTCTTCAGATCCGCCTCGACGCCGGCGCCGCCGCCGGAGTCGGAGCCCGCGATGGTCAAAGCGATGGCCGTCATCAGGTGCCCCGCTTCGCCAGCATGCCGTCGACGATTTCGCGCAAGGCGCGCGCCGCGGCGGTCGGATCGGACGCAAGCGACAACGCGGAAATCACCGCGACGCCGTCGGCGCCGGCCGCGATGACGGCTGCGGCATTGCCGGCGTCGATGCCGGCGATTGCGCATAGCGGCAATGCCGCCGCACGCCGCCGCAATACGGCAGCGACGCGCGCGAAGCCGTCCGGACCGATCGGCGTGGCTTTTTGCTTCTTCGATAGCGTCGCATAGACGCCGCCAATGCCGGCATAATCGAACAGCCCGACCGGCGCCGCTTCGGCTTCGGCAACTGTCTTGACCGACAGACCGATGATCGCCTTCGGTCCAAGCAGCGCGCGGGCATCTTCGACCGCCATGTCGTCGGGCCCGATATGCACGCCGTCGGCATGCACCGCGAGCGCCACGTCGACGCGGTCGTTGACCACGAACGGCGCGGCGAACGGCGCCAGCGCCGCCTTGATGGCGCGCGCTCGCTCGACCATAGTCCGCGTTTCGCTCGCTTTATCGCGCAACTGCACCAAAGTGGCGCCACCCTCGACGACGCGGCGAGCGAGCTCGACGGGATCGTGTCCGCCGGCGCGCTCGGGATCGACAATCGCGTTGAGGCGCAGATCGATCGGCATCGCCACATCCTGGTTCGCACGCCCAAATAGCCGGTGGCCCTTATCACCGCGGCCGGAATAGCTTAGCATTTAATTCCCGAGGCGGAGGTGCGCATGGTTCCCTTCTTCGTGCAGATAAAGTGTCAGCTCGGCAAGTCCTACGAGGTCGCCAACAGGCTGGCCGACGCCGAGATCGCCTCGGAAATCTATTCGACCGCCGGCGACTTTGACCTGCTGGTGAAATTCTATGTCGAGCAGACGACCGACATCGGCCACTTCATCGCCCAGAAGGTACAGACCATCCCCGGCGTGCAGGACACCCGCACCATCATCACCTTCAAGGCCTTCGGCGCAACGTAAATGCACGCCGTCATTTGAAGCGGCCCGCGACGGATGCAGCCGGGCCGGGCCGCCCTTCGAGGCTCGCGTGCGCCCGCACTTCGGCCTGACGAACGATTATTTCCTCTTCGGCCGCTTCGGGCCCTGCCGGGGCGGCAGTGAGGCGATGTAGGTTGCGATCGCGGCGCGATCCGCGGCGGAAAGCAATGCGGTGTTGCGCACGACGTCCGCCATACCGCCGCCGAGAAAATCTCCGGCCGGCGTCATGCCGTCTCCGAGGAAGCTCGCAATGTCCTTTTCCGACCAGGGCGGATCCTCGCGCTGCAACCCGGCCGGCGTGATATTCGGCACGAAACTCTTGCCGTCCGGCGTCGGTCCGCCGGCGAAGCGTTCGCTCTCGATGATCGCGCCGAGAAAATTGCGCGGGCTGTGGCATTCGGCGCAGTGCCCGGGGCCGTTCACCAGATAGGCACCGCGATTCCATTGCGCCGACTTTGTCGCGTCGGGCACGAACGGCCCGCCATGGAAAAACAGAAGCTTCCACAATCCGACCAGGCGGCGGACGCTGAAAGGAAATCTGAGATCATGCGGGCGCACCCGGCCCGGCACCGGCGGCAGGGTTTTCAAATAAGCAAACAGATCGCGCAGATCGGCGAGCTCCATATGCTGATAGGAGGTGTAGGGGAAAGCGGGGAAAAGGTTCCGGCCGCGGCGCGAAGTCCCCTTCCACAACGCGGTGACAAAATTCGTTTCGCTCCACGCGCCGATGCCGTATTTGCTGTCCGGTGAGATGTTCGGCACGTAGAAGGTGCCGAATGGCGACGGCAAGGCAAGCCCGCCGCCGAGCCGCGTGCGGTCGGCCTGGTCGGATGCTTTGGCCGGCGTGGCGTGGCACGATGCACAGCCGCCGATGTCGAACATCGTCTTGCCGTTGGCAAGATCGGGGCGGTGTGGCGGCAGCGCCGAAGCCGGCACGGTCGCCGGGATGGTGATGACCCAAAGCAGCAGCGCCGCGACGATGGCGAGGATCGCCGCAATAAGCGTGGGCTTTGGCATCTTATTTATTCTCCCACGCCAAGCGGGAGAGAATAATCACGACATCAGCTTTTCTTGAAGCGATAGACCTGATGGCAGCCGCCGCAATCGTTTTTGCCGATGTTGCCGAAGGCCGCCTTGAGGCTGTCGAGGTCGGTGACCTTGGCGGCGGCCGCTTTGGCGTCGTCGCCGAATTTGGCGAACCTGGCCTTGAAGTCGGCCATATCTTCCCAGACTTTGGGGCTGGCGCTGAAATCGTCGGCTGCCGCCGAGCTGACCTCGGACTTGGAGCTATCCGGGAACAGCGCCGGCATTTTCGCTGCCGTATCCTCGAAGGTGGCGAAAATCTTGTGCACCTTGTCGAGATCGAACGGCGCTTCGCCTTTCATCATCGCGACGGCGATCTTGGCCTGGCCGGCGTTGGCCTTCATCAGCACCTTGCGCTCTTTTATCGGGTCTTGCTGGGCGACGGCGACGCTCACACCGAGCGCAATCGTAACGACAGCGAACAATACACGGATCATGTAAGGTCCCTCCCCTGCCGACGGCGCCGCGCCCGCGCCGCGGACCGATAAAATTCGCTTCCCGCACGGTCTCCTGCGCCGTCAGGATATGGCCAAACGGCGGGCGGGAGAAATCACGAAACCGTATCCCTGCCCATATAATGGAGTGCGACATCGACCGGCGCCGGGACATCGATGCATGAAAGCCGTGTATCGCTATCATCGGGAACGGCATTTCGCCAAGTCGCCGGACGCGATTTAGCCATTCGTCGCCGACACCGCGCGCATCAACGAGCCCACCGGCTTTCCGCCCTACCAGATCGAGGAGCGCGCCGACAGCCAAGGTCGCATTCGCCGGATCGCCAGCGCCAGCATAGGGCCGATCCGCGTCCGATGGGAGGAGAGTTTCGGCGAGTGGCAAGAACACCGGCGCGTGGCGCAGACGCGAAAATTCCTCAACGGCCCGATGCGGCACTTCAAGGCGATCGCCGAGCTTCATCCCGAGGGCGCCGGAACCGGGCTGGTGTTCCGGTCCGAAATCGAATGCGTCGGCGTGCTCGGACTTTTGGCAAGACTTTCCGGCCAGATCGGCCGCGAGGGCGACAAGCGCGTCGCCGCGATCAAAAAAATGATTCGGCAAGCCGATGCGCCCGGCCATATTGCCGGCGCAAGCGCAGCTGAGGCGGCGAAGCCGGCGGCGCGCCGTCGCCTCGCCGCACTGATCGTATAGCTCGATGACGATCCGGCGAGCCATGGCCTCGCACCCAAGCTTGCCGAATTTCTGTTGCATGCGCCGATGGTGGCGTTGCGCGCCATCCGTCCGCTGGCGATGGCGCGATACTGGCGCGCACTGCCGCACGACGCAGCTGAACTGTTCCTCGCGGCGCAGCGCTACGCGCTCGCTCGAAAAAATCCGATCGCAACGCCAACGCCACGGCCGCTGCCAATCGGAGCAACCCGCCGCCTTCCCGCCCTTCCCTCCGACCCATGCAATTCCCATATCTGCGCTCCGGTCCGGCTCGAACGCCGGCGAAACACGGCAACTGTCCATGAAGATCATACCCTTGCATGCCGGCTTGGGCGGCGGCCAACCCGCCCAACACGCTGCGGTTCTGGCCGAGGATCAGGCATTGCTCGACGCCTATTCACGAACGGTCATCGACGTGGTCGAGCGCGTCGGCCCGGCGGTGGTGGGGCTGTCCGTGCGCGTCGAAAAGGCGCGCGGCGGAACCGGCTCGGGCGTCACGGTGGCGCCGGACGGCCTCATTTTGACCAACAGTCATGTCGCCAGCGCAGCGGGCGCACCCGGCGCGGCGGCGCGCATCTCGGTGACCACCGCCGACGGCCAGGATTTGCGCGCCCGGCTGGTGGGCGACGATCCCGATACCGATCTGGCGCTGCTGCGCGTCGACGAAGCGGTGACTTTGCCGTCGGCGCCGCTCGGCGATTCCAAAGAGCTCAAGCGCGGCCAATTGGTGATCGCCATCGGCAATCCGCTCGGCTTCGAATCGACGGTGACCACCGGCGTCGTCTCCGCGCTCGGCCGCTCGCTGCGCGCGCGCAGCGGCCGTCTGATCGACGACGTGATCCAGACCGACGCCGCGCTCAATCCAGGCAATTCCGGCGGCCCGCTGGTTTCTTCGCGCGGCGAGGTGGTCGGCATCAACACCGCGGTGATCATGGGCGCGCAAGGCATCTGCTTTGCGGTCGCCGCCAATACCGCAAGCTTCGTGCTCGGCGAATTGGTGCGGCACGGCCGTGTCCGCCGCGCCTTCATCGGCATTTCCGCGCAGCAGATGACGATCCCGCGGCGGCTGCGTCGCGCCGGGCTGCAGCAAGATAATGCGGTGATGGTCGCCACGGTCGAGGCAGGCAGCGCCGCCGATGGCGCCGGTCTCAAAGCCGGCGACATTGTGCTTTCCCTCGACGGCGTCGCCATCACCGGCGCCGACGATCTCATTCGCGCGCTGACCGGCGAGACGATCGGGCGCAGCATCGCGCTCGACGTGTTGCGCGGTACCGAGCGGCTCAAGATTTCGCTCACGCCGCAGGAGCGCAAGCGCGCCTGAGAGTCTTGCAGGAACGCGAAACGCCTCGGATTGAAAATCCGTCAGCGCTCCAGCATTTTGATGAAGCCTGATCTTTCGGAAAAAGCGGGCTTCCGCTGTTGCGGGTCCTGCTCCACGTCAACCGTCACACCCGCTGGGCTAGACAAATCCAGTCCCAGGGCCGCCGGTCATCGGACCGCGGCCGCCTGAGGCCTTCGGTCGACCACGGATAATATGCCCGGCCTATGCGCCTGATCTGGAAACCGCGTTGCGCCATGATCGAGATCAGCTCGTAACGGCTGAAATGCTTTTGCCAGCTGTCCTCCCGCCGCACCAGTCCCTGGCCGGGCGGCGCGCATCGGCCGCTGCGGCGGCCGGCGTGCTCTCTTTTTTCCACCATGCCGTTCGACTCGATTGACGGCACCACTATCAATGCAAATCCGCGTGGCTTGGTCAGCCGCGCCACACACGACCACAGCGCCTTCCGCCTTGCCGGACTGGGCGAAGTGATGACATTCAAACATACCGTCAGATCAGCGCGTGCGCCGACCAGGTCGGGCGCCCGCGCAATATCCATGACGATCCAGGTGACGTTCAAGTTCCCCGCACAACGCTGCTTCGCCCGCGCAATGATCTGCGCGGCATAATCGATGCCGATCAGCTCGTGGAACCGGCTGCCGAACTTGAGGATGAAGCTGCCCAGCCCGCAACCGAGATCAACCAGCACGGAGTCCGACGGCAGCCGCGTGGCTTTGACGTATCGAGTCAGTTGATCGTGCGTTTCGTCGACGGTGATGTCGCAGACGGTCGATTCGAATTCGTCGGCGGTTTGATTCCATTCTCTTCGATTCACGTCGTGTTTTCCTCGGATGTCAGTGCACGCAATCGGCCTCGGCAAAGAGCAACGAGAACGACAACAAGGCGACGCGCGAAAAGGATTGGATCGCCGCAGTTCCAAACGACAAATCGCAAACGCGGGTCTTTGAGCGTTTGCAGGATCGCGACAGCGGCGAGAATCACAGCTCAAACGATATTAACACGCCAGCTGACCAACCATTCGGGCAGTCGAGGCTCGGATTCTCCCGCTGGGGATAAGTCAGCGTCGCGATGCCGGGTAACGTGCCGCGAGACCCGACCGTTTCGCCCATGCGGGGTGCGCGGACTACGGCTTCTCCTTTTCCGGATCCGTGCACTAAGCTCTAAGCTGCGATCCGGTAAAATGTATTTTGAGCATCGCGCTAATTACGGCTCAATTTGAGACGGATGAGACATTTTTGAACTTCATTTCGCTCATCCTGAATCAATTTGCACTTTGCTGCGCCGCTGACACGGCAGCTATCAGCGTCCAGTCTCAAGCCGAACGTTTTCAGGAGGGCGCGATGTTCCATTTACTTCGCGTGTTGCTGGTCGCAAGCGTCGCCGCGGCGCTGAGCTTGGTGCCGGTGGCGCAAGCCTGCACCGGCATCCGCCTCATCGCCAAGGACGGCGGCGTCGTCGCCGCGCGCACTTTGGAGTTCGGCTTCGACCTGCATTCCAACGTTCTGGTGGTGCCCGCCGGTACACCGCTGACCGGCTCGCTGCCGAACGGCGGCGAGGGCATTCGCTATACGACAAGGTACGGATTCATTGGCGCCAATGCCGAGGGCCTGACTGCCATCGTTGACGGCATCAACGACCAGGGCCTTTATGTCGGCCTGTTCTATTTTCCCGGCTACGCCAGCTACGCCGACGTCACCAAGCAGAACGCCGCACGCGCCATGGCGCCGCACGAATACGCCGATTGGCTGCTCGGCAACTTCGCCAACGTCGAGGAGGTCGAGGCTAATTTCGATAAGGTCGTGTTGGTACCGACCGTCGTTGCAGCCATCGGGCAGGCCGCGCCGGTTCACTTCGTGGTGCACGATCGCAGCGGTAAATCGGTGGTGATCGAGCCGTTGAACCACACGCTTAAGATCTACAACAACCCGCTCGGCGTCTTGACCAATTCGCCGACCTTTGACTGGCACATGACCAATCTGCGCAATTACGTCAACCTCACCGCCACCAATGTGCCGCCGATCGGTATCGGCGGCATTACGCTCGCGCAATTCGGGCAGGGCTCGGGATTGCGCGGATTGCCGGGCGACTTTACGCCGCCGTCCCGCTTCGTGCGCGCGGTGGCATTTTCGCAATCTGCAGTGCATTCCGACACGGCGGCGCAGGCCGTGTTGCAGGCGTTCCACATCCTCAACAATTTCGACATTCCGTACGGCGCGGTGCGCGAAGTCGACGATGGCAAGACGCACGCCGAAGCGACGATCTGGACCAGCGCCTCCGACCTGAAAAATCTGCGCTGGTATTTCAAGACCTACGACGACCAATCGATCCGCGCCGTCGATCTCGCCAAGGCGCTGGCGGCCGCGCACGGCAAGATCAGGCTCATCAAGATGGACGCCCGACAGCCGATTACCGACGTGTCGACCAACTTCAAATAAGCGGCGCCGCGCGCGCTTGCCGGCCGCGCGCGAAGCGCTTACACGAACGGCGACAGCGGTTCGAAGTTGCCGACCAGCGCGCGGCCGTAAATCTCCTGCGGGATTTCCGCGGCCACCAAGCCGTGCCGACTCGCCATTTCGAGATCGCGCCACACCCGCTGGATCGGATTTGCTTCGGCGAAGCCGCTGGCGCCCTGCACGTTGAGCAAATGGCCGACCGCCTCACGGGCGGAGCGCATGGCGAAACCCAGATCCATGCGCATCTGCGCGCGCTTGACGAAGGCAAGCTCTTCACCGCCGCGAGCGGCGTCGGCGATGTCGTCGCACCAGCGCTGTACGTGCAGCACCGCGGTCTCGATCAGGGTCGCGGCCTGCGCAAGCTCGAGCTGCATGCTCGGCGCTTTGCGCAGATCGTCGTAGAAGCTGTAGGCGATCGGTTTGCCGCCGCGGCTGAGGCGATCGAGCGTCAGTTCCAATGCCGCCTGCGCCAAGCCGAGCACCGGTGCCGCGACCGCAATGATCGCCGTCGGCATGAATGATTCGCGATAGACGAACTCGTCGCTGTCGGTCCGCGGCGATTGCCCTTTCGCCAGCGTCTCCACCGGTAACGCGCGATGCGCGGGCACGAAGATGTCCTGCGCCGTGACCGTATGGCTGCCGGTGCCGCGCATGCCGACGACCCGCCAAGTGTCTTCTATCTTGAGGTCGGTCATCGGCACGAGCACGATTCCCGGCGTGCTCGCGTCCGCGCTCGGCAACGGCACGGCAAGAATTGCCCAATGCGCATGCAGGCAATTCGAGGCGTACGGCCATTTACCTTCGATGATATAGCCATCCTTGACGGCGCGCGCGCGCGAATCCATCGCCAGCACGCCCATGAACCGCGCGTCGGGATTTTTCTCGAATACGTCGCGTTGCGCCTCGTCGCCGAACAGCGCCGCGATCCACGCCGTGGCGATCGAGATAAAGGAAATCCACGCGGTCGATCCGCAGCCGCGCCCGATCTCGGTGACGACGTCCATGTAGGTGCGCAGGTCGCTTTCGAAGCCGCCGAACCGCTTCGGCCCGCGCAAGCGGAACAGTCCGGCGGCGTCCACGGCGGCGAGGACTTCATCAGGAATGCGGCGGTCGTGCTCGGTCGCCGCGGCTTTCGAGCGAAGCAGCGGCACCAGCGCGGCGGCCTTCGCCAGCAGCGCCGTACGCAGCGCCTTCTGACCTTCGGCAGTATTCTCGGCACGCAGGCCGGCTCGGCTTGTCGTGCGTTTCGTTGCGCCCGGTCCGGGCCGTTCGGCTGCCATCTGTCCCCTCCCCGCATTGCAGCATTCTTGTCGGCACGCATCATAGCTCGGCATCGCGTCGAAAGCTTCCGTCGCGTCGCGCATCAGTCGACGACGGCTTGCGTCTTCTTCGTCGCCGCGCCGGGGGGTTCATGCGCGCGCTCCGGCGCACCCCTATCGAAAACGGTGTTTATTCCTACGCCGGTGTTTGTTGTTGATCGCGGCCGAGCAAACAAAAAACGGACAAAATAATTAACAGCGCATCGGTCGTTAAAAAGTGACCAAAATTTGACGTTGCTGGCCACCAAACAAATACTTGCCATGCAAATTGGGAGTGCTCAAACAATCATAAAGTTGCTATCAAATTTGTGCCTCGCCGTTTAGCGGGGCTTTTTTGTCCGCTTAGCCTCGCGCAAGCCTGACCGTTTGCGCGAGGCTTTTTGTGCGGATGAAAAATGTATGCGTCGTAAACAGTACGAGGGGTATTCAAATGAAAGTAGCGACATTAGCGAAGGCGGCGACATTGGCCGCCGCCGTCGCATTGACATTTGCGCAATCCGCGCAAGCGCGAGCGTCGCACCAACGACACCGTGCTCTCCACGCCACACGACACTTCGCGTCGGCACGCCATCGGTCGGCGCCGCAATATTTCGATGCGGCGGCGGGCGGCTTCGCGTGGCAGGGACAGGAGGTGGCCCGTGCCGGCGATCGGTCGGCGCCGCGATATTTCGATGCGGCGGCGGGCGGCTTCGCGTGGCAGGGACAGGACGTGGCCCGTGCCGGCGATCGATCGGCGCCGCGATATTTCGATTCGGCGCCGAACGCCGTCGCGTGGCGGGGGCAGAACGCAGCCCATGGCGGCTACGGCGGACGCCCGCGCGCCTGGTGCGGCTGGGAGATGCGGCACCTCGTCGACCACGACCCCGGTCCGCAATACAACTTGGCGCGCAATTGGGCGCACTGGGGCCACGCCGGTCCGGCCGGCATCGGCGCGATCGTGGTCTGGGCTCATCACGTCGGCAAGATCGTCGGTCAAGAAAACGGCACATGGGTCATTCAATCCGGCAACGACGGCAACCGGGTGCGGACCCGCCCGCTCTCAATCTCGCACGCCATCGCCATTCGGTGGAGCTGAGCTGACAAAACCTGCGACGGCCGCCCGGCGAACCGGGCGGCCGTTTTCGTCCGTCGCGCTTCGGTGATCATCGTCAGGATTCGGTGCTACACTGGCGGCGATGCAGGCGGTCAGCGGGTCCGCGCCGCAGCGGATGACACCATGACGGACATCCTCAAGACTCCGCCGGAGCGGTTCGCCGAGCTACCCGGCTTTCCCTGGCGCGCCCATAGCCGCGACGATCTGCCGGGCTATGGCGGCTTGGCCATGTCCTATCTCGACGAGGGACCAACAAGCGCCCCGGTGTTTCTTTGCCTGCACGGCGAGCCGACCTGGAGCTATCTGTTCCGCCGCATGATCCCTCATTTTCTGGCGGCCGGCGGCCGCGTCGCCGCGCCGGATTTTTTCGGCTTCGGCCGCTCCGACAAGCCGGCCGACGATCGCGTCTACACCTTCGATTTTCATCGCGACAGCTTGCTCGCCTTCGTGCGCGCGCTCGATCTGAAAAACGTGACCCTGGTGGTGCAGGACTGGGGCGGTCTTCTCGGCCTGACGCTGCCGATGGATATGCCGCAACGTTTTAGCCGCTTGATCGTCATGAATACCGCGCTGCCGACCGGCGACGTGCCGCTCGGCAAGGGATTTCTGGACTGGCGGGCTTACGTGCAGAAAAATCCCGATTTGGCAGCCGGTCGGTTGTTGATGCGGACCTGCCCGCATCTGTCGCAGGCCGAGGCCGCCGCCTACGACGCGCCGTTTCCGGACGCGCGCTACAAAGCCGGCGTGCGCCGCTTTCCGCAACTGGTACCGGAATTCGTCGACAGCGACGGCGCCGCCATAGGTCGCGCGGCGCGCGATTTCTGGCGCAACGAATGGCGCGGACAAAGCGTCATGGCGATCGGCATGACCGATCCGGTGCTCGGGCCGCCGGTGATGCGCGCGCTGCATCGCGACATCCGCGGCTGCCCGCCGCCGCTCGAATTCGCCGAAGCCGGACATTTCGTGCAGGAATGGGGCGACAAGGTCGCCCCGGCCGCGCTCGCCGCGTTGCGTGCTTAGAGCATGATCCGAAAAGTGGAAGCCGGCTTTCTGAAAAGGATCGTGCGCCAAACACAAACGCCGGAGCCGTCCTTTTCAGCGCGCGCCGGCCAGCAATCTTCGACTGTTGGCGTGCACGCGCTGGCGCAACGGCACATAGGCTTCTTCGACGGCCTCATAGATTCCGCGCCCATCCGCCAAAGCGCGTTCGACGGCGAGCTGCGCGTCGGCGAACACCAGGATCTTTTCGGCAATCATGCGGCCCGCTTCGGCCGCCGCGCTCGGATCGTTGGATGCAAAAAGCATCAATCGCGCCGAGATGACGACCTGCGCCTCGCAGGCAAAGCGCATGGCTTCGAAACAGTTGCTCCAGAAATTGAACATGGCGATCCCCCGGATCGGCGCGTCACGATATTCCGCAGCGCGGAACTCACATCGGCGCACGACCGCAAAATATCGTTCAAACTTTCAAAGATTTATTTTCGCAACTCATTAGAATTTTCCGGTTCGCCGGAGCGGGGATGACGTAATCTTCGACTCGTCATCCTGCTCCAAGCGTTTGTTTTGTCGCGTGTGCGGACGCAAAACCGGTCACTACTTTCGCCGGGACATGATCGACGGCGCCTGACGCACGAGGACATGGCGGGAATTGATCGGCCCCGCCTTGCGACGGTAGCCGGGCTGTCGGGACACATTCGCGTCCGCAGGCCCAACGGCTAGTAGAAGGCACCGTAAACCGCGTCGACCACCTGGCCGGTCGCCACATTCACCAACAGCAGGTCCGGTCCGTAGCGCACCCATTGGTACCCGGGTTGCGGCGGCGGCAATCCGAACGCGGCCCAATCGGCATACCAATAAGCCTGCGCCAGGAACAACGGCGGCAGCGCCATGCCAATGCCCCAGCGTCGGTAGCCCCAACCGGAGGGATAGGCGAACGGCGCGGCGTGGACCCGATTGATCATTCGGCCGCGGTAGCTGAACTGCGCCCCGTGCGGACCGGGCCCCATCATCGCGCCATGGGGGCCGGGGCCCCTCATCGCGCCATGCGGGCCGGGCCCCATGGGGCCGTGCGGCGCACCGGCCGGCCGGCCGGTCGGCGGTCTGCCGGGCGGCGGCCTGCCGGGCGGACGATGATGTTCGTCATGCGGCTGCGCCGCCGCCAAAGTCGGCACGGCGAGCGCAAACATCGCGGCAACGGCTAAAGCGCGTAACATGGCGACTCCTTGTCGGCTCGTGACCGCCGGTGACGGCTTTGAATCGGCGGCGGAGACTATCAACTCATTGCGGCGATGCAAGCCGTGGATCGCGCAATTGCGGGCGTGGCGCGGCACGGCGCCTTGCCCAATCGCGCAGCCGAATCATCGCTCATCCGGCCCCGCCGGCGGCGCCGAGGTGCCCTCGAACGCGTCGATCGGGGCCGCGGCGGCGGTTTGTGCGCGCTTGCGCAACAGCGAGAGCCATTGCCGTCCGAACAGCGCGAGCACCAGCGCTGCATAGAACGCGCCGCCCAGCAACGCCAGCACGATCAGCTCCGACAGACTGCGCAACCTCGACCACGACGACAACAGGGAGGCGACGACAGGGGCGGCGAAAACCAGGAGCAGCGCCAGCGCCGATCCGGCGGCCGCGAGCTTGAGCAGCGAAAACTTCAGCGTCGCGTCGACGGCGAGGTGGCCGGCGCGCGCCGCCAAATAGAGCACGAGAATAAAATTGATCCAGGCGCCGATCGAGGTCGCCAGCGCCAGCCCGACCTGGGCCAGCGAGCCCATCAGCATGACCTTGAAGACGATGTTGACCGCGGTGCCGACCAGCGCCGCCTTCATCGGCGTCAGCGTATCGCCGCGGGCGAGAAAAGGAGCGACGACGCTGCGAATGAGCACGAAGGGAACCAGCCCGATCGTATAGGCCATCAGCGTCATCGCCGCTGCGTGCGCGTCGCCGGCGGTGAAGCGGCCGCGCATAAACAAGCCGCGCATGATGACGTCGGGCACCACCAGGAACGCGACGATGCAGGGGATTGCCAACAGCAGCGCAAACTCGATCGCCCGATTTTGCGCGGCGCGGGCGGCGGCGTGATCGCCGGCCGCGACCCGATGCGTCATCTCCGGCAACAGCACCGTGCCGACGGCTATGCCGATGACGCCGATCGGCAGCTGGTCGATACGGTCGGCGTAGTAGAGCGCGGAGATGGCGCCGGTCGCCAATAGGCTCGCGATGATGGTGTCGGCGAACAAAGCGAGCTGCGTGCCGGCGGAACCAATGGTCGCCGGGATCAGCGCCTTGAAGAAGCGGCGCACGTCGCTGTCGAGGCGAAGCGCGCGCAACGCGGTGAGCGCGCCGGCGCGCAGCGTGTCGCCGCCGACCAACAGCACTTGCAGCACGCCGGAGATCAGCACGCCCCAGGCCGCGGCATAGCCCGCGCCGCCGAACCATGCCGTAAGCGAAAGCGTCGCCATCATCGACAGGTTGAGCAGGATCGGCGCCGCTGCAGCAGCAGCGAAGCGATGCAGCGCATTGAGGATGCCGCCCCACAACGTCACCAGCGTGATGAGCAGCAGATAGGGAAAGGTGATGCGGGTGAGCGAGACCGCCAGATGAAATTGTTGCGGCTCGCGCGAGAAGCCGGGCGCGAGCAGCTCGATCACCTGCGGCGTGAAGACCAGCGCCAGCGCCACCAGGAGCACCTGCGTCGCCATCAGCAGCGTGAAGATGCGATCGCCGAACAGCGCCGCCGATTGCGCTCCGCCCTGGGTGCGGATGCGCGCATAGGCCGGAATGAAGGCGGCATTGAATGCACCTTCGGCGAAGATGGCGCGGAAATGGTTGGGCAGCCGAAAGGCGATGAAGAAGGCGTCGGCGACCGGCCCGGCGCCGAGAATCGCGGCCAGCATGATGTCGCGCAAAAACCCGGTGAAGCGCGAGACGAGCGTAAAGCCGCCGACGGTGAGAATCCGCTCGATCATGTGCGCCCTTGTCCCCCCTCCCCGTTGTGGGGAGGGGCTAGGGGTGGGGGTCATGAGGGCTTATCACAGCCGCCGACGTGGGCGCGTCACTTCGCTACCCCTTTCCAACCCTTCCCCAACAATGGCTGGGGGAACGCTTTACCCTCCAAGCGCGTCGCGAACCGCGGCGATGATGCGGTCCTGAACCGGCGTCTCAAGATAGGCGTGTATCGGCAGGCTGATCACTTCTTCGGCGAGCCGCTCGGCGACGGGCGTGCCGCCTGCGGCCACCGGAAAGTCGCGATAGGCGGCCTGGCGATGCAACGGCTTGGCATAGTAGATGCCGGTCGGAATGCCCTGCCGCTTGAGCGCGGCGGCGAGCGCGTCGCGCCGCCCGGGCGCGAGGCGGATGGTGTATTGCGCCCAGACCGAGGTCGCTTCGTCGCCGACGCGCGGCAAGGTCGCCAGGCCGCCGAGGCCGGCGGCGTAGCGCTGCGCGGCGGCATTGCGCGCCACGATTTCCTCGGGAAAGATTTTGAGCTTTTCCAGCAGCACGGCCGCCTGGATGGTGTCGAGCCGCGCCGTCAGCCCGATGCGCGCGGCGTCGTATTTGTCGACGGCCTCGCCGTGCACGCGCAGACTTCGCAGCCGCGCCGCCAGCGCCTCGTCGTCGGTGAGAACCGCGCCGCCGTCGCCATAGCAGCCGAGCGGCTTGGCGGGGAAAAAACTCGTCGCCGTCGCGGTCGCGAGCGTGCCGAGCTTGCGGCCCTTGTCGGTGGCGCCAAACGACTGTGCGGCGTCGTCGAGCACTTTAAGCTCATGGGCGGCGGCGATCGCGGCAATGGCATCGTGATCGGCCGGCAAGCCGAACAGATCGACCGGAATGATCGCCCGCGGCGTAAGCCCGAGGCGCTTGGCGGTCGTTATCGCGCGCGCGCAGCTTGCCGGATCGAGATTGAAGGTATCGGCCCGCACATCGGCCATCACCGGCGTCGCGCCGACGAGCGCCACCACTTCGGCGGTGGCGCAGAAGGTGAAGGTTGGGCAGATCACGGCGTCGCCCGGTCCGATCCCCCAGGCCATCAGCGGAAGAAGCAGCGCATCGGTGCCGCTCGAACAGGCGACCGCGTGCCGCGCCCCGCAGAACGCCGCGAGCTCGGCCTCGAGCGTGCGCACCTCGGGACCGTTGATGAATTGACAATGCGCGAGCACGCGCGCAATCGCCTCGTCGACGGCACGGCCGAGCCGGCGGCGCTGCGCCGCGACGTCAACGAACGGGATCGGACGGTGGTCGAGACGGGCGTGCTCGTTCATCGTGGGATTTTTTGTTGGCGCATGATCCTATCCGAAAATCGGCATCCACTTTTCGGCATCATGCTGTTTGAGTTGGCGCATGATCTTATCCGAAAACCGGTATCCACTTTTCGGCATCATGCTGTTTGAGTTGGCGCATGATCTTATCCGAAAACCG
>Ga0335074_10002897_pt1 | contig 23419 bp, 15 predicted proteins | sample Lox_Sample_23_FD_206715 | JGI IMG/M metagenome (GOLD analysis project Ga0335074, IMG submission 206715) | Soil microbial communities from Loxahatchee National Wildlife Refuge, Florida, United States - Lox_Sample_2.3 | ecosystem: Environmental > Terrestrial > Soil > Wetlands | place: USA...
GGTCAAGGGCCGGGAGGGTGAGAGAGACAGTTCCATCTAGGTTTCGCCTTTTCTTTGCTCTATCGTACCAGAGTCTTGGTCCAGACGCGCAACCCATTCGCAGAAGCAATGTGCTATTTTCACTCTAATCCGGGTGAAGAATGCTAAAGCTGAACCGCGCTCCTGCCGCTATAGCGGCGTTCCTTGTCATACCTAGCTTGCCTTGCGTGGCGGCGTTGAATCCGCGAATCGCGTGGCAGGTTTCCGTGCCCAGAGCAGGCGCCTTGCTGTATGACGCACCGGATGCGGTGTTATGGGTGGCGATTCCGGAAAAAGGCTATCTGGGCGCCGTGGATCCGGCGACCCAAGCGGTGCTCTTTGCGAACCAGATTGCCGAGACCCAAATTGAGGACATGGCCTTTGACTCGGTCGAAGGCAACATCTGGATGGTGGGGCTCAGTGGGCAGGAAGCTCAGGTTTGCGTCATCAGCGCGGCGCTTTCGCTGCAGTCGCAAGGGAACGGGTTTAGCGACTGCTACGCCGGGATTCCGGCCGGCGGCCCCTATTCGATCTCCGCGGATGTTTCCGCCCGCATGGTCTGGGTGGTCAGCGGCGGCCAACTTACCGGGTTCTCGATGCATTCCAAGGCCGTCGTCACCGGCCCGCTCGCCGCGCCGGATGGCTACCCCATCTATGCCGCCGTCTATATGAAAGGCTCCAGCACAGGACCGTCGGTGCTGCTGACCACGTCCCATGTGAACCCAGGCAACGGCGAGTATTTAGGGAACGTCTGGACTTACTTCACGCCGCAGAATTTGACGCAGCCCGATACGTGGTTCGAGTATCAATCCCCGTCCGCTCCCCTGAGTCCCGTGGTTTCTCTCAAGCCTATTTGGGACGGATACCAAGGCCTCGCCTGGCTGGCGAGCGCCTGGCTCGGCGCCCAAGTGACTCCGTACCCCGGCATCGCCGAGATGGCCTTCGACGGGAGCAGTTCCGTCAGCGAGGCAATCTTCGATGATTACTCAAGCATCTTTCTCTCAAGCGGCGGCGAAGCGGGATACAGTGGCTGGGCGCTCGATGCGCAGGCGCAGGTGTTTGGCGCCGTGCAACAGGTTTATCAAGAGCTTTCCGCCGGCAATTTCCAGCAGGTAGCGGCCCAGTTTCTGGTTTGGCGCGCGGCGGATTTTCCGCCACCGGACGGCGTCACGGCGGGCGTCAGCATTGCCCATGCGGTTTACGCCGCATCGGGAGGCGGCATGTTTTACACGTCCGGTACAGATGGCGTGATTCACGCGATTACGTTCTGAATCGCGTGGAACCAATCCTGCCGCTCATCCGTAATACGCCGTAACGTGCAAATCCAGATTCGCAATCTTTCGAAGACCTATCCTAACGGCGTCAAAGCCCTCGATGAGGTCTCGCTGACCATTCCTTGCGGCATGTACGGATTGCTGGGCCCCAACGGCGCCGGGAAATCCACGCTGATGCGGACGCTCGCCACCTTGCAGGATCCCGATTTGGGCAGCGCCACCTTCGGCGATTTCGATGTGCTGCGGCAGAAGGAGGAAATCCGCCGCCGGCTCGGCTATCTGCCGCAGGATTTCGGCGTCTACCCGCGCATTTCCGCGCAGGATATGCTTGATCACATCGCCTTGCTGAAAGGCATGACGCACTCGGGCGAGCGCAAACAGCGCGTGGCCGCCATGCTGCAGCGATGCAATCTCTATGATCTGCGGAAGAAGGCGCTAACGAGTTTTTCGGGCGGCATGCGCCAGCGCTTCGGCATCGCCCAGGCGCTCATCGGCAATCCGGAGCTGCTGATTGTCGACGAACCCACGGCCGGCCTCGATCCGGGCGAGCGCAACCGTTTTTATAACCTGCTGGCGGAGGTCGGCGAACAGGTCATTGTGATTCTTTCCACTCACATCGTGGAAGACGTGACGGACCTTTGCACCAATATGGCCATCATCCACGAGGGGCGCGTGTTGTATGAAGGCACGCCCGACGACGCCATCGCCGGACTGCGCGGCCGCGTGTGGCAGCGATCGATTGCCAAGGCCGACTTGCAAGAATACGAGAGCCGCTGCCGCGTGATTTCGAACCGCCTGGTGGGCGGCCGGCCTTTTCTGCACGTGCTAAGCGAAGATGCTCCGGGCGATGGCTTCTCATCCGGCGCGGCCGACCTGGAAGACGTGTTCTTCACGCGCATCCGGGGCTGGAATTAGGAGCGGACCATGTTGCTGCGCCTGGTTGCTTTTGAGCTGCGCTATTGGCTGCGTTCCTGGATGTTGTGGATCTTTTTGCTGATCGTGGCGGCGCTGATGTTCGGCGCGGCGAGCAGCGACAACATCACCGTCGGCGGCGCCCTCACCAACACCAGCCGCAACGCGCCGTTTGTGATCGAGAATTTTTATTCGTTCGTCGGCTTGCTGACTCTTCTGATGACGACGGCGTTCGTCAATTCCGCGGCCGCGCGCGATTTCAGCAATCACACGCACGAAATCATATTCTCCACGCCTCTGCGCCGCCGCGATTACCTGTTGGGGCGGTTCACGGGCGCCACGCTGGTGGCCCTCATCCCGATGTTAGGCGTGTCGATCGGAATTCTGCTGGCGAAGTATATGCCTTGGGTGGACCCGGAGCGCTGGGGTCCCGTGAATTGGGCCGCGCACTTGCAGGGCATCCTGGTGTTCGCCGTCCCCAACACCGTCTTCATTGCCGCCGTTCTATTTGCGATCGCGGTGCTGGCGCGGAATGAGATCGTCTCGTTCGTCGGGGCGCTGCTGTTGCTCGCCGGATATGGCGTGGCCGACGCGCTTACCCAGAATCTGGAGCGCGAACATCTGGCGGCATTGCTCGATCCGTTTGCCATTCGGACCTTCAATATCGCCACGAAATACTGGACGGTGGCGGATAAGAACACGCTGACCATCGGATTCACGGGCTGGCTGTTGTGGAATCGGGTGTTGTGGCTGGCCGTGGGCATTTTGATCTTCGCTTTTGCGTATAAGAGATTCCGCTTCGAAGAAAAACGGGTCAAGCCGAAAGCGGTGGGTGCTGGCGCGGATTCTGCGAGTCTCTCCGCGGGAGTCTCCCCGCTTCCGGCCGCCGCGCCATGGGCTGGCCACGTATCGCGCTGGGCTCAATTCCGTGCCTCCGCCCGCGTACACTTCCTGGGCGTGGTAAAAAGCACCTCGTTTATCGTCATTCTCCTAGCCGGATTGCTCAACTCGATCCCGACACTTATCTTGAGCGCCCGCGAAGCGTTCGACGGAACCAGTTTCCCGGTGACTTACTGGGTGCTCGAACTCATCGCCGGATCGTTATACATGTTTCTCATCGCGATGATCACCTTCTACGCGGGCGTGCTGGTCTGGAAGGATCGCGACACCCGCATGGATGAGATTCACGACGCGCTCCCCGTTCCCGACTGGCTTTCCTATGCCTCGCGGCTGACTGCGTTACTCGCCATCGTGATGCTGGTGCAGCTCGTCGCCATGATCAGCGGCATCGCGGTACAGACCGGCATGGGCTTTCACCGCTATCAGATCGGCCTGTACTTGAAAGAGCTCTTCCTGCACGATGGGTCGTTCTTTCTTTTTACCGCCGTGCTGGCGTTCTTCATTCATGCCCTTTCGCCCAATAAGTATGTCGGTTATTTCATTTTCATCGCGTTCCTGATCTTGAATCAATTTATCTGGCGGCCGTTGAATATCGCGACTTACTTAGTGCGTTTCGGGATGCGGCCACCAGTTACTAACTCCGATTTCTTCGGCGATGCGCCCTATCGCGCCGCGTGGAATTGGTTCACCATTTACTGGCTGTTATTCTGCGGATTGCTTTCCATTGCCGCCGTGCTCTTCTGGCCGCGCGGAAAGCAGAGCCGTTGGGGCGAGCGCTGGCGCGAAGCCGGCTTGCGCTTTTATGGGCCGCTCAGGCCGTTGGCGTTGGCCTGCTTGCTGCTCTTTGCGGCGACGGGCGGCTGGATTGCCTATAACACCATGGTCCTGAATACGCTCTACGGGCCCAAAGACCTGCAGCGCATGCAAGCCGATTACGAAAAGGCTTACAAACGATTCGATAAGTTGCCGCAGCCGCGTCCGCGGAGCATTAACTATGCCATCGATATCTATCCCGAATCGCGCAACATGATTATGCATGCTGACGCGGTGATCTATAATCCGTATCCGCAGCCGCTCAACGAGATCCATCTCTCATTGAATCGCGATTACGATACGCAAATCCAGATTCCCGGCGCGGCGCTGGAGAAAGACGACAGGCGCCTGGCTTACCGCATCTATAAGTTCACGTCTCCTCTTCAGCCCGGCGAAATCCGGACGGTGCACTATACCGTGCGCAGCCACACGCGCGGATTCGAGAACTCCGTCAGCAACGCGGAACTGGTCCAGAACGGCACGTTTTTCAATAACACGGTCGCGCCCGTAATCGGATACGACCGCAGCCGCGAACTCGATGATGCCAACGAGCGCCGCAAATACGGCCTGCAAGAGACCGATCTGATGCCCGCACTCGAACGCAACTGCACCGCGGATTGCATGGAGAACTATCTCGGAGGCCACTCCGACTGGATCGACACGCATAGTGTGATCAGCACGTCTCCCGATCAGATTGCTATCGCTCCGGGATCGCTAGTGCGCGAGTGGCGCGGCGCCAATGGCCGTCGATATTTCGAATACAAGCTGGATCATCCTTCGCTCGGATTCTACTCGTTTATCTCGGCGACTTATCAGGTGGCGCGTGAGAACTGGAACGGCATCAAGCTGGAAGTTTATTACCTGAAAGTGCATCCGTGGAACGTGCCGCGCATGATGAATTCCATGCGCAAGGCTCTTGATTACTACACGCGCAATTTCGGGCCGTATTACCACAAAGAAGCACGCATCGTGGAGTTTCCGCGCGTGGCGCAGTTCGCGCAGGCCTTTCCGGGAACCATGCCCTATTCGGAATCCATCGGCTTCATTGCCGATCTGCACAACCCCGACGATATTGACTCCGTGTTCTACGTGGTGGCGCACGAAATGGCGCATCAGTGGTGGGCGCACCAGGTGGTCGGCGCGAATATGGAAGGCGCCACGCTGTTATCGGAAACCATGGCGCAGTACTCGGCGCTCATGCTGATGGAGAAAGAATACGGTCGCGATATGGAACGTAAGTTCCTGAAGCATGAAATGGACCGCTACCTAAGTTCGCGCGGCCGCGAACGGTTAAAGGAACGGCCGCTGCTGACGGTGGAGGCAAATCAAGGCTATGTGCATTACCGCAAGGGTAGCGTGGTGATGTACTACATGAAAGAGATGATCGGCGAGGATGGCGTGAACCGGGCGCTACGCAGCCTGATCCAAGAGTATGGATACGCGCCGCCGCCTTATCCTACGTCATGGGCACTGATCGATGCGCTTCGCGAACAGACTCCGCCGCAGTATCAGTACTTACTGAAGGATCTGTTCGAAGATATTACCTTGTTTTCGAACCGTACATTGAATGCTTCGGCTCACAAGCGGGCGGATGGTAAGTATGACGTAACTATCGATATAGAAACGCGTAAGTTCAAGGCCGATGCAAAGGGTAACGAGACGGAGGTGCCGGTGAACGACTGGATTGAAATCGGTGCTTTCGCCAAGCCCGAGAAGGGCCGTAAATATGGCCGGACGCTTTACCGCGAGCGTTTGCATATGACCCAGGCGCGCTCCACTCACACATTTACCGTGGACGAATTGCCCGATAAGGCGGGTGTCGATCCGTTTTTGTTGTTAGTCGACCGGATACCCGACGACAATGTGAAGAGCGTATCGCAATAGGCTTTTCTTACTAAGCAGCGTTAAGCCGATCAGGACAAGTAGAGTCACAGCCGATATCGCCGCTGCGACCGGCAAGATCATAGGATGAAATTCCATGCGCAGCGTGTGACTTCCGTCCGGTACTGCCACGCCGCGGAAGGCGATATCCGTCAGATAGATCGGCGCGGGCTTTCCATCCAGCCAGGCTTCCCACCCGGGATACCAGTTCTCCGACGCGACCAATAAAGCCGGACCAGCGGATTCAAGCGATAATTCGAGTGAGTCAGGCTGATAACTCAAGACCGTTACTTTGTCCGCATACTTCGACGCTCCCGCGCCCGGCAGAACAACCGGCTGCGCCGTAATCGCCGTCTTGCCGAGGTCTATCGAACCAAGCGCCGCCGTGGTCCTTACATCGTGAACCAGGAAGAAGCGATCGAGCACCTGTTTGTTCTCAAAAAGTTCGCCATAGGGTATCGGTTCCACATCCCGATATCGCGGCGACGCGCGCAGCCGCGACACAGCCTGGTCTCCCGCGACAACATACTTGACATTCATCAGGTCCAACACGGGAGAATCGATATGTTCTATGGGATAATACCAGCCCCAACGATATCCATCGTGCAAAAACAGGCGCAATTGGATGATATTCTCCAACGCTAGTGGACTTACTCCGTTGGCGCTGGGCACATGCGTAATCGGCGCGGCTACCGCCCACATGTGATCCGCATCCACCGTGTCGATCCGCCACGGCGGGTAATTGGTGTAAGCATATCTCCGTACTTCCTGAAGCAGCTTCGCGCTCCCATCGAATGCGCGTGCGCTCGCGCCGGGTTCGATCTTCAGCGACGCCAGGTTCATGGGACGCCCGGAACCAACCAGAAACAGATCCGCCGCGATTAGTATCCCGATCGCATAGCGCAGCCGTTCGGGAACGCGAATGAATTCCAGTCCGATGGCGGCCAGTCCGGCGAGCGATAAGGTAAAGATGCAGTAACAATATTCCGGATGAATCGCGATCCGTATTTTTTCAGGAAGAATCGGATACACCGCCCGCCACAGCGCGGTTTTATCGCCTAGCATCCACAGAAGGCCGAATACCAGCATGACAGCCAGGATCGCGACATATTTCGTATGCCGAAAAACCAGTGCAACCAAAGCCAGCACCAGCCCAGCCAGACTGCCATAGAGATACAAGAAGGTGATATCGCCAGGGCCATGGAAGTGGCTCATGTCGAAGATGCCATAGTGATTCGGCAGAACTAATGACACCAGGCTTTGCCAATATAATCCGCCGCCATTGCCCAGCCAGCCGGCTCTGTACTTAGCCACGCTATATTGCTGCAACTGAGCCGTGGGGAGAAACTGAATGGCGGCCAGCGCTACGCCAAGGATGCAACCCGCGGCCGTCGCTGCAACCAGGCGCGCACGCGCCAGGCGCATCAAAACCAGGAAGACGGAAAGCACCGCGGTAGACACAAAAACCGCCAGCGTCGGCTGCGGAAATCCGCCCAAGATAGACAGTCCCAAAGCCGCGCCCAGAACGGCCAGCCATCCGCGCCGGAATCCCGCGCGCAGTTTCAAAACCGCGAGCCACGCCAGCGGCATCCAGGCGACCGCCATGATCGCGCCGATGTGCTCCGCCCGCGAGGCAAAATAACCGCCGGTTTCGAAGATCAACGCCCCAGTCCACGCCGCCGCGCGCCCGGCGCCGAATTCCTGGAACAGGAAATAGGCTGCCATTCCCGCCGCCCAGATCTGCAGCACCACGATCCACTCGAGCAGCATGGGCAAGGCATCGAGCGTTGTGTGCGCGCTGATGAAGGCGCCCAACAATACCAGCGGGTGAAAAAAGCACGCCTCGATGTTGGCGAACACAGGGTAGCCGCAATAGCTATAAGGATTCCAGAGCGGGAAGCGGCCTTGCTTCAGTTGCTCGGCCAGAAAGGTGATCAGCGGGAGCTGTACGCCGCGGAAGTCCCATGGAAAGCTGTATTGCGCGTTGAAGAGGGGCTTATGAAAGAAAAGTACGACGTTGGCCAGCAACGCAACATAGATCGGAATGGCGGCGTCTTTGGCCGGCGCACGCGGCATTCCCTTACTTCACCACAAATTCGCCTGACGCCGCCGCAGGCTTCTTTCAGCCGCGGGCTTGCCGGCTTACGCGCCGGCGGCGTGGGTCAGCGTCTGCGGAAACGTAGCGGGCTGCAGGCGATACCCCAGCCCAAACACCGTCTCCACATGCTGCCGTCCGTACAGCCCCAACTTTGCGCGCAACCGCCGCAGATGTACATCCATGGTGCGCGACTGCGTCCCTGGCTCATATCCCCAGACATTCAGCATTAACGCATCGCGCGGCACGATTTCGCCCGGGCTGCGCGCAAGTTGCGCCAACAGGCTGAACTCCATCCGGGTCAAGTGGACCCCCGATCCGTCCAGTTGCACGGCCTGCGTTTGAAAGTTTAATTCGAGATGTGCATCCCTGTACTGTGCCATACCGCTCTCCTCCGCACGCTTGGCTTCAGCCCTGCCGCATCCGCACTGCCGCCATCCGTAACGCCCAGCGGAATCGCCGCCGTAAGTTCGTCGCTAATGAGTGTTTGTGACGCATCATCTTTCCAATCTCCAGCCCTTATGTTGACGCGGTTCACCCCGGCGCCGCAATAGACCCGCCCTGTAATCGACATTCACAGTTAACTTCTTGAAATGAAAGGAAATATGGAATCGCCTGTTCCGCCTTAGCATTTGTTACGAAAAACCTCAGTCCGGGCGGGCATTTCGGGCAGGGGGCCCTGCCTGTAATGCATCTGTACAGCCAACCTATTGTAAATAGGGCGGATATTCTGGCGTCTGTACAGCGTCCGGCTGGTCAACAAACGCGCGATAATACGGAAGAGCGGATCGCCATGCGCTATTTCATCCTTCTATGTTTGCTGGTAGTTCCGGCCCGCGCCCAGGATCTTGGCGCGCAGCAGGTGCTGGATAAAGTAGTCTCCACTTACAACAGCCTGAAAGCCGTCCACATAATCGCCGAGCGGGACGAGATGCGAAATCTGGGAGGGCTTTCCGCCAATTCATCGTCGGAATGCGAAATCGCCGAAAAATCGGATCACCGTTACTTCGCCCGGCTCAAGGGGCTTCGCGATCAACTGTTTTCGGTAAGCGACGGCGCGACGATTTGGAAGGCCATGGATTCGAAGAAACAGTGGTCCCAACTGACCGCTTCTTCAGTTCTCGCGGATAGCGATGAGGAACGAACCAACGCGCCCGAAGCCGAAGACTTGCATCAGTCCTTGGAGAATATCGCGGTGTATCGGCCAATGGCCCTAGCCAAGAACGCGCAAGATCCCGAGATCGCCAAGCAGATCGATTTCAAATTGGGGCGCGAGAAGGTGCGCTGTTATGTGGTGCGCGGGCACGTCCGCGGATCGGAATTTGAACTCGTGGTGGATCAACAGAGATTCATCGTTCTCCAGTACAAGGAAAAAGTCGCGGCTACGGGAGGCAGCATTGAGGCATCCACCAAGCTGAAGCTCCTGGAATTGAACCAGGACGTCAGCGATGACTTGTTTCATTTCCAGCCGGAGCCTAAGTGGACCGAAGTCGAATCGCTGGTGCTTCCGGGTGAACATGCCGTGGTGCTCACCGGCGAGCGCGCCGCCGATTTCACGCTCAAGACACTCGACGGAGACAAGATCGGCTTGCGCGGGTTGCAGGGCAACGTGGTGGTGCTCGATTTCTGGGCCACCTGGTGTGGACCATGCCGCCAGGAATTGCCCACCATCGAGAAACTTCGCGCTGAGTTTGGCGATGCCGTTCGGTTTTATGGCGTCAACAACGAAGCGGCCGGAACCGTGAAGAAGTTTCTGGCGAGCAATCGTTATGAAATGCCGGTGCTGCTGGACGACAACAGCACCGTGCATCGCCTATATGGCATCCGCGCCATTCCCGCCCTATTAGTCATCGACAAGAATTCCGTGGTGCGGGCGCAGTTTGTCGGCGGCCAGAGTGAATCCACGCTGCGCAAAGCCATTCGCGCGGCCATGGAGCAGGAATGAATGGCGGCAGCCAGGTATGCCGCGGGCGCGCTTTTGATCTCTTTGTTGGGCTGCGCGCACAGTCATTCGCTGACGGTAGGTTCGAAGAATTTCACGGAACAGATCGTCCTGGGCGAGATTCTCGCGCAACAACTTGAACGCCGCCTCGGGATCAAGGTCGAGCGCAAGCTCGACTTAGGCGGTACTCTGCTCGCGCAACAAGCTCTACGTAGCGGCGATATCGACTTATATCCCGAATATACAGGCACCGCGCTTACCGCCGTCCTGAAGCTGCCACCCTCGTCTGATGCCGCGGCGGTGCTTAACCGCGTGCGCTCCGAATATCGCAAACGATGGAATTTGGAGTGGCTCGATCCCCTGGGCTTCGACAATACGTTTGCCATGGTGGTGCGCGGCGAGGATGCGCGCGCGGAGGGTCTCGAAACGCTTTCCGATGCCGCGCGCCGCAAACGGGGTTGGACGTTAGGCGTAGGTTACGAATTTCTGCAGCGTCCCGATGGGCTAGCCGGTTTGCTGAAGACCTATCATCTGCGCCTTGCGGGAGAGCCTAAGAGCATGGATCTCGGCCTGCTTTACAGCGCGCTCGAACAGAAGCAAGTGGATATGGCCGCCGCCAACCAAACTGACGGCATGTTATCCGTGCTGGACGTGAAAGTGTTGCAGGACGACCGGCATTACTTCCCGCCTTATCAAGCCGCGGTGATTGTCCGCGAGCCGGCATTCGCCGCGTATCCCGGACTTCGCGCGGCGCTAAGCCAGCTTAGCGGTAAGATTTCCGCCGCGGCCATGCGCGATCTGAATCATCAAGTGGATGGCGAACACAAGCCCGCCGCGGAGGTCGCGCGCGCATGGCTGGCTAAGAACTGATAGCAGGCCGCCACGCCTACGGCGTGAATTCAAACGCCCCGCCTACGGCGTGAATTCAGACGCCACGCCTACGGCGTGAATTCAAACGCCACGCCCCCCGCGTCTATGGTTCCCGCGGGACCACCCCATAGAGTCGTGCCGTACAGATGGCCCATCCCGTCTGTGATCAGGCTCGAGGACGGTGTCGCCCCATCCCGGCCGGTCGTAAAGTTGTACAACACTTTCTCCTCCCAGGCGCCGCCGCTCGCCGGAGAAATCTCGAAGATGGCTCCCGCGTTGTCCGTTCCGCCGCTACCCGACGACCCAAACAACTTCCCGTGAGTATAGACCAGACCGTTCGGAAGAGAGGCATCCCCCGTGGCGGCCCCTTGGAACGTGTGCAAGATAGTTTCCTGCCACCCCCCCGATCCATTGGGAGCTAGTTCGTAAGCGATGCCGTTGAGCGCTCCGCCCGCTTGTGTGGCGCCGAATAACGACCCACCCGGTCCGAGAGTTACGCCCGCCAACGGATTTGCGCCGTCAGTGCCGCCCTGAAACTTGTAGAGCACGTCGAGTTTCCAGCCGCCAGTCCGCGGCGATAATTTGTAGACCACGCCATAGTTATGGGTGCCTCCTCCCCAGGTGGTGCCCAACAGGTTCCCGGCCGCGTCCCACACGGGAGTCCCTTCGGGATTTCCGCCATCGTTGCCTGTGAAGCTGTGAAGCACCGTCTCCGTCCAACCGGATGCCCCCGGACTCAGCTCGAAAATCGTGCCCTCATCATACGTGCCGCCGGCTGACGTGACGCCATAAACGTTGCCTGCCGCATCCAAAGTGACGCCGGCAAGGGGCCCGAAACCATCCGGCGTGCCCGTAAAACGGTACAGGGTGGTCTCCTGCCAAGTGCCTCCCGACGGCGTTAGCCTATAGACCACACCCCAACCCGTGGGGCGGCCTTTGCCGGCAATGCCGCCGTAGGTAGTGGTCCCATAGAGGTTTCCCTCGCTGTCGAGGATTGGTGCAGCCTGGGGACCCGCGCCATCTTGATCCACGTCGGTCCCTTTGAAATCGTACAGCACGGTCTCCGTCCAACCCCCGCTGCCGTTTGGCGATAGTTCGTATACCACCCCGTGATTATAAGTGCCGCCTAAATACGCGGCGCCGTAAAGGTTTCCGGAGCCGTCCATGGTGAGTCCGGCGTATAGCCAGTTGCCGCCCAACGCGTCATAGCCGATGCCGAAGTCTTGGAGGACCACAAACGACTTGGCCGCCGCGCCCGCCGCGGAGATCAGAATCAGGGCGGCAATGCGGAGATGCATGTTTATCATGTCTTCGAGTGTACGCCGCCGGCGCAGCCCGAGGGTTGCCAGAGTGTGAATACTTTGTAAAATCCGCGCCGGGGACGAGCCGTGGGGCAGACGATCGTTTTCCAGCCGTCTGGCGGCGCTTGAGAGATGACAGACCACGCCAAACGATGGTCCGTCCTGGTCCGTCCCACCAAACGTTGCCGGTTTATTTTGTCGCCTGGTAGTTTGGGAACACCGGCCGTTTCAACTTGGGCGGCGGATTGTCTTTCAATTCCTGCATGATCACTTCCACGGCCTTCTCCAACTGTGGATCGTGTCCCTGCCGCACCAATGCCGGGTCCTGATCTACTTCGATATCCGGCGCGATACCGTGGTTCTCGATATCCATAGTGCCGTTGGGATTCCAGATCGCCACGCTGGGCGCCATCACCCTGCCGCCGTCCATCAACGCCGGATAACCGGTCAGGCCCACCAGTCCGCCCCAGGTGCGCTCGCCGATCAGCTTACCCACGCCGGCGCGATGGAAATACCAGGGCATGGCATCGCCGCCCGAACCGGCGAATTGATTGATGATCATCACCTTCGGTCCGAAAATCGCGCCTTGCGGCTGCACGAAATCCGCGCCGTCGCGCGAGGTGGCCACGCTCATTACTTTGCGCTGCAGATACTCGATGATATCGGTCGCCAGCGCGCCCCCGTGATTGAAGCGTTCATCGATAATGACCGCGTCTTTGCCGACCTGCGCGAAGAAATAGCGCGTGAAACTGACATAACCGCCGTAACCGGTATCCGGCATATGGACATAAGCTACCCTGCCGCCAGTCATTTGATCCACCTTGCGCCGGTTATCTTCCACCCATGCGAGATGCCGCAACTCAAATTCATTTTCCACCGGCACCACTTCCACATTTCGGGAATGCGCGCCCGATGGATCCGGGCCGACTTTCAGAACCGTCGTCTTACCCGCGGTTTCCTCAAAGTAGCTATAGATATTGTCACTCGCCTGTAACTCACGGCCGTTTACCGCCAGCAGATACTCGCCCACGGACACATTTACTCCCGGCTGCGTCAGTGGAGCTTTCAAATCGGGATTCCAGTTTTCACCGTCGTAGATATGCGCGAACCGGTAACGCCCATTTTCGATCTTATAATCCGCGCCCAGCAGGCCCGTCTTGATATGCTTTACCTCGGGACGGTCGCCGCCGCCCACGAACATATGTCCCACACTCATGTTGCCTAACATCTCAGTAAATAAGTAATTCAGATCGTCGCGGGAAGCCAAGCCGTTCAGATAGACGCCGTAACGTTCTTCGGCGGCCTGCAGATCGAGCCCGTGATAATGCGGATCGTAAAAGAAATCGCGCTCGATGCGCCAAACTTCGTGGAACATCTGCTTCCATTCGCCGGGCGGATCAACCTTCACTTCCAGGTCCTGCGTCTTGAGGGTCTTCTCATTCCCCGGCTTCGGCGGCGGCGCGTCGGCGCTATCGGAAAGCGACGGCGCATCCGCGATTTTCCAGTTATCGCCCTGCTGGTAAAGCATCTTTTCGCCATTGAACGAGATCTGGAAGTTACTCACTCCCGAAATCACCACAGCTTCTTGTCGCTTGCTCAGATCGAAAAGGTGCACGTTCCAATGGGCCGGCTCTTCCGGCTTGCGCGGACCCCGTTCGATGGCGTAGAGAATGCCGGCCTTACCTTGTCCCAGCCCATCGTAGGTCAATTCCGGCATGGGCAAAGCCAGGATGCGCTGTCCGATCTTATCCAGATCGATCTTGACGTCGACTTTGTCGGCGGCTTTGTCTTTGTCTTTATCGTCTTTCTTGGCGTCGTCTTTTTTGGGATCTTCCTTCTTCTTTTCGTCGTCGCTTTGCGGTCCTAACGGAGAGGGCTCGCTCTTCGAAAGCACCGCCAAATAGATGTTGGCGGTGGCGCGGCGCGCTACTCGTTCTACGTCTTCTTCCATCGCCTGCCCCGCATTGGTGCTCGCAGTGAAATATAGATACTTGCCGTTCTTATCGAACACCGCGTTACCGGCATCACTCATGCCGTCGGTGACTTGGGTGCTCGTGGCGGTCGCCAGAGAATAGAGATGCACGGCCGACATATGGCTCTTCAATGTCTTTGAGTAAGTCAGCCATTGGCTGTCAGGCGACCATTCCGCCGCTAACCCTCCCCCGCTATAGTAGTAGTCAGTGTCCACCAGCACCGGCTTCTTTGCGGCTATGTCCACATAAAACAGATGATCATGATTATCAAGATAAGCGATCTTCTTACTATCGGGCGACCACCGCGGCGCCTGGAAGAACGCCTTATCTCCCAGCGGAATCTTAGTAACATCGCCGATACCCTCCTGATTGCGGATATCGAGCGCATACTCGCCCGATTCATCCGAGAAATACGCGATGCTTTGTCCATCGGGCGACCATACCGGCTCGCGCTCCATCACGGTGGTGGTATTCGTAATATCGCGCGCATCGCCTTTATCGGCGGGCACGGTCAGGATTTCTCCGCGGGCTTCAAAAACGGCGCGCGCGCCGTTGGGCGAGATATCCGCGTGTTCCAGGCGCTTCGCCACGTTCACGAAATGCGGACGGACTTCCGGCAAATCGCCCGCCAAGGTAACGGCGACATTCCGGGTGTGCCCGGTCTTTAAATCGTATAAATTGAGCTGGCCGAACTGCTCGTATACAATCGCTCCCGGACCCGCGGAAGCCGATTTGAAATCCAGGCCGTGATTTTCGATCGCGCGCGTCACCTGTTTGGTCTTGGTGTCGTAATAAAACAAAGTCACCGGGCCTTGCCGGTCCGACAGAAAGTAGATGCGGTCGCCGACCCACATCGGATTAAAGTCGTTGGAATTATCGCGCGGGATTTTCACGATGCTCGAATCCGCCAGATTGGCGATCCAGATCTTCTTCGTTTGTCCGCCGCGATAGCGCTTCCAGGCTTCCTGCCATTGGAACAGCGGCACATAGGCGAGGTGCGAGCCATCCGGCGAATATGACCCCTCCAGGGCGATCGGCAGCGGCAATTCATCAGGCAATCCGCCGCCTGCGACGGGCAAGGTGTAGAGGCGCGCGCCGTCGTTGGGCACCGCGCGCGAGGAGACGAACAGCACGCGTTTGCCGTCGGGCGTCCAGCCTACAGCTTCATCTTCGCCGGGGTGATAGGTCAACCGCCGCGGCTCGCCGCCTTCGGCCGGCATCACGAATACGTCCACGTCGCCGTCGTATTCGCCGGTGAAGGCGATCAACGAACCGTCCGGCGAGAAGACCGCATCGGTTTCCACTCCCGGCGCGGTGGTAAGGCGTGTGGCTTCGCCGCCCTCGCGCGGGACGCTCCACAAGTCGCCCGCATAAGAAAACACGATCTGCGTGCGGCTGAGCGCCGGGTTGCGCAGCAACAGGTGGGTGGTCTGCGCCCCGGCGAAAGGCGCCAGCAGCAGGAGTGCGCATATGTATTTGTACATAAACTCCAGTATCGCGCGAGATTCGCCGCCGGTGGCAGGCATCGTGACGTAAAATCCGTTGCGCGTTTCCGGGCCGCCCGCCGTCATAATTCCTTGGATACTCATGCGAAGTAGTGTCTATACGCCATGTTCGATGCTGCTTTTGGCTGTGACGGCGTGCCAGGCCGCGGAGGTTGCCGGCGCTCCGCTGGCCGCACAGCAAACGCAGTATGAATTCCGAGTGGGCGAAACCGCACAAATGGCCCTGGCGCCGGAGTCGCTCGCCTTCATGCTGATCGCCAAAAGCCTGAGCGTTTCGATTGCACGCGGCGGGTCCGGCGGCTTGGTGGTGGGACGCAATCACGCGCACACCCAAGTGCTGCTGGCTGCTTCCAGCCGCACTGTTCCCGGCGAGTATCAAGCTACTATCTCCGCCACCAGCGCCGCGGGCGTCGAGCGCGTCACGACGCTCGATATCGTGGCCAAGCCCCGCCAGACCGTGCCGTCGGGTTATGCGCGCCCGCCCGTGGTTTTATTGAATGGCTGGGAAACCGGCTTCACGGGTGAGTGCACCGTGTCTTCCAGTTCCTCCGATGTCTTCGGGAATCTGGCGCAGTATCTGGTATCCGATGGTGTGCCGATCGTCTACTTCTTCGATAACTGCGTGGAAGATCCTAACGATATTATCGAAGGCATCGGCAACGCGCTGGGCACTTACTTAAACACAATCACATATAGTAATGGCGATCAAGTCCCGCTGATCGACTTAGTGGGCTTCAGTATGGGCGGGTTGATCGCGCGATCTTACCTGGCGGGATTGCAATCCGATGGCACGGCTACGCCGCCGAATCCCGCGCTGGTGCGCGATCTGGTGCTGATCGCCTCGCCCAACTTCGGATCGTTTGTGGCCGAAAACTATTATCTGGATTTGGAAGCTGGAACGCAAAGCGCGGAGTTAGTGCCCGGCAGTTCGTTCCTCTGGAATCTGGCGACCTGGAATCAGCGCGGCGATGACCTACAAGGTGTGAATGTATTAGGCATCATCGGCAACGCGGGCGAGTATCTGCCCAGCTTGGAATCGGCCACCGAACTAAACAATGCCAGTGACGGCATCGTTACCGAGACCAGCGCCTCTGCTACATTCGGTTTGCCGCCGTCGCCGCCCACTGTGATCGTTCCCTATTGCCAAATCGACCCCGCGGATTGGACAAACATCACTTTTGGTAGTTTTCTCTGCGATGCGCCCGGAATCGCCAACGTCACCAGTGACACTCAGGAAACCGGTGAAATCGTCCGCTCGTTTCTGGCGGGCACCGGCGCTTGGACGAGTGTCGGCAAATATCCCGCAAATGATCCTTACCTGTCGGTTGACGGCGGCATCTTCTTTGGGTTGGAGGATCAAACCGGCACTTACGCGACGGACGTGACCGCAGTTACATGGGGAAGTATCGAGCTAACTCCCGGCGAAGACACAGATGTTATTTATTACACTGACTTTGTAAGTGGCGCGTCGCCATTCGAGGCGATCAGCACGTCTCTGGGGACGGTGAAATGCGGCGGAGATTTTGAGGAGCCGGCAGGTTACTACTCGGCCGCGCGCTGTAAGATTAATACGGCGATTTATGATGTCGAGCCGCGGCTCTGCGGACCTGGATGGACTGTGGCTTCGGGTGCAAATATCACGTTGACTGGCATGGATTTCGCCAACCAATGCACCAGTTGCCAGGTCACCGTCACCCCCGCGAGCACCGGCGTGTCTACGGCCCTCTCGGTTTCCTCCTGGACGAACAGCTCGATTACCGCGGCGTTGCCGTCCTCGATCAGCGGCCTGGTGACGATCCAGGTGACCGCCGTACCGGGCACCGATGCCATCACCGCGATGGTGGCCGCACCCGGTACAATCGCCAGCGTGGTGAACGCCGGCAGTTTCCAACCGGGCTTGGCATCCGCCTCCTGGATGACGCTCTGCGGCGCAGGTTTTACCTCCAGCACGGAGATTTGGGGCACCTTCACTAACGGCCTGCTGCCTACCGCGCTCGGCGGCGTATCTGTGACGATCGATAACATCCCCGCGTATGTGGAATATGTCAGTCCGTCTCAGATCAACATCTTGGCTCCCGATGATGCGACTTACGGCACGGTTGCGGTCCAGGTAACTTCAGCCGGACAGACCAGCAATACCGTCTATGCCCAGAAACAGGAATTTGCGCCCTCGTTCTTTACCTTCGATGGCGGTAAGTATGTGGCCGCGGAACACGCAAATTACGGCTATGTGGGCAAGAGCGGCATTATCAGCGGAGTCACGACTACACCTGCACAGATAGGGGAAACGATCCTGCTGTACGGCACGGGCTTCGGCCCTACGAATCCCACTGTACCCACCGCCAACCTGGTCACGAAGGATGAGCCGCTGGCCAACACCGCGACCGTGACCATAGGTGGTAAGTCCGCCGCTGTTCAATTCGCGGGAATCACGGCGTCGGGACTTTACCAACTAAATGTCACAATTCCCTCCGGATTATCCAGCGGCGACCAGGCGATATTCGCACAAGTCGGCGGCTTTCAGACTCAATTGGGCGTTTACGTCACTGTACAGTAACCGGCCGCGTGAGACAAGCCATCGTTTTGTGTGGACTGTCGTGGCGCGGACAGACGACTGGAAAACGATCGTCTGTCCCACGGCGCGCCGCCGGAAGCGGCGCAGGCGCCCAATCCCCGTTACTATGAAAGTCATGCAAACCAAGCAACTCGGCAACAGTGACCTGCACATCACCCCCATCGGCATCGGCGCCTGGGCCATGGGCGGCGGCGGGTGGGCTTTCGCCTGGGGACCGCAGGATGACGATGATTCCGTGGCGGCCATTCACGCCGCATTGGACGCCGGAATCAATTGGATCGATACCGCGGCGGTCTACGGCCTCGGCCACTCCGAAGAAGTCGTGGCGCGCGCGCTCCAAGGCCGTTCGCCTAAGCCGTTCGTCTTTACCAAGTGCGAGCGCGTTTGGAACGAGCGCCGCGAAATCGGCAAGAGCCTGAAAGCCGATTCCATCCGCCGCGAGATGGAAGCCAGCCTGCGCCGCCTCAAGCTGGATGTCATCGATCTGTATCAGATTCACTGGCCCGAACCGGAGGAAGATATCGAGGAAGGCTGGACCACCATGGCCGAGTTGCAGCGGGAAGGCAAAGTGCGTTGGATCGGCCTATCCAATTTCAATGTGGATCAGATGCGCCGCGCGCAAGCCATCGCGCCGATTACATCGCTGCAGCCGCCCTATTCCATCCTCTCGCCGGAAATCGAAGAATCCGTCCTGCCGTTTACGCAGGCGCATGGAATCGGCGTGATCGTGTATTCGCCCATGAAATCGGGCTTGCTCTCCGGCGCCATGACCCGCGAACGAGTCGCCGCCATGCCCGCTGACGATTTCCGGCGCCGCACGCCACATTTCCAGGAGCCGCGCCTGACACGCAATCTGCAACTGGCCGAGCTACTGCGCCAGATCGGCCAGAGGCATGGCCGAACGCCGGGTGAGGTCGCGATCGCCTGGACCCTGCGGCATCCGGCGGTCACGGCGGCCATCGTCGGAATGCGTTCGGCAAAGCAGGTAGAAGGCGTCATCGGCGCGGCCCAATTCCGCCTGACGCCGGATGAAGTGAGCGAGATCGCAGATCAAATACAGTGCGCGACCTTGCCTTCCTCGTAGACCGTCACGCCATGCTTCATGGTCCGATGCACGAGATTCACTCCGAAATAAGAAGTGATCTCACGGTAGTCCGAGACATTGAGCATGATGAGGTCGGCGGGCTTGCCGGTTTCCAGTGAGCCGGCTACCCGTTCCGCGCGCAATGCACACGCGGCATTGTAAGTGGCGGCATGGATGGCTTCCTGCGGAGTCATTTCCAGATAGGTGCATGCCAACGCGATAATCGCCGGCATGCTGAAAGTTGGTCCGGCGCCCGGAGTGAAATTGGTTCCCAGCGCCACCGCCGCGCCTTCGTCAATGAAACGGCGCGCGGACGTCCGTTGGCTCTGAAGAAAAGCCGCTCCGGGTAACAAGACGGCCATGGTATTCGAGCGCGCCAGAGAGTCCGTTACATTGGGTACCGCATCGCCCAGATGATCCACGCTGATCGCGCCGGACTCGAGGGCCAGCGAGATGGCTTCCTGCCCGGCGTCCGCGGTCGCCTCAATCTTGATTTGGAACCGCAGGTCCCGCGCCGCCGCGATGCATTGGCGCGCGCAATCGGCGGCCGCGGCCGTTCCTCCGGCGTTGATGCTGGCGAAGACCGCCTGCGTTTTCAGACGGATGGCGGGCAGCAAAGTCGAGCATACCCAGGCCAGGTACCTGGGATCGGCGCCGGATTCATCGCCATTCGAAGCCAAGGGCAGAAAAGTGGATGCAATATCCACGGGAGCGCCATCCAGTTTGGAAGTCACCTTTAGCGCTTTCAGGCTGCTTCGCAAATCCGGGCCGAAGCCGGCGCGGGACTCCAAGTAAGTCGTCCCATGGCGTAACATCCCATCCACATATTGCTGTACGAGAAATTCCAGGCGCTTGCCCGATATGATTCGCACGTCCGGTGAAAGAACACCGCCCACCAGGTGCGCGTGACAATCCACAAAGCCCGGCATTACCACGCGGCCGCTGGCGTCGATTTCCTGGCACTCGCGTGCGCCCACCAGATTCTCGACGCGGCGCGTGAGTCCTACTTCTGCGATCCGCCCATCTTCAATGAGCAGCGCGCCGTCGCGAATGATGCTAAGTTCCTGAAGAGTGGCGCCCCGTCTAGGCTCCGCTGGACCTTGCAATGTCAGCAATTGCTTGGCCCCTCTGAGCAGGATAGTTCCAGACATTCAGAGGCCTTGGTATTAATAATAGCAGGATGCTTTCGAAACGGCCCCTAAAAACGCTCGAAAGAGTTATATCCAAGGCCGGATTAGGCTCGCGCACCGAAGCGCGAAGCTGGATCGGCGCGGGACGCGTTTCCGTGAACGGCAGAGTGATCCGCACGCCGGACCACTGGGTGGACTTGGAACGCGACCGGGTGGCACTCGATGGACGACCGGTCCGCGAGGCCGAAAGAATCTATCTCTTACTCTATAAACCCAAAGGCTACCTGACAACTTACACCGATCCTGAAGGCCGGCCCACGGTTTATGACTTAGTGCGCGACGTGGGCGCATGGGTGGTCCCGGTGGGACGGCTAGACCTGGACACCACCGGCTTACTCATCATGACCAATGACACTGAATTTGCCGAGCGGCTGACCAATCCGGCTTACAAGGTTCCTAAGACTTACCAGGCTAAGTGCGCCGGGCGTCTGACTGACGAGCAGATCGCTTGTCTGCGCGCCGGCGTGGAACTGAGCGATGGACCCACGCGGCCGGCTCTGGCGGAGCGCTTGCGCGATTCAGGCAACCACACCCACATCGAGTTGACCATCTCCGAAGGCCGAAACCGCCAGATCCGCCGCATGGTGGAAGCCGTGGGCAGCAAGGTGATGAAGTTAGTGCGCGTGGCCATCGGTCCGCTGCGCATCGGCGATCTGCAAATCGGGAAATGGCGGTATCTCGAGGCAGCGGAAGTGCGCGCGCTGGGCGGAGACAAGCCCACTACAGCAGCGCGACGCCGATCGCCAGCGTAACCAGCGTCACAGGCACACCCAGCCTGGCATACTCCCAGAACGATATGTGGACATCGCGCCGCGCGCGCTCCAACACAATCAGGTTCGCCACCGATCCCAGCACCGTCAGATTGCCTGCCAGCGTGGAGGACATGGCCAGCACCAGCCAGGCGTGCCGCGGATCGGCCAGACGCGCCACCACCGGTTTGAAAATCAGCACGGCGGGCACGTTGCTGACGATATTCGACAGCAGGGCGGCCGCGGCGCTCAGAATCGCCGTACGTTCCAGGTGGAAGCGCGTCGCGGCGGATAGGAAATCCGCGGCGAGCGGCGTGCGCTCCATTCCCGCCACCACGATAAACAAGCCTACGAACATTCCCAGCAGCGGCCAATCGATCTCCCGGTAAACCTTTTCCGGTTCAATCCGGCGCGTGATCAACAACAGCGCGCCGGCAGTTAGTGCGATCTCCGGCGCCGGCCAGCCCACAAAGAAAAAGCCGACCATGGCCACCGAAATCAGCAGCGATTTCCAGAGCTGCAAGCGCTCCACCGTGACCGGCTGATGTTCGATTCGCATCATGGTTTCCCGGCGAAATTCGGCGCGGTAGAAGATGGGAATCAGCGCCAGCAGCACCACCAGTCCCGTCGCCCCGACCGGCGCCATCGCCCCAAGAAACGCGCGATAGCCGATGCCCGAAAAGCTGCCGATCATCATGTTCTGCGGATTTCCCGTGATGGTGGCCACGCTGCCGATATTCGCCGCCATGGCTACCGCCAGCAGATACGGGACCGGGTTGCGCCGCAACCGCAGCGTGATTTCAAGCACCAGCGGCGTTAACACCAGGCACATGGTGTCGTTCACGAAGAACGCGGAGAAGAAGCCCGATACGGCCACGATGGCGGCCAGCAGCACGATGGGACGGCGGGTGCGCTCGACCACCCAGGCGCTCACCAGCGTGAAGAATCCCGAGAGGCGTAAATTGGCGACCACGATCATCATGCCGAACAACAGGATGATGGTTTGGTCATCGACGGCGGCGCGAGCCTGCTCCATAGTAAGCGCGCCGGTCGCGATCATGAGAGCCGCGCCGATGATGGCCGCGCCGGTGCGGTCCACGCGGAAGCCCGGCAGGCGGCCGATTCCCATCACCAGGTAAGTCAGCAGAAAAATAACGAGGGCGGTCAACGGTTTAAGGGTAGCGTATCATCGCCCGGCGCGCAGCCGCCCATTGTTAGAATGAAGACGGTCGATGTTCGATCTTTTCCGGTCGTTTCTCCCCCTGCATAATCCCATCGGGTTCGGCGCGTCCGATTTCATCGAACTGGAATTGGCAGCGCTGCTCGTGGTATCGATCATCGCCTACGCGCGCTGCGGCGAATGGGCGCGGAAGATGGCCGCGCACAGGGCTTGGTGCATGCTGGCGCTGGCGATCCTGCCGATCGCGTTGCGCCTGGCGATACTCGCCGCGAGTCCCGAGCCAACGCCCAATGGTTCCGACGAGTTCTCTCATCTTTTGGCGGCCGATACGGTGCGGCACTTGCGCCTGGCCAATCCGCCGCATCCCATGCACGCGTTTTTTGAAACCACTTTTGTGCTGCAGGAGCCATCCTACAGCTCGATCTTCCCCATCGGGCAAGGATTGATGCTGGCGTTTGGACGCCTGATCTCCGGCCACGCATGGACGGGCGTGTTGCTCTCCGAGGCGCTTCTCGGCGCATTGTGCTACTGGATGCTGCTGGCCTGGACTACGCCCGGATGGGCGCTGCTCGGCGGGTTGCTGGCCGTGGTTCAATTCGGGCCGCTGCGATATTGGATGAACACCTATTGGGGCGGCGCCGTATCGGCTGTGGCCGGATGCCTGGTATTCGGATCGTTGCCGCGATTGCGCGAGACAGGCCGGACGCGCGACGCCGTGCTCTTGGGATTGGGCATCGGCATCCAGTTGCTTACCCGGCCGTTCGAGTGCGAGTTACTAATCGCTGCGGTCGTGATCTATTTCCTGCCGGCGCTCGGCCGTCCGGTGGCGTGGCGCACTTGGACACGCGGCGCCGCTGCCGCGGGCCTGGCGATACTGCCTGCGGCCGGGCTGATTCTGCTGCAGAATAAACAAGTCACCGGCAGTTGGACGACGATGCCCTATCAACTGAGCCGGTACGAATACGGCGTGCCCACCACGTTCACGTTCCAACCGAATCCCGTGCCGCACCATCCACTGACAGCCGGCCAGTATCTCAATTACGAAGAGCAAGCCGCCACGCACGGCGCCGGCACGGACACGCCGCGCAGCTATCTGGCGCGACTCGCGGATCGCGCGCGATTCTATCGCTTCTTTTTTCTGCCGCCGTTGTATCTGG
>Ga0335074_10002899_pt1 | contig 23411 bp, 20 predicted proteins | sample Lox_Sample_23_FD_206715 | JGI IMG/M metagenome (GOLD analysis project Ga0335074, IMG submission 206715) | Soil microbial communities from Loxahatchee National Wildlife Refuge, Florida, United States - Lox_Sample_2.3 | ecosystem: Environmental > Terrestrial > Soil > Wetlands | place: USA...
GCTTCGGCCTTGCGATCTGGCTGTTGGCTTCGCATCTGGGGCGCGGCGGCAACCCGGGCGCGGTTTTGTTGCTGGTTTACTGGGCGTTGAACCTGCCAGCGCTGGGACAGGAAGTGGCGCTGATCGCGTGGCAATATCCCGCGTATCGCAATATCACTCTGCGGCTGCTGGAACCGCTGGGCGCGTTGGAGCAAGACGTCCATCCCACGCATGCGCCACTGCGGCACGGAGCCGCTGCGGCGATCGCTTATGAAAATGTCAGTGTCGTGGCGGCGGGGCATCAAATCCTGCGCGACATTCACCTGACCGTTCCGGCGGGGTCGCACGTCGCGATCGTCGGCGCATCGGGAGCCGGGAAATCGAGCTTGGCGGGGTTGCTGCTGGGCTGGCATCGCGCAGCGGCTGGTGAGATTTTCGTCGATGGCGCTGCGCTGGACGATTCGATTCTCGCGGAGCTGCGGCAGCACACGGCGTGGGTGGATCCGGCGGTACAACTTTGGAACCGGCCGCTCGCGGACAACCTGCGCTACGGGCTGTCGAATGGCTCCACCATGACGATGGAACGGGCCATCGCAGCCGCGGAACTCGGCCGTGTGATCGAGCGGCTTCCGGATGGTCTTGCTACTCCACTCGGGGAAGGTGGAGGCCTGGTCTCCGGTGGCGAAGGACAGCGCGTGCGGTTCGGGCGGGCGCTGTTGCGCCCTGATGTGCGCCTCGCGATTTTGGATGAGCCATTCCGCGGCCTCGATTTCGAGCAGCGGCATACATTGCTTACCCGCGCGCGCGATACATGGAGCGACTCCACTCTGATTTTCATCTCGCACGATATTCGGGAGGCACTCGAGTTTGAGCGCGTGCTGGTGATGGAAGACGGGACGCTGACCGAAGACGGCGATCCACAGGAGTTGGCGTGCGATTCCGAATCGCGCTTTCACGCAATGCTTCAAGCCGAGCGCGCGATTCATCAGGAGTTTTGGGAAGGCGCCGAGTGGCGCCGGCTGCGTTTGCAGGATGGACAACTTACTTCCTAGGTCGTGCTTCTGGCCCGCGTCGCGGCTCGGTGAAGCGGTGGGTGCGCTCACGCCTGCCGCGTTGATGATGGAGTTGATCCCTCCCCAGGGCGATCTGGATTCGCTCGGCCGCTGGATTGAGTCCGCCGCCCTCACACTTGGTTTCGAAGCTCAGCCCGCCGAAACGCCTTACCCCGATTTCGACCGCCAGTTCCGTAACTTAGGGCCCGCACTCATACACGTTCCGCTGCCCGAAGGTCCCGTGTTCCTCGCCGTTCTTCCTGGAGGCTCGCTTATCGCCACTGATCTCACCAAGATCCGCGTCTCGCCTGCAGTGGTCCGGGCGGCGCTTTGCGAGAACATCGAAGCGCCAATTGTGCGCGAGATCGAGGCGACGCTGGATCGCGCAGGGGTACGCCAATTGAAACAGGCCCGCGCGCTCGAAGCCATCCTGCATGAGCGCTTGCGCGCCACCCGGATTCGCGGCATCTGGCTTCTGCGTGTTCCGCCGGGCGCCAGCTTCCGCGCGCAATTGAGGCAGGCGAAAATCCCCCGGCGATTGGCCGCGCTCGCGGGCGCGCACGCGCTGCAATACGGGCTCTGGATCGCAGCGTGGTGGCTCGTTGGATCGAACGTCTTGCGCGGCACGGCGGATCGGGCGTGGATAATCCCGTGGGCGCTGCTGCTGTTGACTCTAGTCCCGCTGCGCGTCCTGATCACGCGATTGCAAGGGTGGGTGGCGATCGGAGCAGGCGCACTATTGAAGCAACGGCTCTTCCTTGGTGCGTTGCGTCTCGATCCGGATAGCTTGCGGCATCAGGGCGCCGGACAGTTGCTCGGGCGCGTGCTCGACTCGGAAGCCGTGGAAGCTCTGGCGCTCAGCGGCGGATTTCTCGCGTTGGTGGCGCTCGTCGAAATTATCGCTTCTGTGTTCGTGTTGGCGGCGGGCGCGGGCGGATGGCTGCAATCGGCGTTACTGGTGATCTGGTTTGCGGGGGCTGCTTTGTTGGCGCGATCCTATTTTCGGCGCAATCGCGATTGGACCGAAGTTCGGCTGCGCATGACGCACGATCTGGTGGAAAGCATGACCGGTCATCGGACGCGCCTGGCGCAGCTCGCGCCGGATCGCTGGCACGTCGGTGAAGACGAGGCGCTCGAAGAATACTTGCGAAGTTCGCGCGCGATGGATCAATCCACCGCGCGGCTGATCGCGATTGTCCCCCGGGGTTGGCTGGTGCTCGGACTGCTGGGGCTTGCACCTGCCCTGTTACGCGGCGAACCCACGCCGGCCAGCCTCGCGATCGCGGTGGGGGGCATTTTGCTCGCGTATCGCGCGTGGAGACGGCTCGCGTCGGGTGCGTGGCAACTGGCGGGAGCGGCCGTCGCATGGCAGCGCACAGCCGTGCTGTTCAATGCCGCGGCAACGGCCGATCTGCCGGGGTCGCTGAAGGTTCACGAGCCGCGAGGGTCAGAGCCGGTGGTCGAAACACGCGATCTCATCTTTCGCTACACGGATCGCGCCGAACCCGTACTGCGCGGCGTGAATCTTCGAATCGCGTCGGGGGATCGCGTGGTGCTGGAGGGCGCGTCCGGCGGCGGAAAGTCGACGCTGATGTCGGTCCTTGCGGGCGTGCGCGATCCCAGCTCAGGGTGCGTCCTGATGCAGGGCCAGGACCGGACTACGCTAGGCGCAGCCGAGTGGCGCAGGCGTTTGGCCGCCGCTCCGCAGTTCCACGAAAACCACGTGCTGGCCGAAACATTCGCCTTTAATTTGTCTTTGGGCCGCCAGACCGTCCTCGGCCCGGCCGATTTCAAAGAAGCCTGGGACATTTGCAGCGAGCTCGGCCTCGGCGATCTGCTGGGCCGGATGCCCGCCGGCATGCTGCAAATCGTCGGGGAAACCGGCTGGCAGCTATCGCATGGCGAGCGCAGCCGGCTCTACATTGCGCGGGCGCTGTTGCAAAATGCGGATCTCGTGGTGCTGGATGAAAGCTTCGCTGCACTTGATCCGGAAAACCTGAAGCGCGCCGTGGAATGCGTGATGCGGCGCGCGCGATCGCTGCTTGTGATCGCTCACCGTTGATGCGTTGATCATTTGAGTCCGGTGGCGAGATACAACGTGCCGATATCGCGCTGGAACGAGTACGCGTACGCACTGCCGTCCGGCGTAACGACGACATCATAGATTTGCACGCCCACGGGATCGGCGGGCTTCAGTTCTTTCCAGAGTTCCTCGCGCCGGGTTGTCAGATCCAGACGATTGATTTTCACGGCCGTGAGGCCCACCATCTGGCGCAGGAACAAATAACGGCCATCAGCGCTCCAACGCAGAACGGATTGGCCGGGCTCGATATCGATGGCTGCTTTCGGCGCGCCGCCCGCGATCGGCAAGAAATTCAATTTCCCTCCCGCAACCACCGTGACATATTTGCCGTCCGGCGATACTCGCGATGCGGTCACACCCTCGGCAGTCACCGCCATGGGAGCACCGCCGCGAACCGCCTGCACGAAGGTGCGAGGACGCCGGCCTGGCTCATTGCCGGTGAACAAAACGTTCTGCCCATTCGGGAACCATTCCACGCGCTCGTAATGCATCCCGGGCGCGCTGATGTTGCGGGCTTCGCCGGGACCGGTGGGAAGCAGTGTCAAGTGCGTTTCGGGCCCGTCGTTCACGATACATGCGACCCATTTGCCGTCGGGCGAGAGAGACGGACGATTGCCGTTACCCAGCTGCACAGCGGGCGAACCGCCGGTTTTGCGCAGGTAAATCGCGGGATTGCGAGGTGCGCCGTAGGACAGCTCTTCAAAGAGAATCGTGCTGCCGTCGGCGGAGATATCGAGGATGCTGCTCGCGTCGAACCACGACAAATCGCGCTCCTCCTTCGCGCCCGGCGCCAGGCCCGAAATGACGAGCCGCGAATCCACCACGGTGACCAGCACCTTGCCGTTGTGCGAGACGTCGTTGATAATCATCGTGCTGGGCGGGGCGATCAGCACGCGTTCTTTTCCGGTAAGTGAAACGGCGCGCAAGGCGGGCTCACCTCCGGACTTTGCGCCGCCGAACCAGATTTCATCGCCTTTGGGCGACCAGGCTAGGCCCATCAACTCCTGCCAGCCGCGCGAGAGAGCTTGCTTGTGGCCGTTCCTGTCGAGAACAGTGACGGTATAGTCGCCCAGGTGATTGTCGGGTTCGAAGAACGCGATCTTATCTCCGCGCGGCGAAATGCGCAGCAATTGAGGCGCCAAGCCGTCGCTTTCGTAGCGCACCGTTCCGATGGGATACTCGATACGGTTGCGCCCGCCAACACGGCGCGATACGGCGAGATTCGCGCCATCGGGCGACCAGTCGGCATCATAAACATTTTCGAGAATTTCGCGGGGCGCACCGCCCGAAAGCGGCACGCGCGCCAGCGTTCCGGCGGTTCCGTTGTTGGTGGGACCGAGCAGAATCGCCATTTCGCCCTGCGAGCTGATGGCAAGAATGCGGCTCTCAGGCAGATCGAGCGAGCGATATTCGCGATTGCCGGGGCGCATCGAAAAGATATTGGTCGGCTCGCTGGCCCATTGCGCGCTGAAAACTACAGTCTGGCCATCGAGGGAAAATCGCGCAGACGGGATGTCGCCACGGCGAAACGTCAGCCGCTCGAAGCTCGGCTGCTCCGGCTTCCAGGCCCTCCATCCAAAGTACGCTCCGGCGCCGAGCGCGACGATCGCGATCGCTGCTGCCCAAGGCCCGATTCGCAAACTCCGCCGGACTTTTGCCGGGGCCAAAACCTCCGTGGATAACTTTCCGGATTCGAGCTCTTCCAGGGCGTCTTCGAGCGCGACCTTGACATCCGACATGCTTTGCCAGCGGCGCTGTGGATCCTTGCGAAGGCAGCGGCTGATGATGCGGTCCACTTCGCGCGGGACGCTGGGGCCGGTTTGATTGAGCGGCACGGGCTCAGAATGCAGCACCGAGGCCAGCGTCGAGAGTTTGGAATCTCCTCCGAACGCGCGGCGGCCGGTGACCATCTCGTACAACACGGCGCCGAAGGAAAAGATGTCGGAGCGTGCATCCACGGTATGGGCGTCAGCCTGCTCGGGCGACATGTAGGCGACGGTGCCGATGATGGTTCCAACTTCGGTTCGCAGAGCGGCGTCGATGTGCACGCTCTGCGTTTCGGCGAAAACGTCGGGCTCCTCGGCTTCGGTGAGCTTCGCCAATCCGAAATCGAGAATCTTCACCTCGCCTTGGTCGTTAATGATTACGTTGGCGGGCTTCAGATCGCGGTGCACGATGCCCGCGCTGTGGGCCGCAGCGAGTCCGTCGGCGATTTGGATGGCGTAACGCAGCGCGTCGTTCACCCGCATTCCGCGGCGGCCGATCAGCCGGTCCAAGGTTTTGCCGGCCACGTATTCCATGGCGATGAAGTCGACTGGTTGGCCATCCACCTGGCCGGTGTCGATATCGAAAATCGTGACGATGTGGCGATTGCTGAGCGCCGAGGCGGATTTGGCTTCTTGAGAGAAACGCGCCCGGCGGTCGGCGTTGGCGACGGCGGTGGAAGGCAGAACTTTGACGGCAACCGAGCGATCCAAGTGCGTGTCAAAGGCGCGATAAACCACGCCCATCCCCCCCGCGCCAAGCTTGGCTTCAATGCGATAATGCCGGAGAGTCTCGCCGATCATTGCCGAATTTTTTGGTACTGCGCGTCCATCTTACCATCTCGCGGGATTACCATTGGATCAGATGGACCGGCGGCAATTCTTGGCTTCGCTCGGTGGCGCTGCGGCCGAGGCCACCCTGTTTGCTGCTCAGCGTCAATCGGCCGGGTCGGTATCGGGTTCCAAGCCCGACTTCACGCTGCGGATCGCGCAAGCCGACATCGAGATCGCACCCAAGCGAGTGATCCGGACGCTGGCGTACAACGGCATGTCGCCCGGCCCGCTGCTGCGGATGAAGGAAGGCCAGCCCGTCACCATCGAAGTAATTAACGACACCGGCGAGGCGGACATCGCCCACTGGCATGGATTGCACATTCCTTCCGCGGTGGATGGCGCCACCGAAGAAGGCACGCCCCTGGTGCCGGCGCACGGGTCGGCGCGCTACAGCTTCACGGCGATGCCGAGCGGCACGCGCTGGTATCACTCGCACGTCTCGGCGGGGCGAAATCTGAAACGCGCCACGTACACCGGACAGTTCGGGTTCCTCTACATCGATCCACGCAGCGAACCGGGCAATTACGATCAGGAAGTCTTCCTGGCGCTGAAGGAATGGGATCCGTATTTCTCCAGCGCCGGTCCGGACGACGATTCCATCGATGTGGCCTATGAGCATTTTTCGATTAACAACCGCGCACTGGGCTTCGGCGAGCCGATCCGGGTAAAACAAGGACAACGTGTTTTGTTGCGGATACTCAACGCCAGCGCGACCATCACCCGGAGCATTGCCGTCGCGGGGCATCAGTTTCGCGTGGTAGCGATGGACGGCAATCCGGTGGCGGTTCCAAAAGCGGTTCAGTCGCTGCAATTGGGACCGGCCGAACGCATCGATGCAATTGTGGAGATGAATCAGCCGGGCGTGTGGATCCTGGGCGCGGTTGACGATCACGATCGCGAGCGCGGGATGGGGATTGTGATCGAATATGCCGGCCAATCGGGTGAGCCGCGCTGGGTGGCGCCCCCAGATGAGCCTTGGGGTTATACGGCCTTTGGCGCAGCGGGAAAGCCGGACTCGCGATCCGCGCCTTTCGAGCGCGTGCCGCTGGTGTTCGAGAAGAAATTCGCGGGCCATCATTGGGTGGACAAGTGGACCATCAACGGCAAATCCTACCCGAAAACGGATCCGATTCGCGTGAAAGCGAACGGCCGCTACCGGCTGGTGTTCGACAACCGCAGCAATGAAGGGCACCCGGTTCATCTGCACCGCCACACGTTCGAACTGGTGAAGGTCGCGGGCGTGGCTACTTCCGGCGTGTTCAAGGACGTGGTGGTGGTGGCGCCCAAGAGCCAGACGGAGGTGGATCTGATCGCGAAGAATCCCGGGCTCACGCTGTTTCACTGCCATCAGCAGATGCACATGGATTACGGATTTATGACGCTGATGAAATATGTGTGACGGGGGTAGTTGGACGGCTCGTTAACCGCCGATGGCGTACATGGGGCGCGGCGGCGCGACAAACCGCGAAGTATTGATCTCGTGGCCCAGCCACTTCTTGTGCACCGTCTCGCGAATCAAGCCGGCGATTTCCGCATCCGGCGCGCCGTTTCGCAGCAGCGCCCGCACGTCGGTCTCTTCGATTGCGAACAGGCAATAGCGCAGCTTGCCGTCGCTGGTGAGCCGCACACGATTGCAGTTCAGGCAGAACGGCCGCGTGACGGAAGCGATAAAGCCCACACGTCCCACACCATCCGCGTAACGATACTCGGTGGCCGGTGCGCGCGGGTCGCGATCGGGAATCTCCAGCAGGGGCGAAATCTCCCTGGACAGTGTTTCGATAATTTCGTCCGCTGACAACACGTTTTCGCGCGCCCACAGGCCCTGCGAATCGAGCGGCATGAACTCGATGTACCGGATTTCGATATCCCGTTCACGGCCATAGCGCGCCAGCGGAACCACGTCGGCTTCCACCAGATTCTTCACCGCGACGGCATTAATCTTGATCGGCCCGAAGCCGATCCGCTGCGCCGTGTCGATGCCATCCAGAACTTTTGCCAAGTCATCGCGGCGCGTGATCTTGAGGAAGCGCTCGGGATCCAGCGTGTCCAGATGGACATTCAGCCGGCGCAACCCGGCATCATAAAGCGACTGCGCATGCCGGGCCAGCAACACGCCGTTGGTGGTGAGCGCGATATCGCGAATGCCTGCAATCGAGGACAGTTTCGAGATTAAGACCGGCAGATCTTTGCGCACCAGCGGCTCGCCGCCGGTCACGCGGATCTTCGTCACACCGAGCGTCGCCGCTACGCGCACGAACCGCTCGATCTCTTCGAATGAAAGAATCTCTTCGCGAGGCACATACTGCACGCCCTCTTCCGGCATACAGTAAAAACAGCGGATATTGCAGCGATCCGTCACGCTGATCCGCAGATTGTCGTGCAACCTGCCAAACGTGTCGACCAGCGACGGATCGTTCGCAAGATCTGGATCGGCGATGGGACTTAGAGCAGCCATTAACGTAAGGGGAAATTACTAAGCATATTCTATCAAGGTATGTACTTCGCATTACCTCTTTGATAGACTTCCGTCGAAGGTAATTCGATGTTTCGCCTGTTTTTCGCCTCTTTTCCCCTTTTGATATGCGCTCTCTTTGTTCCTGAAGCTCGTGCCGCGCTCACTTGCACGCCCTCCACCACGCCCGCCATCGTCCATGGCGAGGGTATCTCGGAGAGGACCGGAGATATCGTCTTCACATGCTCCGGCGGCGCTCCGAATGCGACACTGACCGCCAATCTTTTCATCTTTCTCAACGTCAGCATCACGAACCGCCTAACTTCGGCCGCATCCGGCGTTTTCACCGGTCTCGAACTCACTGCCGACAACGGGTCCGGTCCGCAACCCCTGAACGCCACCGCCACCCAGGCCGGACAGGCCACGCTGGTTTTCAATGGCGCCACTTTCACGCTATCGCCGTCCGGGACCGTGACCTTGACACTGGCCGGCCTGCGAGGCGCCGCTAACGAATTGGATTTCGCCGCGAACAGTACGATGCAGGTAATCATCGGGCTCAATCCCACCCAGATTTTCGGACTTTCCTCGAACCAGCTCACCGTAGGAATCCCGGAACATGGACTCTATGACGCCTTTTCGACCAAGATCGTTTGCAGCCAAAGCGGATCGCCGTTGCCGGCCGACACGACAAGCTTTGCGAGCTTCCTCGCGTCTAGGGCCGTCTTCAGCTCCACGCGAGTGACCGAAGGCTACGCCGATTCCTTCGGCCCGCTCAGCGCCTGGCAGAACATGAATGCCGACACCGGCACGCGCATCATCGTGCAATATTCCGGATTTCCGTCCGGAGCGCAGTTGTTTGTTCCCACGGTAGTCGCCGGATCGGACGCCACCAAGCCGACCGCTGGAGGCGATCTCGGGTTGCCCGCGTCGGGCGGCCAATACACGCCGGGCGGCAATCCTTCGCTGTTGCTTTCCCTGGTGCAGAATACCGACGCCAACGGCGCTGGTGGAACGCCTTTGTACACTCCGGGCGCACCCGGATCGGGCACGGTGAGTTTCGATGCGATGAGCCCGGTAACGCTCACCAACGGCTCGGGAATCGCAGTTTATCAGGTGATGGATGCGAATCCGTCGATTCAGGAGAGCGCGCAGTTCCCCACGTTTCTCGCGCTGTCGCCCTTCAGCGGCGCCGCGGTGCAAACGAACGAAAATGTCTCGCTCGCGCCGGTCTCTACCGTCTATACGGCCACGGCGAAAGATCCGATACCACGCTTCCAGCAGATTCAAGTCCCCGCGGACTGTACCATCGTCGGAGATTGCAATGCCAGCTATTTCCCGCGATTATCTGTCGTCCAATCCTCCCTGAGCTTTACCGCTGCCGCGGGTGGTCAAACGCAGACGCAGTACATGGCCATCCAAAACGCATCGGGCGGAGTGCTGCAATGGAATGCGTCGCTGACTTATACCAACGGCAGCGGCTGGCTGAACGTCTCGCCAACATCGGGCCAGAACAGTTCCGAAATTCGGGTGGACGCGATTCCCGGAACGCTCGCGCCGGGCACGTACAACGCCATCTTGACTATCAACGCCGGACCTTTGGCCGGAACAAGCAACGTGCCGGTTACGCTGGTGATCACACCGGCAAATTCGACTGTGCCCGCGGTTCAACCACCGGCGGTGACAGCCATCGCCAATGCAGCGACGTTCGCCGCCGGTGCAGTTGCTCCCGGTTCGATCGCGAGTCTCGGCGGCACACAGCTTTCCGGCAAAACCGTGACGGTGACGTTCAACGGATTGCCCGCGCAAACCCTGTTCGATAATGCCACGCAGATCAATCTGATTGTTCCGGCGGCCCTGGGCGTGCAATCCTCCGCGCAAGTTGTGGTCACGGTCGATGGCACGGCGAGCGCCCCATTTACCGTGAATCTTGTGCCTTTCGCGCCTGGAATTTTCGCAAACGGCGTACTGAATCAGGACTACAGCGTGAACAGCTCTAAACAGCCCGCCGCTCCCGGCAGCATCATCCAAATATTTGCCACCGGCCTCTCGGGAACCGGCGTGATTACTGCCAAGATTGGCAATCAGACGGTCGCGCAACCATATTATGGTGGCCCCGCGCCTGGACTCTCTGGCGTGCAGCAAGTCGACTTGATCGTGCCCTCGGATTTGACCGGCAACACGGTGAATGTTTCCGTCTGCGGCGGACCAACGGCCGCCCAGGTGGTTTGCAGTCCTCCGGTTGGGGTTGCGATCTCGCAATAGCGATCAGGCATTATCGCGCACTCGCGATCTCGTAGAAAAGATGAATCCCTCGTAACATTAGCGGGCGTTCATGCCGCGTACCCGGTCGCAAGGCGCTCCTCATCAAATTGGTTGAGGAGAACGCGATGAGTATCAAAACGGTAATCGCTACGGGGATTCTGATAGCGTCGTCGGCGCTGGTGGCTTGCGGTCCGCCAGTGTATCGCACCGGGTATGTAGCATATGCTACTCCGTCCCCGCCTGCGCCGTATGTTGGCGTGGCCGGTTACGCACCTGGTCCAGGCTATGTCTGGATCGATGGCTTCTGGGATTTGCGCGGCAGCCGCTGGGCTTGGGTGAATGGGCGCTGGGCGCTTCCGCCGCACCGGGGCGCGCGTTGGGACCGTGACCGCTGGGAACGGCACGGCAGCCAGTGGCGCTATCATCGCGGGCATTGGCGCTGATTCGCCTGGTGGGCAACGTACAATAAGTATGCATGCCCGATCCCGCTTTTGACGCGGTTCTGGTGCTGTCTTTCGGCGGCCCGGAACAGCGCGACGACGTGATGCCGTTCCTTGAAAACGTGTTACGCGGCCGCAATGTGCCGCGCGAACGGATGCTGGCCGTCGCCGAACATTATTATCATTTCGGCGGCAAGAGCCCGATCAACGATCAAAATCGTGCCCTGATCGCAGCCCTGCGCACCGAGCTCGAAACCCATGGGCTGCGGCTGCCCGTCTATTGGGGCAATCGGAATTGGCATCCCCTCCTGGCCGATACGCTGCGCCAGATGAAAGCCGACGGCGTGCGGCGTGCGCTCGCGTTCGTCACTTCGATCTTCAGTTCCTATTCCGGATGCCGCCAGTATCTGGAAGACATCGAACGGGCACGCGCGGAGATCCAGGGTGCGCCCGAAATCTTCAAGCTGCGCAAGTTCTATAACCACCCGTTATTCATCGAAGCGCAGGCCGATGAGGTTCGCACCGCACTCGCCGGACGGTCGGCAAGAATCATATTCACCGCGCACAGTGTGCCGCTCGCGATGGCCGAGACCAGTGATTATCAGAAGCAGCTACAGGAAGCATGCCGGTTGGTTGCGGAGAGCGTCGGTTCAACCGACTGGCGTCTGGTTTATCAAAGCCGCAGTGGGCCGCCCGCTCAGCCCTGGCTTGAACCCGACATCGCAGATATAATTCGCGAGCTCGATCCCGGCACTCAAGTAGCGGTGGTCCCCATCGGGTTCGTTTCCGATCACATCGAAATCATTTTCGATCTCGATGTTGAGGTGCAAGCGATCGCTCGCGAGCGCGGCATAAGTATTATGCGCGCTCCAACCGTGGGCGTTCACCCGAAGTTCCTGCAAATGATTCGCGAATTGATCGAAGAAAGACTGGGGACGTGCGAGCCGCGCGCGATCGGCCAATATCCGCCGAGTCATGACACGTGCCGCGCCGGTTGTTGTCCCGCGCCCATAGTTCGCGCCAGGGTGGAAGCGCATCAACGCTCCATCAGCCGCTGATAAACCTCGCGCTTCGATAGGCCACGTTGGCGCGCCACCGTCTTCATTGCCTCCATGCGCGGCATGCCGGCTTCGACCAGCTTTTCAAATGCTTCTTCGATTGGCGTTTCATCTGCCGGCGGGCCCGCGGCGTTGGCGATCATCAACGTGATCTCACCCTTGATCGACGCCCGTTTCGCCAGCTCCTCGCGCAGCTGCGAAGGCTCGCCGGTCAGGAATTCTTCATGAATCTTGGTGAGTTCGCGCGCCAGCGTGATCCTGCGCGGACCGAGAATCTCGTCGATGTCCTCCAGCGCTTCCAGAATCCGGTGCGGCGCTTCATAAAACACTAAAGTGCCCGCGTAGCTCCGCGCCTCCTCGAGTGTCTTGCGGCGCTGCGTTTTCTTCGCCGGGAGGAACCCACCAAAGAAGAAGGCATCCGTTGCGAGGCCCGATGCACTCAACGCCGCGAGCCCCGCCGATGGGCCGGGAATCGGCGTAACCGCGATCCCGCGCGCCCGCGCTTCGGCCACCAGACGATAGCCGGGATCGGCGATCAGCGGCGTACCTGCATCGGAAACCAATGCGATTTTCTTTCCGGCCGCAAGCTCTTCGAGCAGTTCTTCGGCTCGCGCACGCTCGTTGTGCTCGTGATAACTGACCAGCGGCTTTGCGATCCCGTGCCGGTCCAGCAGCTTTCGTGTTTGCCGGGTGTCTTCGCACGCGATCCGGTCGACCTCGCGCAGAATCCGCAGCGCGCGCAGCGTGATGTCTTCCAGATTGCCGATCGGCGTTGCGACCACATATAGTGTTCCGCTCACGGACTACGATCATAGCGAACCAAAACCCTGGGTTCGACGTATTCCATCGTGAATGCGTGAAGGCAAACCTAGCCGCACCGCCCAATTTGTGGCATTAAACCGCGCCCTTGGCACGTTGGCGCCGCGCGTGCCCGGCTTTGCGGATCCCCTCGCCAAACAATTCCTGTCCGACAAGTGGCGGCGGAAAGTAGAACGCACTGGTGCTGCGCTCGCCGCAGGCAACCGCCAATCGCCGTATCCACTCTGGCAGCGCGCCATGGGCATTTTCAATCAATTTCGCACCGTGATCCTCGACCGGGCTATTGCCGCGACGCCCACAATCGAGCAACTCGTGATCCTGGGCGCGGGGCTCGACAGCCGGGCTTGGCGGCTCGAATCGCTGAAGAATACCACTGTCTACGAAGTCGATTTTCCCGCCAGCCAAGCGTGGAAACGCGAACGTGCGCTTTCGGTTCCTTTTCTCGCAAAAGACGTTCGTTTCGTCGAAATCGACTTTCAACGGGAAGCGTTGACCCCGCGCCTGCGCGCCGCCGGATTCGATCCTTCGCGCGCCACTTTTTGGCTCTGGGAAGGCGTGACCATGTATTTGACGAGCGAAGTTGTCTCCGCCAATTTTGCCGAATTCGCGGCACTCTCGGCCCCCGGCAGCCGCATCGCGCTCACCTATTTGCGCAAAAAGAACGGCCGCATCCCGCGCAACCTGTTTCTCGCGCTGCTGGGAGAACCGGTGCGTTCGGCTTTTGAGCCGCAGGAGATCACCGCCCTCGCGCAATCGCATGGCTGGAAGCGAATCCAGGATTCGAATGTCGAAAACTGGATGAAGGAAACGCCCGGTCTCAAAATGACGCGCCGCCAGGTTGGCTTGCACTGGCTGGAGTCGATCTGGGTCGGCGAACGCGCCTGATCACGCGCTCTTTCTGCGCCTGATCAGCGCTCTTTCTTATGTTGGGTCTGCTGCTTTCTCGGCAGACAGGCGTTTTAGCCGGGCCTTCCTTTTCTCTCGGTGATATAAAACGCCGTCTTCGAAGAGAAGCTTCGGATCGGGCCGCTTGTTCGGTATGACAGACCCGTCAGGCATTCTGAAATAATGGACTTCGGCGATCATCGCTCCGTCCCGATCGATGTAGTGCGCAGTGACGCTCACGGCGCCCGGATGGCGCTGTAGGACTTCAGGATAGGCGGTATTAGGATGAAACTCCGTTACTACCTCAGTAAATTCACCGGCTTGCATTCTCTCCCAGTACCTACCCTCATTGAATCGACGTTGCATTTCCTCTGTCGATAGCCTAGGATGGGGTGGGTTGTTTGACATGGATAAGTTGCAGGAAGCTATCGACCGGGTTTCAGACTATCTCGGGAATCGCGTGTCGCTCGACCTCTTCGAGGACTGGTCCGCTGGCTACATGCAGAGCGTTTATCGATCCGACAACGCTGATGCACAATCGCTTGCCGCTTCGCTTCGCGCAATATTGAACGCCTTTGAAGACGATACCTCAGAGGATGGATTGCGGCAAGAACTGGCAAACGCGATCTATCCTTTCGTTCACCTTGCATCGAATCGGTACGGTGCGCCTTCGTCGGCGGCGGAGTCGAACGCGAAATTCGACCTTATCGTCGCAGCATAAACGGCATCCGGGCGACAGACTTCCCATCTAAGTTCGCAGTTACGAGACAACCAGCGGGCAACGGCAATGTCTCAATGCCTATGGTAAATTCCGTTGTAAGTATGAAACCACCCGGACCTCCAAGATCCATCCGGTAGCCATACTGGAACCGATGTTCCGGTGCCTCTGTGATGAGCGTTCCGTTTTGATGGGTCACTTGTACCTTCAGAACGTGCGGATCGAAGTCTCCAGGCATCGACGACACGCGCGTCATCGAATAAAAGTGGACGGAGTTGTTACCGGGTGCAATTTTAATTGTGTCCATCATGCGAATCGCGCTGAGGACATCAGTTTTTTCGGTCAGAACGGTTTCGCAGATCAGGATATTGGCGGACAGGAATGCCATCAGTTTAGGAACTCTGTGTAAGGCTGGCTAGAGCTGCTCGTTACGCAGTTTAGCACTTCCATCAGTCACATATTTCTGCTTCTTATCTTCTCTTCTATGAGTATCACTTAACACGCCCGACCCTGATTCTCTCCCATGGTTCGGCCGTACTCTTGCCATGAAAGGCACACCGCATGAAACCAGAAAAGCTTCATCAGGCCGCCGAAGCGCTCCAGAAATCGCACCACCAGCATCTCGGCATCACCGCCCACCCTCCGCAACCGCCGCACGCCCCGCCCGCGGCGCGCCTCGATGGCCCAGACATCCTCTCCTTCACCAAGGCTCTCGATCGCGCTCGTGAACAATGGCCGGACAGCGATCTCTGCCTGATCGGAGCGCAAGGCGCATTAGGCGAAACCAATATCGACGATCCGACCGACACCATGCCGCCCGGATTCCTGCAATTCCTGGATCCCGAGGTGTTGATGCGCGTCCCGGTCGGAGATCCCGAAGATGAGGGCGACCAGATCGACTAGCTGTTAGCCTGAGGGAATGAGCGCGCTCGCCTCGCTGTTCCCCGGATTCACTGAGCAACACATCGCAACGTCCGGCGCCACCATCCACACACTATCGGCCGGCAGCGGGCCGCCGGTCTTGTTGCTGCACGGTTTTCCGCAAACGCTTGCGGAGTGGCATCCGATCGCGCCGCGACTGGCCGAGGATTTCACCGTGATCGCGGCCGATCTTCGCGGATACGGCGACAGCAGCAAGCCGCCCGACGGCGAGAACCACGCCGGCTACTCCAAGCGCGCCACCGCGCAGGATCAAGTGGAAGTCATGCGGCATTTCGGATTCGATCGTTTTGCTTTGGTCGGCCACGATCGCGGCGGACGCGTGGGACATCGCATGGCGCTCGATCATCCTAAGGCCGTGTCGAAGCTCGCGGTACTTGATATCGTCCCCACCTACAAGCTGTTTCATCCCGTCAAGCGCGAATTCGCTTCGGCATATTATCACTGGTTCCTTTTGATCCAGCCCGCGCCGTGGCCCGAGAGCATCATCGCGCGGATCATCGACCTGTTCGAAACTCGCGCCGGCTATGTCGATCCAGCGGCCCGCGGTGAATACATACGCTGCTTCCGCGATCCGGCCACCGCGCACGGCGCATGCGAAGATTACCGCGCGTCTGTGTCGATCGATATGGAACATGACGAATCCGATATGGACCGCAAGGTCGCTTGCCCGCTGCTGGCCTTATGGGGTGCGCATGCGCCCATGCACGGCATGTACGACGTGCTGGATACGTGGCGCGAGCGGGCCTCGAACGTCTCCGGCAAAGCGCTTCCCGCGGGACATTTTCTTCCCGAAGAACTGCCGGACCAGACGCTGGCCGAGCTGCGCGCGTTCCTGCGCTGAGGCAGTTCGTGTGCGCATCGTGTGCCGCGATGGGTGTGTCACTATGGATGTGTCTATGACGCCTTCCCAACCCGCGCCGAAATTCCAGTTGGTCAACGCACCCGACTATCGCGAATCCTATGCTAACAGCGTGCAAATCCGCGTCAACCTCTGGGATTTCTTCCTCATGTTCGGCATCGTGAATCAAACCGCGCCCGACAGCGTTACGATCCACAATTTTCAAGGCGTCTACGTGAGCCCGCAGCAAGCCAAGGCGTTGTTAAACGTGCTGACGCAGAACGTTTCGCAATATGAAGCGACGTTCGGCGAAATCAAACTGGAGCCGCACGCCGGCAAAACCGCCATCCAGTGAACTCCGCCGCGCGAGCGCTGTGGTTTCCTTCAGCCCTTGCCGGATTGTTCCTACTCGCCCATCTTCCTTATCTTCACCTGCCGTATTTTTGGGACGAACTCGGCCAATTCGTGCCGGCATCCCTCGACATCCTGCGTGACGGCGCCTGGATTCCGCATTCCACCACGCCCAACTCGCACCCGCCGGAAGTGATGGCGTACCTCGCGCTCGTCTGGCGCGCATTCGGCTATTCAATCGCCGCCACTCGCATCGCCATGCTGGCCCTGGCAGGCCTGGCGTTGGTCTGCACCTTCGCGCTCGGTCAAGACTTGCTCAGCAATGACCTGCTGGGCGCGTTCGCACCCGCCGCCATCGCCACGTTGTTTCTCGCGCTCGATCCGATCTTCTACACGCAAGGCATGATGGCGCAGCTCGATATGCCCGCCATGCTGTTCACCATCCTGGCGCTGTTTCTTTTCTTGCGCGATTGCCACGCCGCCGCGGCCATCGCCTGTACTGCGCTCGTGCTGGCCAAGGAAACCGGTGCGATCGTTCCGCTGATCTTCGGCGTGATCCTGCTCCTCGACCCCGGCCGCTCGAAGTACGCGCGCTATTATCTCGCGCCTTTCGTGGCTCTCGGCATCTGGTTTTTCGCCCTGTGGCGAACCACCGGCCATCTCTTCGGCGACCCCGGCTACACGCGGTACAACATCTGGTACTCGCTGAATCCGATCCGTGCTTCGCTCACGCTGCTGCGCCGTCTTTATTACTTATTCATCGATGACTTCCGCTGGGTGGGGGCCCTCGCGATTCTCGTCACCTGGCGCCGCCATGACCTGTACCGCACACGCGCGTGGAAAATCGTGTGGACGATCATCGCTGCTCATGTCCTGCTGGTCAGCCTGCTCGGAGGAGCGGGCCTCGAACGGTATCTGCTCCCGCTGCTTCCGCTGGTTTACATCGCGATGGCTGCCGCCTTCGCCGCGCTTACTCCAGCCAAACGTGCCATCGGCGTCTCTGCCATGGCCGCGGGCTTGATCGCGGGATCGTTCCTTAACCCGCCGTTCCCGATGCCCTACGAAAACAATCTCGCGATGGCCGATTTCGTCGAACTGCATCGCGACGCCGCGCAGTTTCTAGAGCGCGCTTATCCCGCCGGGACCATCTACACTGCCTGGCCTCTCACGCAAGCCCTGCGCGATCCTGTCTTCGGCTATGTCGATCGTAAACTCGCGTCTCACGAGACTTCAGACTTGAACTACTCCACCTTGAACGCGATCAACCCCGCAAGCGTCAACGTTCTGGTCCTCTACTCGCGGACTTGGGCGCCGCCCTGGGGCGTCTTGCAATGGGCCTTTGTCCGCAACTTCCTACATCGCTTTTACGAATATGAGCGCCCCATGACCAGCGCTGATGTCCGCGCGCATTTCGGTCTCGTTCCGGTTCACCGCTGGACCCAGCGCGGGCAGTGGATCGAGGTCTACGCCCGCCAATAGTGGTACTTTTTCTCAGCGTGAACTAAGGTGTTTGCAGTCTGGCCTAACACTCCGGAAGCTCTTAGCATGGAAACAGGGGGATCATCCATGCGCTCGCTCGCGTTCATCGCTCTGGGAACTTTTGCGGCAACCGGATGCCTGTTTGCACAGGCACTTTCGGAGCATGCCGCGGCAGCCGCGGGCGCAACAATTGGTACCGCTGCGGGCAAACCACTGGGAACCGCGCTCGGGAAAATTTTCGGCGATATAAACAAGGACACTTCCAACGCCGCCGGCGCAAAACCCGCTAAGCGCGTCCAGCCGAAGATCGTCAAGCCTAGCCCAGCCACTCCCACATCCGCGGCATCTTTAGCAGGCGAACCGCGCCCATCCAGCGGATCGTTTGGATCGGAAGAGGGCGGCTCTGCTCCCGCTCGGCATACTCGCCGTCATGCTTCGCCCGCACCACTGGAGCCAATAGCCGCGCCTGAGGCGCCGATCATTCCTGTGATCGCGGAACCGGTCGTCAAACAGCCGACCATCGATGAGGTCGCCGCAGTCAGAATCGGCGAAAATTCCAACGATGTCGAAACTGCGTTAGGCGCGCCCGAATCGCGTGTCAGCATTCCGGACGATGATGGGCACCTGATCGAAATCAACCAGTATTGGGCCAACGGCCAGCCGCTCGGAACTATCCGCCTCGACAACGGCCGCGTGGTCAGCGTTCAAGCTCGCGGGTACTAGAGCGCTAATTTTTTCAATCGCGTTGCACAACGCTCTCGTCCTCGTGAATGATTCATTTCATTTTCGTGAGCCGAGCATGGGATACGAGATCACCGCTGCTACCTTCGATGCCGCCAACTACCGGGCCCGCCGGCCCAGTCAGGAAGTCTGACGGACAAGGTCATACGCCGGCCACGTGTTGAGCCTTGATTGATGGCAACGGCAGCTTGAATTCATCCACGAGGGTATTTAGGCATTCAACAATTTCGATACCAACAATCCGCGCAGCGTCTACACTGCCGATGGAACAATCCGATGTTTCAGGCCAGGGCTTGCGGACGGTGTCGCCGCAACCAAAACTCGGGGATGCAGCAGACTCCAGTAGATCCCGCGGTACTTTTATTGGTTTCAATTCGGTAACAGAACAGAGAATATCGCGTTAGGTGTCTTGTGCCATTCGCGCGCACCGAATACCATGCAAGAGCCGCTGCAAAATTTGAGGTATCACGGCAGCGCATCCAACTACATGACAAAACTAAAACTCACATCCGCCATTCTCGGCCTAGGAGCAGCTATCATTTTTACAGCTCCAGTGCAGGCAGACGACATCATTCAAACGCTGCCTTCTTACGACAGCCCTGGCTACGACTTCGTCACCAGCACTCCGCCGGCCGGCGCAACGACCATCGGGACATTCACATTTACGATTCCGGTCGGGGAGGACGTCACCGGCATTACGATCTCCGGCACGTTCGGAAACGGCGACTCCCCGACGACGGCGCTAAGCGATTACTATCTGGGCATTCCCGGCGGCGACGAAACGGAAGTTCCAGTGGCTTTCTGTGACGATCCCACTGCGAACTGCGCCTCTGGTGCGTCGGCCACGGACTGGAGCGCGACGCTGACCCCCACCCAAATCCTCGATCTGTCGTCCGCTCTGGCTGCCGGGTCGATTGACTTCACCTACACCTGGGACACTCCAACTTTCGAAATTCCGTTCGTTGATCAATTCGTCTATGCGGGCCCCACGACACTTGACATAACCACCACACCCGAACCAAACACAATTCTGTTTTGCCTCAGCGGACTAGCCGGTATCGTTGTACTCCGCCGCCGCTTCCGCAAAGTTTGAATTCCCCCAAGAAACCGATCAAGGAGAGATCTGACAATGAAGAAAATTGAGCTCGCTCTCTGTGTGTGTATGGCTCTGTTGGCTCCCGGTCTTTTTGGAGCAGCCCCCGCACAGAATGCCCAGTGGACGGCCGCCAGCGCGCCGATTCAGGCAACAATCGCGGGAGGTCCATGGACCCTTAGCCAGGGTGGAACAGCCACCACCGGCGGCGCTTACGATGGACCAATCCCCTACTGCACTCCCGGAGGCAGCGGCGGCGGCACACCGTTGTTGAATCCAACCAGCGTCGTCAACCCATTTAATCCTTACTATTTCCCTTGGGTAGTCGGCTCCGGGCAGAACGTGAAAGGTTACTTCGACTACCGCCCCAAGGACATCAACGAAGCCATCGTCGAAGCAATCAGCACCGATGCCGGCAAGACGTGGACGTTCCAGCAGATGGCGGAGCAACTGACCAGCGAGTGCCCCAACAGCGATTCGAACACGGCGAATGACACGCCGGGTGGCAATCCCGCCGGTAACGATGACGGCGAAGGCCATGCCAGCCTCATCAGCTTTAGCGGCGCAAATTTTCTCTACACACTCAACCGCTCCACTCCTCACGTGGATTCCGACGGCCTGATCGTGCACCAGATCGTTCCGAAGGGCGTCAACGCGCTGAACCCTCTCCCCGCAAATAGTCCGTTCATGCAGCCGCCGAACTGTCTGCCGAATTGCGTGCAGCCTTTGGCGCCGACTTCCAACGTAATCGCCGGCTGGAACTTTAACAGCCTTAGCGGAACTCAGAACACCCCCGCGCCCTCGACGAATAACAGCAGCGGCACGCCAGCCGCCAGCGCGCTTGGGATGACCAACAACTACACCTACTCGACTTCGCCCGTGACGGTAGGAAGCGTCAACACTGACGATGTCACCGCAACAACTCTGAGCTCGGACCCGCTCATTGTGCTGGCCAACAACAGCTTGGCCAATAACAACGTCGCCCCCAACGACAACAACGCGTGGCGGATTCGCGGCGCGGATGGCAAAGCCGGCAAAGCCAACGAGGGTAACGGCTGGAATCTGGCCGCTCCGCCCTGCACACAGGGCGCGCAGTTTATGGTGAATACCACTGGCTATCACTACATCGTCCTGCAGTTCGACTGGTACACCACTAACCAGGGTGTGCGCGATCTCCAGGTGCTCTACACCACCAACGGCGGCACCTCTTGGACTCCGGTCGGACCCATCCAGGTCTCGGGCGGTGGCAGCGCGTTCAACAACCAGATCACGATCAACTTCCACGCTCTTGGCATCACCAGCGTGGAAAATAATCCGAATTTCGGCGTCCAGATGGTCTCGGTGTACGATCCGGATTATCAGGGCACGCCGGCCTATTCCATCCCCGCGGGCGGTAACGTCTGCTCTCCGACTGCTACGGGCACCTACACGGGGGCCGAACTCGATGCCACCACCAACCAACCGGACGTGTACAACAACAACTCGGGTAACTGGCGCTTCGATGAGGTCAACTTCCTCGGCACCGCCAACAACACGAATCCCATCACCAGCGACCCGATCGTCAACACCACCGGTCTGGTGAACCCGGACGGAATCCTGGCGGTGGTGCCGAATACGTACCCGATTGAAGTGCTGTACATCAGCAAGACGCTGAATTCGGACTATGTGGCGCCCACCAATTACCCAGTCTGCCCGCCATCGATTCCGAACGGCAACCTCAATGACGACGTCGAAGTGGTACGCATCGCGACAACCGCCAACTTCGTCAACTTCACCGACATCACGCCGTTCAATACGCCGGCCTTTTCGCTTACCAGCAGCCCGAACACGCCGATCCAGATGGTTAACGGCCTGAGCGATCCCTCCACGACCTCCTACTCCGGTATCCGCTGGGTTTCCCCCAACGGAACTCTCATCAAGCTGAGCAACGGAAACTGGGGCCTGTTCTTCGGCGGCGGTAACTGCCTCGACGGCGATTCCGACGCTTTCCACGCGATCATGTACGCTGAGTCGAATGGAAGCGACCTGACCAACTGGACGGTGATCAACGGCATCAACAATCCGATTGCCTCCATCGCCCAGGTATCGAACGTCACCGATCCCCAGTCCGGTCAAACAGTGACCATCCCTGCCAACGCTCCGGTGATCAGCCAATCGGTGGCCGGCGGACCGTTTGACTGGTTCAGCGGCCGCGTCTACGGTCCCCAAGCGATCGTGACCAGCCCGACCACTGTTAGTCTCATATTTTCAGGCTACAACGCCGGCTTCCAGTTGGGAGGCAAAAGCAGAGACTACAGCAACTACCGCAACATCGGTCAGGTGAATCTCTCGGTCGCCAACGTGACCCTGCCGTAAACGTCGAGCCGACTCGATTCGCGGGCGGGGACTTCGCCTGACCAGAAAAGCGTCGTCCCCCGCCCTCATCTGGATGCCCCGGGTTCGAAGCGAAGTTTGACAGGTGACCGCTACACCTGTTCATGGAACTTAGCTCCCTGTTCCGGCAGCACCATCGTGCTCGCGGGCCGTCCGCACGTACAGTAGGGAGCAGGAAGCCGCGTGACGCTCAGTTACGCCAAAACGTACTTTGCGCCGCCCGCCCTTCTCCTGCTTGCCGGCGCGCGTTGCATCCTCGCAATAACTGCGCCCGAGGTCGGAGATCAGCTTCGGCAGGCCTCGCTCTGGGATAAGATTGCAGGTGGCATGAGCGGCGGCAGAAATCTGTTGCTGGTTCTCGCGGCGTGTCTCGCCTTCGCCGCGCTGCGCGCCCAATCGCCCGAAATTCCTGACTGGCAGAAAGCGGTCGGAGGCAAGATGTCCTTCGAAGTCGCCTCGGTGAGGCCAGCCACGCGGCCGATTTTCCCGAATTTCCCGCTCGGTCCCGGGGACCAGAAGCCGCCAGGTGGCCGCTTTTCAGCGGCTGTTAGTCTTCCGATCTGCATCACCTTCGCCTACAAGCTGGAGGCGAGCGCCGGATATCCCGCGTTCGGGAAATTGCCGGGATGGGCCACATCCGAACTCTACGAGATCAACGCCACGGCGGAGGGCAACCCAACCAAGGACCAGATGCGTCTGATGATGCAGTCCCTGCTCGCTGACCGTTTCAAACTCAAGATTCATTTCGAAACCCGCGAAGGCTCGGTGCTTGCGATGACCTTGGTCAAGCCCGGCAAAATTGGTCCCAAGCTGCGCCCGCATTCGGATGGTCCGCCTTGTCCTGAGCCCGGACCGGGTTTGTCCCTTAGCGCGCTGGCAGCTCGCAAAGCCCCGGGGCTCACGGGAACGTTCGTCTACACGCTCGATTGGACACCGGACCCGGCCCGAAACCAGCTTCGTCTTCCCGGCCCGCCGGGTGCAAATGCCCCTCCGCCCGACATGCAAGGCCCCACGTTCCGCGAAGCTCTGCGCGACCAGCTCGGCATCAAGCTGGTATCCACCAAAGGTTCCGTGCGGACGCTGGTGATCGATCACCTCGAGCGGCCTTCGGAGAATTAGGAGCGCTGCCATATGACCGACTTCATCAGCGACCTCAAACATTCGATCCGAATGTTCGCCAAGAATCCCGGATTCACCGCGACGGCTGTGGCGGCGCTCGCATTGGGGATCGCGGCCACCACGGCGATTT
>Ga0335074_10002900_pt1 | contig 23407 bp, 23 predicted proteins | sample Lox_Sample_23_FD_206715 | JGI IMG/M metagenome (GOLD analysis project Ga0335074, IMG submission 206715) | Soil microbial communities from Loxahatchee National Wildlife Refuge, Florida, United States - Lox_Sample_2.3 | ecosystem: Environmental > Terrestrial > Soil > Wetlands | place: USA...
TCGAAAATCGAGGAGTGCTTGGTGATACTCCTTTCTCTCGCGTTCTCGCTCTTGCCATGCTTTCCATACAAGATGGCCGACCAGCGCCACGACAGCAGTGACGCCGATCGCGACTGGAATTTGTTCGGTAATCGATAGCCCAACGAACCAATCGATAAACAATATAGGAGCGCCGACGATTAAGACCAATACTATGAGAGCGGCTTGGGGCATTGGCGCAGGGGAAATATGGTATCTGGTTCTCTCGTCCTAATGTCTCATCTCGGTTCATTGTGGTCAAGAACAGAATCTCAGCTGATCGGGGCCATGGGATGCGTGGCGCCGCGTAGGCGGCCTATTCAGGCAGGCCGTTCCACGACGTCCACCGGCAGTGCGTTACTGGTTCCTTGCTCAGAGGTCCGCCAGTGATATTGAGACTCGATGGAGCGTGCTGTGACCAAATCAGCACAGGGCGGCTGTGGAGGGGGGCGTGTCAGGACCAATCCATGAACACGAGTCGGTCGGCATCACGTATGACCTGGAAGCCGAGGGATACCAGATCGCCAAGAACACGCCTGGCGTGGTGGTAGGGATCTATGGCGACGGTGCCGCCTACGCTGTGGAAATCGCGGCACTGCCTGGCGGCCCAGAGGTCGTGACCCTGAAGGCACAACAGATCGAGCGCATTCACTGATACCTCAAGGACAGGGGCTGGAACCGAAGCTTCCGTTTTCTGAGCGGGCTTTTGTGGAGGAAAAGAAGGTGACGGAATACCTTCTGAACCTTCAGCACCGAGAGGGAGGCCCAAAGGCAAGATTTTTCATCGCTCGGGGTTTCGCGCCGGCAGAGTGGACCGTGTTGCAACGGTCCCTCGTTATCCAAGGGCAAACGAACCCGCCAACGCGACGGGGGGGGGGACACCATATGGGGCGCGCTACACGGTCGAGTGCAACTGTCCGACGCCCGATGGCCGGAACCCCTGCGTCAGGACGGTGTGGGAAATCGGTGCCGACGAACGGCCGACGCAGCTCACTGCGGTCCCATTGCCATAGTATCCTGCGTCCCGCGGATTATCTGGCGCTCGCCTGACCAAGGATCGCCGGGGGGGTTGGTGTGTTTCACTGGTCGTCGCTTGCGGCACGGCCCCCTCCCCCTAGCCCCCTCCCGCAAGGGGAGGGGGGACGCCTCCCGGCCCCTCCCCTTCATTCATCCCCGATGGTCTCCAATGTGTGTTGCGCGATCATCGCTTCCTCGTCGGTGGGGATTACGCGCACGTCCACCCGACTGTCGGGCGTGCTGATCACTGTGTCGGCGCGGGCATTCGCCGCGGCGTCGATCCGCACGCCCAGCCATGCCAAGCGCTCGCCGGTGGCGGCGCGGACCGGGGCGGCGTGCTCGCCGATGCCGGCGGTGAAGACGAAGCCGTCGAGGCCGCCGAGGGAGCTCGCCAGGCCGCCCGCCTCGCGGGCGAGGCGGAATGCGAACAGGTCGAGTGCTTCGCGGGCGTGCGGGTCGTCGCTCGACAGCAGCTCGCGCATGTCGTTGGAGATGCCGGATACGCCTAGCAGGCCGGAGCGATGGTACAGGAGCGTTTCGACGGCGTCTGCGGTCATGCCGCGCTGCTGGATCAGGTGCAGCACGACGCCCGGGTCGAGGGTGCCGCAGCGTGTGCCCATCACCAGGCCGTCCAGCGCGGTGAAGCCCATCGTGGTGTCGATGCTGCGGCCGTCGCGCATGGCGCAGAGGCTGGCGCCGTTGCCGAGATGCGCGGCGATCACCCGGCCGGCGGCCAGGGCGGGCGCGGTCTCGCGCAATCGGCGGGCGATGTATTCATAGGAGAGGCCGTGGAAGCCGTAGCGCCGGATGCCTTCGGCTTCGAAGGAGCGCGGCAAGGCGAGGCGCGCGGCCACTGCCGGCATGTCGTGGTGGAATGCGGTATCGAAGCAGGCGACCTGCGGCAGCGCCGGACGTGTCGCTGCGATTGCGCGGATTGGAGAGACGCTGTGCGGCTGGTGCAGGGGGGCCAGCGGGGTCAGGGCCTCGATTGCTGTCAGCGTTTCGGGGTCGATGCGGGTGGGGCGGGTGAAGCGCGATCCGCCGTGCACGACCCGGTGTCCGACGCCGCGCAACGCATCGGTGCCGAGATGCGAATCGACGAAGCCCAGCAGCGCGCCGAGCAGGTCCTCGTGCGAGCCGCCGGAGAAGCGCTGCTCGTGCTGGACGGCTCCCGTTGGGTCGCGGGCGATGAAATGCGGCGCGGTGCCGATGCCCTCGATCTGGCCGCGGGAGGCGGCGGTGAGCTGCCGATCAGCCGCGCTCTCGAACAGCGCGAACTTGATGCTCGAGGAACCGGCGTTGAGAGCGAGGACGGCGTCAGCCACGCGGCCGTGCCTCGTCGGCGTCGCGCTGGGCTTCTTCGTCCTCGGGGCCGACCATCAGCATGCCGGTGTTGGGCTCGACGACGACCAGGCGGTTCTCGACCTGCTTGACGCCGGGCACGTTCTCGGCGGCGACACGGATCGCGTCGCGCTCGCGCACGTCGAATACGACGCCGTCGAGGTCCACGACGCCGTCCTCGACGGCGATGGTGAAGGAGCGCCGCGGGGCCCAGGGCTGGGCGGCGAGCTCGGCGAGGATGGCGTTGCGGATGACGGTGTCGCTTGCAGTGGCCGCCGGTGCGTCGAGCTGCCTGGCGAGGGCGTGGACGAGGTCGGCGCGGCTGACGATCCCGACGACCTTGTCGTCGCGCGTCACCGGCAACCGCTTGACCCGGCGTGCGCGCATCAGCTCGGAGATGTCGGCGAGCGGGGTGGCCTCGTCGATGGTGATCGGCTCCAGCGTCATGACGTCGCTGACGCGGCGGCCGTGCGTCTGAACATACGTGCCGGCCAAGCGCCCCGGGGCGAAGATCGTGGTGAGCCAGCCCGCGGCCTTGCCGGCGGTGCCGGTCTCGACCCGTTGCAGGAGGTCGCCTTCGGTCAGGATGCCGACGGCGCGGCCGGCCTGGTCCAGCACCGGTAGGCCGCTGATGTGGTTATCCACCATGAGCCGCACGGCCTGCGACAGCGGCGCGTCCTGGCTGATCGCGATGACGGTGCGCGACATCACATCGGCGGCGTTCATGGGCGGTCTCCTGGCGGGCAGCGATCCGCTGTTATCGCACCGTACCCAGTACGGCTGGAAGCGGCGGTCGGTCGTCCGCGGCACGCCCTTGGCCTGGCCGAGGTCGCCGCCGGGGGAGGCGGAGGGGGCGATCAGGTTTCTTGTTGAGGCGGCGGCGGGTGGCGATTACGCCACTTCGCGCATCGCTGCCTGAAGGCGCTGTTCCGCCGCTGCCAGCCGGCCGCGGCCGCGGACCTGGGTAGCCTGCGCCGCGGCGAGGGTCTTGCGCAACTCGCCGGCACGGCGGCGGACTTCCTGTGGTGCGGGCCCGCCGACGGTGCGTCGGGCCACTACGACCTGGGTCGGGTCGAGGCAGCTCGCGATTGTCGCGGGTGCCATGCCGAGTGGCGTGCCGACCACCTCGCGCGCGGCCTGATCGATCATCGCAGAGGTAATATCGTTGGCACCGAGCCCTTGATCCATCGCCATTCGCACGACGCTGCCGGCGACATGGTGGGCGTCGCGGAAGGACAGCCCGGATTCGCGCACCATCGCGTCGGCCAGGTCGGTCGCGGTGGAGAAGTTCCGTTCCGCCAGGCTCAGCATCCGGGCGCGGTTCGGCTGGGCGGCGTCCACCATTATTGTCGCCAGCTTGAGGCAATTAGGGGATTCGTTGAACGCGTCCCACGCCAGGGTCAGGGATTCGCGGTTGCCGTCGATGGTGTTGGAGAAACTGGTCGCGCGCATTGCGGTGGCCGCTGCGACATAGGCGCCGAGCACGAGGGCGCTCTTGCCTTTCAGATGCTCCATCACCACGGGGTTCTTCTTCTGCGGCATGATGCTGGAGGTACCGGCGACGCGGTCCGGCAGTTCCAGAGTCTGAAACTCGTGCATCACCATGGTGTAGAAATCCTGCGCCAGCCGGCTCCAGGTCACCGCCATCTGCACGCAGACTGCCAGCAGTTCCAGCGCATAGTCGCGCGAGGCGGCGCAGTCCTTGGTGTGCTCGATCACGCCGTCGAAGCCGAGCAGCGACGTGGTGAGGTCACGGTCGATCGGGAAGCTGGTGCCGGTCATCGCCGCCGCGCCCAGCGGGTTGAGGTTGACGCGCGGCCCAGAGATCGTCCAGCCGGTCGCCGTCGCGCATGAACGCATCGGCGATGCCGAGCAGATAGAAGCCGTAGGTGGCCGGCTGCGCCGGCTGCATGTGCGTGTATCCGGCCATCACCACGTCGGCAAACTGCTCGGCCCGTTCGATCAGCACTGCGATCAGTGCGTGCAGGTTGTCGATCAGGGCGAGTGTCGCGTCGCGACATTGCAGGCGGTTCAGCGTCGCTCCCAGGGTCGTTTCGGCTGCGGGCAATATGCATCCGCCCGCCGGTGTCGGGGCCGGTAAGGGCTATCACCGCGGCCTCGTAGTTGAAATGTGGGTCTTCGAGGCGTGGGTCGGGCGTGCAGGCGGCAGCACCCGCCTGCTCCATTGTTGCGAAGGCCGCCAGCAATGCCTTCGCTACCTCAGGGGTGATGATCCCTTGGCGCCGCAGCATTACCACATGCGCCCGGTTGACCAGCGTGATCGGCGCAAAATTGACCGCGAAATCATGGTCCAGCCTGGGCTGGAGGATCAGCGCCAGCACCTCCGGCGCCACGGGTTCCTTGAGCCGCTCGCTGACCTGGGATTTCATTGCTGACTTCCTCTCTGACGTTGCTCGGGACTGTCTGTTAAGCCGACCAAATCCCCGGTTATCGTGCCAAGTTGCCACAGCGGGCGGGAGATGGCCGGCACAAGGCCGGCCATGACGTGGGGTAGGCCGGCGGTGACGGTGATGGGGCTTTACAGGGTGGCGAACATGATGACGACCGCAATCGTCATCGCGGCCGTGCACACCCAGCCCAGCGCCGAGAGTTGCCATGGCAGGGTGAATTGCCCCATGACCTTGCGCTGCATCGCCATGATCATGATCATCGCCATCAGCGGCACCGCGACGATCCCGTTCAGCACGGCGGACCAGAACAGCGCCTTGACCGGGTCGAGATCGACGAAGTTGATGAAGATTCCCACCAGCGTCGAAATGGCTATCGCGGCGTAGAAGGCTTTCGCATCCAGCGGCTGGCGCTCCAACCCGGTCGGCCAGCCCAGCGCCTCGCCCAACGCGTAGGCGGCCGAGCCTGCGAGAACCGGCACTGCGAGCAGACCGATGCCGATGATACCTATCGCAAAGATTACGAATGTAAACAGTCCGGCGATTGGTCGCAGGGCCTCGGCAGCCTGCGACGAGGTCTGGATGTCCGTCACGCCCGCGGCGTGCAGCGTCGCCGCCGTGGTTATGATGATGAACAGGCTGATCAGATTGGAGTAGCCCATGCCGAGGTAGGTGTCGAAGCGAATCCGTCCGATCTCGCGCGGCGCTTGCTCGGGCGCATCGATCAGGGGGGCGGCGTGGTGGATGTGTTCTTCCTCGGCTTCTTGCGAGGACTGCCAGAAGAAGCAATAGGGGGTGATCGTGGTGCCGAGCACGGCGACGATCGTCACCACATAATCCGTGCTTGGCAAGAAACTTGGCAGAAACGTATCATGCACGACCTGTCGCCAAGGGACCTGCACCACGAGCGTGGTCGCCACGTAGGCGAGCAGTGACACCGCCGTCCATTTCATAAAACGGACATAGCGCTCATAGCGAGAGAACGTCTCCAGCAGGGCGCAGCCGACCGCGAAGCAGACGACGTACAGGTGTGGCGGCCCGCCGATCAGAAGCTGCACCGCAGCCCCCATCGCGCCGAGATCGGCGCCGAGATTGAGCGTGTTGGCGATCAGCAGCAGGGCGACGATGCCGCGCAGCAGCCAGGGCGGGTAGTGGGCGCGGATATTGGCCGCGATGCCCTGGCCGGTGACCCGTCCGATGCGGGCGCTGATCTCCTGGATCGCCGCCATCAGTGGCCAAGTGAACAGCATGACCCAGCACATCGAGGTGCCGAACTGCGCGCCGGCCTGCGAGTATGTGGCGATGCCACTGGGATCGTCGTCCGATGCACCGGTGATCAGCCCGGGCCCGAGCTGCGCGAGCCAGCCCCGGTGCGGCGCGCTGACCGGGGCGCGATGCAGGGCGATGCGCCCGGCCAACGGCAGAGCCTCGCGCGTCCATGGCGTTCGGATTCCGATTCTCGCGCTCATCCCGCAGGAGGATAGAACATTCCCGCCGAGGATTGGTAATGGGAAACGGGCTGCCGACCCCTACAGGGCCCCCCCGCGGCGTCCAGCCATCGCGCCCAGGCGCAGCCGGAGCGCATTCAACTTGATGAACCCCTCGGCGTCGAACTGGTCGTAGGCGCCCTGGTCTTCCTCGAACGTGACCACCCGCATCGAATACAGGCTGTGCGGCGACTCCCGCCCGATCACGCTGACATTGCCCTTGTAAAGCTTCAGTCGCACGCGGCCGGTCACCGATTTCTGGCTCTCGTCGATCAGCGCCTGCAACATGCGCCGCTCGGGGCTGAACCAGAAGCCGTTATAGATCAGCTCGGCATAACGGGGCATGAGCTGGTCCTTGAGGTGCGCCGACTCGCGGTCCAGCGTAATGCTCTCGATGCCGCGGTGTGCTGCCAGCAGGATCGTCCCGCCTGGCGTTTCATACACGCCGCGCGACTTCATGCCGACGAAGCGGTTCTCGACCAGATCGAGTCGGCCGATCCCGTTGGCGCGGCCCAACTCGTTGAGCCGCGTCAGCAGCGTCGCCGGCGAGAGCGGCTCGCCGTCGATCGCGACCGGGTCGCCGCGCTCGAAATCAATGGCGATCACTGTCGCCTGGTCCGGTGCATCTTCGGGGCGGATGGTGCGCTGATAGACGATCTCGTCTGCCTCGATCGCCGGATCTTCGAGAATTTTGCCCTCGGAGGAAGAGTGTAGCAGGTTGGCATCGACACTGAACGGTGCCTCGCCGCGTTTGTCGCGGGCGATGGGGATCTGGTTCTCTTCGGCGAATTGCAGCAGCCTTGTGCGACTGCCCAGGTCCCATTCCCGCCATGGGGCGATAATCTTGATGTCGGGCTTCAGCGAATAATACGACAGCTCGAAGCGCACCTGGTCGTTGCCCTTGCCGGTGGCGCCGTGGGCTACCGCATCAGCGCCGACCTCTTCGGCGATCTCGATCTGGCGCTGCGCGATCAGCGGGCGGGCGATGGAGGTGCCCAGCAGGTACTGGCCCTCATAGAGGGCGTTGGCGCGGAACATCGGGAAGACGAAGTCCCGCACGAAGGTCTCGCGCAGGTCGTCCATGAAGATCTGCTTGACCCCGAGCAGCTCGGCCTTGCGGCGGGCAGGCGCGAGCTCTTCGCCCTGGCCGAGATCGGCGGTGAAGGTCACCACCTCGCAGCGATAGGTGACTTGCAGCCAGCGCAGAATCACGCTGGTGTCGAGGCCGCCCGAATAGGCGAGCACGACCTTCTTGACATCCTTCACGGCCATGGCGGCTCCCGTCTGGGCTGGCTTGCGCGATCCGGCGGAGTAGCCCCGGTGCGGCGAACCGGCAAGACGAGCGACCGGGGAACGGGGGAATTGCTTGGCTGGGCCGGACAGGTCCGCACCCGCTCTGCTTGCGTGACCAGCGGCAATCCGTTGCTGCCGTTCGGTCCGGTCGCTATCTTGTTACCTTTCCGCGATCATATTCCTGAGCGCCGGCACGGATCACGGTGCTAATCAAGACTTGGGGGGGCAGGCAAGGCGAAGACGTATGAGATGATGCCGGCATCGCGAACCGAGACAGCCACCATCATGGTCGTCGACGACGACCAGCATGTGCGCACGATCGTGGCCGAGTTCCTCGACAGTTCCGGCTACCGCGTCCTCGAGGCCCCCGACGCTCGCGAGGCTCTGCGGCTGCTCGCCGACAGCCAGGCTGTGGATCTGATCATCACCGATGTACGCATGCCGGAGATATCGGGGATCGAGCTGGCCGAGATGGCGACGCGAGCGCGCGCCGATCTGAAGGTGATCCTGATATCGGGATATTTCGTGTCGCGGCAGGTCGGGCACCGCGTTCTGAAGAAGCCGTTCCGCATGCAGGAGCTGGCAGACGCGGTGCGCGACGAGCTTGGGCGATGAAGGTTTATGAGGGCGGACGGAGCCTGGAGGGCGCTGTGGTCACGGTCGATGGTGCGCCCCTCGACCCGCGGTTCGATATCAGGCGCTTCAGCCCGGCCGGTTTCGAATGGACCTATGTGGGCGACGGTCCCCGCCAGCTTGCTTTAGCGATGCTGGCGGACCATCTGGGCGATGAGCGACGGGCGCTGGCGTTGACCGAGGGCTTCATGCGCAGCGTCGTCGCCGAGCTTGATAATGCCTGGCGGATGACGAGCGACGAGATCGCGTTGGCGGTCGAGCAGTTGCAGGCGGGCTGTTAAGAAGGAAGAAAGTTTCGTCGCAGAGACGCAGAGCGCGCAGAGATAGAGGCTCTGCGCGCTCTGCGCCTTTGTTACGGAATCGGGGACCACGCGGCTGACCGCGGCGCTGGAAAGACGTGGATGGCCGGGCCGAGCCAGGCCATGACGTGGTGCGTGGTGGCGGAGCGTTTTCACCCAACCGTGGTGCAGGCCGGCGCGCTGGTTGACTGCGGTGAAACTTACTGACTGCGGACGCTGGTCAACTTGCTCGCTGCAGAAGAACGTCGGTTGAAGGTTGTGCCGACTCCTCGTCGGTCATCGACTTCACGATGGCAACGGTGGCCTCGTCGGCTGGGAACAGCATCTCCAAGGCGAGCTCCGATAAAGTAACGTCGCTCGGCGTGCCGAAGATTGTGGTGGTGTTTAGAAACGAGACGGTTCCCAGGCGAGTGGCGATCCTGAGCGGGGTTGCGTAGCGCTGCGGGCCGTCGCCGGTCGCCAGCGCCACACCAGCGGAAGGCGCCGGGTAGGCCATGACCTCTGTCAACAAGGCTTGAATCACCGGATCGGCTCTGGCCTCGATCTGCTGCCGCAGGACGGCGATCGTGTGTGCGCGCCACTCGACGAAGTTCAGAATCCGCGGCGCCATGCCTAGCGGATGCAGCACGAGGCGCACGGCGTTGATCGGTTGGCGCAGCAGATCGGGCGAGCAGCCCTCGTAAAGCTGCGGCAATGCGCTGTTGGACAACACGACGTTCCAGTGTCGGTCCAAGGCGAATGCCGGGTAGGGCTTGTGCGCCTTCAAGACCTGCTCGATCGCTCGCCGGGCCGCTGCCAGTTCCTCGAGCGAACGCTCCTGGAATGCCGGCGCGAAACCGGCGGCCAATAGCAGCGTGTTGCGGTCCCGCAGCGGGATGTCGAGATGTTCGGCCAGGCGCAGGATCATCTCGCGGCTGGGCTGTGCTCGCCCGGTTTCGAGGCAGGAGAGGTGCCGGGTGGAGCTGTCGGCGGCAAGCGCGAGGTCGGCCTGGGTCAGGCGCCGGCTCACTCGCCAGCGGCGGAGGAGCACCCCGAATGGAAGCTGCTGGGCGGTCATGCGGCAGAACCTATGGCGAGCGCGGAGTGAGCGCCATGACCTTGCAGGTCAAGATCAGCATGTCCTCATTGGCTTGTTCTCGGTCAATGCGATCGCATTTATATCCGGCAGTCGCAGCCATCAGCGCCGATGGGAGGACCCACGTGCAATTCGCTCTGATCTCCGCAACGGCCGCGCTGGGCGGGTTGCTGTTCGGCTACGACACCGGGGTGATCTCGGGGGCACTGCTGTTCATCCGCCACGTGTTCCACCTGTCGACCGGCGGCCAGAGCATCGTGGCCGGCATGGTGCTGGTGGGGGCGGTGATCGGTGCGACGGTCGCCGGCAGCCTGTCCGACCGCTTTGGTCGCCGGCGAGTTATCCTGGTCACCGCGCTGGTGTTCGTGATCGGCGCGCTGATCTCGGCCGTCGCGGGCGGTGTCGGGATGCTGCTGGCGGGGCGGCTGCTGATCGGCGTCGCGATCGGCGTGGCTTCGATGCTGACGCCGCTTTACCTGGCCGAAATCTCGCCGGCGGCTTCGCGCGGGGCGGTGACCTCGCTGAACCAACTCTGCATCACGCTGGGCATCCTGGTGTCGTATTTGGTGGGCTATGCCTTCGCTACCTCGCCGGGGGGCTGGCGGTGGATGCTGGGGCTGGGCGTGGTGCCGGGGGCAGTGCTGGCGGCTGGGATGGTGGTGCTGCCTGAAAGCCCGCGCTGGCTGGCCGGGCACCAGCGCCTGCCGCAAGCCGAGGCAGTGCTGCGCCGGCTGCGCGGCCCGCAAGGCGACGTGGCGGGCGAACTGGCCGCCTTGCGCACCGACCTGCGGCGCGAGGGCGGCCGGCTGGCGCCCTGGTCGGCGCTGCTGGCCCCGGAACTGCGTCGCGCGTTGATCGTCGGCGTCGGGCTGGCGATGTTCCAGCAGATCACCGGCATCAACACGGTGATCTATTTCGCGCCGCAGATTTTTCAGGCGGCGGGCCTGTCGTCGGCGTCGGTCTCGATTCTGGCCACGGCCGGGGTGGGTGCGGTCAATGTGGGCCTGACCCTGGTTTCCATATGGCTGATCGACCGGGCCGGGCGGCGGGCGCTGCTGCTGTGGAGCCTGGGCGGCATGGCGGTCACCTTGCTGGTGCTGGCGGGCGGCTTTGCGGTTGGCGCCTCGGGGGCACTCGGGTGGATTACGGTGCTGTCGCTCGCCGCCTACGTGGCGTTCTTCGCGGTCGGACTGGGGCCGGTGTTCTGGTTGCTGATTGCTGAGATCTTTCCCCTGGCGGTACGCGGGCGGGCCATGAGCCTGGCGACCATCTCTAATTGGGGCTTCAACCTGGTGGTGACGGTGACGTTCCTCGGCCTTATCGATGTGTGCGGGCGGGCCGGGACGTTCCTGATTTACGCACTGCTGACGCTGGTCGCGATCATCTTCACCACCGCCCTGGTGCCGGAGACCAAGGGGCGCAGCCTGGAGGAGATCGAGGATGCGCTGGAGGGCGGGCAGCGGCTGGTTCCGGCCGCCGCCAGGGGACGGACATGAGGGGAGTTGGGCTAGCTTCCGCCAGCGCTGCTCGCGGCGTCAGTAAGCAATCAAGTGGACACGGAGTTCCACGGAGACCACACGGAGCCTCACGGAGCCGACGGCTATCCACCTGACGGATGTGGGAGGGATAGGGGTCACCGCGCTGACGGCGCCACGCAACACGCAGCAGCTTGTGAAATTGGTGCCACGCTTGCTGTCACGCCGCGACAGCCATTTCCTCCAGATCCGCTCGACGTAGCGGACGAAGCGCCGCAATGCGCCTTTTTGACTTCGACGGACAAAGCGTCGCTGCAGGACACGCAGTGTGCGAGTCAAGCAGGCGAGCGCAACGGCTGATCTCGCCGACGAACGCAGCCTTTCCGGGATTGTCGAGGCGGCCGAGAAAGAGTTTGGGCACGTTGACATTCTTGTCAACAACGCGGGTATGCCTAATCCATCGGTGCAACGGCCCCTCGACCTAGAGCTCAGCCAAATCCGACGACTGTTCGAGATCAATACCTTTGCTCCGATACGGCTGACGCAGTTGGTTACTCATGGAATGGTCAAGCGCGGGTGGGGAAGGATCGTCTTCATCAGCACCAGCCTGGATACGATGCTCGATCCCGCTCACGCCGCGTACGGGATGACCAAAGCGTCGGCGGAGGCGTTCGTCGCTGCCTTGGCTGAGTCCCTGCGTGATACTGGCGTAACGGCAAACGTGTTGCTGCCGGGCGGAGCGACCGCGACTCGCATGGCTGATCCTGGCGGCACGGGAAAGGGGTTACTGCCGCCCGAAGTCATGGCAGCGCCCATCGTGTGGCTGGCGTCGGAGTCCTCGAACAATGTCACTGGTCGTCGCTTCATCGCAGCACGGTGGAATCCTACGCTGACCGGCGAACAGGCAGCTCGAGCGGCTGGGACGCCGGCAGCGTGGGGCGGCCACCGCGACACCAGTATTCGACCTTCGGTGTGACCGGAACGGAGCCTCAGCGGTCAGGCGGGAATGGATCTGACAGCTCGATCCCCGGTGGATCCAGACGAACCGGGCCATCGCGGATGATGCGCGTGCTGATCATCCCCTCCGTCTCCCGGCGATGATGGATAATCGTGCGGTTCTCCGGCTTCACGATGAGGTAATGCACGACAGAGGGTAGGCGGAAATAATCGTCCAGCTTGGCCCCTGCATCACGGCCACCGGTCGAGAGCGAGCGCACCTCTACCACGATCACCGGGTCTGTAACTTCGACAGCGTCAGGATCGAGCCGCTTGCCGCGGCGCACGAGCACGTCCGGCTCATACACTGTGGCCGCATCGATCCGCACGCTCATGCTGTCTGTATAGACGTCGCATGGCAGGCTGGTGGCTTCGAGCGCATCACTCAGCCGACGCGTGATGCGCACTTTGACGAGACCGTGCGCGGACCGCTCGGGGGCCATTGGGACGACCTCGCCACCGACCAACTCGTAGTGCTCGCCTTCCGGGCGCGTCATTGCCCAGGCAATGAACTCATCGGCGGTCATCCGCTTGCGGGCAGGATCGCTCATGGTCCGGAACATAGGCGCATCCGCGGCGGCTTCCTATAGCGCGGCTTTCGGTTGACTTGCGCGGGGCGCTTCGCCACGCTCGCGGTCAGCAAAAATAGCGTGGCAGCTTGGCCCCGCCGGCTGAACAGGCCGCGGGCAGACGACCGCGCCGGACAGGGCCAGTACTAGGGCGAGGGCGACGGATGGGAAGCAGACGCGGCGCATCGCCGGCGGATCGGGATCCGGTGTGACGGCGTCGGGACGGTCCGATGGCCCCTTGCTTTGCGTGCGCGACGTGGTCATGCGCTTCGGCGGCGTGGTCGCGCTTGGTGGCGTGTCGTTCGATGTCGAACGCGGCCAGATCTGTGGCCTGATCGGCCCCAACGGATCGGGCAAGACGACGCTGTTCAACTGTATCAGCGGCATCTATCGCCATGGCGCGGGCGATATCCTGTTCCAGGGGCGCTCACTCACCGGTTTGCCGCGCCATCGCATGGCCGCGCTGGGCGTCGGCCGCACCTTTCAGAACGTGGCGCTATTTCGCCGGCTCAGCGTGCAGGAGAATGTGCTGGTCGGTGCTCATCATTTGGGACGGTCCGGCTTTACCGCGAATGCGCTGCGCCTGCCGATCGTGCGGCATGAGGAAAGCCGGGCGCGGGCCAGACTGCACGAGTTGTTGCATCTGCTTGATTTGGAAACAGTCGCAGATATCGAGGCCGGCAGCCTCCCCTTCCCCACGCAGAAGCGCGTGGAGCTTGCGCGCGCGCTGATCGGCGAACCGAAACTGCTGCTGCTGGACGAGCCGGCCGGTGGGCTTAATCACGCCGAGGTGGACGAGCTGGCGGTGCTGCTGCAACGCATCCGCGCCCCGTTCAATCTGACCATCCTGCTGGTCGAGCATCACATGAGCCTGGTGATGCGTGTCTCGGAGAAAGTCGTCGCGCTGGAATTCGGCCGCAAGATCGCCGACGGGACGCCCGAGGAGGTGCGCAACGAACCCGAGGTGATCCGCGCCTATCTCGGCGAAACCGAGGAGGAAGCACGGCATGCCCGCTTTGCTTGAGGCGCGTGGGCTGCACGCGGGCTATGGCCAGACGAAGGTGCTGCACGGCATCGACTTTGCGGTCGAGCAGGGCGGCGTGACGGCTCTGCTGGGCGCCAACGGGGCGGGTAAGACCACCACATTGCGCGCGGTTTGCGGGCTAATCCGTGCGCAGGGCGAGATACGGCTTGGGACGGATCGCATCGACCGGCTAGCCGCGGAGGAGATCGTGCGCCGCGGCGTCGGACATGTGCCGGATGGGCGCGGGACGTTCCTTGAATTGACGGTGGAGGAGAATCTTCGGCTCGGTGCCTACACCCGCAAGGATCGTGCGGCGGTGGCGGCCGATGTCGAGCGGATCTTCGGCTATTTCCCGGTGCTGCGGCAGCGACTGCGTCAGCAGGCCGGGACGCTGTCAGGCGGCGAGCAGCAGATGCTGGCGATCGCTCGTGCATTGCTCGTGAAGCCGCGGCTGCTGCTGCTGGACGAACCGTCCTTCGGACTGGCGCCGCTGATCGTACAGGGGATCTTCGCCATCCTGCGGCGGATCAATGTCGAGGAGGGGGTGAGCATTCTGGTGGTTGAGCAGAATGCAAGTCTGGCGCTGGATATTGCCGACCACGCTTATCTGTTGGAGACGGGGCACATCGTGATGGCAGGCGGGGCGGCGGAGATCCGGCGGGATGAGTCGGTGAGGCGGTCGTATCTTGGGTATTGAAGTGACGCGCACCCTCACCCGGTTCGCTGCGCGAACCGACCTCTCCCGCAGAGCGGGAGAGGTGGAATGATGATCGGGCTTGCGCACCAGATCACCTCGGGCATTGCCAACGGCAGCATCTATGCCGCGGTCGCGCTGGCACTGGTGATGATCTACCAATCGACGCATCACCTGAATTTCGCCCAGGGCGAGATGGCGACGTTGTCGACTTACATGTGCCTGACGCTGATCAATGCGGGGTTGCCCTATTGGGGGGCCTTTGCGCTCGCGGTCGCGGCGTCGTTCGTCATGGGCCTGCTGACAGAGCGAATCCTGATGCGCCCGATGCTGAACGCACCGCCACTTTCCGCGGTCGGTGTGTTCATCGGGCTGCTGCTGCTGATCAATGCGTTTGACGGCTGGGTGTGGGACTATGTCATCAAGCCGTTTCCCTCGCCGTTCGGCGGATCGAACGCGGTGCTCGGCGGCTTTATCTCGCCGCATGAGCTGGGCGAGACCGCTGTGACGCTCGTGATGCTGGTGGCGATCTATCTGTTCTTCCGCCACACCACGCTTGGGCTGGCGATGCGAGCGGCGGCGTATAACCCGGTTTCGTCGCGGCTTTGCGGCGTGCGGGTGAACCGGATGCTGGGGCTGGGCTGGGGCCTCGCGGCGGCGATCGGTGGGATTGCCGGGATCATGGTGGCGCCGATCGTGTTCCTGGACCCCAACATGATGGGCGGCATCCTGCTGTATGCTTTTGCCGGAGCACTACTGGGTGGGATCGACAATGCGCTGGGTGCGGTAATTGGCGGCTTCACGGTGGGCGTGGTCGAAAATCTGTTTGGCGCTTATGTGGTCGGCACCGAGCTCAAGCTGACCGTGGCGCTGATCATTATCGTCGCCGTGCTGCTGGTGAAACCGGCCGGGCTGCTCGGCCGCACCGTGCAGACCAGGGTCTAGGAAATGCGCGGCGACAGCACGATCCCGCCAACCACCGACGATGGTCGTGTCACTGCACGGCAGATGGCTGGGATAAGTGTGGGGATGGTGGTGATGGTGGGCTTGGCGTTTGTCGCCAGCCCCTATCACCTGTTCCAGCTCACCATGCTTGTTGCTTATGCCTGCGCGGTGCTGGGATTGACGATACTGACAGGCATCAACGGCCAGATCTCGCTGGGCCATGGCGCTTTCTTTGCAATCGGGTCCTACGCGTCCGCCATCCTGATGGCGAATTACGACTGGCCTTATTGGGCGACGATTCCGCCCGCCGCTGTTGCCTCTGCAGTGGTCGGGTTCCTGATCGGCTTCCCGGCGTTGCGGCTGGGCGGGCTTTATCTGGCGTTGACAACGTTCTCGCTGGCCGTCGCGGTGCCGCAGATTCTTAAGGTGAACGCACTGGAGGGGCTTACCGGCGGGGTGCAGGGGCTGACCACCGACAAGCCGGATACACCGTTCGGGCTGCCGCTGTCGTCGGACCAGTGGATCTATCTGTTCACTCTGGCGATCGGCGCCTTAGTGTTCCTGCTTGGCTGGAATCTGGCGCGTGGGCGGACCGGCCGGGCGATGATGGCGGTGCGCGATCATCCCGTCGCGGCAGAGGCGATGGGCATCAATCTGGCTGCACTGAAGACGCGCACCTTCGCGGTCAGCGCGATGTTCACCGGCATCGCCGGGGCGCTGAGCACGATCGCGGTGCAGTTCGTTGCGCCTGATTCTTTCAACTTCCTGCTGTCCATCACGATCTTTGTCGGACTTGTGGTGGGCGGCGTCGATTCGATCATCGGCGCGCTGTTCGGTGGCGCGTTCATCGAGCTGGTACCGAACATTGCGAACGATATCTCGAAGGCGGCGCCGGGCGCGATTTACGGACTAATCCTGATCGGCTTCATGTTCCTGATGCCGCGCGGTGTTGCCGGGGCGCTGGCTGGCCTGGGCCGCCGCATCGCCGGCTGGCGGCCGATTGCGGAGGCTGCGCCGGTCGCAGTCAAGGTTGACCCGGCGCCCGACTCAGCAGCCGCTCGATCAGCACAGCGGCAATGATGATCGATCCTATGGCGGTGCCCTGCCAATAAGGCGACACGTTCAGCAGGTTCAGTCCGTTGCGGATGAAAACCATGATGAACACGCCGGCGAGCGTGCCGATGATCGAGCCGCGACCGCCGAACAGGCTGGCGCCGCCGATCACCACGGCGGCGATCGAATCGAGCTCCAGGCCCGCACCGCCGATCGGATCGATCGACAACACGCGTGAGGCCAGGAAGATCGCGGCGATCGCGCTCATTACACCCGACGCGACATAGGCAAGCACGCTCCACAGCGCGATCGACAGGCCGGCGACGCGCGCCGCCTCCACGTTCGAGCCGATTGCATACAGCGTGCGGCCGCCCTTGGCATAGGTCAGGAACCACCAGCCGAGTGCGTACAGCACGATCAGGCAGGTGAAGTTCACCGGCAGCCCGCCTATGGTCCCGGAAATATTGGCGATGCCCGACGGCAGTTCCGTGATCGAGCTGGCGTTGCTAAGCACGTAGGCCATGCTGCGGCCGATCGACATGGTTCCGAGCGTGACGACGAAGGCGGCCACACCGCCATAAGTGATCACGACGCCATTCAGCAATCCGGCCAGCGCACCTGCCGCCACACAGGCGGCGATGCCGACATATAAACCGGCACCCAGGGAGGTGAGGCCAAGCACGATCCCCGTCACCCCGACCAGCGAACCGACCGAAAGGTCGATCCCGCCAATCAGGATCACCAGCGTCTGGCCGAGCGCGATCAGCCCGACGACGACCGACTGGTCCATCACATTGAACAGGTTGCTGACCGTGAGGAAATAAGGCGAGATCAGCGACAGGCAGGCCATCACCACGATGATCACCAGGATCATCCGAAGCTCGATCTGGCTGGCCAGCAGCCGCAGCAAGTGCCGCGGCAACATCCTGCCTGTGTCCCTGTCGTTCACGGCATCCTCGCGCTGGCAATCCAGGAACATGCGGGAGCGGCCTGATGGCGGAATGCGCTTCGCTTTTCCGCCCTACCCGTCTTCCACCGCGACCGGCGTGATGGGGGAAAACCAAGCCATCCCTGCACAGGCAGGGCTGTGGTAAAGAGGTTCACGCGGCCTCGGCGGAGACGGAGAGCATTGCCCCGATGCGCCCACGCAGGGCGGCGGCGTCGAATCCGGGCGGCGGCTCCGCCAGGGTGACGCCGACCAGACCAAGGCTGTGGCCACGGCGCCCGTGGATCGGCGTGAGCAGCGTGTGCAGCGCACCGTCGCGCACAAGACCTTCGGTTTGCTCGCGCAGCGCGCGGGGGATCGCTGTCTCTGCCACGAGCGGAAATTCGCCGCCGGTGAAACCCGGCTCGAGCGCCGCGTCTTCGCCGACACGATCGAAGCAATAGACACGATCGCCCTCGATGGCGATCCAATACGCGACCCCACCCGTCTCATGCATCAGGGACGCGAGCACCGTGTGTGTGCGCTGGGCGGAGCTGCGCGGTGCGGCGAACATCGCAAGCTTTTCAATATCGACCAGGCGGCTTGGGATATCGGTCACGTCAGTCCCGTCGCTGAGGACGACGATGCGATCGGCGAGACCGATCACCTCCTCGAAATCCGACGAGACGACGACACAGGCCACACCCTGGGCTGCGATCCGTCGCAGCAGGGCGTAGATGCTGCTGCGAGTGCCGATATCCACGCCTCGGGTCGGTTCATCCAGCAACAACAGTTGCGGATCCAATACCAGCCAGCGGGCGAGGATCGCCTTCTGCTGCATGCCGCCGGAGAAGGTGAGCATATTGGCATCGAGCACCCGGTGCTGAGGCAGTTCCAGGAGCTCGAGCAGCTTGCCCACCGCCTCGGTGCACGCACCGTAGCCAAGGCCGAGGCCGACATGGCGACCCAGATGGGCGAGCAGGAGGTTCTCACGTACCGAGAAGTCCGGCACGATGCCCTGGCGGCGCCGGTCTTCCGGGACAAAGCCGATCCCGGCGCGGATGGCGTCGCGCGGGCTGCGCGGATGGAAAGGTTGACCGCGCAGTTCTATTGTGCCGCCGGCGGTACGCCGCAGGCCAAATATCGTCTCCAACGTTTCCGATCGCCCCGCACCCACAAGGCCGGCAAGGCCCAGGATCTCGCCGGCATGTACTTCGAACGAGACGTTGCGCACGCGTGGCGGACAGCTCAGGTGCCGCACGCGCAGCACCGGCTGGCCTTCAGATCGGGACGGTGCGCCGCCCGGATTGGAATAGATGTTGGAAAGCTCGCGGCCGACCATCAGGCGAACCAGCTCGCCCTGGGTCAGGGTTGTTGTCGGCACGGCGGCGGCTACCACCTGCCCCTCGCGCAGGATGGTGACGCGGTCGGTGACCTCGAAAATCTCCTCCAGCCGGTGGGAGACGAAGATCAGGCCGCGACCGCGCGCGGCGAGCCCGCGGATGATCTCGAAGAGCGTTTCGCTCTCGTGCGGCGACAGGGGGGCGGTGGGCTCGTCGAAGATGATGATACGGCTGTCCAGCGCCAGCGCCTTGGCGATCTCTACGAGCTGGCGCTGGCCAGTGGACAGCTCTCGTACGGGCGCGTCCAGATGAAGCGCCACCTCTTCGCCGAACTCCGCCACCAGAGTGCGCGCCTGCGCACGCAGCTCGCGCCAGCGCAGTGTTCCCGGCATGCCGAGGCGCGGCAGCATGACGTTCTCGAGCACTGACAGGTCGGGGGCCAGCGAGGTTTCCTGCGTGACGATGGCGATGCCGCTCCGGATCGCATCGCGCGAGCCGGCGTGGCGGATTTCGCGTCCCTCCAGGCGGATCACGCCGCGATCCGCCTGCAGATGGCCGGAGATGATGCGCGACAGCGTCGATTTGCCGGCGCCGTTGGCGCCGACCAGCGCGTGGACTTCGCCGGCGGCCAGTTCGAAGCTGGCGCCGGCGAGCGCGGTGGTGGCGCCGAAGCGTTTCCAGATGTCGGCGAGCGCGAGCAGGGCTATTCGCCGAACACGGTCTTCTGAATGGTGGGCAGAACCTGCTTGATGTTTTCACCGGTGACCACTTCGATGGGGACCAGGATCTGCTTCTCGGGCGTTTTCCCGTCGAGGTGCTCGAACATGGCCTGGGCGGAGCGCTGTCCCATCAAATAGGGCTGCTGCATGCCGGAGCCGACGATGCTGCCGTCCTCGATCAGCTTGACGAACTCGGGGATGCCGTCGAACGCGGCGATCAGGATGTCGTTCTGCTTGCGCGCCGCCTGCACGGCACGCAAGGCACCGAGCGTCGGCTGATCGGTCTCGATGAACAGGCCGCGCATGTCGGGATGCGCGGTGATCATGTCCTGGACGAACTTGAAGGTCTCGTCCGAGGTATAAGTCTGCATCTGCGACAGCGCGGCCTGCTTGATGCCGGCCTCGCCCATCGCCTTCATGAAGCCGCTGGTGCGCGCCTTGCCGTTGTTGCGGGCGAGTGAGATGGTCACCAGCCCAACAGTGCCGGTCTGCCAGCCCTTGGCTGTCATTGCCTTGGCGAGCGCCTGGCCGATGCCATAGGCACCTTGATAATTGTCAGAGATAATGAACGAGACGTACTCGCCGGAGCTGGTGCCGATATCGGCGATCACCACCGGGATGCCGGCCCGCCCGGCGGCGGCGAGCACGGCGGGGGCGGTGGAGCTGTCCGTCGGCGAGATGATGATGCCGTCGACCTTGCGGGCAATCGCGTCCTGCGCGTTGGTTATCTGGGTCTGGGCGCTGTTGTGGCTGTCGTAGGCGGTGGAGGAGCCGCCGTTGCTCTTCGCTACGTCGTCGATGCCCTTGGCGAGGATGCGCCAGAACGGCAGGTCGAGGCCGGGTGTGAGATAAGCAAGGTGCTTGCCTTCGGCCAGGCCCGGACGGGTTCCGGCGGCGAGCATGGCCGTTGCGGCGACAAGACTGCGGCGGGTGAGAACGGGCTGGCGCATGACGTGCCTCCTGTTGTTGGTCGTTGCGAACACGGCGGGTCCGACTGACTTTTAATCGCCGGCGATAGGGCGTCAAGGCGGACTATCGGCAGCGCGGACCCTGTCGTAGCATGCCGCAGTGTTTGGAAGGAATTACGCATGAGAGACGATTCGATTGGACTTCCGCTTGGTCACCTGCCGGGCATGCGCTATCCGGATGCAAACATCACGGTGCTGGACAAACGGTTCCACCGGCAAGGCAATGCCGCGATCGAGCGGGTCGCCACCGGGTGTCGCTGGGCCGAGGGGCCGGTTTATTTCCGCGACCTCGGCTGTTTGATCTGGAGCGACATCCCAAACAACCGGATGATGCGCTGGCTGGAGGACGACGGGCACGTGTCCGTGTTTCGCGGGCCGTCGAACTATTCCAACGGCAATACGCGCGATCGTCAGGGGCGGTTGATCACCTGCGAGCATGATACGCGACGGGTAACTCGCACCGAGCTAGACGGGCGCGTCATCGTGCTGATCGACCGGTTCGACGGCAAGCGGTTGAACGCGCCAAATGATGTCGTGGTGGCGAGCGACGGGGCGGTCTGGTTCACTGATCCGGGCTATGGCATCGACGGAGAATACGAGGGCCACAAGGCCGAATTCGAGTTGCCGGCAAACGTGTACCGGCTGGATTTGCGGACGGGCACGGCGCAGGCGGTGGCGGGCGATTTCGTGCGGCCGAACGGGCTTGCGTTTTCTCCGGACGAGAAACGGCTCTACATCGTTGATAGCGGGGCTACGCATGGCGGCCCGGCGCATATCCGCTGCTTCGACGTGTCAGGCACGCGCCTACGCGGCGGCAGGGTGTTCGCGGAGGATTTCGCACCGGGATTCGCCGACGGCGTTCGCGTAGATATGGAGGGCAATGTCTGGTGCAGCATGGGCTGGGCGGACCCGGCCGAGGATGGCGTGCGCTGCTACGCGCCTGACGGCACGATGATCGGCAAGGTTCATCTGCCGGAGACCTGCGCGAACCTTTGCTTTGGCGGGCGCAAGCGGAACCGGCTGTTCATGGCGGCCAGCACTTCTATCTACGCGCTGTATCTCGATGCGGAGGGGGCGATGGTGCCTTAAGGGCTGTCATTGCGGGCGGAGCGAAGCAATTTCCTACCAATTGCACACTATCCAGGAGATTGCTTGGTCGCCTCCCTTCTCGCAATGACAGCGGACCGTCAGCTCCCTCAGGAGATAGTCACGCCGCTGTCCACCGGCAGAACCTGCCCGGTGACCATGCGGGATTCGTCGGATGCGAGATAGATCGCGGCATTGGCGATGTCGGCAGGCTCGATCAGGCCGAGAAGGTGCAAGCGGGCCAGTCGATCGATCGCCTCGTTGCCGGCCATCAGCTTGCGCACGCGGTCTGTCATGGTTGCTGATGGAGCGATGGCGTTCACCCGCACCTTCTGCGCAGCGAACTCGACCGCGAGCGAACGCGTCAGCGCGGCGATGCCGCCCTTCGCCGCGGTATAGCAGTCGCGCCCGGCAATCCCCATCAGCGCGAGGTTGGATGACATGTTGATGACCGAGCCGCCGCCGGCGCGGATGAGCTCGGGAATGCCGAACCGGCAGCCGAGGAAGGTGCCGAACAGATCGAGCCTGATGGCGCGCCAGAACTCCTCGATCGGCGCGTCCACGGCGGTGTTGTCCTCGGGTGTCGATCCACCGGCATTGTTGTGCAGCACGTGCAGCGCGCCGAAATGATCGACAGCACGGTGGATCGCGGCTTGCAGGTTGTCGGGGTCGGTCACGTCGGTGCGTATCGCGACCGCGCCGTTGCCGGCGAGATGCGCGGTTTCCTCGCCGGCCGTGGGATTGATCTCGGCTACTGCCACGCGGGCGCCTTCGCGGGCGAAGCCTATGGCCGTGGCACGGCCGATACCTGCACCGGCGCCTGTGATGAATGCAACCTTGCCGGCGAGACGAGCCATCTCGGTGTTCCCCCTGAACGCCAGATTATGGACTGTATCGATCGGACAGCAAAGCTGCCTTCGTCCAGTCGTTGCCACACTGACAGCGCCGTGCGGTTATGTTTCATAAGATTTTTAACACGGAGGACGTGCGAGAGCCACGGTGGGCCACGGAGTTCCGGCCCTGCTTGCCCCTGCGAGCCGGATCGAGCAGGAAGAAAACCTCCGTGGCGCTCCGTGGCCCTCGCGCGTCCTCCGTGCTAATAAATCTGTCGAACGACTCCGAATCCCTGCCTCACGTCGATGCTCCGACAACTCAGCTTCATCGAGATGGACGCGGCCGCCGCCGTGCATCGGGCGGCGTACGACGATCGGTTGCCCTGGCTGGCCGGGCGTCACGCGCCTGACCAGGATCGGTGGTACTTTCGCGAGCGTGTGTTTCCGGCCTGCACGGTCTGGGGTGCCCTCGAAGGCACTGAAATCGTCGGCATAATCGCGTTCCGCGAAGACTGGATCGACCAGCTCTACGTATTGCCGAACTCACAGGGTCACGGTTGGGGCACGGCGCTACTGAACGTCGCCAAGTCCGCGTTTGCGCGCCTGCACCTCTGGACCTTCCAGCGCAACCATCTGGCACGCCGGTTCTACGAAGCACGCGGCTTCGTGCTGATCCGGCAGACCGACGGCGCCACAAACGAGGAAAAAGAGCCGGATGCGCTCTACGTATGGAACCGGACAGCGAGGAACCAATGAGTCATCGTGGCGCATCGCGAAACCCCAACAACCGGGCGGCCGGCCCAACGGTCCATCCCTGCACGATCAGCGATGCCACCACCAGCATGAAAATCGCCGCGAACAATTCGGTGTCGCGTTGCGGATCCGCGAGCGCCGGCAGAAAGCTCAGATAGATCGGCACGGCGCCGCGCAGGCCCACCCAGGATGCGAACGCCGTTTCTCGAAAGCTGAAGCGGAACGGCAGCAGGCAGGCGAACACCGCGACCGGTCGGGCGATGAAGATCAGCACCGCCGTGGCGGCAATGGCGGGACCGAAATACGGCGGCAGCGTGGGCAACGAGATCAGCAATCCGAGCATCAGGAACAGCGCGATTTGAGACAGCCAGGCGACGCCATCGAAAAACCGCTGCAGATCGTCGCGCCGCTGCGGCACGGCAGCTCCGGTCACCACTCCGGCGAGATAGACGG